>Ga0129345_1000081_pt1 | contig 30404 bp, 29 predicted proteins | sample CPBDNA_FD_94425 | JGI IMG/M metagenome (GOLD analysis project Ga0129345, IMG submission 94425) | Freshwater to marine salinity gradient microbial communities from Chesapeake Bay, USA - CPBay_Sum_20_0.8_DNA | ecosystem: Environmental > Aquatic > Marine > Coastal | place: USA: Chesapeake Bay...
AACTCCATCGACATGCCTTAAATGCTCATGGCAATCAGTAATAGTTTTTATACCACCATTAATAACTATATCTAGCTCAGGAAAGTCTTTTTTTAATTGATAGACATAATCATATTTCAATGGCGGTATATGTCTGTTTTGTCTTGGGCTCAAGCCTTTTAAGATTCCGTTCCTAGCATGAATAATAAAATGATTAATTCCAGAATTTTTAACTATCTCGACAAAATTATATAAAAATTCATATTCTTCATGATCATCAATTCCAAGTCTGCATTTGATTGAAACTGGAATGGAAACATTATTTTGCATTGCACTTAGACATTCAGCAACATGATTTGGTTCAAGCATTAAACATGCACCAAATCTTCCTTTTTGCACTCGATCAGACGGGCATCCGACATTAAGATTTATTTCATCATATCCATAATCTTCTGCAATTTTTGAGGATTCAACTAGATCATTAATGTCTGAACCGCCAAGCTGAACAGCTACGGGATGCTCTTCTTGATTAAATTCTAATTGATGAAAGCATTTGCCATATAAAATAGCTCCTGTTGTGACCATCTCAGTATAGAGAAACACTTTTTTTGAAATTAGTCTCAACAAATATCTGTCATGCATGTCTGTATACTGCATCATTGGAGCAATCGATGCCTTATGAGAATCCGAATAAGACATTATTACAACAAATAGATAATAGAAAGAAATCCTACTATTGAAAGCACAATGGTGTAGGGTAGTGCCATCAGTACCATTCTCATATATGAAAGATTTATTAGAGGTGCTAATGATGAGGTTAATAAGAATAAAAATGCAGCCTGTCCATTAGGTGTGGCTATACTTGGTATATTAGTCCCTGTATTTATTGCAACAGCCAGAAGATCAAATTGCTCTCTAGTAATAACGTCACTATCAAGAGCAGCTTTAACTTCGTTTATGTATATTGTTGCTACAAAGACATTATCACTAATTGCAGAAAGAAAACCGTTTGCTACAAAAAATAGTGGTGGTTGGACTTCTAAAGATTGTGATAGTACATAGGTAATAACTGGTAAAAAAAGTTGTTGGTCGTTAATCACGCTTACTATTGCAAAAAATACAGCTAAAAGTGCTGTAAAGGGAAGAGCTTCTTGAAATGCTTCACCAAGATTATGTTCTTCGGTTATTCCCTTAAAAGCAGTAAGAAGAATTATCACAGCTAAACCAATTAGCCCAACTGCAGCTACATGAAATGCTAGTGCAAGAACAAGGAATAGAGCTACACACATTTCGATAAATAATTCTGTTTTTTGCTCTAAAGTAGTATTTTCAGTTTCGTATTTATCAAAATCATTAAAAACATTTTTCACAGTTGCAGGTAATTGACTGCCAAAACCAGCAATTGAAAACTTTTCTATAAAATAGCATGTACATAAGCCTGCAACAAAAACAGGCATAGTCACGGGAGCCATCCTGATAAAAAATTCTATAAACTCCCATCCTGCAACCTTGGCTATTAATAAGTTTTGAGGTTCACCTACAATAGTACAAACTCCACCAAGAGCAGTACCAACTGCACCATGCATTACTAAATCTCTCAAGAATGCTTTAAATTTTTCTAAATCTTCTATGCTGACACTGCTTAAAGAAGAATTATCATTATAGTTATGAGATAAATCACTAAAATTTTTACCAGATGAAACGGTATGATAGATCCTATAAAAACCAATGGTTACACCTATTAAAACCGCAGTCACTGTCAATGCATCAAGAAAAGCAGATAGAATGGCTGCTGAAAAACAAAACATTAATGAAAGGTTTATCTTTGAATTAACTTTGAGTAGCAATTTTGTAAATATTGCTAACATTAAGTTTTTCATGAAATAGATACCAGCTACCATAAAAATTAAAAGAAGAATTACTTCAAGATTATGCTCAATTTCATAATAAATTCCTTTTGTGGTTGTAAGACCAAGAACTATAGCCTGGATAGCAAGAAGGCCTCCTGGTTGAAGAGGGTAGCATTTAAGTGCTAAAGCTAGAGTAAATATGAATTCAAGTAATAGCATCCAACCAACAATAAAATTACCATTCAAGCCAAATGAATTAAAAAGTATTAAAGCTATTGGATTAATTAATAAGAAAGTTACAATAGTTTTCTTATACCAAATTGGTGAATTACCTAAAAACAATTTTTGTATTACGCTGATCATATATAAATTTAATTAATAAGTTGTATGCATTTTAAAAGATTTTTTAACATTAAACCCGATATTCCGAATCTATTCATTATTTTTAATAATAATAAAGTAATTTATGACTTGAATGATAAGACTTATCTTTTAAATTCTTCTTTTTTAAATTTTATTAATTATAATTTCAAAAAAATTGGTATCGCTAAAGATAATGGTATCAATATTTATGCTGTTGATGTTACTGATGAGTTATTTAATTTATCAGATCAAGGTTATCCATCTCTTGTTGAATATGATCTAAGATATTTAATGTCAACCTTAAATGAAGCTGAAATGAATTTGGTTGGAAGGGCTAATCAATTATTGCATTGGCTAAAAAGTAATACCCATTGTGGTTATTGTGGCTCATTAAAGATTTTTCATGAAAAAGAAGAAGCTATGTTTTGTAAGTGTAATAACATCATGACTTATCCTACTATTTCACCATGCGTACTTGCTTTAATAAAAAAAGATAATCAGATCCTACTTGCAAGAAATGCACTTTTTCCTGAGGGCTTATATAGTTCTTTAGCAGGGTTTATAGAGGTCTCTGAAACTGCAGAAGAGACGGTTAAAAGAGAAGTGTATGAAGAAGTTGGTTTAAAAGTTACAAATATTAAATATTTTGGAAGTCAGTCATGGCCATTTCCAAGCCAGCTTATGCTTGCATACACTTGTGAATATGAATCAGGTGAAATTCAAGTCGACGGCCATGAAATCGTTGATGCTAAATGGTTCGATATAGACAATCTTCCAAATACACCACCTAGCTCAACACTGTCAGGGCTTCTAATTAACTCTTATATCTCGGGTCATTAGCCGCTCTAGTCGGTATTTCTTTTTTTACTTTAGGCTCTTTTACAATTTCTTTAATAGCAGGTTCTTTCTTAACAGGAATATCTTTTGATTCTGCTTTTACAGGAGCTTTTTTTGGTTCAATTTTTTTAATAGCTTCTTTTTTAGGTTCCTGATTTTTTATTTCAGGTTTAGGTGAAGAATTTATTTTTGCATTATCTTTAAGATCATTTTGTTTTGAGTCAGATACTTTTGTATTATTCAGAACATGTTTTTTATTCTGAACATGTTTTTTGTTCTGATTTATGTTTTTTTGGGCCTTAGCTCTATTCTGGTTTTGTTGCGTATTATTTCTAGGTTTTCTATTACTATTGTGATTATTTTTTTTAGGTTTAGGTTTCGGCTTTTCCTCTTTATCTACACCAGCAATACTTTTAATCCAACCTATAAGACCTTCTTTTTTCTTTTTAGGCATTTTTGGTGGTTTGATTCTATCAACCAAAGGCTTCATTGATTTTGATTGGTTTTTATCATCTCTCCAACTTGTATCAGGTTCAGGACTATTTGGTGTGAGATTATATGAATCAACATTTTTTATATCCGAAGATTTAATTCTAATAACTTTATAATATGGCCTAAACTTATATGGATCTGCTATAACAAGAATCTTAATGTTATTAGTTTTTTCAATATTTATAATGTCATTTCTTTTTTCATTTAATAAATAACTAGCAACATCAGCGGGGACATAAACTTGTATCTCTCCAGTATTATCCTTTGCTGAATCTTCACCAATAATTCTTAAAATTGATTGACCGAGAGACCTAGGGCCTCTAACAAGAACATGTTCAATATCGTATGATTCGTTTAATGATGGTCTTAATCTTTGTCTAGAAACTTCTAATAGACCAAATTTAGAAATACTTGAAACCTGAACCCTTGCTCTGTCAGAATATACAGCTTTTCTAAAAGCTGCTTCTACTTTTTCTTGATGGCCGGTATCAAGCATGTCAATAAAATCAATAACTACCAATCCACCAACATCTCTTAACCTTAATTGTCTTGCAATTTCTTTTGCAGCTTCTAGGTTTGTTTTATATGCAGTATCTTCTATATCCTTACCTTTTGTAGATCTTGCAGAATTAACATCTACAGCTGTCATTGCCTCGGTAGGGTCTATAACTATAGATCCACCTGAAGATAAAGATATTTCTCTCTGAAATGCTAATTCAATCTGAGATTCTATTTGATATCTATTAAATAAAGGAATTTCTTCTTGATAGAGCATAACCTTATCAGAATGATCAGGTAGAACTGCATCTACGAATTCTTTAGCCTCGTTATATGTATCTTTGTCATCAATAAGAATTTCTTCTATATCATCTTTAAAGTAATCTTTTACTACTCGAACAATTAGTTTGTCATCCCTGTAAATAAGAGAAGGACTTTTAGCGTTAGGTATGTGATTATTGATTTCATCCCAAAGGGCTAACAAATAAGCTAAATCAAGACTGAGCTCCTCACTTGATCTTCCTAGACCATTGGTTCTCACTATAGCGCTCATGTTTTCAGGAATATTTAAAGAATCTAGCGCTGCTTTAATTTGATCTCTTTCTTCGCCACTAATCCTTCTAGATATTCCACCAGATCGTGATGAATTTGGGATTAGAACAATAAATCTACCCGCCAATCCTATTTGAGTCGTTAGAGCCGCTCCTTTAGTTCCTCTCTCTTCCTTAGTTACTTGAACAATTATCTCTTGACCTTCTTCTAATGTGCATTCATTTTTACCATTTTTATTTTTTTTATAAAACTCATTAGATAGATCTTTTAAAGGAAGAAAGCCGTGTCTTTCAGATCCAAAATTTATAAAAGCAGCATCAAGGCTTGATTCTATTCTTGAAACAGTAGCTTTAAAAATACTACCCTTTAATAAAACTCTATCAGGTGATTCGGTATCAAAATCATATAGTTTTGCACCATCAACTAAAGCAACGCGTAACTCATCTCCATAAGATGAGTTGATTAAAATCCTTTTCATATTATTCTCCCTATTTATAGGAAGATAATCCAGCAGTGTGCTTTGTTAAGCTTCTATCAGTAAGTCTTATTTTGTTTGCTTACCTGATTAACCCTACCTAGGGTTGTATTTAAACTGTTGTATATATCTTTCTTTTTACTAAATTTGACTACTTTATCTAGTCATTTAACCGTATATCCTATAGATTTGTCTTATGCCTGTCAAAATATTAGAAGTTAATGACGATAATGATGGAAGAAGAATAGATAATTACTTGATGTCTATTTATAAAAACATTCCAAAATCAAAAATTTATAACATCATAAGAAAGGGTGAGGTTAGAGTTAATTCTGGAAGAGTTAAGCCTAACGCTAAAATCAAAACCAAAGATTTGATAAGAATTCCTCCTTACCTTCACAACGATGAAAAAAAAAGTTTTAAGCAATCAATAGATCAAAACTTAAAAAAATCAATTCTCGATAGTATTTTATACGATGACAATAATTTTATTATTATAAATAAACCTTGCGGCATTGCCGTTCATGGAGGTACAAAAAATAACATTGGTATTATTGATGTCATTAGATTGCTTTATGGAAATTCAATAGACCTTTGTCATCGCATAGATAAAGAAACTTCTGGATGCCTTGTTCTATCAAAAAATAAAAAATCAAATAAGTGGTTCAATAAATTGCTTTTAGATAAAAAGATAAAGAAAAAATATTTAGCAATTCTAAAAGGTCATCTTAAAACTAAAAAAGAAATAAAGACTTTAATAAGTAAATCTGAAACATCTTCAACAAAATCTTTTATATCTGAGGTAGGGAAAGAATCTGTATCAGTTTTTAATCCCAAACAAAAATTAAATTCATCATGTTTAGTGGAAATTGAGATTTTTACAGGAAGAACACATCAAATTAGAGTTCAGAGTAGTCATATAGGTCATCCGGTACTTAATGATGATAAGTATGGTGACAAAGATTTTAATAAAGAAATTGCTCCTAAAAACATCAGAAGAATGGCCCTTCATTCTTCACAAATCGAATTTTTTGATGCTGATAATAAACTCATATCAATAAACGCAGAATTAGATAATTTATTTTTAAACCTTATAGATGCATTAAAGTAAATTTTTCTACCATTCATAGTATAATTTTGATAGGATACGTTTTTTTTAAGGGTAAGTATGGCAGTTCAAAAAAGTAAAGTTACAAGATCTAGAAGAGGTCAAAGAAGATCTCATGATTCATTAAAAGCTTCTACATTATCTATTGATCCTGTTTCAGGTGAAAAACATGCTCGTCATCAAATGACAAAAGATGGTTTTTATAAAGGCAGACTTGTAAAAGATTTAAGAAAAGTTGAAAAAGAAGAGGCTGAAGATATACAGGCTTAACTTATGCCTAGGCACATAAGTTTACTTTTTCCGGGTCAAGGCTCTCAATCTTTAGATATGTTGAGTACTTTTTCATCCTCAGAAATTAATTTCATTTCAAATGCCGCTAATAATGTTTTAGACATAGACATTATCGATCACATTAAAAATGGTCCAGAGGAAATATTAAATCAAACATCAATTACTCAACCAGCTATATTGATGACTTCCTATCTTTATTATCGAAGATTTATCAATGATACTGGAATAGTGCCAGATATATTAGCTGGACATTCATTGGGTGAATATACAGCTTTATTAGCTTCAGAATCTTTTGATTTATTAACAGCTATATCTTTAGTCCATAAAAGGGGTAAATATATGGAAAATGCAGAATCTGGTTCCATGTATGCAATTTTAAATCTTGATATCTCTAATATTAAAACTATCTGTAAAGAGGTTGAGGCTATAACAGGACAGATAGTTAGCGCTGCAAATATAAACTCGAATAATCAAATTGTTATCGCAGGTAATGATAATTCAACAAAAATTGCTGCAGATAGATGCAAAGAAGCTGGAGCTAAAAGATGTATTCAGCTCAAGGTAAGTGTTGCCTCTCATTGCGCTTTAATGAGCGAGGCTGCTAACCTCCTTGAGCAAGAACTTCAAAGCATTTTAATTAATAAACCAAAAATGACTGTACTTCATAATTATGACGCCTCACACTGCAAGGATTCTTCAGATATTAAATTAAAATTAAAAAAACAACTTTTTAAACCTGTTCAATGGGTTAGCATTATGAATAAAATTAGAGAGTATGACGGGCTTGTTATTGAGTGTGGTCCTGGCAAGGTTTTGAGCGGTCTTGCAAAAACTAATGGAATAAATAATATATTATCAATGACAGATTTAAAATTTAAAGACGAGCTAAAACAATTATTATGAATAAAGAGGTAGTATTTATATCTGGCGCTTCACGTGGAATTGGAACTGCTATTGCTAAGAATTTTGCTGATCTTGGTTATACAGTAATCGGCACATCAAGGTCTAGTTTTAAATTTGATTCAAAAAATAAAAACTTAATACCTATCTCACTAGATATTACAAATAGAGAGTCTATTACCGAATGCACGAATTTCTTGAAAGAAAATAATCTCATACCTTCGATCTTAATTAACAATGCTGGCATAACATCAGATCAATTATTTTTAAGAATGAAGGATTATGAATGGGATAATGTAATTGCAACTAATCTAACTGGTACCTTTAATCTTACAAGAGCTCTCATTAAGGGAATGATAAAAAATAGATATGGGAGAATTATAAATATCTCATCCGTTTCAGGCTTGATGGGTAATCCTGGCCAAGTTAATTATTCTTCTGCTAAAGCTGGGTTGAGTGGTTTTACTAAATCCTTAGCAAAAGAAGTTGGTTCTAGGGGAATAACTGTAAACTCTATTGCTCCAGGTTTTATTGAGACCGATATGACGTCGTATCTTGATGCTGATGCAAAGGAGATGCTCATACAAGACATTCCTTTAAATAGACTAGGTTCTGTTGATGATATCTCTGAATTAGCAGTCTTTTTAGCAGGTAAAGATGCTTCTTACATTACAGGCCAAACCATCTCTGTAGATGGCGGCTTGTTTATGTATTGATATTTTGCGCCTAAAAAGTTGTACATCTTCTTATAATTCGATGTAAAATGCTGCATTTACTTTGGAGTAATTATGAGTATTGAAGATAGAGTTAAAAAAATAGTCAGCGATCAACTTGGTAAATCTATTGATGAGATTCAAAGTGATTCATCTTTTGTAGATGATCTAGGCGCTGATTCCTTAGATACAGTTGAATTGGTAATGGCTTTAGAGGAAGAGTTTGATTTAGAAATTGCAGATGAAGATGCTGAAAAAATCTCAACTGTGAATGAAGCTGTTGATTACATCAATTCAAATTCTTAAAAACTATTTCAAAAATAATTTAAGTTTTTAATAACAATTCTAAATTAGAATAATTTTAACGAGATTTCATAGTAATATGTTATCTCGTTTTTTTTATGGGATTAAAATAGATTAATGTTATTGATAAGAAATATATTCATACTATTAGTTGCCATAGCATCTATTATTGGTCCATACACAGCTTTACTTAATTCAACCTCATCGGTTTCCTTAATAACTATTGAAAAAGGTGATTCTATGTATGGAGTTATTTCAAAATTAGTACCAAATTCTTTTCTTAATAGGCTTTTTTTCAGAATCTATATCAAACAGAATCAAATTGAATCCTTTAAAGCAGGTGAGTATGACATTTCACAAATGACTATTGCCAAAAGCATTGATGCCTTTAATAAAGGTGATAGTTTCACAAGGTCTTTGCAAATTAATGAAGGAATAACAATTTTTGATCTAGATAAAATTATTAATGATAGTTTGCTTATAAATGATTGTTTAAATTTAAATTGCTTGAAAACAGATTATCCATTCAAAGAAGGAGTTCTTTATCCTGATACTTATTTTTATAAGAAGGGTATGAAAGCATCAGAAATATTGAAGGCTAGCCATGAAATTCTTAATAATAAGCTAACAAATTTATGGGATAAAAAGCCACAATCAAATATGCTAAAAAATAAATTTGAAGCTTTAATATTAGCTTCTATTATTGAGAAAGAGGCCGGAAATCATCTCGAAAAAAAAGCTATAGCTGGTGTATTTTTAAAAAGAATTAGTCTTGGAATGAAACTTCAAGCAGATCCAACTATTATTTATGGTTTATTGCCTAATTTTGATGGCGATATTAAAAAAACTGATATTCTTGATAAAAATAATAGATACAATACATATATGATCGAAGGTTTACCTCCTACTCCAATTTCTATTGTCTCAACAACATCTCTTGAAGCAGCTATATTGGGCACACCTGGTGATTATTTATTTTTTGTTGCAGATACGCCAACCTCACATCATTTCTCTAGAACGTATGAAGAGCATAAAAGAATGATTAAAAAGATAGGTTTAGATAAATGAAAATAATTAGTTTTGAAGGTATTGAAGGTGTAGGTAAGTCAACCCAAATAAAACTATTAGATGATTATCTTATAAATAAAGGTTTCAAAACAGAGATATTAAGGGAGCCAGGATCCACAAGTACTGGTGAAAAAATTCGTAACATTCTTTTAAATTCACATGATGATCTGTCATCAAAAACCGAACTTCTTTTAATGTTTTCTGCTCGAGCACAACTTATTAAAGAAAAAATTGATAATTCTACTAATGATTTTATTCTCTTCGATAGGTTTTATGATGCTTCATCTGCATATCAGGGCTATGGAAGAGGCCTTTCCTTAAAAATAATTGATAGTTTAATAGAATTCATAGAATGTCCAGTTCCCAATATTACATTCTTATTAGATATTGATGTTAGCGAAGGTTTTGCAAGAAAAACTAATGACAAAAAAGATAGAATAGAATCATCTGGTCATACTTTTTTTGATAATGTTAGACAGGGTTATTTAGAGCTAAGCAAAGATAATAAAAGAATTAGAGTTCTTGATGCAAAAAAAGAAATAGGTGATATACATCAAGAGATTGTGAGCATAGTTAAAGAATATTTATGAATTTCGAAAAATGTGATTGGTTAGTTGATTCTTTTAACTCTTTGAATTTCAACAATCTTGCTCATGGAATAATTATCAACGGTCCAAAGGGGATTGGAAAAAAATTACTTGCAAGAAAAATATCTGAAAAAATAATATCAAATTTCCAAGAAAATTTAAGAGATGATTTTCAAAATTTAATTGATAAAAATAATCACCCTGATCTATATCACCTGGATAAAGATAAGTATCTGCTCAAAGATATAAGAAGACAAAAAAAAGATACTAAAAATTGGGATGAGGAGAAGGGTTTTAATGATGTTGTATCTTTTTTAACTCTCACCCCATCAATCTCTAAAAACAAAGTAGTCTGTATGATTAATGCAGATTCGATGAATAATATTGCCCAAAATGCCTTGCTAAAATCACTAGAAGAACCTGCTCCCTTTTCTTATATCATTATGACAACAAGTCGCTCAAAAGCATTAAATCAAACTATTTATAGCAGATGCCAGGTAGTAAATATTCCATTTATTGGGACAAATAAGATTGATACCTGGTTAATAGAAAACGGAATAACAGATTACACTTCAAATGATTTCCCAAGTTTTGCTTCGCCTTTTTCTATATTGGATGATATTCAAAGCAATAATCAGAATTGTTATAAAGAATTTGTTTCAATTTTAGTAGATTTTATTTCTTTAAAAATAGATCAAAATCAAGCAATTAAATTACTAAATGATCTTGATATTAGTCTTATCTTAAAAATGAATTATTTTGTTGAATTTTATAAAATAATACTAAAAGCCAGAATAACGAACGAAGATTTAAGTGGTGTCTATAAAATTTTTAATTCAAAAAATTTCAATAAATTAAAAATTTCTAATTTAATTAACGATATAAATAATCTAAGGCATGACTTATATGATGTGACATCAATTAATGAAACTCACGTCTTAAATTATTTCTTTAGTGAATTAAAACTATCTATTAAACAATAGTTGTACCACCATCAATGACAATTGTTTGGCCATTTATATAACTTCCAGCACTAGATGCAAGCATAATTGCTGCTCCAGCAATTTCATCAGGCTCACCAATTCTTTTCATTGGATTTGTTTGCAGAACTGCTTTTAATATATCAGGATTCTCCCACAAACCTCTTGCAAAGTCAGTCCGCACCAAACCAGGCGCTATTGAGTTGGCTCTAATATTTCTATTTCCAAACTCTGCAGCAATATTCTTAACAATCATAACGTCAGCAGCTTTACTAATGTTGTAAGCACCAAGAAGAGCACTTCCTTTAATAGCTGCAATACTAGATATTATTATTATCGTACCATCCTGATTTTTAATCATAGTTGGTAAGCATAAATTGCATAAAAGTTGGTTAGATCTAATATTGTTGTGCATTACTTTATCAAATTGCTCAATATCCATATCAAGCATAGAACCCATAAAGGTATTAGTCGCTGCATTACAAACTAAACTATCTATTCCACCTAAAGTTTGTATCGTTTCAGTAACTAAATTTTTAAGTTGATCATCATCTGCAATATTGCATGAAATAGGAAATGCTACCTCTTTACCAACATCATCATTAATTTCTTTTGCGGTATTTTTACAAGCATCAATCTTTCTTGATGATATAATTACCTTGGCACCCATTAGAGCTGATTGGTGAGCTATGGATTTACCGATGCCTTTAGAGCTGCCTGTAATTAAAATTGATTTATTTTTAAGACTAAATAACGACATTTTGACTATAATAATTTAATAAGACTTAAAATAATATCATGATGATTGAAATATACGGAAAAACATTTTGTCCATATTGCGATAAAGCAAAGGCTTTGTGCGAAAGACAGGGGTATGAATATTCTTACAAAGAACTGGATAAAGATTTCTCTAGAGATGAATTTTTTAATATTTTTCCAACAGCCAGAACCTTTCCACAAATTAAAATTGATGGAGCTGATATCGGCGGATATACAGAACTCGAAGCTTGGTCACAAAATAAAGGATAACTATGAATCAGTTTAATGAATTTTTATTATTATTAGATAGCAATCTTAGTGGGTCCTGGTGGTTCCCTATTTTGCTAGTCGGCACAGGAATATTTTTCACTATATATTTAGGCTTTCCTCAATTTAGATTTTTTGGAAAAGCTTGGAAATTAGTATCTAGAAGAAATAATAAATCTGATGCAGATGGAGAGACAACTGGCTTTGAGGCTCTCACCACAGCTATGTCAGGTGCTGTGGGTACAGGTAATATAGGTGGTGTAGCGTTAGCTATATGGACAGGTGGTCCAGCAGCTATTTTTTGGATGTGGATAACAGCAATTTTTGGAATGACTACAAAATTTGTTGAAGTAACTATGGGTCATAAATATAGAACCAAGCTTGAGGATGGTTCTATATCAGGCGGACCTATGTATTACATAGAACATGCTTTGAATATGAAATGGGCAGGAATTCTCTTTGCTTTTTTAATGATGATAACGGCAATTGGTTCAGGAAATATGCCGCAAATCAATAATATAGCTCTAGTAATGAATACTGAGTTTTCAGTTCCAAAAATATTCACAGGGCTTTTTCTAGGTGCCTTGCTTTGGATAATCATCATTGGAGGAATAAAAAGGATCGCATCCGTTGCAAGTAAGATCATTCCTATAATGGGTTTAATTTATTTTGGTGGCGCATTAATTATTCTCTTAGAAAATTATCAAAATATTATTCCCTCATTTAATGCTATTTTTGCCCAAGTATTTACTGGGTCTGCTGCAGTAGGTGGTTTTTTAGGAGCAAGTTTTGCGATGAGTTTAAAATATGGTGTTGCAAGAGGCCTTTATTCTAATGAAGCTGGACAAGGATCTTCCCCAATAGCTCATGCATCATCAAAGAATTCCTCAATTGATCAGGGTGTAGTTTCAATATTAGAACCATTTATTGATACTATTGTTGTGTGCAGCGTAACTGCTCTTGTTATTTTATCTAGCGGTGTTTGGACTGAAAAATTTGATACCACTTTTTCTAAAACAGACATGGTTATTCTTGATGGTACTTATAGTGATCAAGAAAATATTGATGGTACTTTTCTTTATCCAGATCACATGAATCAATTAACAAAATATGTTCAATCCATAGATTCTGACGTTGACGAATACTCAGGAATTATAGAAATTCAAGACGGAAGATTAATAACTTCTGATATTACCGTACTTCATTCAAGATCTATTGCTGAGAATATAACCGTTACAGATAAAGAAGATAAAAACTTATATACAGGATCTTTGAGTGTTGAAAACGGTAAAGTGCAAGACGCTGTTACATTCGAAGGTAAATCATTAGTAAGTTCAGCTGAACTTACAGCTAAAGCTTTTTCACAAGGCATCCTTGGTCAATTTGGTGGTAAATTAGTTGCTATAGCATTACTTTTATTTGCTTTTTCTACTGCAATAACTTGGTGTTATTACGGTGATAGATCCACTGCTTATATCTTTGGTGAGAGGGGTGTTTTTTGGTATAGAAATTTCTATGTTTTATGCTTTATTTTAGCTGCAGTTATTGATACTACAATTGTTTGGAATATAGCCTATGTTGTTGTTGCACTTGTTTCTATTCCTAACTTGATAGCTCTTTTTGTTCTAAGAAATGAAATGAAAGATCTCACTAAAGAATTTATAAATAAATACGAATAAATCTAACCTTATTATTCACTATATAAAATGTATAAAAATATTATTTACATAACTTTTTTATTTTTTGTTGTTTCTTGTAGCGGAGGAGGTGGAAGTTCCTCATCACCAGAGTTTCCATCTATTTTTAATCCTGTAATCAATAGTTTCTCCTCTTCATCAACCTCTATTTTATCGGGAGATTCTGTAGATTTAAGCTGGACCACAACCAATGCTATTGGATGCTCAGGAAGTGGTGATTGGGAAGGTTCAAAATCAATATCTTCAGGTACTGAATCACTAACTCTATCAGAGGTTAAAACATATACATTTACCTTGACCTGTAGGGGTGAAGACCAAAATAATACTGTATCAAAAACTGTTAATGTAGAAGTATCAGCATCAAACAATTCTTCAGAAAATATTTATACAGAAGATAAAGATTCATATTGCGCCACACCATCAAACAATTCATCATCATATTTTTTAGAAGATTTCACATCTAACAGACTAGATTCAAATATATTTACATATCAGGAATCTAATGGATTTTGTATAACACCTGGATGTCCCAATGGTGATTCTGACTTTGTTCAGGGTTGGGGTAATAATGAAGTTCAGTACTATACAAGTTGCAATGATGGATATTCAAAAAACTGCAATCAAGAGCTAAATACAACTGAAAATGCCTTTATTGAAGATGGTTTTTTAAAAATACAACCTATATATAATAATACAAATCCTTTCGAGGATCCTTATTGTGCTGACAAGGGTTGTTCTTATACCTGGGACTATACATCAGCAAGAATTATGACTTCAGATAAAAAGGTTATATCTCCAGGATCTGAAATAACAGTATGTTTTAAACATCCAGACGGCGCAGGACATTGGCCTGCAATATGGATGTTACCCCAAGGATTTGTTGAAGGTCAAAAGCAATGGCCTGATGACGGTGAAAATGATTTAGTTGAACACATGCAAAATCATCAAGCTTTTGAGACACAATCAACTATACATTTTGGTACATCTGGCGCAGCAAATAACATATATAAAATTGAAGCAGTTCCTGCGGATGTTGATTTCTTTGATAAATTTCATTCTGTAACAATGAGATGGGAGACTGATAAAATTGAATATTTTCTTGATACTCAAGCCGAGCCTTATCTATCTATATTTAAAAATAATGAAACAGCATTTAATTCTACATATTGGCCATTTAATGAAAACTTTTATCTTATTTTAAATGTTGCATCAGGCGGTAATGGTGGTGGTACAACTGATACTTCAAAATTTTGCCAGGATGAAGATTGCTCTAATCTTGATGATAAGGATAGGGGTCGAATGCTTATTGATTTTATTGAAATAAAATCTATAGATTAGTATTTCGTTTCTTTAATTCAAGCATTACATCATTAACAGATAACCCTTGAGATTTCAAAAGAACTAATAAATGAAAAAATAAGTCAGCTGATTCTTCAATCAATCTACCATCATTAGTTACAGCTGATATTGCAGTCTCTCCTGCTTCTTCAGCTACTTTTTTTGATATTTCCTTGACTCCTTTATTTAAAAGAGATTTGATATATGAATCCGAATGATTTTCTTCTATTCTTTTATCAACAATCTTTTCTAATACATCTATTATATATAAGGAGTTTCTAGTTTCAGTTTCAAAACATGAATAATTTTCTTTATGACATGTTGGTCCTAGAGGAATTGCTTTAATTAATAAAGTATCATTATCACAATCTAATTCAATTGATTTAACTACTAGTTTATTGCCTGTAGTTTCTCCTTTTGTCCAAAGTTTTTGTTTAGATCTGCTGTAAAAAGTAACTTCATTTGTTTTGACTGTTATTTCAAGAGATTTGCTGTTCATATAACCAATCATTAAAACATTCAGTGATGAATCATCCTGAATCACTGCTGGTATTAGACCTTTGCTATCCCACTTAACATTATTTATGTCCATATTTATTTCCTGATATTAATTAACTCTTTTTTTAGATATTTTTTTAAGTCGTTTATATTTATTAGATTTTTATGAAATACACTTGCAGCTAATGCACCACTGGAATCAGTTTTTTTTAAAACATCATTAAAATGAATCTCATGGCCAGCTCCTCCGGATGCTATTAATGGAACGTCACAATTTGCTAGCATTATATTTAGTTGATTAATATCATATCCATTCCTGACCCCGTCCTGATTCATACAGTTCAATACAATTTCACCTGCACCTAGTTCTTGAACAGTATCTATCCAATTTTTTGTTTCTAACTTTGTATTTGTTATAGTTTTTTCATCACCAGTGTGGGAAAAAACAATATATTTATCGCCAACAGTTTTTGAATCTATTCCAATTACAACACATTGACTGCCAAATTCATCAGCAAGTTCTTTTATAAGCTCAGGTCTTTCAATAGCTGGACTGTTAATTGATATTTTATCTGCTCCTGAATTTAAAATTTCCCTCGCATCATTTACAGTTCTTATTCCACCAGCAACACAAAAAGGGATGTTAATAACCTCAGCAATCAAATTTACCCATTCTTTTGAAACAATTCCGTTATAAGTACTAGCGCCAATATCATAAAAAACTAATTCGTCCGCTCCCTCCTTGCTATATTTTTGTGCTAAATCTAGAATCGATCCAACAATTTCATGATCTTTGAATTGTACGCCCTTAACAACCAAACCATTCTTAACATCAAGGCATGGAATAATTCTTTTAGTTAACATTTTGAAGTTCTTTTAGTGAGATTCTATTTTCATATATTGCTTTGCCTACAACACATTCATGACTATTAATTAAATTAAGTTTATTTATATCCTTAATAGAACCAATTCCTCCTGAGGCTATTAAATTAAGCTTTTTATTTTTTAAGATTTGTTTATAAATATTAATATTTGGTCCTTCAAGAGTTCCATCTAGGGAGATGTCTGTTGCTAAAATATTTTTAATCCAATGGTTTTCTTCTATGTAATCAAACAAATTGATATTTGTATTTTCTGTCCATCCATTAACTGAAAGTAGGGGAGAGTTGTTAATAATTTTAAAATCTAATCCATAAATTATTTTTTCTATTCCAAAATTATTTCTAAGTTCTTTTTGAAAAATTTTATCTGTAATAGCCGCCGTACCAACTATTACTCTATCAACGTTATAAGAAAATAGTCTTTCAATTTTTTTTATGTCTCTTATTCCGCCGCCTACCTGAACTTTAATATTTTTAATTTGTAAAATTTCTTCAATTAATAGAAGATTTTCATCACCGCCTGACTTAGCAGCGTTTAGATCAATAATATGGATATAGTCAAAGCCAGCTTTTATAAACTCATTAATTTGGTCAAGAGGATTATCATTATAATTTGATATCTTTGAATAATTACCCTTAAGCAATCTGACACACTTACCATCCAATAAATCTATCGCAGGTATTATTCTCATATTTGGTTAATAAAATTTTTGATAAATTTTTCACCAATATCTGATGATTTTTCTGGATGAAACTGACACCCAAAAAAATTATCTTTTTTAACAATGGAATTAAATTTTTTTCCGTAATAACTATGACCAATCGCATGCTCATCATTGTCTGTGTAGTAGCTATTTGCAAAATAATAATAGCCACTAATATCATCTATACTTGTTATAACCCTGTTCCAACCCATTTGAGGAACTTTAATTTCCTTATTTGGTTTTATTTTTTTAACACTTCCTTTAATTATGCCAAGACAATCAGTGTTGTCCTCCTGTGAATAATCAAACAATATTTGCATACCAATACATATACCAAGAGTTGGTTTGGTAGTTTCTTGTATTAAATTGATTAGATTATTTTCTTTTAATTTATTCATTACAATTCCTGCTGAACCAACACCAGGTAGGATAAATGCATCCATTTTTTTAAGCTCAGATAAAGAGTTACTTATGAATGCTTTAATATTAATTCTTTTAAATGAATAATATATTGAATTTAGATTTGCTCCACCGCAGTCAATAATACCAATCTTCATAAGATTCCTTTTGTTGATGCAATATTTTTGTTGTTTTGTTTAAGTGCATCGCTTAGGGCACGTGTAAAACTTTTAAACGTAGCTTCTATAATGTGATGACTGTTTGATCCCTTTGTATCTATATGACATGTAAAACTTAAAGTATTTACAAATGATATGAAGAAGTGTTCAAACATTTCTGTTGGAAAATCGCCTACATACTCTCTTAGTTTTGATGTTTGCATTTTTAATAGATTTCTAGATGCCATATCTATACTTACATTAGAAATGGTCTCATCCATAACCAATGATTGGTTTGATGAATATCTTTCAATATTTGTTCTATCACCCAGTGCTTGTTTGAAAGCATCCCCAAGAGTAATAGCAACATCTTCAATTGTATGATGTTCATCAATTTCAAGATCTCCTATAGAATTTATCGTGATATCAAATCGTCCATGTTTAGCAAATTGCTCTAGCATGTGATCAAAATATTTAAGACCGGTATTAATATTATAATTTCCAGTTCCATCAATATTCAGATTTATGTATATATTTGTTTCTTTTGTGTCTCTCTTAATAAAAGATGTTCTTGGTTTTACAATATTATCCTCTTCAGCGTATTTCTCTCTAATACTTACTGCTTTAGCATGCGCATCTAAACATTCAGCCTTAGCAAGAATTTTTACTGTTGGCGCTAAGTTTATAAAACCCTCTGGAGATGCAGTTTGAAATGTAATTATTTTTCCGAAATCTTTTACCGATAGACCGGAATATGTTTTTGCTGATCTTGCTGTTGGAAGAGTATGGTTTGAACCTGATGCATAATCACCAAATGATTCTGGAGAATATTTACCACAAAAAACTGAACCAGCATTATTAATATATGGAGCAATTTTTGAAAAATCTTCATCTAAAAGAATTAGATGTTCAGGAGCATTAATATTTATAAAATCAATAATTTGTTGATCGTTAGCTGCATTAACTAAATAAATATTTTTTAGACTTGATATTAAAATATTTTGTCGATTCAATAATTTTTTTTGTAAATCAATTTCTTTAGAAATAGTTTTAACCAAAGATTTATTTTTTGAAATTAGAACAGCTTTTGCATCTTTGCTATGCTCAAGTTGTGATAACAAATCTGAAGCTATTATATCTATTTTATCCTCATCATCTGAAACAACATAAACTTCACTTGGACCTGCTGGCATATCAATTGAAACATTATTACTTACTAACATTTTTGCCAGTGTTACATATTGATTTCCTGGACCAAATATTTTTAAACATTTAGGAACTGATTTTGTTCCATAAGCCATAGCAAATATAGCTTGCGAGCCACCAACTTTAAAAATATTCTTTATATTTAGTAAATTTGCTACCCATAATATTGTCGGGTCAATTTTTCCATTCTTATCAGGAGGAGTGCAGACAATAATATTTTTACAACCAGCAATAATTGCTGGAATTGCTTGCATTAAAAAAGAGCTAAAGAGTGGAGCTGTTCCACCAGGTACATAAAGACCTACAACATCAATAGGCTTAAACTCAGACCACAATTTAATGCCTTTTGTTGTTTCAATACTCTTAATTGAAAGACCTTCAAGCTGTTTCTCATGATATTTTTTAATATTTGAGTAGGCAATTAATATCGCATTTTTAATATCATCACTAAGTAATTTATCAGCCTGCTTAAACTCGGAATTAGTAACTTTAAAATTATTAAGTGCCTTTTCTTTTAAAAGCTTAGAGATTTCCCTAATTCCGTCATCACCATTATCAAGAACTAATGATTTAAATCTCTTTACAGTATTAATATCTTTTCTAGATAACTTAGATTCTTGAAAATCTAATGTAGGAATATTTTTTGTTAATCTTATATTTTTCATTTTAATTTAATATTTTTTCTACAGGCATGACAAGTATAGAAGAAGCTCCTTTTACTTTAAGTTTTTCCATAGTTTCCCAAAAAATAGGTTCTTGGCATAAAGCATGAATTGCTACTTTTTTACTATCTTCTAAAGGGATTATTGTTGGTGATTCAGATCCAGGAAGTAGCTTACATATATCTTTAACTTTTGATGCATCAACATTCAACATCACATATTTACTTTCAATTGCATTCACCACACCCTGCATTCTGCTTATAACTTTATCTGCTATTTTTTCTTTCTCATTATTTAAATTTTTATTTTTTATTAATACTGCTTGTGATTGTAAAATTACTTCGATTTCTTTTAAATTATTTGCTTCTAAAGTTGCGCCCGATGAGACTAAATCACAGATTATATCTGACATGCCTATATATGGTGTTAGTTCTACAGAGCCATGTATATTTGTAACAGAGGCATTTATATTATTATCTTTAAGATATTTTTTAACAGTATTTGGATAAGATGTAGCGATCTTCATATTGTTAAAGCTCTTAATCTTATTATTTTTTGGTGCTGCAAATGACAATCTGCATTTAGAAAATCCTAAATCTATAATTTTTTCGATATAAGTTCTTTTGAAGAGAGATTTTTCAATTAATACATTTTCTCCTACTATAGCCAAATCAGCATCTCCATTTGATACCAATGAAGGGATATCATCACTTCTAACAAATAGAATATCTATTGGTAAATTATTAGATTTAGCTAAAAGATTATCTCCTTTAGTAGAAAAATTGATACCTGATTTTTTTATTAAATCTGTGCTCTGATCAAACAGCCTACCTTTCTTTTGTATGGCAATAGTTAAACGATTATTCATTTTTTAATCCTTTTAAGAATTTTTTTATATCCTTGATATGGTTCGCTTGATAGAAAGCGAGCAACCCTTGTTACTGTAGTTGTGCTTGTTTTTAATTTTGCTGCTATTTCTCTATAAGATAATTTATCTTCAAATAGAAGTTGAGCAACTGCCCATCTTTCTTCAAGTGCTTTTAATTCAGAGGGCGTACATAGATCTTTCAGGAATCCTTCAACCTCTTTTTTATTTTTTAATAATAATAATGCTTCATTTAGATTTTTCATGCGTGCTAGTGTATTACTATGCTAATACAAAGTAAAGTAAAAAAATAACAGAAAAGAGCCCTTTATGTTTAAAGATAAAGATTATTTAGAAGTATTAATTACTACATAGATTAGATATATATAAATATTAAGGTATAAAATTTACATATAGTTACTGCTTTGATAGTAATGAAACTACCTCTAAGTGTTCTGTATTTGGAAATTGATCAAATATTTCAATATGTTTTATAGAAAATTTATTTAGTTTATTAATATCTCTTACATATGTCTCGTAATTACATGAAATATAAATAATATTATTAAATTTTTTAATAATATTTATTACTTCATCATTTAAACCAGACCTTGGAGGATCAACTAGAACATGTGAAAAATTATATGTATTAATATTAATTGTATTCATTCGTCTAAAGACTCTTCCATCAAATGCTTCCGACACTTCTTCTGCTGAAAGTCTGGCAAAATCAATATTATTTATAGAAAGCCCATCAATTGATTTTTTTAGGCATTTTATAGACTGTCTATTACTTTCAGTTGCAAATACTTTATTGAATTTGTATGACAAGGGAAGAGTGAATGTCCCTGATCCGCAGTATAGTTCTAACAAGTCCTCTGTGTTTTCAATAAAAGATATTGTTTTCAATACCATCTTTGGCATATGAAAGTGGTTTGGTTGATAAAATGATTGATCTGTTTGATAAAGTAATATGTTGTTAATATTTATGTTGTCTACTAAAAGATTATTACCAGTTGAATATATGTCTTTTCTTGATCTAATATTAATATCAATTTTATACTCATCTGAGAACTTTTGAGCCTCTGCTTTCATATCATCATTAAGTTTTTTATGAAATATAAGAGTTGCTAGAATATTATCATTACTATTTGTTCTGAAATTAATTTGAAATAATTTATGGTTAAGAAATTTTGAGTTATTAATACCATTACGAAGTTTTGGCATTAGATTCTGAATTATAGGTCTAGCAACATAAAAAACTTCTAAATACTGAATATTTCCAGATGAATCATACATAGTATAAAAACCATCTCGATAGCCAAACTCACAACGAGATCTATAACCGTATGGAGGACTTAGATTAATTTTAATAGTATCTTTATAAAAATTACTGATTAAAGAAGTTGCTTTAATGAATTTATTCATCTAGTTAATAAAAAATCTTGTTATAACAAATACAAACCCTATAAATGTTATATTAAGAGTTAAAAATAAAGTAATTATTTTTAATATTGAAATTTTTTTAAGATCATTTTCTAGTTCTTCTTTATTACGAATACCTAGAAATGAGTTTGTTAATCTTTTTAACCACATAAATTATGAGTAAAATTGTTAATATCACAGAATCAGCTGAAAAGTATTTAGCAAAACTTATCGAGGATAAGAATGAGCCAAATCTTGCAGTTAGAATTTTTATCTCTGACCCAGGAACTCCAAAGGCTGAAACCTGCCTAGCGTATTGTAAACCAGAAGAAGCAATGAACGATGATGAAGTGGTAAACCTCAACTCACTTACAGTTCATATTGAAAAAAGAAGCATTCCATTTTTAACAGATGCGGAAGTTAATTATGATAATGATACTTTTGGTGGACAGCTAACAATCAAAGCACCTAATGCAAGGTTGCCAAATATTTCTCCTGACAGCCCCCCAGAAGATAGAATAAATTACGTTATATATAACGAGATAAATCCAATGCTTGAATCTCATGGAGGCGAGGTTAGTCTGCTTGAATTTACTGATAAAGGTGAAGCCATTCTTCAATTTGGTGGTGGATGTCAAGGATGTGGAATGGTTGATGTAACACTTAAGGATGGTATTGAGAAAACTCTTTTAGAACAAATACCTGAATTAAAATCAGTTAAAGATAGCACTGATCATTCTTTAGATGACAACGCTTATTATAAAGGTTAAATTTCTTTTACTGCTATAACCACCCCAAGATAAGGGTGGTCAAAATAATGAATTTCATTATTAAAAATTCTTTTATTTTGATTAATAAATAACTTAATTTCACCACTTGCTGATTTTTGATTATCTTGAAACGACATCTCTGAATTAATATCCATAAATTCATTCGCCTTGTTTAGATTAATTTTTATATTATTTATCGTATTTTCATTATTTGAAGATTCTAATAATCTACTTTCATATTTTTTAATGTGCGATTTTGTTATATCGTTAGAGGATAAATTTATTAATCCCAAATAGGCTTTTAGATCGGTATGTAAAAAACGACTTCTATAAAACTTTAAGAAAAATCCATATTGTTTTTCAATAACTTCATGATGTATATAAACCGCATTTTCTTTATTTTCAATATTTTGCACCCATGAAAAACTATCTAGTACTTCATAGTTATCATTTCTCAATAATTTTTTGTTTAATTTATCTAAAGTCTCAAGATTATTATTTTTTCTATACCAAGATTTTGGATTTGATATATTAACAGAAATATTATCTTTATTGATTATTTTATTTCTTGTATTTAAGGGCTTTAAGTTACTAAAAAGCTTATTAAAGAAATTTTCTTCAACTTTTACATCAAATGATTTTTTATTAATTTGAAGTTTTGGTTCATAGAAATTTAAAAAGTCGCCAGCTGGAGTAATAAAGTTATCGTCAAATACTTCATCAGTTTCAATATTTAAATGTTTAAAGATTATTAACTCTATTTGATACTCTTTAAGCTCTAATGTTTCCTCCGCCACAACTAATGATGACTGAATAATCATTATTAGAATTATTTTATAAAATCTCATTTATTAGTTTTGTTATTTTATTTCTTCTATTCAAGGCATTAGACTCTCTCAAATTAATGATAAGTTTATTTTCCTTATTGATGTTATAAATATTGGGCTCCTTTGTAACTAGTGTCAATATCTTATCGAAAACACTTTTATTTAAATCACTTGATAAAAGAAGTGAGGTTTTTACTTTACTTGAATTAATTTTTAAAATTCCAGAATTTTTTATAACAATTGCTAGTTTTGTATCACTTATAAGATTAATTATTTCCTCAGTTAGAGCGCCGCATCTGTCTATTAAATCATTTTTTATCTTATTTATTTCATCGATACTAGATGCGCTATTTAAAGATTTATATATTTTCAATCTTTCTAAAGGTGATGGAAGATAGTCATCGTTTATATATGAGGAGTCATAAAAATTAATCTCTGTTTGAATCAATTCTTTTTCATCATTATTTTTAAATTTATTTAATGCATTCTTTAGCATTGATAGGTACAAATTTATACCAATGGTATTTATATGACCACTTTGTTTATCACCAAGTATCTCACCACCGCCTCTAATTTCTAAATCCTCTTGGGCAATAAAGAATCCAGATCCAAGATCTGACAGTCTAATTATTGAATCTAGTCGATTTTTAGCAATTCTAGATAAATCAGGTACTGGTATTAGAAAATAACAATAACCTTGTTTTATAGACCTTCCAACACGTCCTCTTAGTTGATGAAGTTGAGATAAACCAAAGTTTTGGGCATCTATTATTAATATAGTATTAGCGTTTGGTATATCCAATCCCATTTCAACTATAGTTGTACAAATAAGGACGTCTAATCTTCCAAGATCAAAATCTCCCATTACTTTTGAAATCTCATTTTTATTAAGTTTTCCATGAGCTATATCAATGGTTATTTCTGGCAAAATAGATGATAGATTTTTTTTCAATGATTCCATTTTTGAAATATTATTCTGAACAATAAAGCACTGACCGCCCCTTGAGACTTCTCTTGAAATAGCTTCTTTAAAAAGTTGAAAGTTTTCAACTTTTAAGAAAGATTTAATACTTAATCTATTTGTTGGAGGGGTGTGGAGAAAAGAAAATTCTTTTAATCCAGTAAATATAAAATTCATAGTTCTTGGAATTGGAGTGGCTGAAAGATAAAGGATATGAATATTTTCTTGCTTGCTTTTAATTAGATCTTTTTGCTTAATTCCGAACTTGTGCTCTTCGTCAACAACTAAAAGCCCTGTATTTGAGAAATTAATTCCTGATGTGAATAGGGCATGTGTACCAATCAAGATATCAACATTACCTTTATTGAAACCACTAACAATTTTTTCTTTATTTTTTTTGTTTACATGCCTATTTATAATTTTGATATTGACAGCAAGAGACTTAAATCTCTCTAAAAATGATTCATAGTGTTGGTCGCTTAAAACTGTGCTAGGGCAAAGTATGATGACTTGTTTTCCTGAAGATATAGAAATAAATGCTGATCTCATTGCAACTTCTGTTTTACCAAAACCTACATCACCACATAAAACTCTATTCATTGGTTTTATTAGGCCAATATCTTTTCTAATTGATTTGATAGCTTCTAATTGATCTGGTGTTTCTGTAAAAGGGAATAGGCTATTAAATTTATTAAATTCAAAATCATCAACTCGAAGAACTTTTGCGGTTGATGCTTGCCTTCTTGATTCAATATCAAGTATCTCAGCAGCATGGTCATAAGCCCTTTGTTCTGCTTTCGCTTTGTTTTTTAACCATTTATTAGAAGATAGAGAATCTAAAATTACTTCATTTAAAAAATCATTTTTATGATATTTAGATATTAGCTCTATGCTTCGTAAGGGAACATACAAAGCTTCATTAGAAGAATATAGAATCTTCATATATTCATTTGAAGTTTCATTTGTTGTTACAACTTTCAATCCTGAATATATTCCAATTCCATAATTTTCATGAACAACATAATCTCCTTCTTTAAATAGGATATCTTTGCTGGCAGTTAAAGGTTTGCTTTGATTCTCAGACGATAGTGAAATGTTAACATTTTCAGAATATTCTTTATGACAAACTACACAGTCATTTAATTCTATTGGCCTAACTATTTCTGAAAGCATCAAATTTAATGAATCAATAGCATTATCAATGTTTGGAATTTCATTTATGTCTGTAGAGAATTTTTTAATAAGCTTTTCGTATTCACTTTGAATAGAAGTTATTAAAATTATTTTTTTATTATTTATCTCTTTGTTATCAATACGTCTTAACAATGAATCGAAATCTTCAAAACATGGAATTTTATAATCTTCTATAGCATTTACAATTTTATCTTTTGAACAAAATGACATAACCAAATCTTTTTGTACAAAGCAATCTTTAGGTTTTAATAATGGCCTGGCAGAATCAATATTTTCATCGTTATACCTTTGATATATATAGTTATCATATGAAGATATCTCAGTATCTAAATTTTTCAATAATATAAACTCATACTCTAAAAATAAATTAAAAAATGTGGATGTTTTATTAAAAAATAATGGTAGATATATGTCTGAACCTTCGACTTTTTCGTTGTTATTTAATTTTTGAAATATTTCACAATGTCTTTCATCATTATTTTGAAAATAATTTCTCCAATTATCTCGAAAAAGTTTAAGATTTTTTTCATCTAACCCATAAAGAGAACTCTTAGTCAATTTAAAATTTTCAATTTTTTCAATCGATAATTGTGTTTCTATATCAAAAAATCTTATAGACTCTATTTCATCATCAAAGATTTCAACCCTTAGCGGGTTCCTATAGATCGGGGTAAATATATCAATAATACCTCCTCGAATAGCATATTGATTTAATGATTCAATTTTGTTTATTTTTTCATAATTTAATGAAATTAAAATATTTTCTAAATTTTGAAGCGAGATTCCATCATGAATTTTGAAAATTTCTTTAGATTTAAACAAATCTATTGTGGGATATAGCTCAAACAAACTTTTGATAGTGGTTATGATTATTTCTTTTTGATTATTTAAAGAGTTTAATATTTGAAATCGTTCTTTTTGAATATTTTCTGGGATTGAGAAATGATCATATGGAAGAATTTCATTATCTGGGAAATACTTAATTTTACTTTTGTTTAAATAAAGAGAAAGCTCATTTTCTAACAATCTTGCCTCTCTGTTATCCTCCACAACAATAACCATTGATTTATCAGTGCTGTGATATTTATTACTCAATAAATGTGCATATCTATGGTCAACAATTTTAGTCATTTGTTAGTAAATTTTTTACAAATCCTTGTATAATGTGACGCGTATTCTATCAATCAAATAAAAATAAAGGTAATTATGGACATAAATTTTTCAAAAGAGGATCTTCAATTTAGAGATGAGCTCAGGGAGTGGCTTGCTAATGACTATCCAAAGCATGTAAAAGAAAAAATGAACAAAGGTGAACATTTGACTAGGCAGGATATGGTTGATTACCACAAAGCTTTATCCGCAAAAGGATGGATGGGTTACAATTGGCCGGTAGAATATGGTGGTACAGGTTGGAGTGCTACCCAGCTATATTTATTTAATAAAGAATTTGGCTTAGCAGGCTGTCCACCGCTTTTGGCTTTTGGTGTAAGCATGGTAGCACCTGTAATATACACCTTTGGTAATGATGAGCAGAAAAAGAAATTTTTACCTGATATATTAGATTTTAATACGTGGTGGTGTCAGGGCTATTCAGAACCAGGTTCAGGTTCTGATTTAGCTTCCCTAAAAACAAAAGCTGTTAAAGATGGAGATCATTATATTGTAAATGGCTCGAAGACATGGACAACGTTAGCTCAAAATGCCGATTGGATTTTTCTGCTTGTTAGAACTGAATCTACTGGAAAAAAACAAGAAGGTATATCCTTTCTTTTGGTAGATATGAAAACTCCTGGCATAGAAGTAAAACCAATTATTACCATTGATGGAGATCATGAAGTAAATTCTGTATTTTTTACAGATGTAAAAGTTCCGGTTGAAAACTTAGTTGGTGAAGAGGGCAAAGGATGGACATATGCCAAATTTTTACTAGCACATGAGAGATTTGGTATAGCTGCTGTGGGAGCTTCTATGAGAGCACTTAATGAGCTGAAAGAAATTGTTTCAACATTAAATAATTCAGATTTAACTAAAAAAGTAGCTGAAATGGAGATTGCTATTTCTGCTTTAGAAATGACAGAATTACGACTTTTATCAGAACTTGAAAACGGCGGACATCCTGGAGCAGAATCTTCGATATTAAAAATTAAAGGTACAGAAATACAACAAGGCCTTACTGAGATTTTTGTAGAAGCAGCTGGTGAGTACGCACTTATGTATCCAGGAGCTGGAGGTTATGGTTCAAATGACAGACCATCTGGTCCAGAGCATGCTGCTGTATCTCTTGAAAGGTTTTTAAATTTTAGAAAAACATCTATATATGGTGGAAGCAATGAAATCCAAAAAAATATTATTTCTAAATTTGTACTAGGAGTATAAAAAATGAACTTAAGTTACACAGAAGAACAGGTAATGCTCAGAGAACAGATTCAGAAATTTTGTGAAACAGAATATGATTTTTATAAAAGAGAAGATGTAGTTAAATCAGAGAAAGATTTTGATGAAAATGCATGGTCTTTATTTGCAGAACAAGGTTGGTTGTCAATGCCTTTTTCCGAAGAGTCTGGTGGGTTTGGTTTTGGCCCAATTGAACTTTCTGTATTATTTGAAGAGTTTGGTAAATCTCTGGTTATAGAACCATATTTAGCTAATGTTGTATTAGCCGGAACTGTTCTTGATAAATCAAATTTTAATAATAAAGTTGAATTAATTGAAGGCATATGTTCAGGTTCAATGCATGTATCTCTAGCGTTTGCAGAACCTGCAAACTCCTATGATTATTTTAAATCTAATACAAATATTTCAGACGATAATAAGCTGAATGGCACTAAATCATTGGTATTAAATGGTAAAAACGCTTCTAAATTAATTGTATCCTGCATTAAAAATGACACTCTATTATTGGTTCTAGTAGATCAAGATGCTGATGGTGTTTCTTTTAACTCTTTTAGAACAATTGATGAGCAGACTTGTGCAGAATTTATCTTTGAAAATGTTTCTATTGAGGATTCTAAGATTATTGCCTCAGGGGACGAGGCTAAGAAATTGTTAGAGGAGGCTATTAACCTTGCAACATTATGTGTTAGTGCAGAAGCTGTTGGATGTATGACTTCCTGTTATCTTAAGACAGTTCAATATACTAAAGAACGTGAACAGTTTGATCAACCAATATCAAATTTCCAAGTCTTACAACATAGAATGGTAGATATGTTTATTGATAGTGAATTAGCTAAATCACTTTTATATAGAGCTATGCTCGAAGTAGATTCAAACTCAGACGATAGATTTAAACATGTTTCAGCCCTTAAAGCTCACGTAGGTAAATTTGGAAAACTTTCTGCTCAAAATGCTATTCAACTTCATGGTGGGATGGGTGTTAGTGAGGAAATGATGATTGGTCATTATCTTAAAAAAATGGTTGCTATTGATGCTATGTTTGGAAATGCTGACCATCACTTAAAAGCAATTTCTAAATAAATGATTTTTATTTAAATCTATATCGTTTAAAATAATTTTTTGTACTGTAAATTATTTACATAAATTATGAATAACAATAAAGATTTTTCTTTTCAATCTACCAAAAGGCAAGATCGTATCCTTCCTAAAGATTCCTTCGGCGACTGGAAGTGGAGAGAGGGGCTTGCTGAGCTTATGGTTCCAATCGTTGGTAACTTTTATCGCGATGGAATAAATATTCTTATTTATGGTAAGTCGCTTGTAAATCAATCACCTGTTGAAATAATGAGAGCTCACAGATTTGCAAGACAATCTGACCAAAATGAACTAAGCGAACTTGAGACATTTCCTATTCTTCAATATTTAGATACTTTATCAATCGCAGATTGTGAAATTGATATTGGAGAACTTGCAATCAGGTACCCAAATTTCTCAGATTTAAAAAACGACACATCTGGACTTGCGGAATTCTTAGATAATGAATTATCTAGTGTTATTAATAAAGATTCAAAACGTCCAAATAAACCTAAAGATATAGTCTTGTATGGATTTGGAAGAATTGGAAGACTTGTAACTAGAATGATGATACAAAATACAGGACCGGGTAATTATTATAGATTACGCGCTGTAGTTATAAGAAAGGCAAGTGAAGATGATATATATAAAAGAGCTAGCTTATTATCAAGGGATTCAGTACATGGCCCTTTTGATGGCACTGTAAGAGTTGATGAAAAGCATTCATCTCTTGTTATTAATGGCAACCCAGTAAAGATTATTTACGCCCAAAACCCCAAAGATGTTAATTATCATGATTATGATATTAAAGATCCTATTGTTATTGATAATACTGGCGTTTGGAGAGATTTTAATGATTTATCTCAACATATCGATTCCAATGCAGCAAAAGTTATACTCACAGCTCCAGGTAAAGGAGATATAAAAAATATTGTCTATGGTGTTAATGATAATATCCTTGAAGAATCTGATGAGATCATTTCAGCTGCATCATGTACTACGAATGCTATTGTTCCTGTTCTAAAGATTATTAATGACAAGTATGGAATTGATGGCGGCCATATTGAAACAGTACACTCATATACAAATGATCAGAACTTAATTGATAATTTTCATAAAGGCGCCAGAAGAGGTAGGGGAGCTCCATTAAACATGGTTATAACCTCTACAGGGGCTGTTAAGGCTGTTGGTAAAGCTATTCCAGAACTAGCTGATAAATTAACAGGAAATGCAATAAGAGTTCCTACACCTAATGTAAGTCTTGCAATTTTATCTTTAGTATTAAATGAAGACATTGATAAAGAAAATTTAAATAATTACCTTAAATCA
>Ga0129345_1000082_pt1 | contig 30257 bp, 15 predicted proteins | sample CPBDNA_FD_94425 | JGI IMG/M metagenome (GOLD analysis project Ga0129345, IMG submission 94425) | Freshwater to marine salinity gradient microbial communities from Chesapeake Bay, USA - CPBay_Sum_20_0.8_DNA | ecosystem: Environmental > Aquatic > Marine > Coastal | place: USA: Chesapeake Bay...
GACGACTGCTCTATTCTTCCTGATCGGTTACGCTATGGGAGCGGGACATGTCCTGCTCATCCGAAGGATTCTCCGCTAATGATCAAAGCACTCACCCGCTCACGTTCCGCTGACTTCCATCGCGCTACCATGCTCAAAATTCTGATCGGTGCTGGACTGCTCTACCTACTATGGGAACCGATCCGTCCCGTCCGTATTGTGACAGCGGATGTACTGTACACCGCAGGCGACCTGATCCGCCGTTGACCCCTTATACTGATCTCAGTTCAACCAACAGACCAATGCAAGTTTACGCCGTTATCTCTGGTGCCCACTACGAAGGCGAATCCTTCGACTCCCTGCGACTGTTCGATTGCCGCTCCGCTGCTGAGGCATACGAAAAGGAACTGCAGCAGCAGTTCGGTGTAGACTATACCCTTCTGGAAGTGCGGGAGGTTTGCATGGAATCCGCTCTCTGTGCCGCCTGAGGCACTGGCACAAGGGGGGCATCAACCCCCCACCCTGACCCCCTATACTGATCTCAGTTCAGACAAACGACCAATGCGTAAGATCGAATCCCTGATGAACGTCGCCATCAGCGACAACGCTACGTGGGCGATGGATAACACCGCTGTCACTCTGAACGCTGACGGTGAGTCTGAGGTCTTCCTGCACGGTAACCTCATCGCTCGCATCGGTGAAAATTTTGTTCAACTGTTTGACGGCGGTTACCGTTCTTCTACCACGAAGTCCCGCCTGAACGCTATCTGCGACGCTCATGCCGTGACGGGTGAGGGAGTGTTTCAGAAGGCGGGGGAGTGGTTCTGCCGCCAGTATGACACCGCTGCTAAGACCTGGCAGACCGTACCTTTTGAGAGCGGTATGACCCTGGTGTGACACCTGACTAACTGGTCCGGAGGGGTTGACCAGGACCCCTCCCACCCCCTATAGTAAACACAGTTCAAACGAAACACATGGCACGCGCAATCGGTTCCGCCCGCTCCACCGACACCAACGCTAAGGGGGGTGCCCTCCGTTCTTCCTCTGGTGGTGGTATGACCTTCACCCCTGCTAAGGGTCTGGGTGCTTCCATGGTCGACGACCTTGACGGTGTGGTTTCCCGTGCTAAAGCACAATACGCCGCCGACCGCCGTGCTGCTGCCCGTGAGCGCCTGATGGACCGCATCGACGCCCTGCTCGCAGACGACTGATTCTGTGGTATGATTCTCTCAGTTCAAACCCACTGACCATGGCACTGTACAACATCGCAACCGATCTCAAGACCCGCCAGACCGTATGGGTCAGCACTAACGTAGTGAAGGGTCGCCCGCAACTCAATTCACACCGCGACGACGTCTTCGGTCGTTCCCTTGCTAAGGCAGGTTCGGACGGATACACCGCTGTGGAACTTGCAGGACTGCACACCGACTACGTGGGGAGGGGTTGACACCCTGCTGGGTTCGTGGTAGGCAGTGCCCCCGTGGGGGTGCCGCCGCCCCGTGGGCGCGTGTGGCGGTTTATAAGCCCCCCCCCGTTTTAAAAACGCATAGGATCCCCTAAGCTATAAAGTCTTGCTTTCGCGGGGTCTTTATAGAACTCACAGTTTTTCTATATAAAACAAAAATGGAAACACAAATACCTCAGATGCAAAAAAATCCGGACAAAAATTTTACGACCGTAGAGGTTGATCCTATAACTGGGGAGTATTATATTACGATACCTGAGTGGATCTTAAATGATTTCGGGTGGTATGAGGGCACGGAAGTCAATATGGAAGTTGAGGGTGATTGTATTGTAATCACTGAAATCAAGAGAGATTGACTTCTTATAGATAATGCGTTATGATTCCCTATGAATCGATTCAAATTCAAACTTGATTAAGTTATGACAAAAGGATTTACAGTAAAAGCAAAAACACCTGTTGCGAAGAAAGAACCAGAGTGGGATTTAGATCAAGCAAGGGAGATGGTAAGAGGAAAGACAGTAGTCTTTTGTCTCCCTGGGCGGGGAGTGTCCTACACATTTCTGAAAAACTTCGTACAGTTGTGTTTTGATTTGGTACAGGCAGGAGCAAGTATCCAAATCTCACAAGATTATTCTTCGATGGTAAACTTTGCACGTTGTAAGTGTCTGGGTGCAAATGTTCTGAGAGGACCCAATCAGAAACCATGGGATGGTAAGTTAAAGTATGATTGGCAGTTATGGATTGATAGTGATATTGTGTTTAACACAGAGAAGTTCTATCAGTTGGTTCTGATGGATAAGGATATTGCTGCTGGTTGGTACATGACGGAAGATGGTCATACAACTTCTGTTGCACACTGGTTAGAAGAGGATGATTTCCGCAACAATGGTGGAGTGATGAATCATGAAACTGGTGAAAGTATCTCAAAGCGTCGCAAACCATTTACTGTTGATTACACTGGTTTTGGTTGGTTATTGATCAAGAATGGTGTCTTTGAACATGAAGGTATGCCATATCCTTGGTTTGCACCGAAGATGCAAGTCTTTGAATCTGGTGAGGTTCAGGATATGTGTGGAGAAGATGTAAGTTTCTGTCTGGATGCAAAGGACGCAGGATTTGAGATCTGGTGTGATCCTCGCATCCGCGTTGGTCACGAAAAAACTCGCGTGATCTGAGTCAATGACAGAGAAGTATACGGTTCTCCATAAAGGAAAAGTTCTCTTCAAGAACTTGACAGAAGACGAATACTTCGATATTATGGAGGACCTTTCGATTGAGTTTTATCAGAAAGGTTCTCCAAACCCCTCGGAGATTGAAACAAAAGTTACTCGATTTTAAAGTATTATGGCAAAAGCAAAAGTTGGTCTGAATAAGAGTTCTTATATTCCAGGTCCTCCTAAGAAGTCTCGTCAAGGCATGGGTGGGGGAACCAAATATGCCGCTACGTCTCGCAATGGGGCGCGGAAAAAGTATCGCGGTCAAGGTAAAGGTTGATTTTATGAGGGGGGTTCCACATGGTTCCTCCTCTTTTTTATGAAAATAAATACGATTAAGGGATAGCAACCCCTCTAAAAGTTCTGATTTCACAGTAAATCAGGAGCAAAATGGGCAATTCACCTGTCGATAGAGATGCAAACTACATGAGAGAGATGTGGGGAACCACAAAACTCATCTCAGATTATGGTTCAATGCGTCCAAACAGTGATTTTTTGGATAATTTAGCAAATCATCAGCATCAAAAGATGCTTCGTGAGATTTCTAATGATGATCTAACACCAAAAAAGCATGATTTTGACACTCAGAACGAACTTCATGAAAAAATCCGCAATGATGAGGATTATGATGATTGGGATTATGGTACAGAACCGTTTTATGGGAAGATTTCTGGGTAGGTGCTATAAATAATTGGACGAAAAGTACCATTTCAATGGCATCCAAGAGGATTTCCAGAGCATTTAAAGACATCAGTTTGTCCTTTGATCCCCATCCGGTGACAAAGGACCTTCCTGTATTGACAAATGAGCGTTCAATTCGTAGATCAGTTCGCAATTTAGTCGAAACGATCCCGACAGAACGCTTTTTTAACTCTACTCTTGGTACAAATATTCGTAGAAGTCTATTTGAGTTCGTTGATTATAGTACTGCCGTTATAATTGAAGACCAAATTCGTAATACTGTTAGTTTTTATGAACCAAGAGTCACAAATCTCAAGGTTCAAGTCGATCCAAGACCTGATGACAACAGTTTCGATGTGAATGTCATCTTTGATATCATTGGTTTAGATATTGCAACGCAACAATTTTCATTCATATTAGAGGCAACACGATAAACAATGCCTTTTACACAGTTTACCAACCTAGATTTCGATCAAATAAAGACAGAGATTAAGTCATATCTCCGTGCAAACTCCAATTTCACGGATTTTGACTTCGAAGGATCTAATTTCTCTGTCCTTATCGATACTCTCGCGTATAATACCTATATCAACGCATTCAATGCGAACCTAGTTGTTAATGAATCCTTCCTGGATGCAGCGACAGTTAGAGAAAATGTGGTTTCTCTTGCCCGTAACATTGGTTACGTACCACGCTCTAAAAGCGCCGCTAAGGCACACATAACATTCAGTGTTCCTACCACTACCGCAAGTAGTTTCATCACCCTTAAAGCGGGTCTGGTGTGTGTAGGATCGTTCGATAACACATCATATCGCTTCTCTATTCCAGAAGATGTAAGTGCAACTGTTATAAATGGTGTTGCACAGTTTGGATCAGCATCTTCTCCGATTCAAGTCTATCAGGGAACACTGTTACAGAAGCAGTTTTTAGTCAATAGTTCTGTTGATCAGCGTTTTATTCTTGATAATCCAAACATTGATGCCTCAACAATCGTTACTTATGTAAGAGGTATTAATGATACTGGATTGGGAAGAGAATATCATCGTGTTGATAATATCCTCAATCTCAATAAGAACTCTGAGATCTATCTGATTCAAGAAGTTCAAGACGAAAGATACGAACTTCTGTTTGGTGATGGATACTTTGGTAAAGAGTTGGAGAATAACTCTGTTGTTACAGTTAAGTATGTTGTAACTGATGGTGAAGCAGGTAATGGACCAGCAGCATTTGATTTCCAAGGAAACTTTGTTGATGAGTCAAACATCAGAGTGATTCCTTCTGCGTCAGTGCCCGTTACAACCGTTCAGAGGGCGATGAATGGCGGTGAGATAGAGAATGTATCATCAATCAAATACTTCGCTCCTAGGTTGTATTCCGCGCAGTACAGAGCGGTTACAGCAAGGGACTATGAGGCGATTATTCAATCAATCTATCCCAACACAGAATCGGTTGCTGTTGTGGGTGGTGAGGAGTTAACTCCACCACAATACGGCACTGTTCAGATCAGTATCAAACCAAAGAACGGCACATACGTTTCTGATTTTGATAAGCAGAATATCCTATCAAAGATCAAACAGTATTCGATTGCTGGTATTAATCAGAAGATCGTTGATCTCAAAGTTCTCTATGTTGAGATTGATTCTTCTGTTTATTATAATACATCACAAGTTTCGAATGTTGATGATTTGAGAACCAATATTATCAACTCTCTTACTACATATTCGAGAGATGTTGATATTAATAAGTTTGGTGGAAGATTCAAATACAGTAAGATCTTACAGTTGATTGATAGAGTTGATAGTGCAGTAACTTCTAACATCACAAAAGTGAAGATTAGAAGAGATATGAAGGTTCTGAAGAATCAGTTTGCACAATACGAACTCTGTTTTGGCAATAGATTCCATATTAATCCTGCCGGATATAACATTAAGAGTACTGGATTTACTGTAAGTGGTTCAAATGATATTGTATACTTCACTGATGTTCCAAACAAGGATGCAAATGGCAACTTAGATGGAAGTGGAATGGGTGTTCTTTCTGCAATCAAGAGAACGGAACAAGATAAACTTCAAGTTGTTGTTAAGTCTGTTGGAACAGTAGATTATGCTAAGGGTGAGATCTTGGTTAATACAATCAATATCACATCAACTGTTGCTGACAATGATCTTATTGAGGTTCAAGCATTCCCAGATTCTAATGATGTTGTCGGATTGAAGGACCTTTATCTTAGTTTCAATGTTCCGAATAGTACAATAAATATGGTAAAGGATGTTATCGCATCTGGTGAAGATATTTCTGGAGTTACCTTCACAAGAGATTACTATACTTCAAGTTATTCCAACGGAGCATTAGAGAGGAAATAAAATATGTCGCATTTTGAGAAGAGAGTGCAACTCAATAAAATTATTGAGAGCCAACTTCCAGAGTTTTTAGTTGCAGATTTTCCAAAGGCAGTTGAATTTTTCAAACAATATTATATTTCCCAGGAATATCAGGGATCAGATTCTGACCTGATAAACAATCTTGATCGCTACATTAAGTTAGATAATCTCGTACCAGAAGTTGTCGTTGGTAAAACAACCCTTTCTTCCAGCATTACGTCTACTGATTCCACAATAACCGTATCTTCCACTAAGGGTTTTCCAGAAGAGTATGGTTTATTGAAAATCGGTGATGAGATTATCACTTATACCGCCAGAACAGAAACAACTTTCACTGGTTGTATTCGTGGTTTTAGTGGAATCACTGGGTACGATGTTGGCATCACAAGTTCTTTCTCTAATGTTAACAAGCAGAATGTAGTATTTTCTACCTCTGTCGCAGCAGCACATACCCAAAGTTCAGAAGTAACTAACCTCAGTGTTCTTTTTCTGCAAGAGTTTTATAGAAAACTTAAAAGAACTTTCACGCCAGGATTAGAAGATAGTGATTTTGTTTCCGATTTGAATGTAGGAAACTTTATCAAACATGCAAGAAACTTCTACCAGTCGAAAGGTATTGAAGAATCTGTAAAGATTATCTTCAAGGTTCTGTATGGTGTAGAAGCACAGGTATTGGATCTTGAAAAGAGATTGATCAAACCATCTTCCGCTGATTATATCAGAAGAGAAGTTGTTGTAGCAGAAAATATTTCGGGTGATCCTTTCAAGTTGGAAGGACAAACTATTTTTAGATCAACTGATCTTAACACAAATGCATCAGTATCTGATGTAGAAATCTTCACAAGAGACAGCAAGACATATTATAAACTTGGATTGTTCGTAGGATATAATGATAGAGATCTTGTTGAAGGTATTTTTGAAGTACCAGGAAAATCAAAAGCATTAGAAGCAGTTTCTGTTGGATCATCTATCATTTCAGTTGATTCGACCATTGGATTTGGTCAAACTGGAACTCTGGTATCAGGAACAAATACCATTGAATATACCTCAAAGAGCATCAACCAGTTCTTTGGTTGCACTGGCATTGATGTAAGCATTGGTGTAAGTGATGATGTCAGAGCAGATGAAACTATCTTTGGATATGAAAATGGAGATATCACCAAGAAAGTTGATCTTCGTATCACAGGTGTTCTTTCGGATTTTGTTCCACTAGGAGATTTGTCTCTCATCGAAGAGGGTGAAGAGATCTCTATTCGCCACATTGGTGAGGCAATTCAAAATCCAGATGAGGATAAAACCTTCAAAGAGATCTTTGCCAACTCTTGGATTTACAATACAAGCACAAGATATAAAGTTGGATCTATTGTTGGATCTAACTTCACTCTCCTCAGCAATATTGAAAAATCAAGTCTGAGAGTAGGAGATACTGTTGATGTATTGTTTAGAAACAGTGAGAATGTTGCTTCTGCAAATGCGATAGTATCAAGCATCAATACATCAACAAGACAAGTTGTATTGAGTAATCTCAGTGGATTTACACCTATTCCATCAATTGATTATGATATTCGCAGAAAACTGAAAAAGTCGGTATCATCCAATGTACAACTTTTACTCGGAAATAATAACTACATCTCAGACACACTAAATGTGTATTCAAATGATGCAGGAGACACTGGATATATTGCATCTCAATCTTTACCATCATATACAATCGTAGATGAAATAGTAGAGTCTTCACTCGCAAATGGGTTTGATACAAACCTCGGTGATTATAGTTCTTTACTGAAAAACTATGGAACTATCAAGTTCTCCACAAATGTTAGATTTATCAATGGTGATAGAGTCGTTTACACCTCAAACAATCCACTTTCTGGATTAGTTTCTGGTGAAACATATTTCGTTACCATTGTAGCACCAAATGAAATAAGATTATATACTTCGAAAGCACTTCTTTCAGGATCAAACTCTGTTAGATTTGGTCCGAATTTGACTGCATCTACTCATAGATTTACATTGAAGCGTCATGAGAATAGAGTTTTAGCACCAAATACTATTCTTAGAAAGTTCCCACTGAGTCAGTCATTATCAAAATCTAAGAATGAAGATAGAGGTGTTGAAAATATCGGCATCTTGATTGATGGTGTTGAGATTTCAAGTCCAAACTCAACAAATAAAGTTTACTACGGTCCTATTAGTGAGTTTGAGGTTCTCAATGGTGGAAGAGATTATGATGTAATAAATCCACCCCAGATCACTATTTCAACAGGTGCTGGTGTTACTGCACTTGTTGAACCTATTATCTCAGGTAACGTAAAGGAAGTCTTTGTTGATCCACAAGATTTTGACGTAAATGATGTTTTTTCTCTGTCATTGACTGGCGGAAATGGAACAGGATGCTATCTACAACCAGTCATTGGTGAGAGATTCCGCGAGATTGAGTTTGATAGTCGCGCACTAACTCTTGGTGGTGGCGTTGATATTGTAGATGAAACCATCACATTCTTATCTGATCATAATCTTGCAGATGGTCAGCATGTATTCTATAACCAAAATGGAAATAGTCCAATTTCTATTGGAACATTTGATGATGTAACAAACAGTATTACAGGAACTCTGGTTAGTGGCGATGAATATGTTGTAAAGTTTGTCAATACCAGAACGATTAAACTTTATAATAGTGACTCTGATGCACTTGCTGGTATTAATACCATTGGTTTCTCCACCGCCACATCTGCTAGTGGTATCCATAAGTTCAGAACTCTTTCTAAGAAAACTCTCAGAAGCGTAAAGGTTTTATCATCTGGATCGGGTTATCAATATAGAAAACTAAGAGTTCCATCTTCGGGAATCTCTACCGAATATAACACGTTCACTTTTAAGGATCATGGATTCAATCATGGCGATATTGTAACTTATTCAACTACTGGTGATGTAGTTGTTGGATTATCGACTTCAAATCGCTATTCGATTTCTAAGATAGATTCTGATACTTTCAGAGTAATAAATGTTGGAGTTGGAGCAACAGTAACAACAGATCTGGTTAGATCTAAGTATGTTGAGTTGGGATCAACTGGTTCTGGTTATCAGATTTTCCAATATCCAGAAATACAGGTTGTTGCTAACGTATCGTATGGATCAACTTTTAGTGGAGAGTTTACTTTCACTCCTATTGTTACTGGTGAGATTGTAGGTGCATATCTGTACGAAACTGGAACAGGATATGGATCGAATATTTTAAATCTTCACAAAAAACCAATCATTACCTTAAAGAATGGAAAGAATGCTCAGTTAAACCCAATTATTTCTAATGGAAGAATAGTTGACGTACAAGTATTGAGCAAGGGTTCTGAGTATTTCTCAATACCAGAGATTGTAGCGGACAATGGTGGTACTGGTGCTATTCTCAGACCAATTATTTCTGATGGTAAGATTGATGATGTTGTTGTAATCAATGGTGGCATAGGTTATAGTGCATCATCAACAACACTCTATGCAAAACCAAGAGGTTCTGGAAGCATATTTGATATAAGAGTTAGAGAACTTACAGTTAATGATGCTAACAGATTTGGAGAATATGCCAAGACAAGGACGCCAAAGATATTCTCAAATCTGTACTCAAACGATACCAATGATTCGATTGTTTATGGAATCTATGGATATTCGGAAGATTTAGCAACAACATATAGTGATCTTGGAGGTCTTCACTCACCAATCATCGGATGGGCATATGATGGAAATCCAATCTACGGACCATACGGATATTCACAACCAGATAATATACAATCTGGTGTCAAGATAATCAAACCTGGTTATACCTTAGATTATACCAAGATAACCGATAGACCATCAACATCAACTTTTGCAGAGGGTTTCTTCATTGAAGATTACCACTTCTCGAATAGTGGAGATCTTGATGATCACAATGGAAGATTCTGCAAAACCCCAGAATTTCCAAATGGTGTTTATGCATACTTTGCTGGTGTTACTACTAGCACAACATCAAATAAACTCGAACCATCCTATCCATATTTTGTAGGAAATACTTTTAGATCAGATTTCATTCCTGAAAACAAAACTCTTGATCAAACATTTGATTTTAACAATTCAAATATTGTTAGAAATACCTATCCATATAAAGTTAATGATCCAAATGCAGACTATGATTTCTTTGTTGAACCATATGAAGTAGTTCAACAAACAAGTGTAATAGAATCTGTCACCAGAGGTGAAGTTGATGATGTTCTGGTAGTCGATGGTGGAACTGGATACAGAATTGGAGAAAGACTCAACTTTGATGAATCTGAGAGTGGTGGAACTGGATTTAGAGCAGAAATATCAGAACTTGTTGGAAAGAATGTACTTTCTCTTCAAACTAGTCTTGACAGATATGAGAACTGTGTATTCATATGGGATGACAACTCCCAAGTATCTGCTTATTACAGATCTGGATTTGATCTGAATAATAATGATTCAGTTCTTGTTGGAGGTTTATCAACATCCATCCTAAATCTTTCGGGATCTAAGAGAATAGGATTTACCACCGAAGCAGTAAGTCTTGCTGCTACAATGACGAGTTATAGTTCAACTCCTGGTGGAGTAATTCAAGATATCTTCGTATCTCCTATTCCAAATGTATCGATAGGTGGTAGTATTTCAATCAACTCATCTCTTGGAGATGAGACTGTAAGGGTTCTCAACAACTACCAGAATGGTATTCTTCGAGTTAAGAGATACGCTAGTTCCGGAGTTGCTCACACATACAGCAGTGATTTAAATGTACTGAACGACAGAGTTAAACTGCCAGTAAAAACAAGTCAGTTTGAATCTAAGAGAGATGATTTAGTTTACTTCAACGCAAAAGATTCTGTTGGGGTTGGAACAACTCCTGGCGGCGCAATATCAAAAACTTTCAGTGTTGGAAATGTTACCAATACTATTTCTATTCCAAACAGAAGCATCTATCTTCCAAACCACCCATTCAAGACTGGTCAAAGGGTTACATTCAGCATGTCCGACGTTTCGGGTGTAAATGCTTTGATTGTTGGTAATGATGAAACAAATCTGAATACCTTCTTCCTGCCAGATTCATTTGCATTAACTTCCGAAGTTTATGTCATTAATAAAGGAAGAAATCACATCGGATTGACAACCCAAGTTGGTTTAACCACAAATAGTGAAGGATTGTTCTTCTACAGTGATGGATCTGATAACTCAGAATACCTGTTCAAATCAAACCACTCACAGGTTACTGGAAATGTTGATAGAATAACAACATTAGTAAGCACTGCTGCTTCACATGGTTTGCAAAATGGTGATACTATTAAACTCAACATTGCACCAAATACTGTTGTTGGTCTTGGTACAACCGCAGCATTAACGCTTTCATTAGAACCAAATGATAAGAAGCTTCTAGTTAATGCTATTGGAATCAACTCATCTCAGATTAATACCGTTACAAACACTATTACAGTAACCGATCACGGATATAAGACTGGCGACAAGATTCACTACACAAGTATTGAGGTTGCATCTGGATTGACAACTGGTTCATACTACGTTGTAAGAGATAGCAGCAGCACCTTCAGATTGGCAGAGACTGCTTATGAATCAAAACCTGCATCTGAAAAAACAGTCAATATTGTTGGAACTGGCGCAACAATCCACACGTTTGCACTGATCAATCCTCAGATCAATGTTGTTAGAAATTCCGATTTGGTATTTAATCTTGGCGATTCTTCTCTAACTGGATATGACTTGAAGATATTCTATGATAGAGAGTTTAAAAATGAATTTGTAAGTGCTTCCGATGATAGACAGTTCAATGTTGTTGGTGTTGGTAGCGTTGGTCTAGGAACTGCCTCCCTCACTTTAAAATACTCCAAAAATATACCATCAAAACTCTACTATTCATTAGAAAAATCAGGATATATTAGCACATCTGACGTAGATGTTTCCAACAATTCTCTCATCAACTATGTTGATAGTGAGTACAATGGAACCTATCAGGTATTTGGAATCTCAACAAATACATTTAATATTTCACCATACAGTCTTCCTTCTGTTCTGACATACACAGAGAATCAGACTGATGTATTAGAGTACTCAACAAAATCCTCAACAGCAATAAATGGATCAATCGGAAAGGTAAAAATCATTTCCAAAGGTTTCAACTTCAAAAATCTTCCAAAGTTTGTTGATGTTGAGACTAGGGATGGTGAAAATGCTAACGTTTCTGCGATTTCCGATTCGGTTGGAAATATCAAGAGCGTAAGGATTAAGGATATTGGATATGAGTATCCATCAGATAAGACTCTGAGACCAGAAGCATTTGTTTCTCCTGTTGTTAGAATCGACAATCTCGATACTATCGATCAGATTGACATTCAATTTGGTGGTGCAAAATACCTCAGTGCTCCCGATCTGATACTTCTTAATGATACAACCAAGGAAGTAGTTGATACTACAACACTTCTGGCAGATACTCCAAATGGATCAATCGCTGATGTTATTCAGTTAGCACCAATATACGGATTAGATTCTGAACCACATAAGATTATTGCTATTAATAACTCTAATGGTGTTGGTATCAGTTCGATGGTAACTAGCAACTCTGGTGTTGCTACATGCACATTGAAGACGCCAATTTTAGGATTTAGCGTTCCACAGTTTACCATTGGCGATAGAATATTTGTTGAGGGTATTGAACTCATAGATGGATCTAATGGATCTGGATACAACTCAGAAAACTATGACTATCAGTTCTTCACCGTTCAGTCCTATTTGAATACAAATCCAGCAAAGGTTACCTTTGCTCTCGTTGATAATGATGGAGTTGGGTTGACAACAAATCCAGGAATCGCAAAAACTTTCCAATCTGGATATGCAACCATCATCAACGAATCCAACTATCCAATCATCGATGTTATTAAGAAGAGAGGCGTATTTGCCCTTAATGAGCAACTCTTTGTTGATATTGGATCTGGATTCTCTGAGCAGGATATTTTTGTTACCTCTGTAAGAGATGATTACATTAAGATAAAAGGTAGATATTCCTTACAGAAGGGAGATAGAATCAAGGGAAGAGTTAGTGGTGTTATAGCAGAAGTTTCTAGCATCAGTGGCAACAGAGCCAAGTTTACTATTGATTATGCTTCGAAGAAAGATATTGGATGGAGAAATGACACTGGTAAGATTAGTGAAGATTATCAGGTAACTCCAAATAACGATTATTATCAAAATCTTTCTTACTCTATCAAGAGTCCAATCTCTTGGAATGAGTTTGTGAATCCAGTAAATGGTTTGCTTCACCCTGCTGGTATGAAGAACTTTGCGGATGTTGGTATAACTTCCGCCGCCAATGGATCTGTTGGTCTTGGTGGATCAACAACAAGTCTTGTTATTCTTGATGTTGTTGGTGAAAGAAGAGTTGATATTATCAACAACTTCGATAATACCGTTGATTATGATGTTAGAGGAAATCAATCTAAGTTCTTACAGATTCAAAATAGAAAACTGACTGATTACACGGAATGTAGAACTAACAGAGTTCTGATTCATGATGATATCAGCGGAAGATTTTCTAGCAGAGGATTTGAAGATCCATTCGTTGAGATTGAAGAGATTGATATTATTGATACTCACGTAAGATACCTGATTCAGATTGTTGATCCAGATACTTTTGATTCTCAACTGAGCGAGTTGGTTTTACAAACAACAACTCTCGATTCTATCTTGTTTGAGAAGTCAACAACATATACAAAAGAGAAACTTGGCGATTTCAGCGCCAATGTTGATTCGACTGGAAGAAAAACATTAATATTCACTCCTACTGACAGATTTGAAAGAGATCATGATATTAAGATCTTGAAGAAAACTTTCCTAAACTCTGTTTCTGGGTTAGGAACAGAAACCTTTGGTTGTGTTAACTTGACAGGTTCAAACGTTATTGGTGTTACCAGCATTGGAACCGCCAATAATATTGCCACTGTTTTGGAAGTTTCTGATAGCAACTTCAATGGATTGTTTGCAAATATTGAAATATTCAACACATTCACTAGGGATCTAAACTATGTTGAAGCAGTTTTAGATTTTGATGGAACAAATACTTATTTGAGTGAGTACTATTTTGATACTACTACTCAATCATATAGCAACTCTTCCATTGGTATTGTTACATCAATATACGATTCAACTGCTGGTATTGTATCATTTAGAGTTCAAAATGATACTATTAATAATCTGGACATTCGTGCAAACATTGTAGGGTTTGCAGCAACAACTGCTGGCATTGGAACTTATAGGTTCTTGGTTAGTGCTCAACCATCTGGTTCTGAAAGAAGTGCAAGACTTGAATCGACTGTTGGATTTGGAACAACTGTTATCCGAGTTGGAACCTTTGATATTAACACTATTACATCAACATCATCTTTGGTAAGAGTTTCTTCTGGAAGTAGTTCCGCTGTTCACCAGGTTTCTGCACTGTATGATGGTGAAGATGTTACAGTAACACCTGGTCCTTTTGCACCAACAAATAATGTTTCTGGATTGGGAACATTTGGTGGAGAAGTTAATGGAAATGAGTTCTACTTAAACTTCTATCCAGATTCAGGTTTTGATGTTGAACTTCAATCTTTCAATGAAGTGTTCTACACACTCAGCGATTTTGATAATGAACCTCTACAACTTTCATATGGTCCAAGTAACCAAAGACTGTTCCTCTCATCATATGATAGTATCAACGGAACAAGAGCAAATAAAGTCAACTTCCCATTAACTTACCAGGGAATACCAATCTATAAGAAGACTTTCTCACCATCAGATTCTAGTGTAATAGATCTTGAAACTGGTGTATTTACGATCAGAAATCACTTCCTCAATACTGGCGAAGAGTTAATCTATACTCCAAAAGCATCATTCATTGGTGTTGGACAGAGTGCTATGGGAATCGGAGCAACAGCAAACTATCTTGGTGTTGTAACCGACAGATTGCCAGAGAGAGTATATCCAATCGTTATCACACCAGATACATTTAGATTGTCAACTCAAAAGCAATATGCAACTTCTGGCATTGCGGTAACATTTACTGATGTTGGACTTGGAAACGCACATGAACTTGAACTGACTAAGAAACTTTCCAAGTCAGTAATCTCTCTTGATGGTATTGTTCAACAACCAATCACCTTTACTCCCATTTCCCACAGTCTTCAATACAATAGTGGATCCATTTCTGCTGGTATTGCAACTTTCAACCTGAGTGGAATTTCATCTGTTCAACCAAGAGATATTCTTAAAATTGATGATGAATATATGAAGGTTGTTGAAGTTGGTGTTAGTACCAATGTTGGCGGTGCTTTACTTGGTCCTATCAATGGTATTATTCAATCTGGTACTGCCGCAACATTCCCAACAGTTTCTGTTGTAAGAGCATCTTTCGGTAGCACAGCAATATCTCACACTGATGGTGCAAATGTTCAACTTTATAGAGGATCATTTAATATTGTAGGAAATGAGATATTCTTCGCAGATCCACCTAAGGGTAATACAAGAGCAAGAAGAGATGAAAGTAATCTTCCTTATGTAAGAGCACAATATTCGGGCAGAACCTTCCTGAGATCAAACTATGACACCAATATGATTTTTGATGATATCTCTGATCAGTTTACTGGTATTGGTAAAACATACACGATGACTGTTCAGGGTATTAATACCACCGGTGTTGATATTGGAAATGGAATCCTGTTCCTGAACGGTGTTTTCCAAACACCAACAACAATCAATAACTCTGGAAATAACTATGAGTTTGAAAATGATTCTGTTGCTGGTATTTCTAGTGTAGTGTTTACTGGCATTACATCAACAGATGGATCATACATCAGATCTGAGTTTGACATCAACCAGAATCAACTCCCAAGAGGTGGTTTGATCGTTTCCCTTGGATCCACACCTGGTCTTGGTTACGCACCCCTTGTAGGGGCAAAGGTTAGGGCAGTTCTTGATGGATCTGGATCGATTGTAGATGTTGTTAGTGTTGGAACTACTATTACTGGTGCAAGTTTAGGAGTTAGCACAGCATCTTACAATAATACTTCTGGTATTATTGAAATCGAAACTACTACCGCACACGGTTTGAATGGTGGAGATAGAGTAAAACTGGTTGGTTTAGCATTCACTTGCCCAACAAATCCTGGCGTTACTTCATACTTCCCAGAAGATCAACCAAACTTCGTTGATCGTGCATATGACATTGTTAACATTCTTTCTGATACGAGTCTAACAGTTAACGTTGGACCTAGCACAATCGTACACAACTATATTGGATTTGGTACTGTTTATGAGTACTTTGCCTTAAATAATGGTTCTGGATACAGAGGTCCAGTATCAATCGGAATCACAGATCCAAATCATTCTGGCACAGAAGCAACTATTTCTGCTACTGTTGGTGCAGGTGGAACACTCGGATTTACAGTTACTAGTGGTGGATCTGGATATGTAGAACCATACATCGAAATTCCAGAACCAATTTATGAAAATATGGAAGTTGTTGGTGTATCAAGACTTGGAATCGGTGCAACAACAGAAACTGGTAGCAATCTTCTCCTCAATGTTAAGATTGGATCTGCAAGTACAAACGTTGGCATAGGATCTACACTCTTCTTGGTAGAATCCTTCCAGATTACAAGACCTGGATATTCATTCCAAGTTGGCGATGTTATGAAGGTTGTTGGTCTTGTTACAGCAAAAGACTTTGCTGAACCAATCTCAGACTTCCAACTTGAAGTTGTTGAAACATTTAACGACTTGTTCTCATCATGGTCATTTGGAGAAATGGATTACATCGATAGTCCAAGATTCCTTCAAAACGGAAGCAGAACCAGATTCCCACTGTATTACAATGGTCAACTGTTAAGTTTTGAGGTTGATCCAAATAATCCACTTTCTGGTGCTATTGATCTTGACGCGGTTCTTGTCATATTCGTTAACGGTGTTATTCAGCAACCTGGATATGCATATCAGTTTGCTGGTGGAACCTCAGTGGTATTCACAGAACCACCAAAAGAATCTGACAAGGTTGATATATTCTTCTATCTTGGTCAAGAAGGTGTTGATGTTACTCTGATTGACGTAAATGAAACAATCAAGATCGGTGATGATGTTTTTGTTAAGAAACATCCTCTGTATCCATTAACTGCTGATCAACTGCGCGATAGAACTATCGTAGATCTTCTTGGTTCCGATACTGTTGAAACAGACATTTATGTTGGTACTGGAATCAATGATACCACATTCAAACCAATTGATTGGATCAAGCAGAAGAAAGATAAGTATGTTAAGGGTGACATCATTTACAAGACAAGAGATTCTCTTGAACCCGCTATCTTCCCAACTGCCAAAATCATTGGCGACTTAAATGTTGGATCAACTGATATCTTTGTAGATAATGCACAGTTCTTTAACTACGAAGAAGATAACTATGGAATAACAATCAATACTGTTGATGGATTGATTGTTGAGGGATCAGATCCAGTATCTGCCGCATTTACAGCAACTGTTTCCGCTGGTGGTACAATCAGTGCTATCACAATCACAAACGCTGGTATTGGTTATTCTGTCGCTACTGTTCCAGTTAAGTTCTCCGCACCTTCTTCTATCGGAGTTGGAATCGGTTCAACCGCTTCTGGAACGGCAACGATCTCTGGCGGTTCTGTAACTTCGGTAACTATTGACAATCCTGGTTTTGGGTACACAAGCACAAATCCACCACAAGTTATTACCGTAGTTCCAAAGGCAGTTACTGAGTTGGTTGCAAATATCCAGAATGTTCAGGGATTCTCTGGCATTATTACAGGAATCACAACTACAACTGGAACTGGTGGTCATCCACTTGCGTTGAAGATTAACTTCCGCGCAAATGCATCAGATGCCAATGACCTTCAAGTTGGATATCCAATCCTTGTTTATGATACAACCGTTGGAACTGGTCTTACATCAGTTAACAGTGAAGATGCATCAATCGTTGGAATTGGAACATTATTCCTTGATAATGTTTATATTGTTAACTCTAAGACTAACTTTGGACCTGATGCAGAAATACTCTGCAACATCCACACATCAAGCAACGTTGCTGGAATTGCAACTAATGGGTCAACCACACTTCCATTAGGAAGTATCTCTTGGGGTAGGATTTATAACTATGATTTACGCGCAAATCCAGTTTCCATCGGAGTTACTGGTCTTGTGGTTGATTCTGGATTATCCACCTTCCCAACGATCCAAAGAAGAACCTTTGGATTGAGAAATGGTGGTGGAATCAGAAAACTTTCCAACCTTCCATAACAAGATATAAATACATAAAAAAGTTTAACGATGTCAGCGATTGTTACTGATCAGTTTAGAATTCTGAATGCCAGTAATTTTGTAGATTCTGTTGAGTCTGCTTCTAACTCATATTATATTACTGTAAGTCTTTCTAACCCAACTGCCGTTGGTTTTGGAAGATCTACTACTTGGAATACAAACCCTCCCGCACCTGTTGATAACTTTGCTTACAACAGTCATGCGGGAGATGTTGTTTTGTATGGTAAGAAGATAACTTCTGCCAATATTAGGAGACTTGTTAGAAGAATAGATTGGGTTTCTGGAAATAGATATGAGATGTATAGGGACGATTACAGCGTCCTTAATCCCGCACCACTGACCAATGCATCAAGATTGTATGATGCAAACTACTATGTAATGAACTCTGATTACAGAGTTTATATTTGCATAGAAAATGGTTCCAGTGGTGATAATCCTAAGGGAAATGTTTCCCAGGATGAACCAACCTTTACAGACTTAGAACCATCAAGAGCTGGTGATAGTGGAGACGGGTATATCTGGAAGTACTTATTCACAATATCACCTAGTGATATTATTAAGTTTGATTCGACAGAATATATCACGGTTCCAAATAGCTGGGCAACTTCAACCGACTCTCAAATAAGATCGGTTAGAGAATCTGGCGATTCTTCCGTTAACGAGAATCAGATTAAAACGGTCTATATTCAAAAGGCGGGAGCAAACTACTCTAATGGTCTTGGGCAAGAATTAAATATTCTTGGTGATGGAACAGGTGGAAAAGTTAGAGTTGATGTTGAGGGAGGAAGAATAACAAACACTGTTGTTACTTCTGGTGGAAAAGATTATAGTTACGCTCTTGTTGATTTGGGTGCCATTAACTCAAATACGACTGGAACTAATGCAAAACTAGTTCCCATCATACCACCATCGAAAGGTCATGGTTATGATGTTTATACAGAACTGGGTACTGATAAAGTTCTGGTATATGCCAGATTTGATGATTCTACAAAAGATTTCCCAGTAGATACAAGTTTTGCTCAGGTAGGAATCGTAAAGAACCCAACTTCCATTGGATCTGATCAAGTTTACGGTGACAATACATTTACTGGATTGTATTCCTTAAAGTTCTCAACTATTACCGGAACTCCTTCGGTTGGTGAAAAGGTTGAGCAATCAGTTGCAGGGGGAACTGGAAAGGCATATGGATATGTTGCTTCATGGGATAGTGAGACGAAAGTCCTGAAATATTTCAGAGACAGATCTCTCTACTACAACCAAACAACATTTGACCAGCAAGATTATGTTGGTATATCTACCAATGGTAGAGTATACGATTTTGAATCATCTTCAAATTTGATCAGCGGTCAATCATCTGGATTTACTGCTTCAATCGATACTGGATTTGCTGGAATCACGACAAATCCAACTGGCACCAAGTTGATTAACCTTGGTGTTAACTTTACAAGTGGATTGGCAAGTCCTGAAATAAATAAAGGATCAGGTGATTTAATTTATCTTGACAATAGACCTAGCATTGCTAGAAACCTGCGCCAAAAAGAAGACATTAAAGTTATACTGGAATTTTAAACAATGCCACAAAAGACTAATCTAAATGTAAGTCCTTACTATGATGATTTTGATAAAGGAGATAACTTTTACAGAGTTCTCTTCAAGCCTGGTCACCCAGTTCAGGCAAGAGAACTAACTGGTCTTCAATCTGCTTTACAAAATCAGATAGAATCCTTCGGAAGTCATATCTTCAAAGAAGGATCTATGGTAATCCCTGGTGGAGTTACTTGCGATAATGCTTTTACTACGGTAAAAGTAAATCCAGATCACTTAGGTATTGACATTACAGTATACCTCGATGCAATCGTTGGTGGAAATAACGGAAAAGGTATTAAGGTAAAAGGACAAAATTCAGGTATTGTCGGCACATTAAAGGGATATTTGCTCCCACCGGAAGAGGGAGTTGAAGAGATTACATTGTTTGTTAAGTACCGTGATGGTGCTTCTGATGGAGAATCTATTGAATTTGAAGATGGGGAAGTTTTAATCCTCGAAGAAAACGTAACGTATGGAAATACAACACTAAACGCAGGTGATACAGTATTAACAACCTTCTCAGTTGATGCAACTTCAACTGGATATGCTGTTGGTGTTTCACAAGGAGTCTATTTTATCAGAGGAGTTTTTGTAGATGTTGCAACATCACAAATCATCCTTGATCCATACAATAACGAACCATCATATAGAGTTGGTTTTGATATCTTAGAAGAGATTGTCAATTCTGATGATGATCCAAGATTAAACGATAATGCAAAAGGTTTTACAAACTATGCAGCACCTGGTGCTGATAGATTGAAGATTAGTGTAAGATTATCTAAAAAGCAACTTTCAGATTTTGATGATACTAACTTCGTTGAGTTAGTTAAAGTTGATCAGGGCGTAATCAAGAAGTTACAGAATAAGTCTGAGTATAGTGTAATCAAGGACTACTTTGCCAAGAGAACATTTGAAGAGTCTGGAAACTATGCAGTTGATCCATTCAAAGTAGATGTAGTCAACTCACTCAATAATGAGACTGGTAATGGCGGTCTTTATAGAGAAGGTCAAAAAACAGAGCAAGGTAATGTACCTAGCGACGATTTGATGTGTGTTAGAGTGTCTGCTGGCACCGCATATGTTAAAGGTTTTGATGTTGATCTTGTTGGATCTACCATTGTTGATGTAGAAAAACCAAGATCTACCAAAAAAGTTGATGGTGCATTAGTACCATTCTCGATGGGAAGCCTTTTAAAGGTTAATAATGTATTTGGTGTTCCATATTTAAATATTGGTGCTCCTGTTGGTAGTGGATCTAATGTAATCTCACTTTACAACAGAAGAAGAAATACCTCAACAACTAATGCTGGAACAGGATTAAAGATCGGTGAAGCAAGAGTTTATTGGTATGGTGTTTCCGATGCACCATATAGCGGAGCAACAACTGAGTGGGATTTGTATCTCTATGATATCCAAACCTACACGACTCTTTATCTTGGAAAAGAATATTCGACATCAGATGTCCCACTGACATCTTTCGTAAGAGGTCTTTCAAGTGGTGCAACTGGATATCTTGCATCAAAACCAAATGATGCTGCATTTAGCATTTCACAAACATCTGGAACTTTCTTAGTTGGTGAGCAGGTAATCATCAATGAAAATCCAGAATATAAGGTTGCAATCAAAGCGGTAGATGTTCATGCAGTAGAAGACATTAAGTCCGTACATCAGGACTCAAATACTTTAAACACATCCTTACAGACTGATTTCATTGCGGATGCTGTTTTGTATGCGACAATGCCACCCAAGTTTTCTATCACCGACAAGTTGACGGTCAGTGGTGGAAATACTGGTGCTGTTCCAGGTAGACTTTTCAGTGCAGTAACTGGAATCAAAACCGAATCAATCATTGCATATCAAACTGCTGGTCAAAGTGATCCAAACTTCAACAGAATCACCTCTATTGCTGCCAATGGAACTTCTATTGGTTTGGCAGCAATAGATTCTAGTGTTAGTGGAGTTGCAAGGGCAAACGTTGATAATGGAGATTCTGTATTCAGAATCATGGTTCCAAAAATCACAGGATCTGAGGCATCTGGTCTTTATAGTGAACTTCCCAAATCAAAGATTGCATCCGTTGATTTGGCACAATCAGATCTTACGATCACAAAGCAAATCACAGGAAGATCTACTAATGGTAGTGGAGAACTTACCATTACAACATCAGATGCATTAGATACCTCCGCAGGCATCACTAGCGTATTCTTTGAGGCATTTGATGCTGAAAGATACTCCATTCACTACAGTGATGGATCTACTGAGCAACTCACATCAGATCAGTTCACTCTTGGTGCTAATGGAGGATCCGTTTCCTTCACAAATCTTACAGCATCACAGTCTAACGTAACTGTTGTTGCAACTCTCAACAAGAGAAATGTTACTAATAAGTCCAAAAACTTCACAAGAAGTAAGCAGGTATCAGTAACAAGAACAAGTGGATCTTCAACAGCAACTGGATTAACAACTAGTTTGTATTATGGTTTAAGAGTAGAAGATAACGAAATCTCGCTCAATGTTCCCGATGTTGTTAATGTTCGTGCTGTTTACGAGTCTACAAATACATCTGCTCCTGTTCTTGACAAGTTAACCTTTGCAACAGGACTTTCTCTGGATGCAAATGCTATTGTTGGCGAAAAGATCGTAGGAGAAGATAGTAGAGCCGTTGCACAAATTGTCAATAAGACATCAACAACAGTAGATTTTGTTTATCTCAACGAAGATAACTTTGAAGTTGGTGAAACTGTCAAGTTTAAGGAATCTGCAATCAGTGCAGTAATCCAAGAAGTAACGAATGGAAGTTATGTAGATAGAACTAAAAACTATGTTCTAGATAAGGGTCATAAGAATCAATACTGCGATTATTCTAGAATAAGAAGAAGACAAGGTGCTGCTGTACCAACAAAACAACTCTTGATCGTTCTTGATCACTATAAGGTTGCCACAGGAAACAGTGGAGATATCTTTACTGTCAATTCCTATACGGAAGATAGATACACATCAGATATTCCTTCTATTCCAAATGGAACTCGTGTAACAGATCTTCTCGATTTTAGACCAAGAGTCAATGAGTTTGATCCATCTTCTACCAATGCATCTCCATTTGCATTTAGTAGCAGATCATACGAAACAAATTACAGATACATTGTATCTCCTGATGAAACATCCTTTATTGGATATAGTTACTATCTACCAAGAATAGATTTGGTAACTCTCAACCGCCTTGGCGAGATTGAAATCGTTCAGGGTGATGCTAATGATAACCCACAGGCACCAGTTCTTGCCGATGATGCGATGGAAATCGCACAAATTAGTCTCCCAGCATATCTTTTCAATCCAGCAAAAGATCCAAAGATTCTTCTGAGAGACAACAGAAGATTCACGATGCGTGATATTGCTAAACTTGAGCAAAGAATTGAAAATCTTGAAGAAGTTACAAGTTTGTCTTTGCTTGAACTCAATGCAAAATCTCTTGAAGTAACCGATGCAAACGGTTTGAATAGATTTAAGTCCGGTTTTATTGTTAGTGATTTTAGAGATAAATCTCTCGCAGATCCAAGATACTCAACTATCGATGTAAGTAGAGAAAGTGCAACTGCAATCACACCTATTGACTTTTGGTCAATGCCAGCAGAGCTTGCATTGGATCCAGGAATTGATAGAACAAAAGCAGACCTTTCCCAAAACTTAAAGTTACTTGATGCAAATATCCAAAAAACTGGCGATTTATTAACTCTTGCTTATCAAGAAGTTGATTGGATCAACCAACCACATGCAACTAATGTGGAAAATGTTAACCCATTCAATGTCATTGTATTTGTTGGAGGAATCGCTCTTGATCCTCAGTCAGATAACTGGGTAAGAACGATTTACATTGATGATCACAGAGTAGAATCAACTGGCGCTAACTGGGTACAGGAAGCAAAGGTAAATGTCGATGTTGACAATCAAACCGAATACGTCACTTACAGGAAAGGTGGTGGTAGAGGAGAGAAAACAACAAAGGCGTTTACAACAACAACTACCACAACCACAACACAATATACACCAAAACTTCAAGGTCCATCAAGAGAGTTTAACTATGTTGAGGATGTTAAGATTTCTGGTAATGTTGATCCATATATGCGTTCAAGAAACGTATACTTCAATGCAAATGGTTTGAGACCATTTACCAAGCACTACCATTACCTTGATAGTCAGCAAGTAGATCTTGTACCAAAACTTTGTGAGATTGAAATGGTATCTGGAACTTTCCAGGTGTTTGAGGACGCAGATATCTTCTATGGTGGAAGAAAGATTGGTCATATTAGAGTTCAAAAACCAAATCACAAGTTTGGCGATACATCTAGACCTGATATTGGTGCAGGATTAGGATCTCCCGCTGTTCTCGTTGAGGAATATAGTGTTGATCCATATAATAGAACTAGACCAGCACCTGGAACTTCATATTCACCAACATCAAAACTCATCAACTTTGGAGTAAGAGCACTTTCTACCGAAGAAAAATATTATGGTTATGTAACCGCTGGTGCAAGAGTTGTTGGTAGATCCAGTGGTGCAATCGCAAATATTACCAGAGCAGAGTTGGTATCTGATAACTGGGGTGATATTGTTGCCAACTTCTTCTTCAGAGATCCAAACAGCAATCCACCACCACCAGTAAAAGTTAAGAGTGGAACTAAGACTGTAAAAGTTACAGCAGTTCCTCCTGGTGTTACACCACTTCCAGGTTCAACCGTATTTGCTAGTGAAGCACTTGGAACGTATAGCGGATCTGGTACTATTCTTACACAAGAAACCAGTCGTGTTGCAGTTAGAAATCCACCCAAACCAGCAGCGAAAGCGACAGAGGTTAATGTTCAAGTTAAGGCACCACACAGAGACCCACTTGCACAATCATTTACCGTTGATGGAAGAGGTGCATTCTTAACATCATTCGATCTTTACTTTGCCACTAAGGACCCAGGTGCTAAGATCTATATTGAACTTAGAACTGTTGAACTTGGAACTCCAACATCGTTCTTGGTTCAGGACTATACACAAGTAGCACTGAATCCAGAAAATATCAATATCAATGAAGCAAATCCATTTGAACCAGTTCCAACTAGAATCAGATTCCCATCTCCTGTTTATTTGGAAGCAGACAAAGAATACGCTATCGTAATCCTCTCACCTGCATCTGATGGTTATGAAATGTGGACAGCAACAATGGGTCAGAAGACTGTTAGAACACAGAATCTCCCAGATGTTCAGAACGTTGTTGTCACTAAACAGTATATTGGAGGGTCTCTCTTTAAGTCCCAAAATGGTACTATTTGGACTGCAAGCCAATATCAAGATTTGACCTTCAAACTTTATAAGGCAAAGTTTGTTCCATCCGGAACTTTGACATTCTATAACTCCGATATTACTCCAAATGGAAATAATGCTGCAAAACTTGCAGAAAATCCAATCGAGGGTCTTCCAAGAAAACTGAAACTGCCCGTATCTGGTGTTACCGGAACAGAGGTTGCAAATATTAAACCAGGAGTTAAAATCGGTGAGGGTTCAAGCCCAAGCATCACGGGTATTGTTGAAAATACTGGTGGTCCTATTCCAACTGGAACTGGCAATGTTGAGATTATTACCGCAGGAAGTCAGTATCCAAATGGAACACATACTTCCGTACCACTCTTCTCCCTTTCTGGAAAAGGATCTGGTGCTCAAGCAACGGTTACTGTTTCTGGAAACATAGTTACTGCCGTTAATGTTACTACCAGTGGTAGTGGTTATGTTAATGGTGAAGTTCTTGGAATCACCACATCAACTATCGGTGGTGGATCTGGTGCGAGAGTTGGTGTAACTGAGCATGATACATTTGATACCATTTACTTGACCAATGTTCAGGGTCAGAACTTCACAAACTCTGCAACTGTTGTTTACTACACCGATCAAACTGACGAATCAACTAGAACTAATACATCTGCATCTGTAAATGGAACTTCTAGTTTGATTGATGATAAGTACTCTGGAAATGTATTCAGAGTTAAGCAATACAATCACGCACATCATGGTGGAAACAATAAGATTGAAATCACAAATGTTTCCCCAGATAGAGAAAGAGTTGCTCTGACAGCAGCATTTGGATTAAATGATACAACTGTATCAGTTGCAAATACCACCCCATTCGCAACATTTGAAGGAATATCTACTAGCCGTGGATATGCATTGATTCAAAATGAAGTTGTTTCTTACAGCAATATCACTGCTGGATCTGGTGGAGCAGGAACTCTCACAATCGATGCAAGAAATCTGAATAACTCTGTTAAGAGCACTCACCCTGCAACAGATTTCATTCAACCATATGAAGTAAACGGCGTTTCTCTTATGAGAATCAACACCACTCATGATATTCCATCAACATACTACAAATCAGAAAGTTCCAACCTTGACAACTACTTCTTAGAGTTTAGCAGAACTTCACCAACTATTAGATCTAGTGGTGCATCGATGATCAACTTTGAGGGTGAGAAAGGATTTGGTGGAAATACGGTTGGTATTTCACAAAACCACCAGTTTAGTTCTATTGAACCAGTATTCAATGTTATTACCCCAGGAAAGGGAACTTCTGCAAATAGCAGACTGAGAACTATTTCTGGAACAAGTGCAGGTGGAAGTGAAGTTTCATTCCTTGATCAAGGATTTGAATCTATTCCTCTGAATAGAGTTATTCAACTTCCAACACCAAGAATGGTTGCATCTAGAGTAAATGAACTGGAAAGATTGACAGATCTTCCATCTAATAAATCTCTGACATTACAGGTAGATTTCAGAACAGAGAATGAAAATCTTTCTCCCGTAATGGACATTCAAAATGCAACGTTTGTTCTTGGAAGAAATAAATCCAACAAACCTATTGATGATTATGTTGTTGATAGCAGATCGAATGAAATCAACAGTGATCCACATGGAGCAGTTTTTGTAACAAGAACAGTTGGTCTTTTGCAACCAGCAACAAGTTTACGTGTTGTTATTGCTGCTAATAGACAAGAAGATGCTGATTTTAGAGTTTTCTATAAACTTTTCAAAGCAGATTCTTCTGAAGTTCCTCAGAAGTTTGTTCCATTCCCAGGATATGATAATATGATTGATACTGACGGTGATGGTTTTGGAGATCAAGTTGTCGATCCAAACAAAAATAGTGGAAGAGCAGATGGTTTTGTTGCTCCAAACAACGCACAAACTTTCTCAGAATATCAGTTTACTGCAAATAATCTGGAACAGTTTGATGCATTTGCTATTAAAGTTGTTCTTTCTTCAACCAACGAATCTACTCCTGTTAAACTGAAAGATTTTAGATGTATTGCTCTTGCATGATATGAATACTGAGGATGAAAATCTAATACCTGTTGAAGGTCATGGCAATCTTTTTAGGGATAGATTTACGGGTGCTATTGTCAATACAGACAGATCGGCATATTCAAACTATATTAGGATGAAAGAACAAAAACAGAAGGAGAAAGACGAACTCAATCAAATAAAAAGTGATATTGAAGAAATCAAATCCCTATTAAAGGAACTTACAAATGGATCCAGACAAAATTGAACTTGAAAATTTAACGAAGAGTTTTGAGTATTTCAAAATCGCTTCTGAGATAGACAAATTAGATTCTATCGATGATTTGAAAAATCTTGCAAAGTCATACGTGAAACTTTATTTTAAACAGCAGGAAGTTGTGGCTGCTCTCATGGGATCATAACAGTATAAATACTTCTTAGATCCTGATCTTGTATATAAATGGCTGAAATCAAAGTCAGAGTAGGTCAACAACCAGCTGTAAAAGTTATTTCTTCGTTAGCTGGTGCCCAAGGTCTTTCTCTGTCTGAGCTTAGTGATGTTAGTGCTACTAATTTACAAAATGGCATGGTTCTTGTTTATAATAGCGCAATTAGGAAGTGGGAAGCAACCTTGGAGTTGACACCAGGCGCAACACAGAATTTAGACATCAACGGAGGAAATTTCTGACATGGCAAGTATTATCAGGATCAAAAGATCCTCGGGTACTAGTAAACCATCATCGTTACAATGGGGCGAATTTGGATACGTAACAGGTATTGGTAGTTACGGCGGATTAAATCAATATAAAGATAGAATTTTTATTGGTGACGATGGCACCAATGTAAACCCCGTTGGTGGATATTACTACACCTCAATGATGGAGCACCAACCAGGTGCTATCGACGGTGTTCAAAATACCAGAAACCAAGATAATGGTGTTGTTGCAGTTCTTGCACCAGCAACTAATACTGGTTTAGGTGGAGCATCTTCCCTCAAAGTTGATCAGTGGAACGTAGATAATATAAGAATTGATGTAAATACAATATCTTCTACCGATACTGACGGAGACATCAATCTTGATCCAAATGGTATTGGTAGTGTAAGAATACCAGACAACACTTATTTGAGTTTTGGTGATGATGATAACGTAGGAATGCGTTATGATGAAACAACCGATGATAGATTTGAAATTGAAGGTGCCGATTGGTACTTCGAAGAAGGTGTTCAGATCGTAGTTGGTGATGTTACTCAATCCAATGATAAAGATACCGGAGCACTTGTAGTTGAAGGTGGTGCGGGTATTGAGAAAAACTTATATATTGGTGGCGATCTTAATGTATCTGGATCGGCAATATTTGATTCGGTAAAAATAGAAGATAATGTCATTTCCACTCTTTCTGGATCTGGCGATACCCTCTACATCGATCCATATCCCGATGGATTGAGCAATGATGGAACGGTTGTCATTAAAGGAAACTTGCAGGTAGATGGAACTACCACACAAGTTAACTCAACATCAGCAACCGTAAATGATCCAATCATTCACCTTGGTGATGTAACCAGCGAAAGAACCGTAATGGAGACGGTTGTTTCTGGTGTAAGTACAATCAGATTAGATTCTGTTGTAGGTATTAACACTGGTGATATTGTTAGTGGAAATGCTGGATTAAATGCTGGCGCTGCTAATACAATCACTTCATATGATACTACAAACAAGATTATTACATTAACTGACGCTACTATTGCTGGTATTTCAACAACAGTACAGTTAACAATCACTCACGCATATGATACAAATACCGATAGAGGTGTTTCATATGCATACAATATCAGCAGTGGAACCAGCAATAACAAAACTGGTTTCTTTGGTTTAGATGATAGTTCTATTGCAGACAGCACAGTAACTACATTAACCAATGGAACACATGCTGATGATAGTAGACGATGGACTTATATTCCTGACGCTACTATCACAAATAGTGTAGTATCTGGAACCAAAGGATTCTTAGATGTAAAAGGTATTTACTACCAGTCTGGTGATTTCAACACCAATGGAGTAGTATTCTTCGATGATACGGGATTACAGAGATCTACCAATAACCCTGCTTCACCAACACTAACATCGAAGCAGATACTGACCGCTGTTACGAAGAACACTCTGTCTCTTGGATCAGCAATCACTGCGAGTGCTGGCGATATTATCAGACAGGATTCTTCTGGTGCATATGGTATAGTTGAGACATCGGTATCTTCTGCAAGTAGTGTTGACCTGGTTGGTGTTGAAGGAACATTTACCAATACCTATAACATCAGAAGAGAGGGACAAAATGGATTTATTGAAGATCTCTCCTCAATCCCCTCCGCTGTAACGGTAATATATACTAATAAACCAACTTGGACTTCAACTCTTGACGGAGGCAACTTCTAATAAATGGAAAATCAAAATGAAGTGGATGTGAATGTTTTAATCAAACTTTATAATTCCAAATTATCAGCATTGACAAATCAAAATGTACTTCTTGAAGCAAAACTTGCTACATTAACCCAAGACTATAAAGAACAGATTGAATCTTTGCTTCAAGAAAATGCAGATTTGAGAGAACAGTTAGAAGAAAAACCAGAGTAAGAATATGGCAAAACCATCAACTAGACAAGAATTAATTGATTATTGTCTGCGCCAACTAGGTGCTCCAGTACTCGAAATAAACGTTGATGATGATCAAATAGATGATCTGGTTGATGATACCATTCAATATTTTAATGAGCGCCATTATGATGGTGTTGAAAAAATGTACTTGAAGTACAAAATCACACAAGATGATATTGATAGAGGAAGAGCATCTGGAACAACTGGGGTTGGTATTGTAACTACAACTGGATCTTCGACAATAACTGGTTACGGAACAACAACATTTAACTTTTACGAAAACTCAAACTATATTCAAGTTCCAGAATCAGTAATTGGTATTGAGAGAATATTCCGTTTTGATACTAGTTCCATCTCTGGTGGAATGTTTAGTATCAAATATCAACTGTTCTTGAATGATCTTTACTATTTCAACTCTGTTGAACTCTTACAATATTCTATGACAAAATCATATCTTGAAGATATCGATTTTCTTTTAACAACAGACAAACAAATCAGATTTAATAAAAGACAAGATAGGTTATATTTAGATATTGATTGGGGATCTCAATCAGTCGACAACTTCATTGTACTGGAATGTTATAGAGCACTTGATCCAGCGTCTTTCTCACAAATATACAATGATAGTTTTGTA
>Ga0129345_1000090_pt1 | contig 29508 bp, 39 predicted proteins | sample CPBDNA_FD_94425 | JGI IMG/M metagenome (GOLD analysis project Ga0129345, IMG submission 94425) | Freshwater to marine salinity gradient microbial communities from Chesapeake Bay, USA - CPBay_Sum_20_0.8_DNA | ecosystem: Environmental > Aquatic > Marine > Coastal | place: USA: Chesapeake Bay...
AAATGATACCAGCAAAAGTAAAAGAAACATTAAGTATCACTACTATAACTTATGAACAGATAGCCACAGATGTTGATGACATTGACAGCGACGGCAATGTTACTGAAAATCACGGTTATGGTGATCAATATGCATTTAGAATTTTTTATGGTCACGATGGTAGAACAATCTATCAAAGATTACCAAAAGTTGCAGAAACAACACTGACAGCTAATATTGATACAAACGTTTCTCAAATAACAGTTACAGATGCTTCTGTGCTTTGGAACACATTGTCTGTAACAGATCCAGATAATTCAAGTACAACCATTGGCACAATTGATGTTGTTCCGGCGGGAGTAGTTAATAAAAACAATCCAAGCAGAATATGGATTGGTGCAGAGCTGATCGAATTTACAGGAATTAGTGGAAATACATTAACCGGAATTCGAAGAGGTGTGCTTGGTACTCCAATATATGATCACACAACATCAGATGTTGTAAGATCTGCTAGTGTACAGCATGATATTCCAAATGCATCTAAATCAGCAAGATGGAGTGCATTTGATCCAGTTGGGACCAAATTAATTGATAAAACAGTACAAACAACATGGGATGCAACTGCTTGGGATAATGACGACGCTCCGTGGGATATAGCAACACTTGATCCATCAGAACAAGCAGTGTTTATTAGAGCAGGTAGTATCAGTAACTTTAACTTATATAATACAACATACGTTAAACCAGGATATGCAACACCACAATCTGGTTTAACAGGATACTTTAGTGAAGAATAGGAATAAATATTGTTATGGCGCTAGGAAATATTAAATTAAGAGCAACATCGGCAAATGTTACCACTCAGATCAATGGCATAACTGCTATATCTTCTAGTCAAGTAACAAATGCTCCGTTGACTCATGAACAATTAGACTTAAACTTTTTAGAATTAGCAAATTCTATAGTGAATTTGTCATCTGCTGAAGGTATAACTCTTGCAAATCAAACAACAACTGATTTAACAGAAGGCACAAACTTATACTACACAGATGCCAGAGTAGATTCAAGAGTAGCCAATATTGCAGTTTCAAATATTGGTGCTAATGCTGTCAATGATACACATATTGATTTTGGTACAGGTGCCAATCAAGTGTCAACAGCAGACATACCAGAAGAAACTAATTTATACTACACAGATACAAGAGTTGACAACAGAATTGGTCAAGCATCAATAAATGATTTAGCAGATGTGGTTGCAACTTCTCCATCCAACGGAGATATTTTAAAATATGTAACAGCAAATTCAAGATTTGAATTGTCAGCTGATACAAACACTACAGATATCAGTGCAAACACAATAAATCAACTTTCAGATGTAGACACAACCGGCGTAACAACAAATTCAATTTTAAAATACAACGGCACAAATTGGGTTATTGGAACAACTGATTTATCAGGTAGTGATACTGATAACTTGTTAGAAGGTTCAACAAATTTATATTATACAGATGCTAGAGTAGATGCCAGAGTTGCAAACACAGAAGTGTCAAATATTGCCATAGATGCAGTTGGCAATACACATCTTGACTTTGCAAATATATCTGTAACTAGTTTTGCTGACATTGGTAATTATGTCACAACAACAATGACTGCAAACTTAGATGCAAACACATATAGTATACTAAACGCAGGCAACGTAGAAGCTGTGGCTTTCAATGCCAATGCAGATACATCTAGTCAAGTTTCCACATTCACAAGAGATCAAGACTCAGCTGGAACTACAGTAAGAACATTGAACATCAGAGCACAGTCAAGTGTAGATATGACAGACGGTTATGGTGGCTCAGTGGGATTCAAAATCAAAGACGACACAGCAGAAGAAGATATTGGATCAATCAGTATTGCCAGAGATGGTGCTGATAACACTGGTAAGTTTATTTTAACTTTGGTTGATACTGGTACATTTAATGAAGTATTAACAGTAAAATCAGACGGTTTAACAGCATTTACTGGTGCAGTACAACTAGCAAGTATGACAACAACACAGCGTGATGCAATTAGTTCACCTACTGCTGGAATGATGATTTACAACACCACAGTTAATAAACACCAAGGATATAATGGTACTACATGGAATGATTTCTATTAAACCAATGAAAACTAGTAAAAGTAAATTAATTAAGGTTAAATATAGTTTTAATCTTGACAATAAATAGAATTATAGGGTATAATAAAGATATGCAAAACACAGAAAAACCAAATGAAACAGGCACAGTAAAAGTTCAAGGTCATGTGTTAATCACAGACAAACAAACTGGAGAAGTGCTTGTGGACAAGAAAAACGCAATTCACCATGGAAACATGGCATTTGTTATTGCGGCGGCCTTGTCACATCATACACTAAATGACTCAGGTATATATCATATGGGATTTGGTAATGGTGGTTCTGATGTGCTATCTACTGGTGCTATTAAGTATAAAAGCACCAACACTAGCTCTACAAAAGACAATTCTGCTGATTTATACAACCGAACATATCAAAAGGTTGTAGCAAAACCATCAGCTACAACGTCAGTACAGAGCGGTGACCCAAGCAACAATATTGAAGTAATAGCATCAACTGGTGCTTATACTGATTTAAAAGTAAAATGTTTACTTGACTTTGGAGAACCCACAGGTCAAGATGCAACTGATAATGCAATAACTGATACCAGTTATGTGTTTGATGAGCTTGGTTTGTTTGCGTACTATCAAAATACTGCTAGTGGTACAATTGACATTGATCAGAGTTTAATGCTGTCACATGTTATTTTCCACCCAGTACAAAAGAGTACAAATAGACAAATTGAGATTATTTACACAGTTAGAGTGCAAATGCAGTAATGAAAATAAATATGTTAGGAGCAATATATAATGTCATACACAATTAATAACAGTAGAGGTTCTGTAGTAACAACAGTTACCCCTGGTACAACCCAGGTTGTTGGTGGCATTACCCTAATTGGTAAAAACTACACAGGATACGGTGAATTAATTGCTGAAGACTTGGTCAAAATGTTGGAAAATCAAGCCAACACTACCAATCCAAGCTCACCCTTGGAAGGCCAGTTATGGTATGACACTACAGAAAATATTCTAAAAGTATACGATACAAATTGGCAGAGACTACAAGTAACAGTAGGTACATCTGCACCATCATCACCAACAGCAGGTACAATGTGGTTAGACACATCCGGCGATGGTGTATTCAAAGTTTATGATGGTAGTTCTTTTGTAGCGACAGCAATGGCGTCGTCAAAAACAAGAAGTACCGCAGTAACAGTAAAAGTTGGCAATAACACATGGGCCACAACAGCTAGACAAAATGGCTTTACATCAAATTCAAATGCTGAAGTTGATTTAACGGCTATCGTAGCAACAGACGGTTCAGGTAATGAAGAAGTAGTAGCACTATTTTCTCCAGCATCGTTTGATATTAGTAATCAAACAGATGGCATTGCTAACTCATCAACACTAGCATATGATATCTATAACAACTTCTCTGTAACAACAGCAGGTGCAGGATCAAATTCTTTACAAGCTGGTTTGAACATCAGAGACGGGTTTTTAGATCCGGCGGCAACAGCGCCGTTGGCCGATGAAGCATTAAGTATTCAAGATGCATCAAATTCAGCAGTAGCATATGACAGTGCTAAAATTTTAATTTTAACAAAATCTACAGCTCAAGAGCATGTTGGCGATATTAAACCATCAGCTAACAACACTGTAAACTTAGGTTCAACAACAAATAGATACGCAACTATATACGGTGTATCTACATCAGCACAATATGGTGATATTGCGGAAAGATATCATGCTGATGTACCAATGGAACCAGGTATGGTTGTTGCTCTAGGAGGTGCTGAGGAAATTACTCGCACAGCCGAAAGAGCTGACGAAAACGTATTCGGAGTCATCTCGACTTCACCAGCATTTAGAATGAATGATGTTGAACAAGATGATGCAGAATATCCTTTTGTTGCATTTTCCGGAAGGGTTCCTTGTTTAGTCAAAGGACCGGTAGCAAAAGGTGAGAGGTTGGTAAGCAGTGACATTCCAGGAGTTGCTGTTGCGGCCAGCCACACAGACAGTTGGAAATCTATCATTGGTAGATCACTAACCGATAAAACTTCAGACGAAGTCGAAAAAATAACTATTGCAATAGGAGTAAAATAAAATGGCTTATCAACAAGGTGATACAATTACTGCTAATGATTATAATACATTCATTGGCAATATTAATACGGTCATCGGTACTGGTAGCGGAGACTCGGGTTATGGCTTAACTGAAATTTCAACTGTGGCGCAAGGGGCAACAATATCTGCGGCACAATGGAATTCGTTACTTTCTGGTTTACAGAAAGCGGCTAATCACCAAGGATCAACTATTACCAATGCATCGAATACAGTAAGCACAGGCGGTAATATATTACCACTTTCAAACCTGGCTACTGATATTACAACAATTACAACTAACAAATTAACAGCGGCAGGCGGTAACTTATCAACAGGCCTTGCAGGAACTTCTTCAACAAGAACAACTGCATGGACTGGCCAAATAGTTCACGCTTTCACTGTAACGTTTGCATCACAGAATGCGGCTAGATGGTTTTTCAACTCAGGTGGAAAAATTACTATGGCATTTTCAAGATCAGGCGGTTCTTCAACAGATCAAAACACTTCATGGACTAACTTACTTTCAGGAGTAGGTACTGTGTCATTGGGTGCTACTGATACAACTGCCACAGTAGGCGGTACATCAATTGGATTTGCTGATTTAACAGCCTCAGATCAAACTATTTGTTCAAGTGCAGTTGGATCAGGCGATTATGCGTTAAACGATCTACTTATCTTGGCTAAATCAAATGGTTCAGGTGTGGTAACAGTTACAATTCAATTTAACGACGACCACCCAGCAGAAACTGGTACATACACAGGTGGTGGATTAGGTTCTGCTCCAAACGAAGGTGTTGCTTGGACTGGTACTGACTCAGTAGACGGAACTGTAAGTTCAACTATTACATTTACAAAGGCGGACAATGCTTCATACGTACAAGTTGCAAGTCCAACTTTTGCAAATACTACAACATTATAATATTAGTTGTTGACATTTTAAAGCCCTTCAGTTATAATTTAATATAATCGGAGGGCTTTTTTATGAGCAACGAAAGACTAGAAAACGCATTAGAATTTGCCAACTATAGGCAAACACTGGCAAACCAAAAAGCAAAACTACAAGATCAGTGTGAAGCACAATTAAACTTTGCTTACAACGGCGGCATGTTTTATATCACAGAATCATTAATTGGTTTTGTAAATTCATATGTTTCAGACAGTAAAGATTCTATGTGTATATTAGATTCAAATAAAACACCAATTGAAATTACAGATTTGAAAGATTTTCAAACAAAAATTCAATCAAGGTATTTTGAATCAGTGAATGAATATTTTAGAAGTTATCAAGAACTGTCAACAAAAAGAAAAGTTAAAGCACTGGTGGAATAAAATGTCGCGTGGTATATTGTTATTTGCACACAACAATAGACAAATAGATTATGGCAAAATTGCACTTGCAAACGCATGTCTAATAAAAAATAATATGAAAAATAATCATATTACTTTAATCACAGACATTGGTACAAAAGAATGGCTACAAAAATCATACAATGATGAAACAATATCTAAGTATATTGATAATATTGTAGTTACAAAAAGACGACAACTAAACAATCCAAAAAGATTTTATGATACTCGTTATACTAAAGTTAACGAAACATTTTATAATATCAACAGAGATGAATGCTATCAATTATCACCTTATGATGAAACATTAGTTATAGATGTTGATTATCTTATTTGTAATAATTTATTAGATCAATGTTGGGATTTAAATTATAACTTGCAAATAAATTCACAATCAAAAGATTTATATTCAGAAAGAGATTTTAATGAATTTGAATATATTTCCGATCAAGGTCCTAAGTTTTATTGGGCTACTGCTTTCTTTTTTAGAAAAAACAAAGAGACTGAATTGTTTTTTAATATAGTTAAAGATATCAAATTAAACTGGAACTATTATAAATTACTGTACAATATTAACTCGCAAACATATAGAAATGATTTTGCATTTAGTATTGCAGTACACATGTTCAATGGTATGACTAGTACTAACTTTATACCAAGTCTTCCGTTGCCTTTTTTACAACATATACACGGTATTGATGACTTTGTTGATGTGCCTGATAAAAATAGTTTTTTATTTTTATTAGATAAACAAAATCAACCTGGTAAGTATCTAGCATGTAAAACTAAGAATACAAATGTACATGTTATGAATAAGTTTGCATTAAACAGGCTGGCAGATAAAATTATTGAGGTACACAATGTCTAAAGGTTATTTTGCTATTGTACAAAACGGTCAGCATGATTATGTTAGAATGGCTTATGCTCTTGCAATGAGTATTGCTTCTACACAAAAAGGTGTTAGAAAACTATCAATTGCTGTAGATAAGAATACATTTATTTCAGACAAATATAAATTAATGTTTGATAACATTATTGAAATCCCATTTAATGATGATGCAGAACTTGAAACTTGGAAAGTACACAATAAATGGAAATATTATCACATGACTCCATATGATGATACTGTTATACTTGATGCAGATATGTTGTTTACTAGTGATGTTGGCCATTGGTGGAACAGTTTTTCTGACAGAGCTATGACAACAACGTCAGAAGTTTTTACATATCGTGGCGACAAAATATATGACACACACTATCGTAAAACTTTTTTAACAAACAATTTACCAAATGTATATACAGCATTTTTTCATTTTAACAAGAATAACAAAGTAACCCAAGAATTTTTTAAACTAGTTGAATATATATTTAGAAATTATAATATTTTCAAAGAAGACTTTTTAAATCCGCCTAGACAGAATTGGATCAGTGCTGATGTTATCTATGCAATGGCCATTAAAATTTTAGGAATTGAAAATGAAGTGATTATGAAAAACTTAAACCATCCAACATTTGTACACATGAAAACAAATGTTCAAAACTGGACTGCAAGTTATTCTGAAAACTGGAACAAACATATTGGTGTTTACTTCAATGATAACTGCGAATTAACTGTGGGTAATTTTAAACAAACACTACCATTTCATTATCACACCAAAGACTTTTTAACTGATAATATGATTGTAAAATTGGAGAAAAAACTTGGAATCTAGATATATTGTATTTGATTTAGAAACTAGAGAAATTAAAGGTATCATGCGAAACAGACCTTCAATTTCAGAAAATTTTATTGATGTACCTTACAGTGAAGTTGAAGATTTTATTAATGGTAAGTTAAATTCTGTGAATTTTTTTATTGATAGAACAGCTGATGGTAAATTTTATCTAGCTAAAAAAACTATTAATATGTTAGTGAATTCAATTGATGAAAGACTGTTTAAAATACAATCATCATCTAATAGTCCTGAGTTAATTGTTGAGAATCATAAAAAAACACAAAACCTTGTTATATATCTAAATCAAAAATTTCGAGAATATCTTTTAGAAAAACATGGAATTAATTCAGATGCTCAGTTAGAGAACTTAAATATACAAGGAACAGCAATGTTAGAATTCTTGTTGTGTTACAATGATGATCCACATAATAGAATAACTTACACTATGATTCCACTAGTACAGTTACTAAAAAATGAAAAATTAACTGTAAAATATGAAACAGAAAAACATGACAATCATTGCGTTTTTACTAGAAGAGTGTATAATGATTACAAATATGTTGAGGTAAATGAATAATATGAGTAATATAGTTGACGTAACAGATATTGATATCTTTTATATTAGTTTTGATGAACCAAACATGGAAGAAAACTGGGCTGATTTAAAATCAAAATGTCCATGGGCAAAAAGGACACACGGTGTATATGGTTCAGATGCCGCACACAAGGCATGTGCTAAAGCATCAGACACAGATAGATTTATTAGTGTTGATGGTGATAATATTGTTGATCCAGCATTCTTTGATCAAGTTATTAATTTTGACGAAGCTGATGTTAACTTAGATAATTCAGTAATCAGTTGGTGTGGTAAAAATTCAATCAATGGATTAGTGTATGGCAACGGTGGTATGAAATGTTGGCCATCACAGTATGTGTTAGATATGAAAACCCATGAGATTGCTGAAGATGAAGGTTCTCAAGTTGACTTTTGTTGGGACTTAAATTATATACAAATGAATGATGCTTACAGTTTAGTTGTTAACAACGATACACCTTATCAGGCCTACAGGGCGGGATTTAGAGAAGGTGTTAAGATGAGTTTAGATAAAGGATTCAAGGTTGATCCAGATAATTTTGAAAAAAGTTTACACAATAAAAATTTTCATCGATTATTAACATGGATGAATATTGGCGAAGATGTTAAAAATGGCCTTTGGGCAATATATGGAGCAAGACTAGGTTGTTACTTAACTAACTTAGATCCAAATTTTGATTTTGTAAATGTTAGAGATTTTAAATGGCATACAGAATATTTTGAAAACGAAGTTATGCCAAAGTTTGTTGGTAATACAGATTTTTGCCCTAAAATGAAATACAACTGGGATTGGGATAAACTTAAAACAGCATCAATGGATTTAGGTCAATCACTCAAGAAAAAACTTAATGTTGATGTAGCAGAAATGGATGCAACAGCTTCTCGTTTCTTTAAAAAGGTTTATTGGAACCCTCCTAGAATGGGCAATCTAGTTACTGAAAAAGATTCTGAAGGAAGGATAATGTATAAAACAATATGACCATTGAAACTAACTCAGTAGCATTAGGCAGTGATCACAGAGGAGTCAAATTAAAAAATTATATATATGATTATTTGGTCCCAAACACAGACGAAGAGCCTACTAAATTTAATATCAGTGTAATAGAAGATGTGGGTGCTTATAACGAAAAGTCTGTGGATTATCCAGACATTGTGCATGAAGTAGCCAATTACTTAGAATTTCAATCACATGGTATTTTAATTTGCGGTAGTGGGCATGGAGTTACAATGGCGGCAAACAGGCATAAACATGTTAGAGCCGCAAACTGTAGAACTGTAAAAGATGTAGAAATGGCTCGTAAACACAACAATATTAATTGTTTATGTTTAGGTGCTGATTATGTAAAACAAAAAGATGTATGGAAAATGGTACAAACATTTTTTAATACACAGTTTGAGGGCGGTAGACACTTAACTCGACTTAAAAAAATATGACCGATGAAGTTATTAAAATCAAACAAACCAGAGATAAACTCAATAAAATATCTCCTAGTTTTTGTTTAGCAAAATGGTATCAAAGTACTTTACACCTTCAGTATGGACATACTCATAGTTGCCATCACCCAAGAACACACCAAGTTCCTTTACAAGAACTAAAATCAAATCCATCTGCATTACACAACACAGAATATAAAAAATCTCAACGTAAATTAATGTTGAATGGTGAAAGACCAAAAGAATGTCAATACTGTTGGAACGTAGAAGATTTAGGTGATCAACATTATAGTGATCGTAGCAGTAAATCACATGAGCCATGGGCCATTCCTCATTTACAATCTACAGCAAATATGTCTGGAGATGAAAATGTTAATCCAACATATTTAGAAGTCAGTTTTTCTCATGTTTGTAATTTTAAATGCAGTTATTGTAGTCCTGCGTACAGCAGTGCCTGGATGGAAGAAATAGAATCAAAAGGTGCTTATCCAACCAGTGATCAATTTAATAACTTAGATTGGCTTAAACAACAAAACAAAATGCCAATACCAAACAGAGAACACAATCCTTACGTAGAAGCATTTTGGAAATGGTGGCCGGACTTATATAAAACTTTAAAAGTATTTAGAATAACTGGCGGAGAACCATTAATGAGCAAAGACACATTTCGTGTCCTGGATTATATAAATGATAATCCTAATCCAGAACTCGAACTTGCAATAAATTCAAATGGTTGTGTACCAAATAAATTATTTGATCAATACATTGATAAGATGAAAAAGATTACGCTCGATGAAAAGATTGGATTAACTAGATTATATACCAGCGTTGACACATATGGAGATCAGGCAGAATATATCAGAGACGGACTAAATTTTAATCAATGGTATGATAATATTTGTAGAGTTCTTGAAGAATTACCTTTGACTAAAGTTACAATTATGTGTACAACTGGGTTATTAAGTTTACCAAATTTGCATCGATTATTAGAGTTAATAGCACCATTAAAAACACAATTTTACAGTGAACACAGACGTGTGCCTATTACAATTGATACTGCTATATTAAGACATCCAAGTTATTTAAGTGGTGTTGTAGGCCCTACAAACTATGCTAATATGCTTGATAAAGCACTAGGTGTTATGAATGCCAATGCTGAAACACACAACAATGCATACAAAGGATTTTTTGACTTTGAAATAGCGAAACTCAAAAGATTTCAAGAATATGTAGCCGCAGGACCCAACCCAGGAGAAAGGTTAAATATACAACAAGTAAGAAAAGATTTTATTACGTTTGTTGACGAGTATGATCGTCGACGAGGAAAAAACTTTTGTAAGACTTTTCCTGAACTAACAGAATTTTATCATACGCAAAAGGACATAGTATAATGACAATAAAAGCATTGCTAATACCAAATAATAGCGTTATTACAAAAGAACAATTAATTTCTGAATTAATAGCAGACGGTGTTACTATTATTGATGATACCGTCCCAGAAGTAATTAGAGTTGAAATGATTGATAGAAATCAATTTGACAAATGGTTAAACTCTGAAAAAGTAGCAGGTGCAAATAGTGAAGATTATGAAAACAAAATACGATTCGAAGCTGATGCTTCAGCTACTATAAATCCAAATTTAACTACAACAGTAAATTCATCGTATCATAATTGGGGACTTGCGTCAATGACTCAAGACAGTACAACACTGTCAACAACATTCACTTACACTCATACAGGAGCAAATGTTGATGTAGTAATTATGGATACAGGTATTGTTGTGGGGCATCCTGAGTTTAATGATTTATCTTCAAATACAACATCAAGAATAAATCAAATCAACTGGGGAGGTTCTCAAGGTTCAAGTTTTTATACTGACCCAGATGGTCACGGAACCCACTGCGCCGGCATTGCCGCTGGTAGGACGCAAGGGTGGGCCAGAGATGCACAGATATATTCTTTTACAACTAACCTTAGTGGATACACACATGGATATAGTCCAAGTTCAATGGGTTATATAACTGCATGGCATAATGCAAAATCTAACAACAGACCAACTGTAGTTAATATGAGTTGGGGAGTTTCAACTTATTATCCTCCAAATCATCCAGATTATTTTTTCTCAACAAGTGATTGGGATTCAGATAATGCTGAATGGCACATGACAAGATCAAGTACATATGATACTTTGGTTAAAAATATGGTTAATGCTGGTATAGTGGTTGTGTGTTCAGCAGGCAATGATAACGAACAAATTTATGCTACAACTGAATCTGGATGGAATGACGGTTATTGGTATTTCTTTGATTCTGGCAATGATATGGGATACGGTACTAATGAAAAAATTTATCAACGCGACATTAGTAGCCTTGAGAAATCATTTGGTCTTACTAACACCAAATCTGGAATTTCCGGAGCTCCGCCAAATGGAAGTTATGGAAACACAATTTATTTTCAAGCAACCAACAATGGCAAATCGCCAGGAAATGCTTGGTTAGATTCAGCAACGTCAACAAGATATGATATTAGTGTACAGGCCTGTACTGCTTTTAAAAGTAAAGCATCTTTTTCAAATTATGGAACACCAAATATAATTTGGGCTCCCGGATATCGCATAATGAGTTCATATATCAACAAAGGCTCAGCAGTGCAATTGGGATCAACTGGTTATTATTATAATAAATTAAGTGGCACTTCAATGGCGGCACCCCAGGTGGCAGGATTGGCCGCTTGTTACTTAGATACAAATTCAACAAATTTTGGTGCTGTAACAACATCAGCAAATCAACAATCTATACAAAATTTTCTTCAAGCAAACAAGCGAGATGACATACGTGATTGGTATAATTCTCCCGGATTAACAAATTTACACAGAGCATATCAACCTTATCAAGATTACACAAAAACATGGACAGCAAACGCAGGATCAATAGGTAGTGTAAATGAAAACAATACTGCTAGTTTTGATCTTTCGTCAGCATTTACAAATGCGGCCAATGAATCATTACATACAGTTACACATTCAATTCATAGCGGATCTATTCCACCAAATTTTACTTTTGACAACAACGGTACACTGTCAGGAACACCTTCACCTTCTCACGGTGGAAAAACATATAATTTTACAGTTAGAGCTACTAATAATTTTGCCACCGAAGATCGTAGTTTTAGTTTAACTATTAATGATACTTCATCGCAAGTAAAAGTTAGTAGTATTAGATTAAGAGGAGTAAAATTTAGCTAATGAAAAACTACAAAGTAACTATTAGTGTCGGGGATAAGATAGCAGTTGGTAAATTCCGTAATAGTGTAAAGACTATTAAAGAAATTGCAATAGAAGATGGCCAGCCAGTTGTTGTGACCGGTGCTGGTAAAAGGAAATTATTAAATTTTAAATTAGTTGAAAAAGTTACAAAAAATAAAACAAATAATTAAAGGCAGTAACTAAAGTAATGGGAATAAGCAAAAAGAAAAACGAATCTTATCAGCAATGGCGCGATAGAACTATAGATAAAATATCTCCAAGTTTTTGTGGTGCTAAATGGTACAACGCCACTATATGGTTAAACTCAGGATCAACTGCAAGTTGTCATCACCCACCTGCACACAAAATACCTGTAGAAGAAGTATTGGCTAATCCAAAAGCAATTCACAACACCAGTTATAAAAAAATGGTGCGTAAACAAATGTTAGATGGCGAAAGACCTAAAGAGTGTGAGTATTGTTGGAAAGTTGAAGACCTAGGTAAAGAATATGTTTCTGATAGAACTTATAAAAGTGTTATATACACCGAGGAAGAATTACAATTAGCTAAAACTAAATTTGGCTACAAAGACGATGTTCCATTAAAAACATTAGAAATTGCTTTTGATGCCAATTGTAATTTTGCTTGTAGTTATTGCAATGCCAGTTTCTCTACACAGTGGCAAAATGATATTAAAAAGAATGGTGCATATCAAAATCTAGTAAGCGATGGTGCAAGAGCTTTTCAACAAGATGGTTCGTGGGCTATGAAGTATGGAAAGAAAAATGAAGGCAATCCGTACATAGATGCTTTTTTTAAATGGTGGGATATGGAACTCAAAGACACACTAGAAGAACTTAGAGTTACTGGCGGCGAAGCCACAATGAGCCAAGATTTTTGGCGTTTAATTGATTGGTGGAAAGGCAATCCAGAATGTAATGTTAGATTTAGTGTAAATTCAAATTTAGGTGCAAAGCCAGAGCTAATGAAAAAATTAGTTGATGCTACTCACAGTTTTAAACAGTTTGATCTATATACATCAAATGAGAGTTTTGGTTCACATGCTGAATATATTAGAGATGGTTTAGAATGGGATACTTGGTTAAAAAATATTCATATGTTCTTGCAAGAAGGTAATGTGCGTGAGTTTCATATGATGATGACTATTCCAGCGTTGGCTTTATTTTCAATGACAGAATTTATGGACGAAATGGTCAAACTCAAAGAACAATACGGTAAACACTTTCCTACAATGAGTTTTAATATATTAAGATTTCCAAGTTTTCAAAGTATTGTTACTTTACCAGAACATATAAGAAATGAACGTGCAGATGCACTAGAGCAATGGGTGGAAAAAAATAAAAATAATCCACTAATACACGACATGGAGATTGACGGGATTAATAGATTGATCAAATATACGAGAGTTGTAAAAACTGGTCATGCATATACGTCAAGCGAAATATCAAGACATAGAGATTTTAAAACATTTTATTCACAGTACGATCAAAGAAGAAATAAAAACTTTTTAGAAACTTTTAAACACACAGAATTACAAAAATGGTTTGTTAGTATACCAGACACTCAAATAGAAGCAGTTGGGTTATATGATGGCGATGCAACAAAAGGTTCATTGCACAAACAAGAGTTAGAGCAAAGAGCTAAAAAAGAAGGCTGGGTATTGAAGCCACAAGGTGCTAATCCAGGAAGCAACGAGTATAAAGAAAATGATTAATCTAGTAGTAGGTGGTTGTTCTTTTACATATAACAACGAATTTACATGGGCAGGTCCTATAAAAAACAAACACAATGCAACTATAAATGTTGGCTCATGTGCCGCTGGTAATAGTTATATTGCAAGATCAGTTATACACGAACTTGATAAACACAAAGACGTTGCATTAATTTGCCAATGGTCTGGAATACATAGACAAAGCTATTACATAGATAATAGTCATCCTTTATATAATGATTTTAAAGCATCACAAGGACACTGGCCAGACTGGGCAGGTGATTATCATGCACCAGAAACAGAAGCAGTTGCAAATGAAAATTTTTGGATTAAAACTGGAGGGAATAACATAGCACACTCTGGGTCTTCGAGTTTAATCCATGATCAATTTGTAAAACCATATGCAAAATATTTTTATTCACATGAACAAGCATTAGTTGAAACTTTTGAAAATATACTAAGAGTGCAGTATTACTGCGAAGCAAAAAATATCAAATACCTAATGTTTTGGTGGAAAAAAGAATTAGATAATTACAGATTAGAAAAATATAGTAAAACATTATATAACAAAATTAATTTAAACAATTGGTTGCCTAACTTAGGAGACTGGTGTGTTGAGCATACTAATTTATTACAACAAGATCTAGATAAAGGATATCACCCAACACCAGATCAACATAACAAATATGCTGAAAATGTTATTATACCAGCAATTGATAAATTTGGATTACTAAATGAGCAAAGTAAAAATTAAAAAATTTTACGTAGAGCAGTACGAACTAATGGAAACTGTGTCTCGTTTTTTAAGAGATGATGTTGAATATTTGTCAGCTGTGCCGCCACTTGGTGGTGATAAGTTTTGGTACGAAGTAGCAACATATGGCACCAATGTACAACACTTTTGGGAATACACAGCAAATGGTAATATCACTGCAAGTATGCTTCCTTATTTAAAGTCAGGTCAAGCCAAACTTGCTATATGCTACATGAGAGAATTTCCATTTGAACACGATACGTGGGTACAAATGCAAAGTAGAATTGGGATAGATGCTGTTAAAAAACATGGTATTAATCCAAATCAAATATTTTATTTTTATGGTAATCCATGCGACCATTTAAGAAACATCACCGATGCAGGTGTGTCAGCAGTAAATGTTCCGTATTTTGAATTAGACTTTGTACACAGAGTTGAACAAAAAGAAATTGATTATGTACAAGCTCATCAATTAACTAACCCAAGCAGAACTTTTTTAGATATGAATGGAAAGCCTCATAAGTTTATGAGATTACGTCATGTGGTTCATTTATGGAATAGAAAATTAATTGATCACGGTTTAATTAACTTATATAGAACACAAGAAGATTTAAGACTTTTTAATGCTGACAAGTACTATGAGTTAGTCAAAGATATTATTAACAAACATGACTGGTTAAGATTTTGGCGCTGGTGGCCGCACAGTTGGGAAAACATTGATGAAAACACAAACAACAGTCTCTACGGAAAACATCATAGTGGATATCCTTATGATGTTAATTTATTCAAACAAACATTTATGAGTTTAGTTAGTGAAACCCATTCAGGACATTCAAGTTGCAACAATCAATTTTTCTTAAGTGAAAAATTAGTTAAAGCAATTGGCAATGGTCACCCATTTGTTGTTTTATCAACACCTAACTATCTTGAACAGTTGCATGATTATGGCTATCAAACATTTGCTCCGTGGTTTGATGAATCGTATGATAAAGAATTAGATCCTGAATTACGAATGGTAAAAGCAATAGATACCATAGAAAATATCTGTAAAACAGGTGTGTCGGTACAGGCATTAAACATAGCAAACAACAATCAAAAAGTACTGTTTAGCAGAGCACGAACAGTAAGAAAAGCAATTAAGGATATTATGTTAAATGACTAATATTTTAGTAGCAGGCGGAGATAGTTTTACAGCACATTTAACAGAAACAAATCTTGCTTGGCCTAATCATGTAAAAGAATGGATAGCAGAAACACATATCGTTGCTGAAATGGCTAGCGACAACGAACTAATTGCTAGAAATATTATTGCAGGTTTACAAAAAGTTGAAGCAACGCATGTTGCCATTGGCTGGAGTGATCCAAATAGATTCAGTTTGTATGTCAATCAAGAACATCCATTATATATGGATATCTATAATAAAATGAAGGATCATGCTGGATTTACAAATCAAATATTAACAGGAGAATGGCATTGTAGTACTCATGGTAGTTTTATTAAACCAGGTGGTGGATATGACACATGGAACACTAGTAGTGATATTGTAAACCAGCTAGTAAAAGAATATATTAAAAACTATCATACTAGAGAAAATCAAATGATGAAAACATTTGAATCTATTTTATTAGTACAAGAATTTTGTGCTAATCGCGGCATTGAGTTATTAAACTTTAAAGCATGGGATCATGATTTGTTTCATACTGATTACCAAATGACAAAACATCTTGAACCACTAATTGATAAAGAATTGTGGTGGACTTTTAAAGGCAAAGGTGGGTTAAAAGAATGGTGTCAAGACAAAGGTGATGATCAAATGCCAGGCGGGCACCCTGCAACAGAATTTCAATATTTGTTTGCTATATCAATAATAGAACCATGGATAAAACAAGATGAAGATATTTAATTACCCTTTTTATCATGCTACACCTAGCAACAATAGACCAGAATTATTTTGCAATAATCCACTACCGGGATTATCAAAAGAAGATCAAGATATAATAATATATGAACCGTATGAAGCTGATTATCCTGGCCCTGAAATGTCAGATGGCACTCCGGTTATGCATAAAATTGAACAACTGTTGTCTGACTACGACAAAGATAGAATAACATATATAAGTGCTAATCTTGACTTAAAAGTATTACCTTTTTGTAATAATATTAAATATTATCCTTATCATTTTTTAGATATACAGAGAAAAAATGTGTGTCTTGATAAACTTTACTTTTTTAGAAAAAAACATTTTTGTAGTCTTAATGGTGCAATTAAACACAAAAGAATTAAGTTTGTTAGGTTTTGTGAACAAAACAATCTAATTAAAAATAACTATGTAAGTCTGGTAGGTAATTATGATCATGGTTATAACACACAAACAGACTATACAAATTATTACTTAGATAAATCTGCAGAAGAACTAAACAATGATGACAAATCAATTCCGGTTGAGATTTATAAAAATAGTTATCTAAATATTATCAATGAAACACACGAAGATGAACATGTTTTCTTTACTGAAAAAACATGGAAACCAATATTAAACTATCAATTATTTTTATATTACGGAGTAGGAGATAAAGAAAAATATTATAAGCATTTGACAGAATTAGGATTTAAACTATACGAAGAATTTTTTGATTATAGTAACGATACACTAGTAGAGCTTGAAAAGTTTTGTAAAAAAGATATTAAAGATATTAGAAAACAATTTTATTCAGTAACTGATAAACTAGCATGGAATAGAAACCTTGCAATGAATCTTGATCTTGAAAAAATAAAAAAAGAATTAAATGTTAAAGATATATAGGCATCCAGAATATTGGTATAGTTTAGAATCAATAACTAGATTTATTGATGTTGAGTATGTTAATGATTTAAATCAAGCAGACTATATAGAAATTGCATCTAGTGAAAACAAACCAGTTTTTAAAGATATTCAAAAACCAATTATCTATAGTTATGTTAGAGAACATCCATATTTACACGATGAACATTTAGTAACACAGTTTAACAGTTTATCTCCAACACAGGATATAACAATTTTTAGTTTAAGTAGTTTTAATAAGTTTATTAACCATGGTAAAAATATTATTGTAGATCAATTTGAACTTGATGCATATCATAGATTATTTGTAAGAAAAGAATGTGATATTGCTGTTACTAACAGCGGTATTACACGGTTTTTATTTTTAGGAGGTAAAGCTGGCAAGATGAATAGAAAGCCGCTGTATGACGCTCTAATTAGCAGTAACCTATATGATAATGGTGTTTGTACGCTGTTTGACATAGAAGAAAGTCCAGATAATATACAAAGAGATAGTGATCATTATCTTGGATATCCATATGACGTATCATTGTATCAAAAAACCAATTTTAGTTTAATTGCAGAAACACATTTTGAACACAATCAAGAATTTCATCCAACTGAAAAAACCTATAGAGCTATTGCAAATTGCCACCCTTTTATTGTGGCAAGTACTCCGTATTTTTTAGATAATTTAAAGCAAAGAGGTTATAAAACATTTGGTCATGTAATAGACGAAACCTATGATACCATGGTTGATCACAAAAGTAGATTGGATATGATTATACACTCTTTGCAAACTGCATTAATGAAATCTTATGTTGATTTTGAAAGCATTGTACAGTATAATAAAGCAGTACTAATAAAGAATTCACAAAACACATTAAAGGAAATTTATCAAGCATTATGAAAATTGTAACATCAGGTTGTAGTTTTACACACGCTCCAGATAGTTGGGCAAACTATCTTAAAGACCAGTATGACTTAATTAATGTTGCAGAAGGTGGCGGTGGCAATGAAATGAATATCAGAAATATCATACGTGCCGTACATGAGCATCAACCAGATCTTGCCATACTACAGATATCCGGAATAGACAGATATGAATTAATCAGCGATGAACATATTGAATTTGAAAGCGATGCCGTTGTACCCACAGGTAACTATACTTGGCTCAAAAGTACAGGTGATATTGAGTGGGCCAAAGGTGTTGACCCTCGTGTGTCAAAACCTATCGAAAACTACATGAAATACTGTTACAATGAAACACATCAGATACTAAGAACTTTATACAGCATTAAAAATTTTCAGACTGTTTGTGAGCAAAAAAATATCAGACATAAAATATTTTGTTGGATGAAGGTATTTGGAAATCTAAAAAAACAAATTATAAAACAAAACAGTGAACTTGCTTTTTGGTATGACAACATTGATTGGTCAACGTTTTGGTTTCACAATCAAAATGAAGGTCTTTCTGAATGGGGTATTGACAATGGATATACAGGTGCGTTGCACGAGGATCACATAAACAATCCACCACAAGGCTGGGCTATACTAAATGGTAAAAAAACTATGGTAGGACACCCATCAACAGAATGCCATCAAGCATTTGCAGAACAACTAGTTAAAAAATGGATTAACAATGCATCTTAATTTAATATATCAAACATGGGACAAAGAACTTGGTGCATTACCAAACAGTATACCTTTTTGGAAACGTAACAAAGAACATTTTAAAAATTACGGCAATGTAAAATATCAATATCTTGAGGAATTGTTAGATTATGCTGGAATAACATACAATAAATGCAAACCAGATCAAGCATTACATCACAAAGAAAAGTTTTGGTATCATATTCAACCAGAATGGATTGATTTAAGTTTCTTTTATGAAAATGTATTTCATTATATTGACGAGGATGTATTAAATACTATAAAGTTTAATAAAAACGTAAACATATTATTATGGTTTCCAAGCGAAGGCTTCAATCTATCAATGCCAAGGTTTATTGATGATATTATGTATACTTTAGCAGATAAAAATATTCCAGAAGAAAAAGTTTATCTAGTATTTGGTGATTTAAGAATTGAACAAAATTTCAAAGACTACTGCAAATTAAAAAATATACAATCAAAAATAAAAACATTTGGGTTAAACATTTTTGAATTAAACTACTGGCTAGAAACTAATAGAATGTATTTTAGTAGAAACAGAATGACCGAAATTGACGTTTCGGCTGAACTAGTACATGAAGATTTATTAGATAAAGACAGAATAAGACCAAAAAGATTTGTTTGTAGAAATGCTAATCCGAGGCCTCATAGAATTTATATAATGAGTCAAATTTATAAACACGGATTAAACAACCACGGATATACTAGTTTTTTAAATAGATACTTCACACCAGGAGTACCTCATAATATTAGAGATTTTACAAACAACGAAAATATAAATGAGATCAAAACAGACATGGAACTATTTCTTGAAAAAACACCAATTGTTTTAGATGAAGATGCAGACTCTATTAATATAGATTTAAATCAAAGAAGAATGGACGCCAAGCATTACTATGACACTTACTTTAGTTTAATCAATGAAACTGTTTGTGATAGCTTTCCAAATGATCCTTTGTTTATTACTGAAAAAGTATATCAACCAATACTACAATTACATCCATTTTTAGTTGCCGGGTCTCGCGGCACATTAGAGTATCTAAAAGACACAGGATATCAAACATTTAATGGATTTTTTGATGAGTCATACGACTCTATGGAAAATTCAAGAGATAGAATTGATAATGTCTTAAAACAAGTTGGACATTTATGTGCTTGGCCAATTGAAACTGTACACAAAGACTACTGGAAAATATTTGATCGTTTATTGCATAATCGAAATCATTTTCTTAACTTAAACAAAGAGGAATACTTTAATAAATTATTTGAATGGCTAGACCCACAGTAAAATCCCCGTGTAATAAAACATGTACACTAGATAGTAATAATGTATGCATAGGTTGTGGAAGAACTATAGAAGAAATTACAAGCTGGGCTACACTAACTAATAAACAAGCACAGCAAATAATTAATAGGTTAAATAACAGCAAGGAACAAAACAATGAAAAAGGAAATTAAATTATTTGATCTTGATAGCATGGATCATAACAAAAGCACTGTCGAAGGCCTTGTGAGATCAGCAGGAAAGTGGATCAACGAAAATCAAGATAAAAAAGACAAGTATAATATAGTGTTAATGAGAACACTAGAAGGTGAAATACATTTTAATCAGAAAGATTATTTTTTAACAACTATACACGAAGTTATTAAGAATTGGCCAAAAGAACAAATATTTCTTGTTATGTCAGACGTGAACTTAGAAAAAAATCTTAATGATTGGTTTAAAGGAGCTGGTGCTTCAACCCCTCCTGTTGTACCTATTTCACACCCGTTAGCATTGTTAAAAAGAACACAACTGTATGCTAACAACAAAAATATAAAACAACCAAAATTACATCACAATATATTATCAAGATTTATTTGTTTAAATGCCGCCGCAAAACCACATCGTGCAAAAATGGTAAATCAGCTAATTTCTAGCAATCAAGACCGGTTTGGTTACATATCGTGGCTAAACAGATATGGAGTTTTACCAAGTAATTTTTATAAAGATATGATATTTAAAGGCAAAGAAATGTTAATTGATTTTGATAATAACTCAATTGATCAAGCACACAACCAAGATGTATTACCAAGCCAATATCATTATGCAGGGTTTGAAATAGTCAATGAAAGTATTGTTAGTGATACTAGTTTGTTTATTACTGAAAAAACATGGAAGCCACTTTTCTATCATAAAGTTTTCTTACCACATGGTCCTAGGGGAATGATTACATATCTCAAAGAATTAGGATTTGAATTGTTTGAGGAAGAACTAGGTTTAAATTATAGCGAATGGGATAATTTATCTTATAACGAAAGATGGATAGGACTACTAAAAGATCTAGAAACTCTTATGAGTATGACTGTTGAAGACTGGCAAATGTTTTATGAAAGACCAGATATACTATCAGCATTAAATAAAAATTCAACACTTGCAAGAACTATCAATGTTCCACAGTGGACTGATAAAATTAATGAATAAAAAACAAGCACTTGAATCAAAAACATTTTGTATGATCCCATGGACACATTTACACACGTGGCCTGATGGAAGAATATTAACTTGCTGTATGAGTCCTAGTAACATGCCCATGGGTAATCTCAAAGAAACAACGTTAGAACAAGCATGGAACAGTGATCAACAAAAACAGTTACGTAAAGATTTACTAGCAGGCAAATCAAGTAAAATATGTACTAGATGTATGGAAATGGAAAGAAACAATATTTCTACCACCAGACAATGGGCAAACAAGCATCTAGCAAATCACTGGGACGTTGTTGAATCAACTAAACAAGATGGTAGTGTAGACAAAGTTAATTTGCCTTATATTGATTTTAGATTTTCAAACATCTGTAATTTTAAATGCAGAACATGTGGCCCTGATTTGTCATCTAGTTGGTATGAAGATCATTCAGCAGTTTGGGGTAAACCAGAACAGCCAAAAATTATTAGACCTTACAAAGATGAAAAAACATTTTGGGAAAAAGTTGAACCATATATGGATGGTTTGGAAGAAATATACTTTGCAGGCGGTGAACCACTTATCATGGAAGAACATTATAGAATTCTAAAACGTCTTGTAGAAAAGAAAATGTTTCATGTCAAATTAAAATATAATACAAACTTTAGTCAAATGACATATAAAGATGTTGACGTTATGCGTGAATGGGATAAATTTGAAAATGTTGAAATTGGTGCTAGTTTAGATGCCAGCCACGAGCGTGGCGAATTTTTACGTAAAGGACAATCATGGGAACAAGTGGAAGCAAATAGAAAAAGAATGTTTGACATTTGTCCTAGAGCTTATTTCTTTTTAGCAACATGTCTAGATGTATTCAATAGTTTTCATGTTCCTGATTTTCATATTGATTGGTACAAGCGTGGATGGATACGTGATGAAGGCAGTTTAATCAATCCATTACTGACTCCAAACTATTTGAGAATACAAATACTACCTGAAGTAATGAAAGATGACCTAAGAGAAAAATATCGTAAAGCACAAGAGTGGATGGATACAAATACAAAAAATAAAAGTAAAAGATATGATGCTCTTATTAAATTTTTAGACGAAGCAGACTATACACACAAAATAAAAGAATGGGTAAGCAGTACAGAACGCCTAGATAGTCTTAGAAAAGAAAATTGGCGAGATATATTCCCAGAACTACATAAACTACCAGATTTTATAAAATAACACAAAATTCGACGCATTTTAAGGGTCATACAGTGGGGTTAAAGCAACCGGGTGGGGTGTTAGTACCCTTAAAATATTAAGGTTTTTATTAGTTCAGCAACTTTCGTATTTCCATTGATATCAAAATGATATCCATCATCAACAACAAGTTTATCAAAGTCTTTTAACTGTCGTTGCACAATAATCTGATTAGTTGGAACATCCACAACAAAACTATCATCTAACCAAAACACATGAATAATCTTTTTTCCTAATCTTCTTACATACATATCACAGTAATCAACTGTTTCTTCAAATTTATCAAAAGTCAATGGATGATGCCTTTCGTGTTCGTACCAATACTTGACACGTTCTATTATATTTCCAGGCAACAACGAACTTTTTCTTTGTATTTCATTTAACATATGATCTACTAGTGCAGATTTTGGATTTTGTAAAAACTGTTCTGCCATGCCCACAGTTAAATGATAGTAGCTTTGTGTGTTATCCCATAATTGTATATAATTGTCATAAACATCATGATCTCTAGTAATTTGCTGATATTTTTCTTTGTTTGCTGAGAATAATAACATTCCTCTATCAGGTGTTGTGTGTTGTATTACATAAACATCAGGATTGTATTTCTTATGTATATACTGTAGTGTTTGCGGATAATTAATCCAACTAGATCCGCTTCTTCCAGCATTGATCATTTTATTTTTAGTATTGCTATTGTTTAATACTTCATGTAATATATAAGGATAAGTATTAGTATAAGGTATGTCGAGACCTTGGGTCCAACTACAACCGATACAAGAGATAGTAAACATGAATAATAAATTTCCTAATAATTTTTGTATACTTCCATGGACAGCCTTGGAAGTGCAACCCAATGGAACTGTTAAACCATGTTGTATGTATAAAGATACACTAAAAAAGTCAAATGGTCAAGAGTATTTAATACAAAAAGATAGCATAGATGATATATGGAACAGTGATGAATTAAACGAAGTAAGAAAGCGTTTTTTATCCGGAACACAGCCACGTGGATGCCATAGATGCTGGATGGAAGAAATATCAGGAAAAGATTCTAAACGAATTAGAGATAATAAAAAGTACCAACATCACATCAATGATAAAGTTATTTTTAATGATGAAAGTAAACCAAAATACCTTGATTTAAAATTAGGAAATATATGTAATCTCAAATGTAGAATATGCTCGCCACAATACAGCTCAAAGTGGATAGCTGAAAGAAAAAGATTTGATTTGTTAGATGGAATTGTACAAGAATACGAGAGACTTGATTGGCCCGAAAAGTCAAAATTGTTTTGGGAAAACATTGAACAAATACTTCCACATATTGAACATTTAGATTTTACCGGCGGTGAACCTTTTATGATTCAAGAACATTTTGATCTATTAGAAAAAATTAAAAAACAAAACCTAGCACATAAAATTACATTACATTACAACACAAACGGTACACAATTACCAATGAATGCTTTACAAAATATTTGGCCATATTTTAAATCTGTTGATGTACATTTTAGTATTGATGGCATTGGTAAACATTTTGAATATCAACGACACCCTGCTAAATGGAATGACGTGGTACAAAACATGTTAATCTTTAAAGAACATAGATCTGATAAGCTGACTTTAAGTATCTGTCATACTGTTAATGTGTTTAATATTTTTTATTTGCCAGAGTTTTTAGATTGGGCAAAAACTATAGATTACAGTGTGTACCTAAACAGTTTACATGAACCAAAACATTATAATATAACTTGTTTGCCATACACACAAAAACTTGAAATCAAAGATAAACTTGTTGAACACAACGATTATGATTTTACACAAATAATTAATTTTATGATGCAACAAGCAGAACCAAAACATTATAATAAATTACTAAAAGAAATTGAAAGAACTGACATTGTAAGGCATGAAAAATTCAATGCAGTTTTTCCAGAAATGAATAAATTATTTCAAGGAGTTCTTATATGAAGTCAGCAGAAATAAATCTAAATCAAACAATAACCAAATCAAATGATTATTGTGCCAACTGCGGAAGACCAGCACATTCTGATCCGTTATATGAACAAATGATTGATGGTGATAACAAACCAATTTTAATTGAAGTATGTAAATACTATAGAAAAATGAAAAAGGAAAAAACAAATGAAGTTAATTAATTGGTTGCGAAATCTTTGGATTGAGTATAAAATACATAGAGCATACAAGAAAAAGATTAAAGAATTAAAAAAACGAGACCCTTTTATATATAAGTAGAAATTATGAAATTAATATTTTATCCTGATAAATGGCTTACTACTGAAGTAAAACCATTTAACTTCGAAGAGCATGATGCTAAAATAATTGAAAATCAAATGATTACGTTGATGAATATATCACATGGCGTTGGATTGTCAGCAAATCAAGTTGGCTTAGACGCACAAATATTTGTTATGACTAACAAATTTGGTGAAAAGTTTTCTATAATTAATCCTACAGTAATTGCCGCTGGCAAAGAAGTTATTGAAGGCGAAGAAGGTTGTTTGAGTTTTCCTGGATTGTTTTTAAAAGTCAAAAGAGCTCAATCTATTGCAGTTGAGTTTTATGATGTCAAGGGCGATAAACAAAATTTAGAATTCACAGATTGGGACGCAAGAGTTTTCCAACACGAGTTTGATCATTTATACGGTGTTAATTTTATAAATAGAGTTAGCAAATTAAGACTAGACATGGCTAAGAAAAAGCAAGACAAACTTTTTAAAAAAGTTTTAAAAGCACAACAACAGAATAAAAAGTAAATGAATAGAGCATCTCAAATAAGATTGAGATTGCACAAGGCTTATGCTGAATTTATCGCCAGCCTACAAAGAGACTTATCTCCAAAATTAATTGAACTAAAATTACGTATAACCGAGTTGAAAGAAAAATATAAATGAAGATATTAATATGTGGACTGCCCGGTGCAGGTAAAACAACGTTAGGAAAACCGTTTGCAGAATTAATCGGCGGCGTATTTTTAAATGCAGATGAAATAAGAAAAGAATATGATGATTGGGATTTTACTCTTGATGGTCGTATGCGCCAAGCAATGAGAATGAAGTTCTTATCAGACGGTATTGTTAAAGCAGGTAAGATTGCAGTTGCAGATTTTATATGTCCTACACGGGCTACTAGAGAATTCTTTGATGCTGATTTTACAGTTTGGATGGATACAATAAAATTAGGAAAATATGAAGATACAAATCATATGTTTGAACCATTAGAAAAAGATGAATATGATTATCATGTGTCTGCATGGTTTAGCAACACACACGAAGAACTAGTTAAAGTAGTATCAACATATATGGAGAGAAGTAATGTTTGATCCTAAAAAACCAACAACACAAATGCTAGGTAGATGGCAACCATGGCACGATGGCCACACAGCTCTATTTAAAAAAGCATTAGCAGAAACAGGCCAAGTGTGTATTATGATTCGAGATGTTGGTGGTATTATAAGTGAAGATGCTGGTGCAGGTAGAACAGTAGCACAAACAGATAATCCATTTGATGTAGATGAAGTAAAGAAAAATATAAAAGAAGGATTATATAAGGCAGGGTATGCCTATGGTGAAAAATATATTGTCATGGAAGTACCAAACATTGTAGATATCAGTTACGGTCGTGGAGTTGGTTATACCTTTACACAACATGATCTAGGAGAAGAAATACACAACATCAGTGCAACAAAAATTAGAAAACAAATGAGATTTATTGGACAATTAAAAGAATGAAAATTGCATTTACAGGAAATCCAAATTACGGTATAGCCCAGGCCTGGAATCAAGCAACTACTAATTCATATACTGAAGATTTATATAAAACAGATTTCTTTTCTCGAGAAAATGGATGGGGATTAGATACTGCTAGTAAACGTAGGGAATTTGCACAGCATATTAGCAACTATGATGTGTTTATTAATAACTCTGCTCTTTATCATTTTCATCAAGTTAACTTGTTAAAAGATGTATATGAATATTGGGACAGTATAGAAAAATTTGGTAGAATAATTAATATAGGATCAACTGCTGATAGAAATAACAAAGCAACCAGCTGGGTTTATCCTACAGAGAAAAAAGCATTAAGAGAATATTCGCTTTCATTGTCACAGAGAAGTATTTGGGAAAATCATCCTATTAAAGTAACGTATCTATCTTTTGGCAGTTTACAAACCAAACAAGTCAGTGAAAAACATCCAACAAGAACCTTAATGAGTTTAGATGTAGTTTGTGATGTGATAAAACAAGTGTTAATGCAAGATACTAATTGCTTGATCAGTGAATATAGAATTGATCCTATACAGCAAAATAATACTTAAACAGTCCAACTAACAACAGTGTTGCTAAGGTTCCATTTAACATAGTCAAAGCTCTGTCATGCCACATCATACCAACACAAAACCAACCCAACGTTCCAAACAAACTCATCCATAAATCAATCACAGGCAGTGTTCCTGCTGATCTGGCCGCAACTGCAATAAGAATAAATGCACTTGCTATCCACTTGATATACCAAGACAAATCACCTCTTGGTGTGACTTTTTTGTAAACACGACTTGAATTAAGTGCTTTGATTTTATCGTCTAGTTTTTCTTTAATCGGTTCTATTGTCATATTCTTTCTTTGATATCATTTCTAACTCTATTGCATCTAGTTTAGCATTTTTATCTAAAATGTCAAGCGATTTCATTAATTTTTCGTAAGTAGGTTCTGTCCAAAAAACTGTTGCTTCGCACGAGCCTCTGGTTACTGTTACTTTGTAGTATACTTTATTTTTTAACATTCCACTTCATTTTTTGTTCAATGGCATATTGAGCACCATGTATATAATCTTTATCTTCGTCTGTCATCACAGACCAAAATTTAGTAATAGTTTGTATATGTTCTTCAACAACATCAGGACGTCTCATATGATAATTTTCTTCCATCCACATTTGAAGAATGTCCATACGTTGCTTGATCTTATCTTGTAGTTCGCTCATATTAATGATTCTTTTTCACATAGTCTAATAAAAGTTTTTTTATTACAAATATCCCTACAAAAAATAATAATAATAATATTGCAATTTCAATCATAAAGATCTTTTTACTTATGCCTTTGGTAAATTGGTATGGGATTCATTTTGTGTAAATTAGGATTTCTAATCTGCAAGTACTTGGATAAAAGATCTTTATCTTCTAGAGAATGACCATATTCTGTTGGTATGTCATCATGCAGTGTCATAGCATGTTCTAATTGATCATAAGTCAGTCCGTGTAATTGATCTTTATCCGTACGGCCATCTTCCCACAAGCCGTCAGTGGGTGGTGCATCAATTATTGATTGTAGTATGTTAAGGTCTTTACCTAACTGCCATACTTCAGATTTTAATAAATCAGCAATAGGAGAAATATCAACACCACCATCACCGTATTTGGTATAGAACCCTACACCAAAGTCTTCCACTTTGTTTCCTGTGCCAACCACAATGCCTTTGCAACTGCCAGCAAGTTGATACAGTGTGACCATACGCAATCTTGATTTGGTGTTAGCCAAGGCATGTTGATTTAAACATTGTTTAGGCATTAGATCCACAAAAGTGTTATACAACCGATCTAACAAAATCACATGATGAGTCACATTTGAATAACGTTCTGCTAACCAATGTCCATGATCAATACTGAGAGTGTGTTGATCGTTGTGTTGTTGGATTGGCATTGTGACAGCATGGACAGGCATCTGTGTTTCCGCACACAGAGTACTCACAACAGAGCTGTCAATTCCTCCAGATATACCTACAACTAGCGATTGTATGTTGTGGTCTTGAGCATACTGCTTGATCCAAGCAGTAATGTCTTTACTGAGTTGGATCGTAGACAAACTCATATCCTCCTTTGGAAGCCACATAAAGATTCTTGTTTGGCTTTTTTTTAAATGTTAATCTAATATCACCATTTGCTAGAATCATTAATATACCAAACTGATTACGTGATACTATTACAGCATCTACGTATTGGTTATTGTCAGTGCATTGTATTCTGACTTTGTCTTCTTGATATTGTTGCATTGTGTTTATACTATAACAAAAAATCACCGGATTGTCAATTAAAATTTGCAAGGCGTGTATTAGAAAATTTTGTATGCGAAATTTTTGTATGTGTTGTATGTGTATTCTTATATTTTGTATGCGGCTAAAAATTTTTAATATTATGTATGTGCTTAATTAAAATTTGTATGTGTATTAGTAAATTTGTATGTGTATTAGTAAATTTGTATGTGTATTAGTAAATTTGTATGTGTATTAGTAAATTTGTATGTGTATTAG
>Ga0129345_1000091_pt1 | contig 29504 bp, 38 predicted proteins | sample CPBDNA_FD_94425 | JGI IMG/M metagenome (GOLD analysis project Ga0129345, IMG submission 94425) | Freshwater to marine salinity gradient microbial communities from Chesapeake Bay, USA - CPBay_Sum_20_0.8_DNA | ecosystem: Environmental > Aquatic > Marine > Coastal | place: USA: Chesapeake Bay...
AGTGGAAGTTTCTCCACAGATACACTATAAACATTGCCCTCAGAGTCTTCAAATTGCCCTGTAAAGCTTTCAATGCCATTAACTAATGGTATCTTTAGGGTTGGATTGTCCGAATGATTCTCAGAGGATTCTGAAGCTTTATGGACAATTGATAGATTGTCAATACAACATGTCCACACGTTACTTTGTTTAGATGAATTATTGTGGTAGATTCCATTAAATTCTACTTCTACTTCCCAATCGTCTACTTTTTTTACCTCACCAATTGCCTTATAAGGGATGTTTACGTCATTAGTATCACTAAACCTTACTATATCTCCTACATTCATATTACACCCTCCCTACATAAGTTAATTCACTATAAAATACTTTATAGAATTTATTATCTGCACCTATTACAAATATATAGTCACCACTAAAAGCTTCTATAGTACCATATATTACAGTGTCTACGTTAGTATGAATGTCTGTTTCTGTAAATTTTACTTGTGTTTTCATCTATGATCCTTTTCTAATAAATTCAAAAACTTAATATATTGCTCTGGTGTTTTTATTGCATCTTTACTAAGTAAATAATTAGCTATTTCAACCCTTACTGCAGCACTTTTTGACTTTAGAAAAGGAGTACCATCATAGTCATCATCTATATTCATCATATCGATAAATGCTTCCCATTCATCTAGACTATCTAGTTTGTACTCTCTAGTTCCTCCAGACTTTGTAGAAGATTTGACCACCACAATGTCCTCTGCGGTCTTTCCACAAGGTTTACAGTCATACCATACCTTTGCTCCGAAGCTTGTCTTAGTCCATTTTGTGTCGCATACTGGACATTTTTCTGTTTCTGGTTTGAAATCTTCCATTTTTTCCAAATCTCCTGTCTATCTTCTTGGTGATATATTACATAGCGTCCATATATTGTAGAACAAGCTATACCTAATTCTATACGACCTTTTAGTGTAAGTAAAGTAAAATCTTCATCACATGGCTCAAATGCGAGTAAATTAGTTATTATTGTCAGTAAAATAATTACTGATTTCACTTTTTTACCTCTATGTGTTCGATATTAAACATGACATCTCCATATAACATCATATATTCTGATAGTTTGATCATACTGTCTTTTGGTGATCCAGTGAACTGAAATTGTCCGATGTTTGTGTAAAATGTTGTTTTTACTGTGGTACATTCCATTATCTTGTTCATATATAGATGAAGGTCTTGTTCTTTCATAATCTTTTCCTTAATTTTAAATATTCGTCCCTTGTGTATACTTTAACTCCTTCTGATTTCAACCAATCTGCCTTATCTTTATTTACTAAAACAGGATATTGAACACTTGCACCATGAGAACATACATAGTACATAGGAGGAAATGGATCTATAGGTTCTAGTTGCTCTACCTCTAGTTTAAAGTCTTTGTATGTCTTTTTCACATATTACACCTTTTTCGGACTCTCGTATTTTCGTGAAACGAAAAACGAAAGGGGTTCTCTATTAATTCTTTTTTAATGCAAAGAGCTTTATACTCACATTATTAGGTTTCAAGTTCATATGTACCGACTCTTCCATGAGTATTTCTGCTATCTTAGTAGCACAATGGTACTTTATAAAGTCCATTTCATCTGCCTTAATTTCTTTCTTTATAATATGTTGATTAAATGAATACTCTCCTATCCAATCCTTTATCCATTGTTTCAAAGCTTTTTCTCTAGCTTCTACACCATCAGACCTAGTAAGTCCTTGAATACTGGCAATAGACATTAATTCTGTAAGCCATCTGTCACTTTTACTCATCTTTATCCTCAGAATCTTCTAAATCATTAAATCTGTCACGCAAGTCTGATAATGCCTTATCTGTCATAGCTTCTTTTTCTTTATCGCTTAATAAAACTCCAATTTGAAACTCAAGGTAGACTCCGCATGGGATTAGTAGTAAATTTACTAGTCCCACAAAAAACTCCAAAGGGTAGAATAAACTAGATAGTACGATCTTGATACTATTAATACCTTCCATTTTATTAAACCTATAGGTACATGTTATAGCGAATCCTAAAAGGTATCCGATTAAAAGTCCCAAAAGTCCTCCTCATCCATTATGTTCATATTCCTTAAGTCATATTCTAGCCTAATGGAAGCAGCCATATCATCTACCATTTCTTTAATTTGTTTTTCATCATTTTTTATGACAAACATAATGTAATCTGTATTTATATGTCCTATTAGCATAAATACCTCCATCTAAATATTACCAGATTATATAAATAGTGTCAAATACTTAAATTTTAACAACTATAGGGATATATTACTAAATAGATAAAAAATGGCTAAAGAGGACGATTTAATGAAATTAAAAGAAACTGATATAATCCCCGACCTATCTCGTAGATATGGAGAACTTGACGAAGATCAAAAAAAAGCCAGAAAGGCTAGAGAAGCAGCTAAAGCGGCTGCTAACTATGTAGAAGATCCTGAATTAGAGAACATAATGAAGAGGTTTAAAGGAGTTACAAAGGATTCTGAAATATTAAAGTCTAATGATGACATATTAGAAGGGATGCAAAAAGCAGCAAGTGAGTATGTAGATGATTTCGATGATAGTAAAAGCTATGCTGTAAAGAGATTTAAAGAATCTGATATTCCTAATTACGACATTGAAAAACTTAAAAATCCGGGAATGGACTTAAAATCTATACCAGATGAGCCTACAAAAACAGTAAATAGGTTAGATTTACTTAATGATATTAAAGCAAAATTCGATAAAGGTCCTAGTTCATTAGAATCTATGTCAGAAGAAAAAGCTATGTCTAAATTAAAACAGCCTGAATCTATGAAAAAAATACTTTCTCAAATGGAAATGGATGAACTTGGCAGAGCATCAAGGGAGGCTTTACCTGAAAAAACTATACAAAAACAAGGATTATTAAAATCTATGCCTAAATTAGCAAAAGTACTTGGTAAAGCAGGTAAAATTGGAGGAGGATTAGCTTTAGGGTTAGCAGGAGAGATTCTTTTGCCAGAAGAATTAGGCGATCCTAGTAGTATTATAGAGAATCCTGACGCATCTCCAGAAGAAAGAAAGGCTGCAATGGAAGCTATGAGGGCAGAGACTAAAGGTGAAATGTTAATAAAAAAACTAGAAGAAGATAGAATGAAAAGAGCAGAAATGTTGATGAAAAAATATGGAAAACGATAAAAATAAACCATACGGAGCATTAACTTTTGGAAAAGCTGATCCAATGTTTAAAGAAATTTATGCGGATAAGCTTAAAAAACCAACATATAAAGAAAAACGTAAGTTTTCAAAGATAAGAAACGCCATAGGAAGAAAAAAGAAGAGATCTGTATCTAAATAAATAGACCAGACTTGATTTTTTACAGGAGAAGACATGGAAAAAGCAAAAAAAGCATTACCTTTTGTGCTATTAGTATCATTTTTAGCACTTTCACACTACAAACAACCTCAAATTGCAGATTCAATCATCATAATTGCCCTAGTTGCGTTATGTGGGTTCAAGTATTACCTAGATTCTAAGGAACAACCTGACTATTTAGAGGCTTTTAAAAAAGAATTTGCAAAAAAAGACAAAGAAATTAAAGATTTACAAACAACTTTAGGTATTTATGGGATTTCTAAGCAAAATAAACAAAGATCCGATGAAGTTATATGGTAAATAAACTATGAGTGATAAAGATTTATATAATGACATTGAATTTGAGGTAAATTCCCTTAAAAAGAAGATAAAAAAGCTTGAAAAAGAGAATTTAAACCTAAAACAAGTAATTAAAGACAATGATCTTGAAGATGAGATAGATGAAATAAATTTTGTCTCAGATGAAGAGGAAATATGCATTAATGGTATCATGCACCTTAAAAAGTTGTACGAAAATGGTACTTTTGAAAAGAATGATACTCAACAATTAGAGATTCTTGTTAAATTACTCATGCAAATTAGAGGTAAAGCTCCTGCGAAGGAAAAAACAACTAAAGTACCTTCAAATGTAAAAGATCTGTTTAAGATAGCAGGAAGTGATGACTAAGGAATATGGACAAGCTCCAAAAAGTTCCAAAAGAAAAGCTACATCTAAAAAAGAAGCTGAAAAAAAAGCTGCCATTAAGAAATTATGGGAAATGGGTGAACTTTCTTGGAAACTTAAGGGTAAACAAAAAGATATTTACGATAATATTGTAAATGCCATAGATGACGTTATAACTATTCTAGTTTCCAGACGTTTTGGTAAATCTTTTGTAAACTGCCTCAGAGCTGTAGAAGTTTGCTTAAAAACGCCTGATGCTATTGTAAAATACGCATGTCCTAAGCAAAAAATGGTTAGTACGATCATTAAGCCTATAATGAGGCTAATTCTAAAGGACTGTCCTGATCACTTAAAGCCTGAATGGAAATCTCAAGATAAAGTATATGCTTTTCCTAATGGATCTGAGATTCAAGTAGCAGGAACCGATAATGGTAACGCTGAGAATCTTCGTGGTGGTTATGCAAACCTACTTATCTGTGATGAGGCAGGATTTATGGACGATCTTGATTATGTTATAAAGTCTATCTTACTTCCCACAACAGATACAACAGATGGTAAGTTAATTCTTACATCTACTCCTAATTTTAAAGATCCACAACATGAATTTCATGAAGAGTATGTATTCCCTGCAGAAGCAGAAGGTAAGCTTACTAAATATACAATATACGACTCTCCGATGCTTACAGAAGCTAAAATACAAAAGATTATAGATAGATATCCCGGTGGAATCGATAATCCTAAGTTTAGATGCGAGTATTTATGTGAAATTCCTAGAACTACAGAAAATACTGTAATTCCTGAGTTTTCTTTAATGAAAGATAAGATAGTAATAGATGAAATTGAAACTCCACATCATTTTGATGGCTATGTATCTTGTGATGTTGGATTTAGAGATTTAACTGTTGTTTTATTTGGGTATTATGATTTTATGAACGCTCAGTTAGTAATAACCGATGAGCTTGTTATGAATGGTCCTGAGATGACTACAGATGAGCTTGCAAAGAGAATTAGAGAAAAAGAGGAACTTAGATTATTTAATGTTGAATTAAACATGCCAGTTGCTCCATATCTTAGGGTAATGGATAATGATCTAAAATTAATCAATGATTTAGCTAGGTTACATAATATGTACTTTGCTGCAACTAAAAAAGATAATAAAGAAGCACAGATAAATCAAGTTAGATTATGGGTACAACAAGGTAAGCTAAAAATACATGAAAGATGTACTCATTTAAGATATCACATTGAAAATGCACAATGGGATAAAAACAGAAAAGGATTCCTACACCTTAAAGATTCACTAACAGGAGAAATTAGAGGAGGTCACTGTGATGCCCTAGATGCTCTTATATACCTTGTTAGAAATGTTAATGAGGCTAGAAATCCATTCCCAGAGGACTTTAACGAAATGAAAGGACCAAATGTATTTAAAGGTCCTACAAAACGTAAAGACTCGAAATTACAAGAGCTAGTAAATACAATAATGAATATAAAGAAATAAAATACACTTTTTAACAACTATAGTACTATAATGAGACTTAAGGAGATATGATGGAACACAGCATATATTTTGCTGCAGATGAGGCTGAAAAAGCGGCATCTTATCTAGAACAAAGAACAAAAGAATGGTTTAAGCATATTACTGTAAACAACTACTTAAGTAAGATTAAGAAGTCGTGGGCAGCATATCATGGTAACTTTTATTCAAGTAGTCATGAGATATCTTTTGGTGGTGAACAAGGTGAGATTGTAAACTTAGCTGTAAACCATTACGGAAATTTATGTACGCATATGCTTAATATGGTAACTGGATCTCGTCCAAGTTTTCAGTGTAGAGCAATAAATACAGATAGAAAATCTAAGATTCAAGCTGAATTAGGTAATGGTCTTTTAGAATACTATATGCGTGAAAAAAGACTAGAAAGAAATATTAAAGATGCAGTTGAGTATGCAATTGTCCTTGGATCTGGCTTTGTTAAGATGGAATGGAATGCTACTAAAGGCGAAGCAGATGAGTCAATTGATATTGATCCAGAAGAAATTGCTGATTTTGACGATGAAGGTAATCCATTAGATGAAGAAGGTAATATACTAAAACCTACTCCTATATATGATGGGGATGTTGACTTTTATACCCTATCTCCTTTTGATGTTGCATTTGATCCAACTAAAGAGAGTCCACAACTTCAAGAATGGGTTGTTATTAGGACATTTGTAAATAGGTATAATCTAAAAGAAAAATATCCTCAATATGCAGATGAGATTATGGCTATTGCTACAAAAGACGAAGCTTATTCTAATAATAGAATATCTCTTACATCTTATGATAAAACAGAAGATATTCCAGTATATGAATTATATCACAAAAGAACAGAAGCTACTTTAGGTAAAGGTAGATATATGATGTATCTTTCTTCTGATGTAATTTTAGAAGACACAGACATGCCTTATAGAGATCTTCCTGTATATAGAATTGCACCTAGAAACATTTTAGGTACTCCATTTGGATATACATCTATGTGGGATATTTTACCACTTCAAGATGCACTAAATAGTTTATACTCTACTATTATGACAAACAACAATGCCTTTGGTGTTCAAAATATTCTAAACCCACAAGGTAATAATTTAAAAGTAAACTCACTAGAAGGTGGACTTAACTTTCTAGAATATAATGCAAACATGGGTAAACCAGAGCCACTACAACTTACTGCTACTGCTCAAGAGACATACAACTTTCTTAGCATGTTAGAAAAAGTAATGGAAACAATTTCTGGTATTAACTCAGTTGCAAGAGGTAATCCTGAATCAAGTCTTAGATCTGGAACAGCATTAGCACTAGTACAATCTCAAGCACTACAGTTTATGTCAGGATTACAACAATCATATATACAATTATTAGAGGACGTTGGTACAGGTCTTATTAACATCTTAAAAGACTTTGCGGATGCTCCAAGAATGGCTTCTATAGCAGGAATATCAAACACTACTAAAATGGTAGAGTTTAAATCAGAAGACCTTGAAGCTATTAATAGAGTAGTCGTAGATGTTGGTAATGCATTAGCCCAAACACCTGCAGGTAGAGCACAGATTGCAGAAAACCTACTTCAGATGGGATTACTTACAACTCCAGAAAGGTACTTGGAAGTTCTAAACACTGGTAATCTAAAATCAGTTACACAAGGTATGACAGACGAACTAGATATTATTACTTCTGAAAACGAAACGCTTCTAAGAGGTGGGGAGATAATCGCTATTGCAACAGATCACCACGCAATGCACATTAGAGAACATAGAGCTGTTCTAGCTGATCCGGTTCTCAGACAAGATGCAGATTTAGTAGCTAGAACTTTATCACATATACAAGAACATATTACTTTATTACAAACTACTGATCCTAATATATTATCAATTATAGGAGAACAGCCATTAGCTCCTCCGGGTGGAAGTCCGGTTAATCCACAGCAACAAGGTGGAATGCCGAGTGCTCAAGGTGCTTCTGGTCCAATGCAAGGTAGTCCTATGGCTCAGGCTGCTCCTAATATGCCACAACCTGCACAAGCACCTGCAGTTGATGGACAAGCTCAACCTCAAACTCCAGAAGAGCTTATGGCAATGAATACAGGACAAGGGAATTTTTAATGAAAAGAATACGTTACAAAAAAACTAAAGATGAAAATATTGTAGTATCAAACAAAGTACTTACTTCACAAAGAACTGGTGCTCAATATTTAGTTTATTTAGATCTAGAAAATGTTACTTATAAGATCAAAAATATTAACTCAGAAAATGTACATAGAGGTGGAGAAAATATTAACAACTTAAATGTACTTAAAAGATCTGTAAAATCTAGACTTGAAGGTATGGGAGTTGTTTTTGAAGATGAAGAACGTGACCGTACATTTGGTAGATGTACAAAAGGTTACTCACAGAAAATTCATGAAATGAAGGAGAGTTATAGTGTCTAAAAAGTTTTCCAAAATCAAGAAGAAAGTTGGAAAAACTGCAGACGGATCTGTACCTACAAATCAAGAATTATATAAAAGAGTCAAAGCTGAAGCTAAGAGAAAATTTGATAGATACCCAAGTGCCTACGCATCAAGTTGGATTGTAAAAACTTACAAGGCGAGAGGTGGGAAATACTCATGAGCTTAAAGCGTTGGCATAAAGAAAAATGGACTTTACCTGATGGATCTGAATGTGGGTCTAATAAGGATAAGAATAATCCCGGAAAATGCAGACCTTCTAAAAGAGTAAACTCAAAGACTCCTAAAACTTGGGGAGAGATGAGTGATTTAGATAAAAAATCTGCTATAAGAGATAAAAATAAAGCTAATAAAGAAAATAGACAGTTTGGTAAAAAAAAATTTTCTAGAATTAAAAAGAAACTAAATAAGGGGGAATGATGGGGAAAGAGTACAACAAAAAATGGGCAAAAATAATGTCTGGTTTTAACAAAACAAGCGAAGACGAAGAAATAATGAAAATGCAACAAGGTACTGAAAAAGGTAGAGAAGCTGCAAAAAAAGAATATGAAGAAAGAATGAGAAAAAAAAGAAGTAGAGAAGCTAAAAAAGCCAGAGGAGAATGGTAATCACTACATAATAGTACGAATATAATACCTACCCAATAATGGCGGTATAACTACATATATAACTAAGGAGTTACTATGTCGGAAGAAATCGTAGAAAACAACGATGTACAAGAAGAATTTATTGACAATGCAGAAATTGAATCAGAAGATTCTGGTGAAGAGTATGAAGCATCGGAAGGTGATGTTCAAGCTGAAACTGTAGAAGAGTTAGAAGAAGAATTAGAAGAAGCTATTGCTAATGGTGCTTCTGAAGAAGAATTAAAGTCAATGGTAAAAGAGTTTGAATTAAAAGTAAATGGTAAAACTCTTAAAAAAAGAATTGATTTAAATGATGAAGAGGCTCTTAAGAGAGAACTTCAAAAAGCTTATGCAGGTCAACAAGCTATGCAACAAAAAGCAGAACTAGAAAGAGCAATCGGAGAAAGATTTAGCGAATGGAAAAACGATCCTTGGAAATTCTTTGAAGAACTAGGAATGGATGCTGATGAATTAGCTGAACTTAGAATGGCTCAAAGACTTGAAGAGATGAAAAAAGATCCTGCTGAACTCGAAAGAGAGAGACAACAAAAAGAGCTACAACAACTTAGACAACAATTAAAAGCCAAAGAAGAGAGAGAACAACAATTAGAATATGAGCGTATGCAAGAAGAAGCTGCTATGCAACTTGACAATGAGATTTCAGATGCATTAGATGCACACCCTACTTTAGTTGCTAGTCCTAGAGTTATTAGACAAATTGCTGATACACTTGCTTGGGCTATTACTCCACAAGAAGAAGGTGGAGGTGGTTTTGACGTTGATGAAATATCTGTAGCAGACGTACTTCCTACTGTAGAAAGTGAGATTAAAAAAGAAATTTCTGAACTTATGGAAGTATTACCAGAAGAGTTAATTGAGCAATATCTTGGAAAAAAAGGTATTGAAAAAATTAAAAGAAAAGCTATTAAGAAAGTTAAAAAGGCTCCTAAGTCTGCGAAAGCATTACAAAAAGCTTCTGCTCCAGTAAAACAGGCTAAAAAAGATGAGCCTAAAAAAAGAGGAAGAATAGAAGACTTTTTAAGCGTAAGAAATAGATAAAAATAAAAAATAACGTAATTTTAACAACTATAGTGGTGTAGGGTGCATATCCTACACTTACTACTATCTTAGATCTTATCTGCGATAGTTTTGAGGCGACCTCTAAATACCCTTAATTGGATTTTAGAATATCAAATTAGAACAAAACAGTCAAGTAAAAAGATGGAAAAATTTAACAATTTAACTAACTTTTCAAATTATAGGAGAAAAAAATGGCTGACATTGGTTCAACACTTCCTGATTCGGCACACAGCCAGAATGGGGCATCCGCACTTAACGGATTATTTAAAGAAATTTACGATCAATTAAAAGATTTAGTACCTGCTAACACTAAGATGGCAGATATGGTTCCTTTCGCACCGGGAGACAAAGAGCTTGGTGCTGCTTATAACGAGCCAGTAGTTCTTGGTTTAGAAGGTGGGATTACTTACGGTGGTTCTGACGGTGAAGCTTTTGCTTTAAGAACTCCAAGTTCATTCACTCTTAAGAACGCTAGAGTTAAGTCTGTTGAGATGGTATTAAGATCTGCGATCTCTACTGCTGTTGCTTCTAGATCTCAAAACTCTAATGGAGCTTTTGAAAGAGGTATTAAATTACTTACTGGTAACATGATGAAATCTATGTACCACAGATTAGAAGTATCAATGCTTTATGGACAAAAAGGTATTGGTGTTGTTGAGTCTGTTTCTGGAACTGGTCCTTCTGTTCTTAAAGTTGAAGATCAAGAATGGGCAGCAGGTATCTGGGTTGGTACTACTAAGCATAAAATTGAAATCTTTAGTTCAGATCTTTCTACTAAAAGAGGAGAGCTAACTATTTCTGGATACGATATCCAAGCTAAAACTGTTAGTGTTCTAGAAGATGCTTCTGGTACTGGTATTAACGCTCAAGCTACTGACGTTATCTTTTTTTCTGGTGCTTGTGAAGCAGGTGCTGTACACAAAGATATGTTAGGTCTTCACTCTATTGCAGAAAAAAGAGGATCTTTATTTGAAATTAATAACTCTAACGAGCCTCTTTTCCAAGGTAACATTGTAAACGTAGGTACTGATGTAGCTGCTGCTAAATTATCTTTTGCTAAAGTTGAAGAAGCTGTTGCTAGAGCTGTTGAAAAAGGTCTTGGAGAAGAGCAAATGACTGTTATGGTTAACGTAAACTCTTGGAATGACCTTTTAACTGAGCAAACTGCTAAGAGAAGATATGACTCTTCTTATAGCTCTGCTAAAGTTAAAGAAGGTGCTAGAGCAATCGAATTTGAAGGTCAAGCAGGATCTATCAAAATCATTCCTTCTACTTACGTTAAAGAAGGATATGCTTACGCTTTCTGTGAGAAAGATCTTATCAGAATCGGTTCTTCTGACATTACTTTTGATCCAAAAGGATACGAAGGTGAATTTTTCAGACTTCTTGATAACCACAGTGGTTACGAGATCAGAGCTTACTCTGACCAAGCTTTATTTAGCTCAAGACCAAGTTGTATCACAATCTTAAGATACATCAAAAACGATACCCACTCTTAATCTAATTAGCTCTTAATTAGAGAATATCGCCCCTGTGCAATGCAGGGGCTTTTTTATAGGTATTGGAAATTACATAAAATACCATATTTTAACAACTATAGTATATATAAGATACTAAAATAAGGACTTTTCATGGCAATAAGACTAAGACTAGGGGATGAATTTTTTGATATTCCAACGGTCGGAGACTCAAATTGGGGAGAGCAGGTTACCCTATATCTCAGAAAAAACTCAGAAATAATTGCAACAATCCAAGGTCCTCAAGATATTCTTCTAACAGAAACCCCCTTATCAAACGGAGCAAATGGACAGTCTATTAATGGACTGAGATTTGATGTGTCTACTATTCAGCAAATAGAAGTAGATGGTATTATAACTAGAAATATTACTGCACAAACTCCTAAAATTGACTCATTCACTTGTGAAGGGATATTTGATGGAACAGATTTTGTAATATCAAACGAGTACATTGGTACTCGTGCAGGTGTTATTTTAGATATTGATAATTCTGGTCAATTTATATGCAATGTAGATGACGTTTTTGGTACAGAAAGTGTATCTATAAAGTTTAGAGCAAAAGCTATAGTAGACGTAGAATAAGGAATAATAAAAATGGCTAAAACAGCAAAAAGAATAGAGAGAGGAATTGAGCTTCTACCAGAAGATTTAACTGCTATTCCATTAAGTGAACAAGGACAAATGTCCTATGATTCTAATGATGGATTAATGAAATATAGAGATGGCGTTTCTACTAGAACTATTGTTAACGAAAATGAAGCTCAAGTTTTAGAAAATAAAAATATAAGTCAAGCAAATGGTAATACTTTTTCAGTTCCTTCTACAGAAGTCACATATTCTGATTCTATTAATCCCGGAATTTCATTAGGAAATAATGTTCAAGATGCACTTGATAGTGTAAAAGATGAAATAGCCGCTTTAGGCGGAGGCGGAAGCTTAGATGCGATTGATATAAATTATGATAATACTACATCTGGACTAGTGGCTACTAATGTAAAAGCCGCTTTAGATGAATTGAAGGCAGATATAGATGCAATCCCCGGTGGCGGTGGAGTTGCAGCTAATGAAGTTAGTTATGATAATACTGCAACTGGATTAGCAGCTTCAGAAGTACAAACAGCTATTGATGATACTTTTGTTACAATAGGTAACCACGTTAATGATAATACAGCAGCACATGCTGCAAGTGCGATATCAGTAACTCCTTCAGGAAATGTATCTTCAACAGACGTACAAAACGCTCTTACAGAGCTTCAAGGTAATATTGATTTTAATTCAGGGACTAAATTTTCATTTGGACAGGCTAATGATTTTTCTATAGGAGATGGTATCTACCATAATGGAACTTCTTGGGTTAAGGGTACTGCAGATGATGCTGCAACTTTAGCTTACTATGTTGTAATAGATGTAACACCTACTGATTTTGTTGCAGTCGATGTTGGAAGATATGATAATGTTTTTGGACATGGATTTACAGTTGGAGAGTATTACTATTTATCTGATACAGTAGCAGGTCAACCTACTACAACGGAACCTACAGATCCAACTTCTTTTTCAAATCCTTTATTTTATGTAGAAGATGTAAATACTTTACAAATTAAGTGCCTAAGACCTTTACCTAACGATTTAGGAGGATCTTCTGGATCTAATTTTGTGATAACGGATTCAGGACAAAATAACTTTGAAGCAGGAACATCAACTTCAGGAACAGGGGGAACTTTAACAATAACTCAGCTTGATACATCTTTTACTGCTAGTGGGGCTAATCCTGTAAAAGTAACTTTACCAAATTGTGCGATCCAGTCTCGTTATACTCCAACAGCTCCTCCTGCAAATTACGCACTAAGAACAGAAGTTGATATTTTAAGAAATGGTTCCGTTTTATGTAGGTTTGAATTATTTGAAGATGGACAATTTGATACTACTGGTGATATTTCTATGAGCCATTCTTTACCTACTTTTTTAGATACTACTGTAGTAGATGGAGTAACATATACGTATTCAGTTAGAATAACAAGTAGTGCAGGATCGGCAATTTTATATTCTTCTACTACTACTTCAATTGAAACAAATGTTAAAATGTTGGTAGAACAATTATAATATGGGATTTGGTAAAAAAAAACAAAAAGTATACGTAACAGATGACTTTTTTAAAAAAGAAAAATATAACATAGAAACTAATTTTAAACAACAACTAAATTCTTTAAAAGAAAACACAACTTTTAAAAGAGTAAATATAGAAAAAGGTAAAATAGTAGATACAGATTTACTAAGTCTACCAAGAAAAAAAGAAAACGATACTATAAACTCAGGTGAATTATTTTTTGTAGATGATTTAAATAAAACATTTGAAGTTATTAAATTAAATGACAAAGAATATAGAAGAGAATTATCTAATAGGAATGAAGACAATTACATAAAAAATCCTGATTTCTCTAGTGGTATTTATGGTTATATAGACTTTTGTAAAGAATTTAGTATAAATATAACAGATAATAAAGATAAAGTATTAAGAGGTTTTTGTTCAGGTTTAATAAAAAAAGAAAAAGGATCTCAAAAAGATAAATATATAAAGATACCATTTGAATTAGATAGAGCAGATTTAGGTAAGATAATAAACATAAGTTTTGACTATGATTGTTCAGAAAAATATATAGATGGAGATGTAGTAGTAAGTATAGGATATGATACAGATAAAGAAATAGAGTTAGATGATAAATCAATTTTTAATAAAAAGGGATTATTTTTTTCTAACTTTCAGTCTCTAATAAATAATTCTTCTTATTATATAAAAATAAAGGTTGCATCAGATAATAAAAAATGTTATGATTTAATAGTAGATAATTTTAAAGTATCACCTATTTTTTTTAACTTTGATAATAGAGAAAAGATAATTATTAAAGAAAAGGAAATAATATCTACTAGATATACAACATATAGTGGACAGTTACTAGATTTAGATCAAAATATAATATATGAAGACATGGATCAAGATACTTATAACTGTTACGACTCAGAAAATGGAATATATATTGTAAAAGAAAGTGGTTGGTATGATATAGAAGCTAACGCACTTGATAAAAACTTAGAAGAATTTAAAATGGGATTATTTATAAACGGAAAATGTTATAAAATAAAAAAGGGTTCTATAAGTATAAAGAAGTATTTAAAAAAAGATAATATAGTAGAAATAAAAAATAAAGAAACAAAACAAATTAATTTAACTAATAAAGAACATTATTGTGATTTTAGTGTTTTTAAAATATAGGAGAAATAAATGGCATTTTACACAAAACCAGTAAGTCCAACTAAAGGGCAAGATAATCAAGTCACTTTAGATAAGTCTCAACTTGTTGCAGATTCTATTGTATCTGCTGACTCTTATTTTAGTGATTCTAGTAATTGGAAATATGTAGTAGTTAGTTACCAATCAACTGAAGGTTCTCAGTTAGAAAAGGTATCATTTAATGTAGTAGGCCCGAGCACAACTGTTAATTCTTCTTTTAAAGTATCAGATAAAGCTAGAGACACTTTTGAAGTACAATCTGTTACTATATATGACTTTGATGGAGGTTATCTTAAGTTAAGTAGAGATCAATTAGTTGTTGCTGATTTTGACATCGCATTTGGAATAACTTCTTCTATTGCATTTGATCCTATAAATACAGAATCTAATGTAACACTTTCAAATAATAATAGAACAGCTACTTTAAGTACAACTAACGGAGGTATTGCAAAGTCAGAAGTATGGACTACCGTAAAAGATGTTACAGGTCCGAGCTACATTGAATATACTGTTGAAGATGTTTCAAGTCCTTTCTTTTTAGGTTTAGTAGCTAGTAACGCTGCATTTGATGGTGCTGATTTAACATCTTTAGATAGATTGACTCCTAATGGGGGTTTAAGAGTAGCTATAAGTATAAATTCAGATGGAACCGTTTATGTAGGTGGTTCAGGTATTGGATATGGTTTTATATCTTCTTTAAATATAGGAGATATCGTAACACTTGCTTATGATGGTCCTGATGCTTATGTTGCGGTAAACGGTGTTTGGGTAGATGGATTTTTGCCTGAATCTACAAATGGAGTAAATATAGGTATAGGAAGTTTAATAAACGCAGGTATAGAATTTGAACAAAATGGTAATGGTGTAGTAGGAACTTCAGTTTCTATTAATCAAACTCCTAGTATTGTATTACCTAGTTACACTTATATAGGATCATAAGGAGATAAATAAATGGCATTTTATACAAAACCAAGTTCACCAACTAAAGGGCAAGATAATTTAGCAACTTTAGATAAATCTCAACTACTATTAGTTACTAAAGTTGCCAATGATGCATACTTTAGTGATGGTTCTAATTGGAAATATGTAGTAGTTAAATACAAATCAGATGTAGGGAATCAAATACAAACTTTAATATTTGATGGTAAAGTAGCAAATCCTACAGCATCTTTTAATCCTACAGAAAAAGCTAGAGACACTTTTGAAGTACAATCTGTTACTATATATGACTTTGATAGTGGTAAGTTATCTTTATTAAGAGATGAACTAGTAGTAGGTGATTTTGATGTAGATTTTAGTGGTGGTAGTGGTGGAGTTTCATATGACGTTGCTGCTTTAAATACAACTTTTGGTTCGACATTTAATTCAACTACAACACCAACTAGAGGGAACATGATTTCTTTTCTTAGCGATGGTTCTGTTATTATTGGATATAATGGATTCGGTTCTAATTCAATAAGAAAATTTAATCCAGATGGAAGTCTTGATGCTACATTTGCTTCTAATTTTGTAGATAGTGGTTCTCCATCAGTTGTTTTTGTTGATAGTAATGATAATATTTACTATTCAGTTCAAAATACAAATTTTAAAAAAATGGATAGTGATGGAAATGTTATATCTTCATTTGAAACAAACTATGGTACATATACTGGTATTATTAATAAAATGGTAGAAATGCCTGATGGTAGTATAGTTCTTATTGGTGATTTATCTTTTGGATATTTAGAAAGAATTAACCCTGATGGAACTACATTTACTGGAAATTCTTTTAATACTAATGTTAGTGGGAACTTTGGAGATAATAGAATTTATAATGGTGGATTATTAAGTGATAATACCTTGGTTCTAGTGTCAGGGTTTACTTATGATGATGGTGTTAATTCTTTTTCAACACAGCTAGTTGTTTTAAATGATGATGGTACTCTTAATCTAGCTAAGACAAATTTATATACAAATAATAACACTCAAGGTTTTGATTCAGATACAATTAAGTTGAGAATCGTGAATGATAATTTATATGGGATTGGTGGATCTCAAGGTCTTAGCGGCAACCGAAGTTTTGGCGTTATACTTTCAGATGGAAATATAGATACTACCTTTCAAAATAATGTAATAGCTATTGAGTCTTTTTCTACTGATGTGTTAAAGGATTTTATTTTTGCTGATAATGGAAGGATTATTGCTATTGGTTCTTTTCAAAATCTTGGAGGAAATAATGATAGAGATTTCTTTATAGCTTTAAATTCAGATGGAACACTAGACAGTGACTTTACAGTTAATAATCTTGATTCTCTAAATTTTACTTTTACATATTTTGGGAATGGTGCTATTAATGGTGAGTTTAACTCTAATACTTTCTTTATAAATTATGAAGGTGAAATTGATAATACTTATCCATTTTTTATAGCAGTATCTAATACATAAAAGGAATATAATTGGCATTTTATATAAAACCAACAAATTTACAGAAAGGTCAAGATAATATAGCGAGTTTAGATAAATCTCAACTATTGTTAGAGTCAAAAGTATCTAATGACTCTTACTACAGCGACTCTTCTAATTGGAACTACGTTGTGGTAACTTATAAATCTGTTGGTGGTAATCAATTATCAAACGTGATATTTGATGCAAGTTTAGAAAATCCTACAGCTTCTTTTTTTATAACAGAAAAAGCTAGAGATGTATGGCAAGTAAAAAGTGTTAGAATAGATGATTTTGATGGAGGTTACTTAAGTTTCGATAGAAATGAACTAACTGTATCAGACTTTGATCTTAGTTTTTTACCTGCCGAACCTACTCAATTAGTAATTACACAACAGTTTACAAGTAGTTTAGCAGGAGATGTTATATCTCCTTCTTTAACAGTTGAGTTAAGAGATATCGACAATAACCTAGTAACAACAGCTACTAATGAAGTTACACTAAGTCTTGAAACTGATCCTTCAAGCAGTACAGCATCTGTGTCTGGAACTTTAGTTAAGAACGCAGTAAACGGTGTTGTAGTATTTGACGATATATCTATTGATAAAGCTTTTGATGGTTATGTGTTTAGAGTCGATTCAACAGCTTTGACAGGAGCTATTGCGACTTCTATTGACATAAGTGCTAATGTTGCTAGTCAACTTAATTACGTGGTACAACCTCCTTCGGCATTAAACGAAGAATTAGTAATTAGTCCTTCTATTCAAGTAGAAATTGTAGACTCTTTTGGAAACAGAACTGCTGATACTAGTGAAATTACTTTATCTATAAATAATGATCCTAGTGGTCAGGGTGTTCTATACGGAACTTTGGTTAAGAATGCTGTAAATGGTTTAGTTATATTCGAAGATATAATCATAGATATTGAAGGAAGTGGTGCTACAGTTAGTGGTTTTAATTTAAACGCAACTTCAACAGGATTAACTAATGCAGTTTCATCTAGTTTTGATGTATATAGATTAAGTCTAATACTTAGTAATCCTACAACTGCAACTGCAGGAGAGATAATAACTCCTCCTATAACTGCTCAAGTTTTTAACTCTAATTTAGAAAATGTAACTGATTCAAGTACTACAGTACTTTTACAAATAGAAGCTTCTTCAGATCCAAGTGGTGGTAGTGCGACTTTATCTGGTACGACTACAAAAAATGCGGTAAGCGGTCTTGCTACCTTTGATAACTTATCAATAGATCAAGCTTTTTATGGGTATAAGATTCAAGCTTTTAGATTAACTCCTAATGGATTTGTGTTGTCTGCATTATCTAGTTCTATAAATGTGGAAAGTGCTATTGTTCCATTAGTTGATTTTACTAGAGATTTTTCTAATCCTAACTCTTTACAGTCAAATGAGACTTTAAATATAGCACAAGGGACAGCAGGATCATTATCATATGGTATTAATCAAATAGAATATTCATTGATTGGAGACAACGGTTTTAATTCTATTGTACAATACTCTAGAGAATTTACGGATGATAACCTAACATTAGAAGAAAGTGTAACTTATAATTTAGAAATAGATATAAACAGTATATCATTAATAAACTCGGATGCTAACGACAAAATTGTAATAGTCACAAGTGGTCCGGGCGGAAATATTATCGATGTTCCATATTCTAGTCTATCTAATGGTACTAATTTTATAAATGGACTTGTAGCAGGTGCTATTGGTATTCCTAGTGAGAATGCTATAATACTTCAATTTTCACCACAATCTTCTCAAATTGGAAAAGATATATCCTTTAATATTTCAAGAATTAGAATAACAAAGGTAGTATGATATGAGTAAATGGTCTAAAATTAAAAAAAATATGAATTGTGGAGAAGTTAGAAAATCTACAAGAGAAGGTAAAAAGATCATGAAAAAAGTCTGTAAAGACGGTAAAGAGAAGTTAGTTCATGCAGGTGCTAAAGGTTATAAACATAATTACTCTAAAGATGCTAAGAAATCTTTTAGAGCAAGACATAATTGCGATGAAAAAAAAGCATGGGATTCTGCACAAAAAGTTGCATGCCAAGAACTTTGGCCTAAAGGACAAAAAGCAGGAACTGGTAGGAAAAAGTAATGTTTGTTATCATTACTAATTTAGAAAACAAAAGAAAGTTTTCTGCAGAATTTGACACATATTCAGAAGCTGAAAAATGGGTAGAAAATCACAAACATAAAGGAAGTAGTGAAAAAATAATGTTCTCTCCTACAAAAATAGAAGGATCTAAAGTAATAGGAGAACAAAAAACGCCAATGGGAATTACATATAAATTAAAATTCCCTGCAGAATATAAAGTTGAGTATTTTGATTACGATATAAATGATGTAGAAGAACACTGGAAAGATTTTAAAGAAAAACAAAAACAACTATTAAAAGGTACTGATTTTTCGCAATTACCAGATGTTAATATTTCTACAGAGGAAAGAAGAATATATAGAAATTATAGAGAATATGTTAGAAACAAAGATAAAGATTACAAAGACGAAAATATATATAATTGGAAAATACTAACATACAAAGAATTTAAACAATTAAAATACCCTAAGTAATTGGAATATAATGGAACAGATAGATTTTTTAATATATAACTATCCTTTTATTAGACATTTGATATCTATTATGATAATATGTAGGGTAATATTTAAGCCAACTTTTATGATATTGGGAAAATACGTGGAATTGACTGTTGAAGAAAAGGATAATAAAAGATTAGCAGAATTAATGGATACTAAAACTTATAAAATGATAGCTTTTATTGTAGATATGCTTGCTAGTGTTAAGTTACCTAAAGCTAAGAGAAAGGAAAAATAATGGGAAATGTTTTAGATGGTATTTTAAAAAAAACCATAGAAGATAGTTTTACCGTAAATGTTGATTATATATCAGAAAGATTTGATATAGACAACAGAGAACAGGACTTTTCTATACAAATAAACTACTCTGATGGAGTAGGTGTAGATATGATATTTTATCTAGAAGGTTCTATTGACGGAGAAAACTTTTCTGAAATAACTAACTCAAGACAACCTGTATCAGATCCAAGTGGAACTCATATATGGGATATTTCTGGGTCAGGAGTAGTTTGGTTTAGAGTTGGGATTATAGTTAATGCAGGATCTATTAACTTAAATAAAATTTTATATTCAGGAAAAAGAAGACACTAAGGAATAGTTTAAAATGGCTTTTACATATAAGAGATTACATATATCAAGTTCAGGAGGTACAGGAGGAGATTCTGATAAAATTAGAGTATCTGTAAGTGATTTGTTAAACGGTTTCCTAGATGAAAAGTTAGAAGTTGGTTCTACTAAAATAACTAAACAAATTACAAATCCGGGTGACAACGAAACTCTTCAGTTAGATATAGATGAAACTCAAATTGATCATAACAATACTTTAAATTATGATATTGATGAACATAGAAAAATGGATGATAATGTTATATCATTAAGCAGTTTATGGTCATCACAAAAAACTAAAACATATGTAGACGATAGCGTACAAGAAAAAGATGAAGCTTCTGAAATATCATATGACCCATCAGTATCTTCTTTAACTTCTACTGACGTACAAAGTGCTATTGATGAGATTGATAGTATATTAGATAACTCCTCAAGTACGATAGAAACTAGGGTTTGTGATAATACTGCACAAGTATTAGATTTAGTTTTTGAAGATAATTCAATAGCAAATAAAGTAATAAGTGCTACAAATAATACCGAAGTTAGACCTGTTATGGGTATTATAATAGAAAAAATAACAGCTACTTCTTGTAAAGTTTTACTTTTAGGAACTGTATCTGGTTTTTCAGGTTTAACTAAAGGTAGAAAAGTTTTTCTAGGGACAGATGGATCTGTAACAAGTACTGTAGTAACTACAGGGTATTTACAATGTTTAGGTACTGCTAAAGAAGCTGATACTATAATATTTAACCCAAATTTTACAAGAGTTAAAAGGAATTAATTATGACTAAGAAAAAACAAGAAAAGAAAGAAGAACAAAAAGAAAAAAAGTTAACAAGGGCGGAGCACTTGGAGATGGAATTAAACCATGAACAAATGTTAAACTTAGAGCTTATGAAAAAACTAGAATTAGAAAGAAGACAATCCTACTTACTTCAAAGAAAAGTTCAAGAATTAGAAGCTAAATCAAAAATAGACTTAATTAATTCAAAATTAACAACTATAGATAAAAAGATAGAAAAATCTAAAGAAGAAGTAAATGATTTTAATAAAAAAATAATGGAAAAATATAAAATAGAAGGAAGTTTCGGTATTAATCCTGATACCGGAGAAATTTTGGAGGAATAAAATATGGCTATTAGAAAAGCAATCTTTGTAGATGCAAACGGAGACTACGAAGAATCAACCGGAATGTACGAAACATCGGATTTCGTAAGTACGTCTGCAGGTGTCGCAGACGCAGATAAACCAATTAAGTTAGATGCCAGTGGTCTTATTGATAATTCAATGATCGATGGAGCTTCTTTAAGTTCTGAAATTGATCATGGAAGTGTTGCAGGTCTTTTAGATGATGATCATACTCAATATCTAGCTCTAGATTCAAATCTTGGGAGTAGAGGCGGTGTTCAAACTATTACTGGTGATCTTAGGGTTCAAGATCCTGCTACAGCAACTTCAATTGCAAACAAGCAATATGTTGACGCAGTTGCAGAAGGTCTAGCACCAAAACAAGCTGTTAGAGTTGCTACTACTGCAGCTCAAACTCTTTCTACTGACTTTGAAGATGGTGATACTATTGACGGAATTGTACTAGCTACTGGTGATAGAGTGTTAATTAAAGATCAGGCTGCTCCTGCTGAAAACGGTATTTATATCGTTCAGGCTACTGGTGCTCCAGTAAGGTCTACTGACATGGATTCTGATTCACCTATTAATGAAATTAATGGTGCTTACGTTCCAGTTCAAGCAGGTGTTGAAAATGAAGGTAAGTTTTTCGTACAAACTCAAGTACTAGGTCCGGGAGATTTAGATGTTCAACCTATTAACTTTACTTTCTTTAACGCTGTTGCTTCAGGAGTTTCTGGTGGTGATGGTATTACTTTTGTTTCAGGTGTAGTTTCTGTAGATTTACAAACAGGTGGAGGTCTTAAAATTGACGCTGCTCAGTTAGCAGTTGAACCTGCTGATATTATCGGTATTGGTTTAATTGAGTCACCAGATGACGCAATTGCTATTGACTTTGCAGACCCTAGTGTTTTAGCAGATTTAGATGGTACTAATGCTAACAAGACTATCAAAGCATCTGATTTATATGCTTCAGCTAGTCCAACAGGTGGTGCTAATTTAATTGGCGTTGAAGACGCTTCTGCTTATTATGCAGGTTCTCATTTAGAAGATATTCTAGATGAGCTTGAGGCACAGATTGGTGGTTTAACTTCTAGTACATTTGCTTTTACTGAAGACAATGTTCTTGCTGATAATGATGCTATTTACTCTGCATTAGACAAATTAGATCTAAAGTTTGGTGACTTGGCATCTACTGCCGCTTCTGAAGGTGCGTCTTTAGTTGGTATTGAAGATTTGGGTGGTAATTATACAGCTACTACAGTTGAAGGTGCTTTAAGTGAAGTTGCAGGTAGAGTTTCTACTAACGAGTCAGACATTGTAACTTTATTTAACTCTTTAGATAGAGATGAAGCTACTGCAGGTGAAGCTATTTCTGCAGGAGATTTATTATACTTTTCTGCTAATGACACAGTCTCTATTTATAGTGATATATCTGTTGCTCGAAGAGCAGTAGGTGTAGCATTAAGTAGTGCTTCTGCTTCTGCTACGGTACAATACGCTAGATGGGATGAAGTAGTATCTGGTGCATTAACTGCTGCTACTGCAGGAGAAAGGATTTATTGGGACGGTACTGATTTAACAACTACTATTCCAAGTACGTCTGGTCAATATGTATGGCAAGTTGGTGTTGCAAAAAATGCTACTGACATGTTAGCTACGGTTGAATTTATTAAGAAAAACTCTTAATAATTAGTAAAAAAAGTAGAACGAAAGCCCTACTTCTTGTTTAAAAGGATAAAAATGGTTGATAAAGTAAGACCCTTAAAAATAGAAAATTCAGTAGATGGTACTCAAGATGACTTTGTTCAAACAGAGACTGATCCTGCTGAAGATTATATTGCAGCTAAGGGAATGGCATTTGAGAATAACGATTCACAAAGAGTATTTGGAGACTCTGGTACTATTAAGTTTGAAGATCAGGATGTAAATAATAACTCAACAATATTTAGTTTATTTGATTTAAGAAATGCATTGACCAATTTTTTTAGTTCAGTTGGTATAGCTGCTTCTAATGTAAGAGATGCGATAGTTGAAGTAAAAGCAGAAAGAAAATCAGGTGTCGTAGAAAGCACCTCTTTTACAGGTAATCCAAAAACCTATGATGTGATTTTTTCTACGCCACATAGTTCAGTTAATTATAAGATAAATATAAATGGAGTCGATGGCAGGGCTTGGTCTTATAGTAATAAAACTGTGAATGGTTTTACTATAGATACAAATGCTGATAAAGAGTTAGATGGAGAGGTCAGTTGGTCAACCAAACTAGTAGGTGAATAATGAGTTATTTTATAAATGATTTAAAAATAGAGAATGTAATAACGATTAGAGATTTTGATATAATAGAATTGTCTCAAGATCCCACGTTGTCCCCAGGTGTTGCATCACCTATAGGAAGTTTAGCTGTAGTTCAAGATGAAGTTAACGAAAAAAGTGCTTTGTATCAAAAAACAGGGCCACTTGACACTGATTGGACTTTAATACTAGATAAAGCTACAGCCGATCAGCTTTACTTGCAAGTTACAGCACTTTCTTCTAATATATCTTTATATGCTACTACTGCATCTAGTGACGTTGTAGGATATAATAAACTAGTAACTAGTTTAGAAGACCCTGATTATGATGCTGTTGCTGTTGATGTTTCTACAGGTGTTATATCCTCTGATGGTCAGCTAGTAGGACAGCTAATATCTGAGCCAGGTTTAATTATAGGAAACCCAGGTATTATAAATATAAATACTATAGGAAATATTAGAAAAGTAAGCGGAAGTAAGTTTGCTGAATTTTACTACGAAGTTTATAAGAGAAATTCAGGCGGTGTAGAAACTCTTATTGCCGATTCTGCTCCTACTGTCCCTGTTGAATCTACAAGCTATGAGCAATTTTTCGAGTTTGCTCTTTTAAATAATGGTATTTTTACAGAAACAGATAGATTAGTTATTAAATACTATGCTAATCTATCAGATACTGGTAACGATCCTGTGTATGAGTTTCAGTTTGGAGGTAGTGACCCTGTAAGAACGCTTCTACCTGTGCCTGTGTCAGCGATCCCTTCACAAACTGCTGAAGAAACTGATGTTGATACTTCTAATTTTATAAAAAAAGGACTTCCTAGAAAATTTAGAGATGAAGATAACAATGTTCAAAAATGTTTAGAAAAAATTGATTATTCTTGTTCTTCCTCACCTTTAGTTTTTTTTGCAACGACAGCTACTGCTGGTTTAAATCCAGAAACTATTCCAGATGGAGCAGATGGTTATTGGGGGAATTTATTAGTAGAAGATGCTTCTAGCCCCTATTTTTCTAAAACACCTATTGATGTTAATTTACCACTAGATACAAATGCTGGTGTAGTTTTTCCTAACGGTTACTTAAGTACCTTAAGGCCTATTTTAGAAGGAGATATATTTGGTCTTACAGGATCTCTACAATGTAAAATAAAAAAGGTTTCAGGTGATAAGAATGCAAAATTTTGGATTCAAGTTTATAGAGGCAATGTTAGTCCAAGTGCTGGTGGAGCAATGTTCGCTCAATCTGATTATACGGAAATAATTACAAGTACTGAGTATCAAGATCTAATTATACCATTTGAGTTGTCTTTAACTTATGGTTATCAAATGACCGCTGACAATAATCTATTTTTTCAAATTTGGTATGAGCAGTTTGGAACAGGTACAAATGCTGTTTATGCTGTTGAGTATGGTGGGTTAGATAACCCTTTCAGGTTTCATCTAGATGTACCTTCTAGTTTAATTAGAACTGGTACAGCGGAAAAAACGCCTGTTAATTTTTATCAGTTTAATAGATTTTTAACTTCTTCAGAAACTGATGTTCAAAAAGCTTTAAAACGAATTGATGATCTTGCCGTTATTAATGTATCTGATTTAGACGATGTTCAGATAGTAAATCCTTTAAATAATCAAGTATTGATTTATGACGATGTAGGCTCTGTATGGAGAAACCAGACACAAACTCATGAAATAGCTGATGTAAATGGGTTACAAGCAGCTCTTAATAATAAAATTGAAACTTCTGAAAAAGGAGCAGCTAATGGAGTAGCTCCTTTAAATGCTTCATCTAAAATAGATTCGACTTATCTTCCTAGTTATGTAGATGACGTTTTAGAATTTGCTGATTTAGCGAGCTTTCCAGCTACAGGTGAGACAGGTAAGATATATGTTGCATTAGATACAAATAAAACCTATAGATGGTCTGGTACCGCTTATGTAGAGCTAACAGACGATACAGCGGTATGGGGAAGTGTGTCTGGCACATTATCTAATCAAACAGATTTACAAAACGCTTTAAATGATAAAATAGACGTAACTGAAAAAGGTGCTACAAATGGAGTTGCTCCTTTATCAGCAGGTAAAATTGATAATATTTATTTTGATGAAGACAATATTTTAACTTTTCCTACTTTCTCTGCCTTTCCGTCAAATCCAGTAACAAATACTATTTATATTGACGCTTTTGCAGAAAAAGCTTACAGGTGGAATGGAGTCTCCTATTTATTGTTAAGCTCTGTTAATTGGGGAGATATAACTGGCACATTATCTAATCAAACAGACTTACAAAACGCTTTAAATGCTAAAGAAGACTCTATAGATTCTAGTACTTTTAATAGGTTATTAAGCACAACTGATGACACAGCTCAAAAAGCATTGGATAAAATTGATGATATAGCCGTTTCTAAAGATGGCGAAAGTGCAATGAATGGGCCTTTACAATGGTCACAAGCACTTAGTAATGGTATGAATACTGAAGTTTTTTCATCCAATATAGATGCTGATGATGTAACACTGACTTCTCAGTTTGATAGCAACCCTGTTAAATCCGTACAAATAACTTCTAGATATATATCACATACCGATGGTGCCAATCCTGCTGTTCCTACTGCGGATTCTCATCTTGTAAATAGAAAATATGTAGACGATATTGCTGTAACTAAAGAAAATACTTCTAATAAGAATTCTGCGAATGGATATGCTGGATTAGATGCCAACTCTCAAATATTGCCTTCAGCACTTCCTCATAAAGTTTTAGCTGGGCCAGGTGTTATACTTCAGTTTAGTGGAACAACTTTTGAACAAAGTAATTACTCACCTGGAGTTGGTGTAAACAGTAATCCTGCTGATTTTGGCTTCTTTCCTGTTCAAAATGCAAGTTTTGTGTTTAATCCGTTTGCTGTGCTAGGCTCAAATAAAAACTATAGAATTTATGCTATTAGAAGACAGGACGGTGCCGCATTTGATGGCGTTCATTGCATGATTAGAAAAGTAGAAAATGGAATTGAATCGGGAATTCCTGGGCTATTAGATTGGGGAGCTGGCGTAAATGATTATGCTTCTGCTACATCTGATGTTTTAAATAGTGGAACTAGTGATTCTTTTATATGGTTTAGGTGTTATTTTGCTGCATATACTGGAGCTAATCAAGCAACTTTACAAGACTTAACTTTATGGATAATAGCAGAATAATTACATACATATAATAATTAAAATAATAGCATTATGTATGTAAAGTTCTTAAAACAATATAAATAAGTTAAGTAAAAACATATTCAACAACTATAGTATTGTATAGATACTAGTATTTAAAGAGAAAATAATGGACAAAAAGAAAGCTAAACTAAGCCAATTAAAAGATCTTAGTTTGAAATAGTAAACCTAGAAGGTATACAAAAGTCTGCAGATTGGGAAATGAGTATAGAAAGAATAGGCGACGATATTGGAATAGTTTTGGATATTAACGCATCTGGACAAGTTACATATACAAGTACAAATGAAGGCACATCTGCTACTGCTAAGTATAGAGCAGATACTACGAGTGTCTAGGAGGCTCATAAATGGATTTTAAGAATATTTCTGACCCAGATCAAAGAGAAGCATTAAATGCTATTAAAAGAGCAGCAGAACGCAAACTAGAGCCTGTGAGGGCTAAATTAGAGAAAAAGGCTCAAGATAGAGTAATTGCTAGTGCAGAAGATATTGGAATTGGTAGAGATACTCTAGAAAAGATTGCAGGTGCTGCTATGGCTGCAGATGCTCTAAATAGAGGTGAATTTCAAGGTGGAGTTGATATTAACGATAACCTTCGATTAGAAGGTAAAATGTCTCCTAGAGAAAAGGCAATTAAGTTATTGTATAATAAGAGTTTTTAGAGGAAAAATAAAAAAGTTCTTGACAAGGTTTTTTTATACTCCTATAATGTTCTATATAAGACCTAAATAAAATATACACTATTATGAAAAAAATTAAAATACATTTTAGCAGAAGTACTAAAAAATTTAATTATTTTTCTAAATTACTACAGTGGTATGAAGGTATTCCAATATCTCATGTATTAGTTGAATTTGATACGCCACATCTTGGTCAAAATTTTGTATATCACTCTGTAGTAGGAAATGGAGTAAGTTTTATAACATTATCTAGATTTGAATCTATCAATGAAATAATGGAAACTTACATTGTAGAATTAGAGGATAGTAAATATAATAATATAAGAAACGCTCTACTAAACGAATGTGGAGAAAGTTATGGTTTTTTACAAAATATTGGTATATTTTTAGTAGATATAGCTAGAAAAGCAGGTATCAAGGCTGATAATCCATTTAAAGATGGTCAGAATTGTTCAGAATTAATATATCGTCACCTAATTTCAAATATTTATAAAAAACATAGCATAAAGCCTGATTTAGTAAAACCTTCTCAAATTAGGGATATTTTAGTAAAATCTGGTAATACTCCTATAATGAGTAAAATTAACAACTATAGTACTATATAATAGTATTAAATTAGGACAAAATATGGATTGCGGATGTAATAAATGTGATTTATGTAAGGAGAAATCAATGGATAAGAAAAAAGCTAAACTAAGTCAATTAAAAGATCTTAGTAAAGAAATGAGAAAAATGATGGGTGACAGTTTTGGTGACTCAATGCAAAAGGTTACAGTTGCCTCTGATAGCCCAGAAGGATTACAAAAAGGTCTTTCTAAAGCTCAGGAAATTATGAAGAAAAAAGGTATCCTGAAAGATGAGTCTGATGATATGAAAGAAGATATTGATGAGGATGAAGAAGAAGAATTAGAAGATGAAATGGAAGAAATGGCAGATGATGTTGATGAAATGTCTCCAGAAGAAATCAAAGCTAAGATAGAGGAATTAAAAGCTAAATTAGAAGAAATGGAGTAATAGATGGCAAGACCTATTATTGCCTCTAAACTTATTAGATCTGTAAGGAACAGAGCATTGATTCCTACAGATACATCAGTTTTTACAGACGAGGATATACTAGATATTTTAAATGAAGAAGTTACACAAGGACTTCTGGCTACTATAATGTCTCTTAACGAAGAGCATATGGTAGACCACATTGATATTCCTATTGACTCTTCAGAAGATCTTTCTGCAGGAATTGATATTCCAGAAAGAGCAGTAGGTAATAAACTTAGAGATGTTGCATACATTAGAGAAGGTAATGTTTATGAATTATCTAGAATTTCTCTAGAAGAAATATCTGATTTTAGAAACGACTTTGATAGATATAATTACAATCTTGATTTATTTTATATAGAAGGTAATAAGATAAAGTTTGTATCAAATAAAGTTTCTGCTGATTTTGTCAGAGTATATTTTTATATGATGCCTAATGACATTGTTGATGAGTCAGAATGTGGAGAAGTATTTTATGTAGATGATAATGAAGATGGAACTACAACATTAGTTTTAATATCTATACCAGATGATTTTAGTAATCTTCCTATAATGGATATTGTAGGTGCTAAAGTTCCTAATAAAATAAAGAAATTTGACATTAAGCCAATAAGTGTCAATAGAACACAAAAAACAATTACATTTAATACTTCTGATATAGATGGTATTATAGAAAAGGGTGATTTTGTTTGTCAACAATTTACTTCTCCTTATTTAAATATGCCAACAGAAATGCACTCTCTATTAGCTCAAAGAGCAGCTATTTATATACTCGAAGCACTCGGAGATACAGAAGGTCTTAGAAACGCAATGACAAGATTGCAAGGAATGGAAACATCTATACAGACTGTTCTAGAGGATAGAGTAGAAGGTGCTCCGCAAAAGATCAACCCAAGACATTCTCCTTTATCACAAACATTTTGGGTTGGAACAAAAGGAAGAAATAGAGGAAGGAGATAAGGATGTCGCAAAGATC
>Ga0129345_1000092_pt1 | contig 29447 bp, 41 predicted proteins | sample CPBDNA_FD_94425 | JGI IMG/M metagenome (GOLD analysis project Ga0129345, IMG submission 94425) | Freshwater to marine salinity gradient microbial communities from Chesapeake Bay, USA - CPBay_Sum_20_0.8_DNA | ecosystem: Environmental > Aquatic > Marine > Coastal | place: USA: Chesapeake Bay...
GGAGAGTGGAGAAAGTATTATAATTGATGAAAGTAAAGCTATATTTATAAAAGAAAATTTTAATGATTATAAGTTGGCAATTTTTTATAAATTTAAAGCTGAATTAGATTTGATTAAAAAACACTTAGATATTACTACTGATATTAATGAGTTTAATAATTCAGATAAACATATAGCTTTGCAGTTTGTTAGTGGTAGAGAGGGAATAAAATTAGATAAAGCTGATATGATAATAGCTTTAAATATAGACTTTTCAGCAACTACTTATTTTCAATTTAGAGATAGAATGACTACAAAAGAGAGAAAGCAATCAGATGTATATTGGTTATTTAGTGATTGCGGAATTGAAAAATATGTTTATAAAGCAGTTAGCAATAAAAAGAATTACACTAAACAATATTATGAAAGAGCAACAGTACCAAAAAAAAATAACTCAAAAACTGGAGAAAGAGGGTTACTACGTGATAAAGCTAATAAAAACAAACAAAAACGGAATCCCCGACCTATTGGCATTGAAAAACAAGGAAATTTATTTTATTGAGTGTAAAATGCCTAAAGGTAGGCTGTCTGAAATACAAAAATACAGATTAGAGGAATTAAAAAAAAGAGGTTTTAAAGTTGCTGTAAGCTATGGAGATGAGATAAAAATTATAAAATAAAAATATTATAGAAACTTACAAAAGAGGTAAAAAGGTAAATGTTAAAAAGATAATATAACGATTTAAATAAAATTTATTACTTTTGCATTTGATATATATTCAAAAAAATCAGAATGACTGAACAAAGAGGAGGAAAAAGAGAAGGAGCTGGTAGACCAAAAGGCTCTTTTAATAAAAAAAATAAACAAATAAGGGAGTTTTTGCAGTCTATATTAGCAGACAATCAAAATAAGTTCTTAAAAGAGTTAATGAGTTTAAAAGGCAAACAATTTATTGATGCTTGGACTGTTTTAATTGAATATAGCGTCCCTAAACTTCAAAGAACAGAAATAGTAGGAGATGAAGAGCAGCCTTTAAATATAGACTTAAACAAATTAGATGAACAAACTATCAAAGGACTTCTTAAAGGGATTGACGAGGGAGAAACTTCAAGCTGAGATTTATAGACGTTCATTTTATGAGTTTTCTTTAGATGCTTTTAATGTTTTACATAATGGTCAGCCAATGGTTGAAAATTGGCACATAAAATATTTATGTGATAAACTTCAAGAAGTAGCATTAAGAGTAATTAAGGGAGAAGAAAGGCAAAGACATTTATTAATAAACGTACCTCCAAGAACTTTAAAAAGTGAATTAGTTAATGTTTTTCTTAGTGCTTGGGTTTGGGCTTTAAAAGATAGCCTACAAATTATAAGCTCATCTTATTCAGCTTCACTATCTACTGGCTTATCAGTACAAGCAAGGCGGTTAATTCTTTCAGATTGGTATAAAAAGCACTTTCCAAATGTAGAGCTATCAATAGACCAAAAGCAAAAAACAAAGTTTAGCACACCTAATGGTGGTTTAAGATACTCGACATCTACTGGCGGTACAGTTACAGGTATGGGAGGAGATATAATAATAATAGACGACCCTCAAAACCCACAAGAAGCAAGAAGTGACAAAGAAAGAGATAACGCTAATAGATTTTTTAATGAAACTTTAAGAAGTAGGTTAAACAATCCAGATAAGGGTGTATTTATTGTAATTATGCAAAGACTCCACGAGAACGACCTAACTGGAAACATATTAGAAAATGATAAAGATAATTGGGAACACATAAGCTTACCTGCTGAATTGTCAGAAAACGTAATTCCAAGTGATTTAAAAAGCTTTTATATTGATGAACTACTATTTCCTCAAAGATTAAGTTTTAATGTCTTAGAGAGCTTTAAGATAGGTTTGGGTAGTTATGGGTATTCAGGTCAATATATGCAATTACCAGCCCCAGCAGACGGAGGTATATTAAAAAGAGATTGGTTTACTGTTATTAATGAGCTGCCTAAAGATAGTAATGATAAGCCAATTAATTTATATTGGGATTTCTTTTTAGATACAGCATACACTGACAAAACCTATAACGATGCTACTGCTTTAATGTGTGCTACATATCATAACAATAATATTTACATAAAAAAGATAGAAGCTGTTAGGTTGGAATTTCCAGAACTTATTAAAAAAATACAATCATTTACAGCATCAAATGGATATAGCAATAGAAGTAGGGTATTTATAGAACCTAAAGCAAGTGGTAAGTCTATTGTGCAGCAACTAAGAAGAGAAACAGGGCTAAATGTGATTGAAGATAAGCCGCCTACACAAGATAAGGTTAGTAGGGTTAGTTCCGTTAGTGCTATTGTAGAATCTAAAAGAGTATTCTTGTTAGACGGAATGTATATTAGCTCTTTTTTAGATGAATGTGCATCATTCCCTAACGGTAATCACGATGACCAAGTTGATACGCTTGTAATGGCAATAGATAAATATACTACAAGAGCTAAAAATATAAACGCTTTTGTTGTTTAGTGAAATATTATTTTGTAATATTGCAATATAACAATATTTTATATGTTAAACTTAATAATTGAAGGTAAGAAATATAAATCTCCAACTCAATGGAGTGATGTTAAATACAAAGATTTCTTAAAGTTTCAAAAGTTCATTCATTCAGAACACAATAAAAGTAAAACAGAAATACTTTTAAATGATGGTATAACATCAGACAACGAGGAGTTAATGTTGAATTACTTTATTGATTGTGTTAATTATATTACTAATATCCCTAAAAAGACTTTATTAAAAGTAAGGCGTTATACTAAAGCTAATGAAATTAGTGTAGAAGATTTATTTTATTCTATGAGCTTTTTATTTGTCTATCCTACTATTGATGAGCCTAAACCAGTTGAAAAAATAGGTAAGTATTATTTTATTGATAAGTTAGATGTAAACCAAGCAGAATTAAAAAATGCTTCATTCTCGGAATATACAGAGGCTAATTTTGTAACTAAGTGTTATAATGAGCTTGGAGCAGGTAATGAGGAGTATTTAATATTATTGCTTGCTGTAATGTATAGACCAAAGAAAAAAAGACTATTTAGAAATGATGTTATTGAGGGGTATGATAGTGAAACAGTAAGAGAAAGAGCTAAAGAGCTTGAGAGTGTTACAATGGATGTTGTTTGGAATTGCTTGTTTTTTTTTTTGCAGTCCAAAGTAAAATCATTAAAAAATACAGAGGAATATTTTCAGGAACTTCAAAAGAAGAGAATAGACTATCTAAATACCATTGGATACCAATTAGGCATAATGTGGCTGAGAGTGGTGTATTTAATAAAGAAGGTTATACGCCGTATGAAAGTGTTGGTAGGGAAAATTTGCACAATGTTTTAGTTAGGGTAGACATAAAAGCTTTAGAGTTAGAAGAAAGTAAACCAAAGAAAAAGAATAAAATTAATTAATGAATAAGGTATTAATAGGAGTAGTAACAAACAAGGTTAAAGATTATTGTTGGAATGATTTTAAGGCTCAATTAAAGAGATTAGAGGCTAAAGGGCATGATGTACTAATAGTTGAGAATACACAGCCTATACATAGGAGGTATGACTTTAAAACAGTTCATTATACTCAACCATTAGCAGACTATAAAGAGATAAAAAGATTAAAAGGCAATCCACTTGCATACGTTACAAGAGATTGTATGAACATATTGAGGCAATACTTTTTAAATAATGACTACACTCATTTAATGGTATTAGAAAGCGATGTTTTTATTGAACAAGATAGTATAGATAGGTTGCTATCTTTAGATTGTGATGTTGCTAACTTTACCTACTGGATGAACTTAGAAAGGTTTAATGATTTGAGTTTATGTGTACAATCAACAGATACTAAAAAGACTCCAAGAATGATAACACCAGAAGAAAGCAAGGAGCTTGTTAATACGGGTGTTAAGGTGTTGAATGTTGACACTTTGAACGGTAAAACATTGTCTCATACGGGGTACGGAGCAACATTAATAAGAAGGAAAGTATTAGAAAAGATAGCATTTAGAACGATTGTGCTTGACAATAAGATAGAAACAACAACTCCTTTTCCTGATAGTTTCTTTCATCATGATGTTAAACTATCTAACTTTAGCAACTATTTAGATACTGACTATATTCCCGAACATAGAAATATTAATAATGAAACAAGACAACAAATTAATAAAGCTAAGGGCGTTATGTCAAGGAGGCAAAGAAGAGCTTTAGAAAGACTAAATAGAAAATGAATTACAATCAAAAAATAAAATACAATGTTAGGTTTGTTTGTGTAGATGAATTAAAGTTAATGGATTTAGACTACTTAAAAGAAAGGAAAGTAGTTTTAATAAGTGATGAAAAAATAACCCCTTTTGATTTCATAGATGCTAAAGGTGGTAATATTAGAACTAAAATAAGTAACTACTTAGATAAGATTGACAGAGAAGATTACCCTATATTGCTATTTGGTAATATTAAGAATAAGGTTAAGCTTATGTTAGATTATGAGTTATTAGCAAGTTGTCCAAGTGTAAACGCCACTTTAATAAATGTTATATGAAAAAAGTTTGCGTAGTACCTATATTTGGAGATTATGACGAGTTGAAAGAGCCAACTCTTGTGAGTGAGGGTTGGAAATATGTTTGTATATCTGACAGACATAGGAAGTCTAAAAATTGGAAAACAAAGATATTTAAAGATTATAGCTTAACTAATAAGCAAAAAAGTGGTTATGTATTAACTCAAGTACATAGATTAATTGATTTTGACATAGCCTGTATAGTTGGTGGTCAAATACAGATTAACACAGACTTAAATAAATACATTAATGATGAGTTTGATTTTATTAGTTTGGAACACCCAAGCAGAAACTGTATTTATAAAGAAGCTCAAGCGTGTATATTATTAGATAAAGACAATCCAAAAGTTATAGCCAAACAAATGTATAGGTATTTAGAGGAGGGTTATCCAGTTAATAATGGAATGATACAAACAGGGGTAACATTTAGGAAAGATAATAATTTAATTCGTACTTTTATGAACTGTTGGTGGAGTGAGATATTAAAAGGAAGTAAACGCGACCAATTAAGCTTTAATTATGTGCTTAGTAAAATACCTATTAACCATAAAGAATTAAGTAGTAACTTACTTTATAAAGATTTTAAATTACATAACCACAAATGAAAATAGGAATAGTAACTGCATTATGGCAACGCCCTGAAGTATGGGATATGTTTAAACAAGGGGTTAGACGTTTGCGTAATCAATATGTAGATGTTGAAGTAGAAGTATGTGCTGCTGGTAGTGAGGGTATAAAATCTCAAAACAGATGTAAAGAAAAATGGATTCACTATGTAGAAATAGATAACAAGCCATTAGGGCGTAAAATGAATGCAGCATCGTTATTAGCTAAAGAGAAAGGATATGATTATTGTTTATTGGTTGGCTCTGATGATATTATTTGCAATAAGCTATTTGATTTGTATTTAGATGAAGCAGAAAAAGGAACTGACTACACTTATTTAATGGACGGTTATTTCTTTGATACAACAACTAAGTTAGCTTTATATTGGGGGGGTTATATTGACAATAGAAAAAACGACCCATTAGGAGCTGGTCGTTTACTGTCTAAAAATTTATTAGATAAGTTAAATTGGAAAATGTGGTATGATGTTAAGTTAAGTGGAATGTTGGATAGTGCAATGGATGAAAAAATGAAACAAATAGATTACACAGAAAAAGCAATATGGTTAAAAGATAACGATTGTATGTTATTAGATATTAAGAGCACTACTAATATGACAAGGTTTCAAAGATGGCAAAACAGCAACTTTATACCATTAGAAGTTATTTCTAAATATCTACCTAAGTTTGAGTTTAATAAATTATATAGTTATGTCAAATAATATAAGCCCGTTTGCTTTTGTTTCTCCTAACGCTATTATAGGTGAGAACAATACAATAGAAGAGGGTGTGATTATTAAAGATAATGTAGTTATTGGAGATAACAACCATATTTATCCTTACGTTACTATTGGGTTGGCTGGAGAAGTTAAGGGAGATGATAATATAAAAGGTAAGGTAGTAATAGGCAACAACAATTTGATAAGAGAATTTACATCAATACAAAGTCCTCAAAGGTTTGATTTTACACAAATAGGAAATGACTGTTTTATAATGGATAAAACACATATAGCACACGATTGTATATTAGGGGATAATGTTACTATTGCTCCTATGGTAACTTTAGGTGGTTGTGTTAATATAGGTTGTTATTCAGTACTTGGAATTAATTGCTCTATTCATCAAAGAAAAACAATAGGGGAGAGTGTAATGATTGGAATGGGGGCAGTAATTACAAAAGATATACCAAACTTTGAAAAATGGGTTGGAGTACCTGCAAAGTGTGTAGGTTGGAATTTAATAGGACTACAAAAGAGATACCCAAAAAAAGCAAAAGAAGAAATATTAGAAATGTGTATTAAAAATCATTAAATATAAATATTAATGTGTGGAATTTTAGCGACATTAGGTAACTACCGTTATAAAGAAATACCGAAGGCTTTGATAGAGCGTGGACGGGATGCTCAAGGGATTTATGAAGACGATTTTGCTCAACTCATTCAAACAAGGTTAGAAATAACTAAATGTAATGTTGAGTTGCCATATCAACAAGATATATATACATTGTTGTTTAATGGAGAAATATATAATTATAAAGATTTTGGTTCTAACGAATGGGAAGCAATAATAAACGCTTTCAAAGATGGTAGAATAGATGATTTAGATGGTCAATATGCAATAATAATATACAACAAACAAACTCACAACTTGCATTATTATATTGATGAGTTTAACATACACACTCTTTATTATGATGAGATAGACGGCAACAAGTTTATATCATCTAATTTAAGAAGCTTACCAAGAATTGAATTTAACAAATCACAACTTAGAGGTTATGGAAATGTTGCCAAGCAGCGAGTTTTATAGTTTATTCTTAAACGCTATACTAAAGAGAATGACTAAAAATATAGTTGTTCCAGTTAGCGGTGGTTTAGATTCAACATTAATAGTTAAAGCATTATATGATTTAGGACTTGAAAAAGATGTTAAATATATAACAATGTATGGCAATAAGTATGCTGATAAAGTTGCTGAAACATACGGTATTAAGCTAAATGTGTTTGAGCCAAAATATAAAGAAAGTGATTTGTATAAAATGGTAGAAATATTAGAAGAGCCTTTTTATTCTCCTTCTGTTAATTATTATTTATACAAACAAATACATAAGTTAGGCGGGAGGGTTTCTTTAAGTGGGTTGGGTGCTGATGAGTTGTTTGGGGGCTATGACTATTATAATACTACTGCATACCCAAGAGGTTTATTTAAAAAGATTGCAGCACTAACCAATGATGAAAAGAAAAAACAAGATATACACTTTTTAATTAATCATCATTTGAGAGAAAATGAAAAGATAGGATTGTATTGGCAGGTGGAAGGTCGTTATCCTTTTTTAGATAGAGAATTAAGTAAAACGGAAGATGTTGGAAAAAGATTAATAAAAGATATATTACTAAGAGATTTTACTTATGATTTTGTTAATAGAAAAAAAGAGGGGTTTAGAATAGATAATAATAAAGATAGATTATATCAAAAAGAGCATTATTTAAAGCAATTAGATATTTGGAAAGAGATATTTATTAAATAAATTTTATTATATTTGTAATTTCATTTTAGTTTTTTAGGTTTTAAGAAGCCACTCCCTATGGGGTGGTTTTTTTATTATCATTTTACAAAATTTTATTTTTTCAATATAACAAATTACAAAGCTTTGTTGTGTAACTTTGCATTTATACGTAATAAATGGCAAGAATAAAAGACGTTATTGATGAATGTTTAACAGTATCAACTGCTTTTGTTGATATTTCTTCTGACACTTACGAAGAATTATCAGCTATAAATTGGGAGGATAACGACAAAGATTATCCTTTCATGCTTATAGATAAGAATTTCAATGTAATAAATAATTCTTATACAAGGGAGCAACTACCAAGAGAACAAACATACACTTGTCAATTTTATTTTATGGATACGTTTGACGAATTTGAAAAAACAAGCGTAACACTACAAGAAAAACAAGATACTCTTTTAACAATAGCAGATAAATATTTTGCAGAGCTAAAAACAAGAACAGATAACGGTTCTAAAGGCTTTATTGTTGGCGATATTAATTTCAACGCAATAGATGAGCAAAACAACGATAGGGTAATTCAATTAAATTATAGTGTTGACTTTATTGTAAAAAGAGAAGATTGCACAACAGGAACTTTTAATTATTAATAAATATGAATGATAGTAGCAAATTAGTAGCAGAAAATGGAACTTTTTTAGTAGATAACAGCTCAACAGAGCCAGCTTATTTATATATAGTCCAAGAAGACACAGTAGTAACAGAACTTGAGGAAACTGGAGATGTTGACGTTATGAGTGAACACAACTTAACAGGCAAAACACTAACTAAGGGATATATGATTACGCCAAGAAGAGAACACATTACAAAAATAGTTTTATCGAGTGGTAGTGTTAATGGTGTTAGGGGTTGATAACAAACTCTGATATAGAAGTTTTAGGACAGCTAATTATAAATGAGTTAGGAAAGGAGCTAATTAAACAACAGCACCGAGCAACTGGGGATTTAATTAGTAGTCTTGATTATACAATAAACCTTAGAAGTATTGGCTTTACCTTAGAAATATTAATGAATGATTACGGATTATTTGTTAATACTGGACGTAAACCGGGGAAAAAGAAAGTACCAATTCAAGCACTATTAGAATGGATAAAACAAAAAGGAATTGAAACTAATAATAAAAAAGCTTTGGGTATTGCATTTGCAATCCAAAAAAAAATAAAAAAAGAGGGTATTCCGACAAGGAATAGTAGAGCAAAAGGAAAGCGAACTGAGTTCATTGATGAAACCTTAGACAGAGTAGACAATGTAATTACTTCAATGGTTGGGGATTTATACGAAAAGCAAATAGGTATTCAAATAGATAACGAATTTGTAAGAATATGAGCGTAACAATATATAATACACCAGATACAATAAGCACACCATACAGACCTACTTACTTTGATTGTTCAAGTGATTTAGGAACAATAGCAAGAATGATTGCAGATGTATATGTTAATGGTTCTTTAGTTACAACAATAGATAAAGACCCACTATTAGGAGAAACAGACCAATTTAGATTTGAAGTAGGGGATATATTAAAGAAATATGTAACATCTGATTTTGTGGATATTACTTCATCTTTACAAGGTTTTAACGGGTTAGATTCAGCTAATAATTGTTATTTAAGAGTTTTTGAGGTTTTAGATAACGGCTCTACATTTGATACATCTTGGACAGAAGGAGGCTCAGGCACTAATTATGCTCAAAACTCAACAATATACACTTTTAACGGTGTTAATCAACACCAACAAGATTTATCTGACTATATAGCTTCATCATCTACATCTAACTTTCTAACTAATAGACCTCAATACTCAGAAACCCCAAGAGGGAAATTTAGAATAGGCGTACTAACAAATGAAACATCATTAAGAGCTAACTTAATACTTTATAGCGGTAGAGATGGAACTGGCACAGCGCTATCAAATAGCAATTCATCATTTATTACGCCCACAAATAAACGTGCAACTTTTGGATGTGATTTAAGCGACTATACTTTGAGTGCGAAGTCATTTAAGATTACTTTGTATGATGCTTTTGCTTCAGCAAAAACCAAAACATTAATATATAATATAGTTGATTCATGTGATAATGCTACTACTTTATTTTGGCAAAATCATTGGGGAGAGTTTGACACTTATTTATTTGGAGGTAGAAAAAGGCAAAAAACCAAAACTAAAACTACATCTTTAAAAAAGAAATTAAACCTAAGTTATAATAGTGATGATAGAGGTCTAACAGATATTGAAAAAGTTAATACAAGGTCATACACTATTTATACTAAAACACATAATAAAGATGTTACTAAGTGGCTTGCTGAAATAGATGAAAGCGTAGATGTTAGAATCTTGAAAGATGGAGAAGTTATATCTATAAATGTGTTAAGTGTTTCATCTACTATAGAAGATAGTGAAAGAGGTATTTATCAGATATCTGTTAATTATGTTGAATCTAACCAAAGAATAAACCAACTTGGATAGTGTACAAATACAAATATTAGATAGTGCCAATAATATAGAAGGAATATTGGATGTTGGAGATGTTGAGAACTTTCCTTTATCATTGTCTAATTCTATTTTTGATTTAACTGATATTAACACAAATGGAGGTAGTTTTTCATTGCCTTTTAAAGTTCCAAGCACTAAGGAAAATGATGATTTGTTAGAGCATTTATACTTAAGCCAACACAAAAATTATAAAGACTTTGATGCTGAGAAGGATTGCAGAATTATAATTAATGGTACTTTTTCTGATGCTGGGAGATTAAAGATAACAAGAATAAAAAGAGAGGGTAGAAGTGCTAATGATTACAGCTTTACTTTCTTTGGGGATAATATGGATTGGGCTTTAAAGTTAAAGTCTAAAACTACTCAAGATATACCTTATTTAGATAACAGTTTTACTTATGGGCAATCAGAAATTATTAGTAGTTGGAGCAATACAGCAGGCTCTAATTTACCAGTATATGCTTTAATAAATAGAGGTGCAAAAGTTCAGACTGGAGCTGTTAATGTTATTGATTTATTCCCTGATTATTTTGCTGTTGATTATTTGAATGGAGCTTTTAAGTCAATAGGCTATAACTTTTCAAGCTCATTTTTTGAGGCTTCTGATAAAGCTAATTTAATAATTCCCTTTTTTGGTAATAACTTTAGAGATTTTGACAGAGTAGAAACTAATACAGCTGTTGTTAAAATGGATAGTTCGGTAACTAATTTTGACAACACTTTTACAATAGACGGTACGGCACTAACTTTAGACCAAATATTTTTTGAACATAAATTACTAAACTATCAAGGTACATCATTTACAGGTGGTAGGGTAGATTTTTCTTCACAAATAAAGGTAGCTGATTACGATGACACTCCAAGCCCTTTAAAAGATGCTGCAGGTAATTTTGCTTCTAACCAGTATGTTGTGCCTTATGATAATAAATATACGGTAGGAGGTTTATTAGACTATACAATAACATACAATCCAAATGACACTTGGGATAGTTACTATATAGACCATAGAGTAAAAGTTACAAGAGGCTCGCAAAATATTTATTTATTTGCTTACACTAATAACACAACAACAACTACAACAGTATTAAGTAGCACAAGAACGCAGGTAAGAACAACAGCTAACTTTAATACAGCTTGGTTTGCTTTGCAGGCTGGAGATGTTTTAGAATTAACATATATGTTTGTAGTAAAAAAAAACGCAGTAACACCTACAACTTATTACTTTAGTTTATCACATCAAAATTTACCAATAACATTTAAGCCTTACAACTTTTTTCAAGAAGGAGATACTTTTAATTGGAAAGATGTATCAGATGATAAAATTAGTTTATTAGACATTGTTAGAGATATTGGAAAGGTTCATAATATAGTTTTTAGAGTTGACAGGAAAACTAAAACAGTATATGCAGAAACAAGAAACGACTTTTACAATGCACTGACAACAGCAGAAAACCATACTGATAGATTAGACCCATCAAAACAATTTGAGATAACTTACAATTCATCTTATTATAAAAGAAATCATACCTTTAAATATAAGGAAGATGACAAGGATGATTATTTAAAAGCAAGAAATGATGAGTTAGATGATGAATGGATGAGTTATGCTCACGCTTATTCAGATAAATTTAAAGAGGGCGTTTCTAAATTGGAAACAAAGGTTATAGGAGCTACTTATACAGTATTAGACACTTACTCAGGGTCTAACTTCCCATTTTATACGGCAAGAATGTGGAATGATGAAACATTACCCCCAGCTTCAACTAATTTTAGCCCAAGACTATTGTACTTTAATTATAATTCACAGCAAACAATAGGCGGTCAAACTTGTGACTTTCAATTTGCTTCTGAATCATCAAAAAGAACAACAATACCTTATGCTTTACCGTTTCCAGTAGTTCAAGATGGAATTACATTAGCAAGTGTAGATGGTGTATTAAGCTTTAAGGATGTTGATGGTGGCGATGGACTTTGGAAATCTTTATTTTCTGTTACAGCTAATGAAATAGTTGAAGGTAAGAGAGCAAAAGTGTATTTTAAATTTGATTTAGTTGATTACCAAAGTTTTGACTTTAGAAAAGTTATTTATATAGATAATAGATACCCAGAGTTAGAGGGGTATTGGAGAGTAGAAAAAGTAATAAACTTTAAGCCAACATCAAGAAGTATAACAACTCAATTTGAGATAATACAAGCTAAAAACTTTGAAGCATTAACAAAAAATTCAAAATCAGGGATACAAACAGAAACTGGTAACGACACATTAAGTAACAACTATTTTCAAGTGGGCTCTCAAGTAGATGTTATTAACTCTTCTTCAAACACTCAAAGAAGCGTAAATACTGGCAATAATAACCAAGTAGCAGATGATAGTAATATAGTATTTGGTAATAATTTAAGAGTTACAGGCTCAAATCAGGTTGTTATGGGTCGTTTTAATGCTGATGTTTCCTCTGATTTATTTCAATTAGGAACTGGAAGTGGAGATAATGACACTAAAACACTAATAAGAGTAGATGAAAATGGCAATACATTTTTTAACGGTGTTCAAATAATAGATAATACTGGTTTGTCAGGAGGGCTAATAGTAGATATTTCATCAGACATAACAGCCGATGAGATTGTTGATACATATTTAGTAGATACTTCTGGAGGAAATGTTACTATAACACTCCCAATGGATGTTTATATAGGTAAAACTTGGAATATTAAAAAGATGACATCAGCAAATAATTTAAAAATAGAAGGAGATAGTGATGGTATGGGTAGTAAATACCCAATAGACGAAGACACAGCTGGAGTTACAATATCAACTCAATATGATGTTAGGGCAATTAAAAAAAGTAATAACAATAAATTTATTATAGTTTAGTAATGGCAGATAAAGTAGTAGGAATAAAAATAGATGTCCAAGATTCTGGTAGGCTTAGCCAATTAGAACAGAACTTAGTTAAATTAGGACAAAGAAGGAGGGAACTTAATAAATTAGTAAGAGAAGGCACTACCTTAACAGATAGAGAAGCAAAAGAATTAGGAGAGTTAGGAACTCAAGCCCAAGCAACAAGAAACAAAATAAATGACTTAAAGAATGGTATATTAAAGCAAAATGATGCTTTAAAAAAGAATAGTGGTTTTGTAGCAGGCATTCGCAAGGGTATAGGTCAATGGGCTACTTCAATGATAGGGGTTACTGCTGCTATTGCAGGGGTTACTGCATTAGTTGGTAATGCTATACAGATATTTAGAGATTTTGAAAAGGCAAATAGCCAATTAGCAGCGGTTTCAGGAGCAACAGCGCAACAAATGGAAATGATGAAAAACCAAGCTAAAGAATTAGGTTCTACTACTGCATTTACAGCTTCACAAGTTACAGAGCTTCAAACAGAGTTCGCAAAATTAGGTTTCCCAACAGATGATATTTTAGATATGACAGGGGCTACTCTAAGTGGAGCTGCTGCATTAGGTAGTGAATTAGGAGAACAAGCTGCATTAACAGGAGCTTTATTAAAGCAGTTTGGGTTAGATGCAAACCAAGCCACAAGAGTTAATGATGTTTTAGCTACTGCTGCGTCTAAATCTGCGTTAGACTTTAATAAACTTAGTACAGCGTTACCTATTGTTGGTGCTACTGCAAATGCGGCTGGAAAAACAATAGAAGAAACAACAGTTTTGTTAGGTAAATTATCAGACAGAGGTATAGATGCTTCAACTGCTGGTACATCATTAAGAAATATATTTTTAGAACTATCAAAACAAGGATTGACTTTTGAAGAGGCTATGCAGCAAATAAACGAATCTACGGATAAGAATAAGACGGCTATGGATTTGTTTGGTAAGCGTTCTGCTACTGCTGGTATTATTTTAGCTGATATGGAGGGGACTGTTACTGACTTAGATATAGCAATGGAAAAAGGTACAATCACGGCTAAAGGTATGGCTGACACAATGCTTAATAATCTTAGTGGGGATATTACCAAAGCAGAAAGTGCTTGGGAGGGGTTTATATTAAGTATTGAAGATGGGGATGGAGTAATAAGCAAAGCAGCGAGAAGTATAACTCAAGAGTTTACTGGTATGTTAGGGCAATTAACAAAGCTAAATGAAGGTGATTTTTTTGGTTTTGCTGCTGATTTTGCAGTATCGCAAGGTATATTAACAGATAAACAAGCAAGGTATAATGAGTTATTAGCAAAAAATGCTGGGTTTTTAAAGTTAGCAGCTGAAAATAAAAAGGCTTTAAATGGAATAACAACAAAAGAACTAACTGAACTTGTTAAATTGAATGCTTTTAAGGATAAAGAACTTGAAAAAGAAGCAAGAAGAATAATAGTTAAGAGGCAACAAGCAGATGAATTAAAGAAATTAGCAGAAAAGAGAGTTTCTGATGAAAACCAAGCTTTAGCTGATGAAGTTGCTGGTTCAGAGCTTTCAGACAAAGAAAAAGAAGCAATAAACAAAAAAGCAAAAGCAAGAGCAGAAGCTCAAAGAGAAGCACAACGAAAAGCTTTAAGTGATATTGAACAACAAGAAGCTCAAGATTTAGAGGGAGAAGAGGGTATGTCTTTAGATGATTTTGATGCTATAATTGAAAAAAATGAGAATTTATTAGCATTAGACCAAGAATTTTTAGATGCTGAAAAGGCTCAAAGGGAGCAGGCTATATTTGATGAAATTGAAGCAGAAGAAGAAGCAGCCAACAAGGTTAGGGAGTTTGAGAGATTAAAAAGAGAAGCAAGGAATAAAACTATTGATGCAATAGGAGCTTCATTGTCTGCATTATCATCTTTAGCAAAAGAGGGTAGTGCTGAACAAAAAGGGTTAGCAACATCTGCCGCATTAATTCAGACTTATTTAGCAATAAATAGAACATTAGCAGCATTTTCAGGTGTACCAATACCGGGTTATGCTTTTGCACAAGCAGCAGCGATTGGTATAAGTGGGTTTGCCAATGTAGCAAAGATTAACGCTGTTAAAGCTCAAAGAGGTATGCTAATACAAGGTAATTCTCACGCTATGGGTGGAGTTCCATTTTCAGTGGGTGGACAATTAGGGTTTGAAGCAGAGGGAGGAGAGGCTATAATAAATAAAAAGAGTACTCAAATGTTTAGACCTTTACTGAGTGCTATTAATGAAGCTGGAGGTGGTGTTTCTTTTGCTAAAGGTGGTAAAATAAAGAAGTTTCAAAATGGGGGGATACCTAATAATTTGAGTGTATCATCTGCACAACAGGGATTTTTGCAAAGACAATTAAACTTAGAAGAGTTTTCAAGTACTATTATAGAAGGTATAAATAATAAACAAGTTATAAATGTAGCCTCAAACACAAGTGATGTAGCTACGGAGGTTTTTAATACACAGTCAGAAGCAACTTTTTAATTATGATGATAGATGAAAAAACAAAAGAAAAACGTAGAAGTATCTGCCAAGTTTGTCCCTACAAAAGAGGAAACTTCAAATTATTCGGTATCACTTTATTTAAAAGAATACCACAATGTAAAGTTTGTAAGTGTTCTATATTATTAAAATCAATCTTTAAAGATAGTAAATGCCCTAAAAATAAATGGTAAGAGATAAAGCATTACAAATAAAAGATAAGCAACCATACATTGACGCCTTAAATGAGATTAAAAAAATAAATCCCAACAGAAAGAAAGTAGCTCTTTTAATAGACACTTACAATGAGCTTAAAGGCTATGAGTTATTTCATATAGATAGCTTCTTTAAGTGTGGTGATTGCAGAAGAAATATAAAAAACTTTTGGACTAATATAGTTAATGAATGGAGCAAATAATAGTAAAGGAGCTGTTAAATAAATATGGCATAGATGCCGATAAAAAAACGGTTAGTTCATTTGTTAAAATAATTCAATTAGGCTTTAATGCGACTTGGTTAAAAAACTCTTGCATAATAAAAGATTTTGACACTATGTATAAAAAAGGAATGACAAACACAGCTATATATGTAGAGTTAGGAATAACATATAAAGCTCATCATGATTCTATTAGGAGAATAGTAGCAAATAGAAAAGATTACGAACTATAATTTTAATGTACTATTTATGTACAAAATATAGTTTTGTATATTAATAATTTTGTAATATAATATTTTATGAATATGATATTTAATAAAAAAGAAGATTACACAGAGTTAAGTATTAACGATGAAATCGGCTTTTGGGGGATAAGTCATCAAGACTTTACAAATCAATTAAAAGATGTTGACGGAGATATTAAGTTAAACATTGCCTCTTATGGCGGTGTTGTTACTGACGCCTTTGCAATATATAACTCCTTAAAATCTCATAAAGGTAGAGTTGTAGCTAATATCTATGGAGATTCAGCAAGTTCAGCGACCTTAATAGCTATGGCTGCTGATGAGATTAGAATTGCTGATAATGTTATGTTTTTAATCCACAATGTTTGGGGAGGGGTTACAGGAGAAGCAGATGATTTAAGAAAGTATGCCGACGATATGGATAAAGTAAATGCTAATATAATTAATGTTTACAAGAAAAAAACAGGACTGAATAAAAACACAATTAAAGCTTTAATGAATAAAGGGGATTGGATGACAGCAAAAGAGGCTAAAGAGAATAAGTTAGTTGATGAAATAGTAGAACCTGAAAAATTATTTAACAGAAGTGAAGCGTTGTTAATGAATAGTGTAAATGCTGAAATGAAAGCAGCATTATTAGAAAAAGTAAATAAATTAAATAATAATAAAAATCAATCAGAAATGAACGAAGAAACAAAAGGTTTCTTAGCTACTTTGAAAGATGACATTCTTAACGCAATTAAGCCTAAAGAAGAAGTTGTTGTTGAAGAAGTTGTTGAGAACAAAGAGGAAGCAATCTCAAAAGATGATGTTTCTGAAATGGCTAATTCATTGAAAGCAGAGTTTGATAGTACTATATCTGCAAAAGATGCTAAAATTGCAGAACTTGAAGCGAAAGCAAATGAGGCTGCTGAATTAAAAGCTGAATTAGACAAATTAAAAGCATCTAAAACAGAAGTTAAAGGAGAAGAAAAATCTCCAAATGTAGAACTACAAGCTAAAGAAGAAGGTAAGCCTTTATTTAACTTTTTGGCTAATAAATTAAACGCATAAGAAAATGGCAAATGCAGCAACTACAAGTTTTTCAGTAACATATAACGGTAAATTCGTTACTGATTTATTTTTAAAACCACAAGAAGGTGGTCAAGATATTTTTTCAATTTACCGAGTAATGCCAAATGTAGTAGATAAGGAAAACATTTATATTACTGGAAATTTATCAAAAATATTAAAAGGTAAGGAAGGATGTGGATTTTCATCAACAGGGAATTTTGAGTTAACAGACAGACAAATCCAAACAGAAAGAATCGGGGCAGACTTAGAGCAATGTTGGTCAGCTTTTGAAGGAGAAGTTTTTGAAGAATCTTTAAAGCAAGGTGTTCAAAAAGGAGATATTCAAGGGACTTGGCTTGAAACAACAATTAGAGCTAAGATTATGGATGCTTTAGCTTCTGATATTCCACGTTTACAATGGTGGGCTAAAAGTGGTGCTTTAAGTGCTGATTACGACCCATTTGATGGTTGGATGCAGAACTTCTATGACAACTCTGCAACAATGGGACAATATGCAGCTACATCATCTATAAGTGGAGCTGAAAGTTTAGGTGTTTTACAAACTGATGGAGCTTTAAAAATCTTAAAAAGTATGTATGCTAATCGTACAAAAACTTTAAGAGAGCTGCCAAAGTCAGACCAAAAAATCTACACTACTCAAACAATGTATGACAACCTTTTAGAGACTTATGAAGACACTCAAAGCTCTGCTGGTTTACTTAGATTGATTGATGGAGATGGAGATGAAACTAAGATAATGTTCAGAGGTTATGAAGTTATTGTTGTTAAGGGGTGGGATACTCAATTAGCTGATACGGATAACCCTCACGCAGCAACATTCGGAGCTAATACAACTGTTTGGACTACTCCAAAAAACTTAATCTTAGCTACAAATGTAAGCGACCCTAAATCTCAAATTGAGATGTGGTATGAGAAGAAAGATGAGAAAGTTTATACAAGAATTAGATATAAACAAGGTGCTCAAATCTTACATCCAGAGTTAGCTTCATTGCTTTACTAACATAATATAGGGGGCGTTAATTCGTCCCCTTAACTTAATAAAATAAATATAATGGCAGAATTACAAAATGATGTATTGGTAGACTGTAACAGTAATAACCGTAATGGAGGTATAAAGAGAATATTTGTGTCAAATAGAGAGAACATTGACACTTTTACGGCTGGTTCAGTTAATGATTACACGTCCGTAACTATGGATGCTACTTCTGATGTTTGGTTTGAGGTTCAGATAGATGATAAAGCTGGGTCAATAATTAGTGAGCCAACAAACGAAAATGGAAGCACAATGAATGCTAACACGGTTGAGGCTACAATCCCTAAGTTAGATAAGACTAAGGCTTTTGCTTTACAACAATTAGTTGATAGCTGTAAAGTTATTGCAATAGTAGAAACTTATAATAGCACAGGAACTTACAACCAAGCTTTTGTAGTAGGTTATGATGAAGTTTTAAAAAAGGATGCAGCTTTAATGTGTTTAGTTGCTCAAACTTTAGAAACTGGTTTACAGGGTCAGAATGCTTATACATTAACAATGGAAGGCGAATCAAAAGAATTAATAAGAGAGTATGTTGGTACTATCGTTGCTTATGACGGTGGCTCTAACACTATTGTTAACTTTGGTTCATAATATTAGAGGGTGGTTAATTCCACTCTCTTTATAACATAAAAAATATGTATAAAATAAAAAAGGCAAGTGTAGGAAAGTTGTATTGTTATTCTAAGGGGTGTTTTCCTTTAAATGACAACTTAAAACAATCAGTACTTAAACAACTATTTAAAGATAATTGCGAGCATATATACTATGGAGAAGCAAAAAGAACAAGCGAGGAAACCAAGACATCGGAAAGTACCGCAAAAGAAGATATTAGCAATAACAACACAAGACGCAAAACCGACAGAGGAAAAGCAAACAAAAAACGAACAAACAACTAAATGGTATCCTTTTTTTAAGGATTCAAAAAACACATATATTAATGATTTAGCTTTAAGGGCAAAAAGAAGTCCTACTCATGGAGCTATATTACAATCTAAAGCCACTTATACAGGGGGGCAAGGCTTTTTATTTTTCAAAGATGATGAGCCAATAGCAAAAAAAGATTTAGACACTAAGTTTAAAAACTACATTAGAAGTGTAAATAGACACAACGACACACTACATACCTTATTTGGTTTAGGAGCTTATGACTATGCTTATTCAGGTAACCACTATATAGAGGTTGTAAAGTCAGATACTTACACAAGTTTATTTTATCAAGATGCTTCAAAGGTAAGAGTAAATGATGATACAGCTTTCATAAGTGCTTATTGGAGAGATATTGAAAATAATCCATACTACAATAAAACAGATTATCCAGTTGAAGAAGTTGAGCTTTGGAATGGGGATATTAATACAAGGCAAAAAAGATTTATTTACCACATTAAAAACACAACTCCAGAATATGATTATTATGGGTTGCCAGAGGGGGTAAATGCTTTATTATGGGCTGACATTGAATACAAAATCCCTCAATTTAATTTAGACTTATTTAAGAATGGGTTTTTTCCAAGTATAGCAATGAGTATTATTGGTAGCAACCCTCCAGAGGGAATGACGCCCCAAGAATATGTAGAAGCTATAAGGGACGGTTTTACGGGGGAAGGTAACAATAGTAAAATGTTTATTCAAATGGTTGAGAGCTTAGAACAGGCAGCTCAAGTAACTGAATTTAACACTACAAGGGACGGTCAATTTACAGAGCTTCAAGAATTAGCAACTAAGAATATTATATCAGCTCATAGATGGTTTCCAAGTTTGGCAGGTATTTCAACTGCTGGAGCTTTAGGTAGCAATCAACAAATAAGAAATGAATACAACATTGCTTTAAAAAGTGTTATTATACCTTTCTACCAAAAACCATTATTAGGAGCTTATGAAAACTTAATAAGAATAGCTGGTTTTGATTATGATTTAGACATAATAAATGTAGCTCCAGTAGGAATAGAGGATAATATAGACCCTAAATTAGTATTGACTTTTAATGAGCAAAGAAAAATTTTAGGATTTGAAGCAGACGAAACAAAAGAAGGAATTTATTTAAAAGATAAAAATGAGCCTAACACAGGAAATGATGACGGCGGCGGAAGTGAAAACGGAAGCAATAGTCAACAGTAATTTAGACACAGCATACTTGGATGGTCGTATTTTAGATGCTCAAAGGCATTATATTAGACCATTTATAGGTAATGATTTTTACGAAGAGTTATTAACTCAAATTGCTGCAAGCACATTAACAGTAGCAAATACTAACATAATGGTTTATATAAAAAGAGCTTTAGCTTATTATGTTGTTTATGAGGCTTTACCATCTATTAGAGGTCAAGTTAGTAAAGGCGGTGTAATGGTTAATATAAGCTCAACAAGTGAGCCAGCAAGTGATTTAACTTTTGGGTTGATTAGAAATGATTATAATTCTAAGGCTGAAAGGTATATGAAAGAAATAGATTTTTATATAAAAGATGTTAGAAAGGATGATTCTACTGCTTATCCTTTATACTGTAAAAATCAAACTCAAACAAGTGGAATAATTATATATTAATGATTTATAAAACAGCAATATCACCTTACTCGATAAAAGAAATAGATGCCGAAACAACATTTCTTTTAGACTTATATTCAGGTGCTATATCTGCTCACTCATTCAGATTATTAAAATCAAGCTATACAGGAAGTTGTATAAGAGTAAGGAGGTCTATTGATAATTTAGAGCAAGACATAGGATTTTTAAATGGTTATTTAGATACTGCTTCAATGCTTACATTTTGTGGCTTAGGAAATGGATACATTGTTAGTTGGTATGAGCAAACTGGATTGGGTTATGACGTAACAAATTCAACAGCAAGTGAGCAGCCTCAAATCGTATCAAGTGGAACTTTAATCACAGTTGGTGGGTTTGTTGCATCAGATTATGATGGCTCACATAGTTATTTAACAGCAGGTTTAGGTAATTCGTTAAATTATGTCGATAGTATTAGTTTATTTAGGGTAGGTAGTTCAGATAGTATTGCAGCAGGTAAAAGGCTTTGTTCAGACGATAAAATCGGGGTGCAAGGTTATTTTATTGACTACTTTAACAACACAAGCAGTTCGTATAATGATGGTACAGGCTATATAACAGCAAACCAGTCTATATTAGCAGCCTCAACGCATTTTGTTTATTCAACTTGCGTAAAAATAAACGGAAATGTTGAAATAGATTTTAACGCTTCTAATGAAACCAGTAGTTTAGCAGCTTGGGATGGTTCAATAGGTACAAGTGGGCAAGCAGGTTATTCTATTGGCAGCGGTGCGGATGGTGGACAGCTTTACGATGGAAAAATACAGGAAATAATAATTTTTGGTTCTGATAAATCAAGCGATAAAACAGGAATAAGAGAAAATCAAAATAACTATTATAATGTTTACTAATGGAATGTATTAGATTTAACACAAACAAAGAGGCAAACGCCTTTATTAAAAATGTAAATAGTGGAGAGGGTTTCCCTGTTGCTAATGGGTTAACAAAGTCTTATTGCAAATTTATTAATTATGAAGGAGGTATTTACATAAAAATTGATTCAGTTATTGAAAAATACATTTCAAATGAAAACATTGTTAATATAGAATTTATTTATAATGATTAAAAAGAATTTACCTTTTCATTGGAAGGAAATAGAGTGTAGTTATATAAAGGTTAATGAGTTATGACTAATACAGATATAATATCAACAATATTAGGCAGTTCTTTAGTTACAGGGTTAGTAGGTTGGATTTTAGGCAAACGAAAAGAGGATATTGAAGTTGCTTTAAAATATCAAGAATTTTATCAAAAGCATATTGACGATTTGAAAGAAAAAATATCGGAATTAGAAAAAAAAGTAACTATTTTAATACAGCAAGACGAAAAAAAAACATTATTAATAGACGAACAAAGATTAAATTTATTAAAATGGGAGGAGAATTGTATTAGATTAGAGGGTATAATTAAAGAAAAAGATAGACAAATAGCAAAATTAGTAAAAGAATGAAAGAAATAATTTTAGATATAATAGGAGTGTTATTTATAATAGCTTCAATAGTTTTTTTTTATTTAGATAAAATAGATTTTACACAAGGAACTTTTTTAGGGGTTGCTGGGTTGACTTTATTTGTGTTTAAAGGCTCAAATGTAAGGACTTACATAACTAAATTATTAGATAAGTATTTTAATAAATGAGAGCAATTAAATACATAGTAATTCATTGTACTGCAACCAGTAAAAATACTACAATAAAATCAATTAAGAATTATTGGAGAAATAAATTAGGCTGGAAGTCTTACGGTTATCATATAATTGTTAAGCCTAATGGAGATGCTATTGAATTAACGCCTTTAAATAAGATTGCAAACGGTGTTAGGGGTTACAATCATAATTCAATACATATAAGCTATATAGGCGGCATAGACGAAAAAGGAAAACCATTTGATAGCAGAACAACAGAACAAAAAGAAACGCTCTTAAAACTCGTTAAATCATTAAAAGAAATATATCCAGAGGCAATAGTTCAAGGACATAGAGATTTCCCAAAAGTTTCAAAAGCCTGCCCAAGTTTTGACGCTAAAAAAGAATATAGTGAAATATAGTTTAATAATATTAGGTATTTTAATGGTTGGCTGCAATCCTTTTATTTCAAAAGATTTAAGAATAAAGAATAAATGCAATCGTAAATTAGAAAGAGTTACAAAGAAATGCCCAAAGCTATTAAAAAAAGATACTCTAATAGCTAATTTAGATACAACAATAGTAACAAATGAGGTTAGAGTTGATACTTTAGTAAGTACTAAACATGATACTATTGAGATAGTAAAAAATAAATTTAGAGTTAAAATAGTAAATTTAATAGATACCTTGTTAGTAGAGGGGGGGTGTGATGCTGATACTATAATTGTAACAAGAACTATTAAAGTTCCTTATAATGTAGTTAAACCAATAGAGCTAACACCTTTTGAGAAGTTTGCTAACTGGATGAAGCCCTATTGGTGGTTATTAATTGTTATTTTAACTATTTATATTGTTTATAAAAAGTTGCTAAACTAAAAGGGCATTTTATTATTATCTCTTAAATTAGGTATAGCCATTAACTGCTTACCTATAAATAACTTTCTAAACCTTTTTGATGATTTAACACCGTTTGGGCTAATATCATAAATTCGAGCCAATTCCGAAATAGTGTTAACTTCTAATTTATGAGCTGTTAGTTCTAAAATTTGAACTAACTTTTCTTTATCATTCTCTTTATCTACTTCTATAAGTAGTTGATTTTTAGTTTTTTCCATAGTTATAAATTTATAATGTTATATATACGGTTGTTATGTACAATAAAAAAAAGAAAAACGGCCACTCACTCATACTCTAAAAAAGTGAATGTTGTCTTGTATTCTCTTTAATATTATTTATTGCATTTTGAAAATATTGTTTATCAATTTCACAGGCTGTTAATGTTAAATCCATTTTTTCTATTTTATTTACAGAATCTAAAGCTATTGCAATATTTCCAGAACCTAAATGCGTATCTAATATTTTAAATCCTTTTTCAGCATATTTAGTAAATAAATATTGATACAAGGCCACAGGCTTTTGAGTTGGGTGTATTTTTCCATTTTTAGGTGTTGGTAGTCTATAAATCTTTGCCAACTTATCAAAAGAAGTCCAAGCAAGTTCAGCCATAGCTAAAGAGAAATCATCACTTATTTTTTTATCCCATACAATAAAACATCTTGTAGGCGGTAAGCTAAAGTAGTTTCCACCCCAAATAATTTGATTTTTAGAAACTCTAAATAGTTCTTTAAAATATTCGTCAGTAGGCACTTCATCCCAACCCTTTTCAACCACTTCATTAAAATTCATTTTGCCAGTTTTACCGCCTTTAAATTTATCGCCTATTCCATAAGGTGGGTCAACTATAGCCAAGTCAAAATAATCGTCTTTATAACGCTTCATTAACTCTAAATTACATTCATTAGTTATATTAAAATATTCTTTCATACTCTTGTGTTTTATTTGCCTTCCTATCGTCAGGCAGGCCGTTTTTCTTTTTTTTACAGATACATAACAACGCATATAGTTTATTGGCCACGTTGTTTGCGGTTATAGGCCAACAAACCATATCCAAATACATTACCAACAATTAAAAAAGGGTCTGTTGATTTCTATGTTGGTTCAGTCTTATGTTTGCCTTATCAAAGTAATTGCTATTTATTTCAGTAGCTACTAAATCATATTTTAAGTTATCACAAGCAATCGCAATGCTACCGCTTCCTAAATATGGGTCAAAAATTTTATTGCCCTTTTCAGCAAATTCAGTTAACAACCATTCATATAAATAAATTGGTTTTTCGGTTGGGTGTATTCTACAACTTGGTTTTCCAACGCCTTGTATGTTGTTAGGCGTGCCATACCTGTTCCCAGACCAAACATACCTCACCATTTTTGCAGGTTTATCAAAAGAAGTCCAAGCAAGTTCACCATCAGAATAGTTTTTACATTCAACCAATTTATCCCAAAAAACAAAACAATTAGTATTATTCAAGTTTTCAATAAAATTATTTGCACCCCACACAATTTGATTTTTAGATATTCTAAAAAGTTCAGTCCAAAATTCGCTTGTTGGTTTATTTCCAAAGTTTTTCATTTTACCGTCAAGTTTTGCCCTCATTTGCTTTGTTGGTGCATTGTCTTTTTCATCTCTATAAGGTGCATCTACAATGGCTAAATCAAATTGTTTATCCTTGCATTGCTTCATAAACGGCAAACAATCAACGTTGTGCAATTCTATTTTACTTCTGTACATAATTCTCTTTTTTAAAAGTTGGTAACAATGGCTATAAGTAATTATAAAAACTTAAAATCTGCACCATTTAGGTAGTCATCATACCATCTGCTAATTAAGTGCGGTCTTGGTTTTCCACTCATTGGTCTTGTTTCATTGTACCACTTATAAACCTTGTCGTTAAATTGTCTGTATGTCATCTTTAAATCGTTTTTATAACTACTCATAGCCTCGTCCGTTAGCTGCAAGTGCTACGTTCCTATTTTAAATTTAAGTTCGTGCATATAAGCCGTAATAATATTTTTTTATTCCCCACGCTCTTTAATAACAAAAAACTGTTTTACAAGGTGGAAACCACTCTTTTTTCCAATTTTTATGCTCTTCTTTTATTTTTCCCCAATGTACATTTTGATAATTGTTTTCTAATTTTAAACAAACTTCCCTATATCTATCAATAGAATCATCAATGTCAAAACTCCATTCAAAAACCATTTTTTTAAACGAAAAATTTAACTGTTCTAAAATAGGCATTTCAAAACCTTCTATGTCTATTTTTATACAATGGTTTTTGTTTGCGATTTTGTCAATAGAAATAGTTTCTACTTCTTTTTTACCAAATCCCCAATCTTTTAAAAGGCTGTTCCTCCAAGTGTTTCCATTTCTACCAGTAAACAAATCCATTTTTTTTGAATCATCAACTACAACTGCTTTTTTCACAATGTTAGCTTTAAAACCATTCAACTCTAAATTCTTTTTTATTAAATCACAATGAACATCATCCGGCTCATAAACATCAACAGTTGCTCCTTTGTAAATAGCTAAAACCGTAAAAGCACCTATGTTTCCACCTAAATCAATCCAATGTTCCCCATTTTCTATTTTAAAGTATGATTTTTCGTAACAATTTCGTTCTACGACTTCTTTTATAGTTTTTATGTCGCTTGTGTTCGGTCGATAATAAAACTTTAAACCCGTTCTTTCTGAAACATAAATAGGTAATGTTTCTGAAAATAAATCTTTGTAAATCATAATTTATTATTTGCTCTCTTTACTCTTTCTAACTCTTCTTTAGGTGCTAAACATTTTATTGTTTTTTCACGGTAATACATAACAAAACTTATTCTTTCATCTTCTTCGGTTTCGTTGATTATAGGTGTGTTTCCATGCCATCTATGAACATCCACTAAAAGTAAATCAGTACTACATAAATCAAAAGCTATTTTATACTCAGGAAGCACAAAATAACCTCCTTTACTCCCTTTAGTTTTGTGACAAGATAAATTACCAAAAGATTTTTTTAAATCTCCACTATCTTTATGAACGGCTGTTTGAAAATCTTTGTTTACTGTAACCGTTGTAAATGTTGTTCCAGAAATAACATAGTTTTGGTTAGTAGCTTTTGCAAACTCGTTTTGATAACTCCACTTTTCGGGAATTAACTCTTTAAATTTTCTGTCTACTTCTTTTATAAAAGGAATTGCATTATTGAATTTTTCAAACTCATTTTTGGTGTATGCGGTTTTTCTACAATAAGGCATCATAACCGTTCTGTCCATATAACCTAACAACCCATTTAAAACACAATTACCTACTTTATATTTGCTTTTTCTACCGTCTTTAGTTATTGTTTGTAATTTGAAGTTTTCTTTTATATGGCTTCCAGCTCTATTCATTGTTTTATCTAACTGAACCTTACCGCTTGCAATTCCCCTATTATCCATTTTGACAATAGAATCTCTTACATTTTCAACACATTTAAATAGTTTATTTTCGTCTAAAACATTTCGTCTAAATTTAGCCAACAAAACACCGTTAACAGTATAAACATCACAATCGTAATCTATTAATGTGTCAAAGTCTTTTTCGCTTAAAAATTCACCCATTAAATAATCAGCGTTTTTTATTTTTTTAATTACTTTCAATGTCTTCATATACTTTTTTCATTAAATAATCGCTCAAATTATCCACATTATTTTTATTAAAAACTTCATCCATTTTTGATAAAATTTCTTTTTGTTTATCGTCAACATAAATACAAACTCGATTAATGTTAGTGTTGTCTATTGGATCGTTGTTTTCTTCTAACTCAAATTTAAATAGCTCCATTTTTAATAGTTTTGCTTCCTGCGTCAGCAATTTTGCCCTCGCTCAAAAAAATATTATTACTACGTTCGTTTTCCATGTCAAAGTTTATCGTTTAAATCCGCACCAGACAGCTAACAATGTGTAACAGGCATTAAAACGACCTGTTACACCCACCGTTATAGCTAATTGCTTATAAATACTTTTAATGTTTGGCAATCATCTTGTAAGCTAATTTCTATTTTATTAGTTGGTTTCCAATTAACATAGCTTCTACCTTTTTGGTCAATTACTTCTACTCTGTTTACTTTTTCTAAGAAAGTTACAGGAGGCAACATAGCCATAACATCGGACATGCTTAATGCCTTTCCATTTTTGTCAAATAATTCTTTTTTGTTGCTCATATATTTTTACTTGTTATTAGCTTAGTTTAATGGCACTACACATAAACAAACCGTTAGCAAATATACAATAAAATTTTTAACTACAAAAATATAATTATAAATAAAATTAAATTACCTCATAATCAACAAGTTAAGCATTTTTAATAAAAAAAGTTATCTTTTTTTTAGCATCGTATTACTTTTTGTATTACATTTGCTCCATAAACTTTTAAAAACAAACAAAATGGAAAATCAAGAAAAAAAATCAGAACTATCTTTAAAAGATGTAAAAGAAATAATTTTCGACTTAGGTCAAGGTTACCAGCAAACTTTTAAAAATATCCCAATATGGTCAGACATTATGCAGAAAGCTGATGAAGTTGGGCATTTCGCATCTGAAATAGTTGAAAGAGTTATTTTAAGTCATAAGTCAATTTCGGAAAAACAAGCGTGGGTAGTTGCTTACTTCGCTAAAAATAACGGATTAATAAACGCTTAAAAATTATAAATTATGAAAGCAAAAGGTCAACACTCAAAGAGAATTAGAAAGATGCTATTAAACATTTTTAAAACAACAAACAATGGATATTGCTCTACTATTGATATAGCAGGGGGTTATATTAGAGAAAATAACGGGCACGTTTACGTAGTTAAAGAAGGTATTAATATTAGAAATATTTAAAGCCTCGTAGTTTCTCTTAAAATTTTAAAACGATATGAAAAAACTAACAAACATTAGATGGAATCAAGAAATGAAACTTCCAAGTATAGAAACTGGAGATAGTTATATTGAAGAAGACTGTTTCCCAATTTTATTTAACTACAATGGATATGAAATTAACGCAAATGTTTCTTTTGGGTTGGTTGTAGATACTTTTGTATTTGATGGCTCAACAGACCATTACGGCGATTCAGAATGTAGAGAAGTTGCAGAAGTTGTAGATGTGGATTTTGAATTAAAAGAAATTTTTTACAACGATGGAGATGAATTTAAGGTAAGTTTAAGGGAGTTTAACGAAATACAAGAGTATTTAAAAAATGATTTAGAAATACAATATTAAGATTATGAAAAAAAACGAATATAAAAAAAGAGATGCAAACGGTAATCAATTACCAGAGCAAATAGGCAAAGGCTTAAATTTAGAGCATTTAGCTAAAGTAAAAGAAGCAAGAGAAGTTAAGAATAAAACTATAATAGCTAAAGTAACAACTTCATTTAAAGAAAAGTGGCAAAGAAAATTAAAAGAGCATAATCTGGATGAAAGTACGGTCATTGTAAAGTTAGCAGAGATAATAACAAATGATAGTGATTTGTATATGAGTTTATTATCTGAAAATGTTGAGCTAAAACAAACTAACAAAGAATTAATTAACGAACTTAAAAAAAATATAAAATGAATAAAGAAAAATTAACAGAGCTTTACAAAAAGTATAATCTAACAAAAGATGATGTATTTAAGCATCAACACTACATCATAATAACAAGAAGTGGAATTAATAAAATAGAAGCTAAGGCTAAAATTAATATAACATACGATGTTGTTAAGTGCGAAAGAGATTTTTGTGTAGTAAAAGCAAATGGCAGTCATAACGAATTATCTATTGAAACTTTTGGAAGTGCTTTAAAAGGTAAAGATTTTAAAGACGGTAATACTAACAGTTGGTATGTTATGGAAATGGCAGAAAAAAGAGCAATGTCAAGAGCCGTATTAAAACTAACTGGATTTTATGAATTAGGGGTGTTTGGGGAAGATGAAAGCGAAGATTTTAAAAAGAAATAATTATGA
>Ga0129345_1000095_pt1 | contig 29195 bp, 30 predicted proteins | sample CPBDNA_FD_94425 | JGI IMG/M metagenome (GOLD analysis project Ga0129345, IMG submission 94425) | Freshwater to marine salinity gradient microbial communities from Chesapeake Bay, USA - CPBay_Sum_20_0.8_DNA | ecosystem: Environmental > Aquatic > Marine > Coastal | place: USA: Chesapeake Bay...
ATAATTTTTCGTGAAACTGGATTTCTATTAGAGTGATCAATTTGGCGATAGTAATGTTCAGCATGCTGAAGATAAAATTGTTCAAGAACGTCATCTCCTTGGCCTTTGGCATCCTTAGCCTTGTTTAAAAAATCGTTATATTGATCTTTTGGATTCTTACCATTTCTTTTAAAACCATTAGAATTACCATTATTTTGTAAATATGGAGAGTCAGCTACTCCTACTCTTCCACCAGAATTAAGTTTTCTTGAAGAACCAAAAGGTTTTCTTTTAGGATAATTTTTCATAAGTTTTATTCGATTATCTTTAAATAAAGAGCCCTACAATTTAAGATTTATGGGAATGTTATCTTTAATAATCTATCTAAATTAAGATAATCTTGTTTTTTATAGACTATTTTGATCGATTTTTCTAATAAAAATTTCTCTAATTCATCAACAATAGTTGGATCTATTTCAAAATAAATATCTCCTTTAAAAGGCATAGTTTCAATGGAATTTACTATTTTAATATAAAAATCAAGGCCTTTGACCCCTCCGTCTAAAGAAATTCTGGGATCATGTAAAGTCTCTTGATTTAAAGCATAGTAGAGACTAGTTGGAATATAGGGAGGATTACAAATAATTAATTTTATATTTTTTATTTTTGATATTGGATAATTCTCAAATAAATTTGATTCATATAAATTTGATCTACTATCTACGGCTAGATCATAAATATTTTTTTTACAATTTGATAAAGCTTGCCTTGAAATATCAATAAAATCACATGTTGAGGATTTAAATTCTTTTAATAAAGATATGCCCAAACAGCCTGTTCCACAACATAAGTCTATAAACTCAAATTTTGAATTTTTTAATGAATTAAAATCTTGGATAATAGACTCTATTAAAATCTCTGAGTCGGAACGAGGATCTAAGGTATTTTCATCAGTATAAAAAATATCTTTCCAAAAACCTTTTTGCTTAATAATTTTTGATAGTGGTTTTCCAGTTATTCGTTGACTTACGATACATTCAATCATTTGAAAATCTATATCCTCAAATTTTACATCTAAGTAGTTTGATTTATTTGCAGAGTGGGAAATTATTATTTGTGACTCGGTTAGTGGGTTTTTTAAAGAACGATCATTTAATATCAAGTTAATCTGATCTCTGAGTTCAGTTTTATTATGAATTTTTTTATTGAGCATCCAGCTGATTGAGTTTTTCAGCCTGCTCACTTGCTGATAAAGCAGAAATCATTTCCTCAAGAGCCTCTCCTGTTAAAAATTGATCTAGCTTATAAAGAGTAAGATTAATTCGATGATCAGAAACTCTTCCCTGAGGAAAGTTATATGTTCTTATCCTCTCTGAACGATCACCTGATCCCACTTGGCTTTTTCTATTCGATGATTGTTCTTGTTGTTTTTTTAATCTCTCAACATCGTAAATTCTTGAGCGAAGGATTTTTAGGGCTTTTGCTTTATTTTTATGTTGTGAACGCTCATCTTGTTGGGTGACGACTATCCCTGTTGGTAGGTGAGTTATTCTAACAGCGCTATCTGTGGTATTCACTGACTGACCTCCCGCACCACCTGATCGATAAACATCGATTCTTAGATCTGAATCTTTTATATCAACATCTACCTCTTCCGCCTCAGGAAGAACTGCTACCGTTGCAGCAGAGGTATGAATTCTGCCTCCTGATTCTGTTTCTGGTATTCTTTGAACCCGATGAACACCTGATTCATTTTTTAAAAATTTAAATACTCCGTCTCCTTTAATTTCAATTATCGCCTCTTTGATACCTTTTAATCCCGTCTCACTTTTTTCCATTGGCTGAAAATTCCAATTTTTAATAGCAGAATACCTTTCATACATCCTAAACAAATCTCCTGCAAATAAAGCAGCTTCATCACCACCTGTGCCAGCTCGTATTTCTAAGATAACATTTTTATCATCAGCTTCATCTTTTGGGAGCAAGGCAATGAGCAAATCTCTATTTTTATTTTCAAGATCTTTTTCATATATCGGCAATTCTTGTTTTGCCCATGAACGTAAATCCTCATCGTTTTCTTTTTCTAAAATTTCTTTATATCCTTCAATTTCTTTTTCTAGTTTTCGAATGTTATCAGATAAGGAAATTATTGGCTCTAATTTTGACAAATCCTTATTAATTTGAATAATTTTCTTATTATCTAAACTTTCTGAATTCATTAATTGATCATTTAAATGATCATACTTAATTTTAAGATCGGCTATTTGTTTATCTAATTTCATGATCTAATTTAATTTCACTTTGATTAAATATTTTTTGTTCTTTTGTTTTTAAATTTTTCAAGACAATCTTATTGTTTAAATTTTCTTCATCTCCTATTAACAAAATAAAATCAAAATTATTTTTATCCGCATAACTAAATATTTTTTTTATATTCTTATTTATTTTAATTTCATGAATGCAATTAAGGTTATAAATCTTTTTTAGAATTTCTGATTTGAGAAGAAATTGATCATTCTGAACAGCAAGAAGGACTTTTAATTTTTCTTCTTTATCATTTTTAATATTAACTAGACTCATTAATCTCTCTATTCCAGCAGCCCACCCCACTCCTGGGATATCTCTAGGAGAAATCAAGCTAATTAATTTATCGTATCTACCCCCAGCCAGAATAGCATTTTGTCTTTTGTCTTCATTTGTTTGAAATTCAAAAGCTGTATCTGTGTAGTAGTCTAACCCTCGAACCAACTTATGATCTATTGTGTAATCAATCCCATTATTGTCTAAGAGTTCTTTAACTTGATTAAAATAAACAGTACTTTCTTGTGATAAATTTTCACTGATAACTGGTGCGTTAGTAAGTATTTCTTTATCCTGTTCATCTTTGCTATCTAAAATTCTCATAGGATTTTTCTCTAATCGAGAAAGAGATGTTTCAGATAGTTTGGATCTATATTGACTTAAATAATCAATTAAAATTTTTGAATAATTTAATTGATCTGCTTGAGAACCAAGTGAGTTTAAAATTAACCTGAAATGTTTTTTTTCAACTCCGATTTCTTTTAATAGACTATTTGCAACCATAATCATTTCAAAATCAACATAAGGTGATTTTTCTCCGATATTTTCTATATTAATTTGATGAAATTGGCGATAGCGGCCCTTTTGAGGCCTTTCTCTTCGAAACATTGGGCCATGAGTAGAAATTTTCATAGATCCTGATAGATATTCACTTGCAGCAAATCTAGCAATACTACTTGTTGCTTCAGGTCTAAGGCAAATTGTACTATCTCCTTTATCTGTAAAAGCATACATCTCTTTGGAAACAATGTCTGTGTGTTCGCCAACAGAACGAGTAAATAAATCTTGATGTTCAATAATCGGAGTCTGAACTTGTTGAAAATTAAATTTATTGGTTAAAGAATAAAATTTTTCAACAATGAAGTTAAATTTTTTAATTTCTTCCCCGTGTATGTCATGTGTACCCTTAACTGGTTGAATATTTTTATTATTCATTAGCTGTGGATTTCTTCTACTTTATTTTCGATTGTTTTAACTAGATACTCAACTAAATCTTCGTTTTGTATTCTATGACTTTTTTCACCGTCAACATATACCATGTGTGTATCATTTCCTCCGCCCGTGATACCTATGTTGGTCATAGTTGCCTCTCCAGGGCCATTAACAACACAGCCAATAATTGATACTGTGATAGGTTTTTTAATATGAGATAAGCGACTTTCAACGTTTTTAACAGTTTTAATAACATCAAATTGTTGGCGAGCGCACGAGGGGCAAGATATAATAGTTACTCCATAATCTCTGAGGTTCAAAGATTTTAGCATTTCAAAACCTACTTTTACTTCTTGGGTGGGGTGGTCTGACAAAGATACTCTTATGGTATCCCCTATACCTTGATATAAAAGCATACCCAGTCCAATAGATGATTTGATTGACCCACTAAAATAACTTCCCGCTTCAGTAATCCCCAAGTGTAGTGGATAATCACAGTATTCTGATAAGAGTTGGTATGCTTCTACCGAAGTAAAAATGTTGGAGGCTTTTACACTTATTTTAAAATTATCAAAATTTTGATCTTCTAATAATTGGATATTTAGCTTTGCGCTCTCGAATAAAGCTTGAGCTGTTGGGCTTTTATATTTTTCTAATATCTGTTTCTCCAAACTTCCTGCATTCACACCTACTCTTATTGGAATGTGATTTTGCTTAGCCGCTTCAATTACCTCTTTTATCTTTTCAATCGAACCTATATTTCCAGGATTGATACGCAGACAATGAGCTCCGTTTTCAGCTGCCTCGAGTGCTCGTTTATAATGGAAATGAATATCTGCAATCAATGGTATAGATATATTTGGAATTATTTCTTTTAGAGCAATTGAAGATTTTTCATCTGGAATTGAAACTCTAACAATATCACATCCTTCTTTTTCAATAGAATGGATTTGCTCTAGTGTTGCTTCTATATCGTGGGTAAGAGTGTTAGTCATAGTTTGAACAGATATAGGAGCATCGCCACCAACTAACACATTACCAACTTGAATCTGTTTAGTTTTTTTTCTTTTAATCGAATATGAATAGTTCATTTTATTTCAGATAATTTATTTATATTGAATTCTTTAAGTGCATAAGGTCTATCTACATTAATATGATAAATAGAATTATTGGTTATTATTTTATCTATGAATTGGATATTAGATAAATCAATAGAAAAATCACCGTTAAAATCTAATTTTAGAGGGTTATCTGAAGTGATCGTGCCAAAGTTTATAGTTTTTTGAATATTATCAATAATTTTATAAGAAATTGAATAATTATCGAGCACTGACAACTCAAAAGAATTATGAATATTGTTATTATTATTTAAAACCAATTTATTGATAAATTGGTCATGATTAATTTCTTCATAATTAAAATTAGATAAAATTTTTACTGCATCAAGATAAATTTGATCTTTCTCAATCAAATTAAAATCAGATTTAAAATTAAATTTTTTATACATATCAAAAGATAGGGAAAACAAAATAATAATCACTAAAATAAAAAAAAATATTGTTAAAATTAATTTTGTATTATCGTTCGGTATCGGTACTACTTCAACAACTGTTGAGTTTTCATAAAGACCTAGCGATTTGAGTATAGAGTTTCTAAATATCTTTTCATATGATTTAAATTTATCGGGTAACTCTTCATTATTTTCAATTTTTTGAATAATTTCAGTATTCATCTTTAACTTGATTGCTAATTGATTAACTGTAAGGCCTTTTTTTAGCCTTGCTTCTTTAATGGAAAATAATTTATTCAAAAACTATTTATATAATTTATAGGCTTGATGTAGTTTCTGAACCGCAATATCAGTAAATTTTTCATCAATCAAGATACTGATTTTTATTTCAGAAGTTGTGATCACTTGAATATTAATTTTATTTTTTCCTAATGTGTCAAATAATGTTTGGGCAACTCCAGCATGAGATCTCATTCCTACTCCAACGACAGAAATTTTTGATATTGTATTAGAAGAATTAATTCTTTTATAACCAATATTTATTTTCTCCTTTTTTAAAATTTTTAAAGCTTTTTCAAGATCTCCTCTTGGAAGGGTAAAGGATAAATTAGCAAATTTTCCATCTTGAGATACGTTTTGTAAAATCATATCAACATTGATATTGCCCTTCGCTAAAGGGCCGAATATTTTTGAAGAAACACCAGGTTTGTCTAATACTCTTGATAGAGTTATTTTTGCTTCATCTTTTGAATACGCTATACCACTAACAGTATTATTTTCTAATTTACTATTTTCTTCTGTCACAATAGTACCTGATATTTTTGGTCTCATAGACGATCTTACGCTTAATTTTGTTTTTTTTCTCATCGCCAATTCTACGGATCGAGTCTGAAGAACTTTAGCTCCTTGCGAGGCTAATTCAAGCATTTCTTCATATGAAATTTGTGGAATTTTTTTTGCATTTTTAACTAAGTTAGGATCAGTTGTATAAACGCCATCGACATCAGTATATATTATACATTCTGCATCTATAGCTGCAGCTACAGCTACTGCGCTAGTGTCAGAGCCTCCTCTACCAAGAGTGGTAATTTCATTTTTTGAATTTATCCCCTGAAAACCAGGAATAAGAAGAACATCATAATCTTGTAGCTCTTTGAAGATTTTATCTTGATTAATTGATAAAATTCTCGCTTTCGTATGTTCGATAGAGGTTCTAATTGGTATTTGCCAGCTTAAAAGAGATCTAGATTTAATTTTAATGCTATTAAGATAAATAGACATCAAAGAACAAGAAACATTTTCTCCAGTAGAAATTGCATTATCATAATCCATAGAATTTGGAGATTTGGAGAAAATTTTTGTCAATTTAATAAGACGGTCAGTCTCACCTGACATTGCTGATAAGATTGCAATAACTTTATATTTTTTGGACCAGTCAGAAATTATTGATGCAGATCTTTTTATGGCTTCAGGACTACCAACTGAAGTGCCGCCAAATTTTAAAACTTTTACTTTCATAAATTACGGTAATATACATTTAAGTATTATTAAGTAAAGATCATGCAAAACTATAATTATAAATATTATGAACCCTTAGAACAAATGATTGCCGTCAGACATCAATATATGAGTAAAATTATAAAGAAATTCACAAATTTAAATATTTATGAATATTTAAATAATAAAAAAATTTTAGATATTGGCTGTGGTACTGGTGAATTTCTTAAAAACTATCATGATTTAGATAACCAGTGCATAGGAATTGATATTCAGAAAAACTTTAAATTTAAAAATGTAAATGGATATATTTTGAAAAATATTGATTTAAAAGGTTTTATCAAAAATAATAAAAAAAAATTTGATGTTATTTTTTTATTCGAATTTTTAGAACATTTAAATTTAGAAGATAGAAAATTTTTATTTAAAAATCTTTTTAATTTATTAAATAAAAATTCTTTAGTTTTTATTTCAACATTGAATAAAAATATAATTTCTCGATTCTTTAGTATCGAAATAGCAGAAAAATATCTTAAACTACTTCCACAAAACACTCATGAATATAAATATTTTATAAAACCATCTGAAATTCAAAATCTAGCAAAAAGTAACAAACTTTCTCTTCTAGATATTTCTGGAATGAGCTATAATCCTATATTTAAAAGTTTTAAATTATCTAATTTTGATTTAATTAATTATTTTGGAACATTAAGTAGTTAATTTTTTTTATTTTGTTTTTTTTCAAAGGGCAATCTTATTAGAGGAATACCTTCTTCGACCAAATCATTGCTTTCTTTTTCAGTCGCTTCTCCATAAATTGGTTTATCCTCTTTTTCACCATAATGAATTTTTCTTGCCTCCTCAGGAAAATTTTTACCAACATAAATATAATTTTTTTCTATCTCTTCTTTTAATTTTTTGATTTTTTGATTGTAATTTGCAAAAACTTTTTCTTGATTTCTTTTTTGTTTATCAAGACTATTTGATTTTGAAGAAATATTTGGAGCCATTACAGATTTGAATATAGAACTTGATCCGCAATAAGGGCAATCTATCAACTTTTTTTTTCTTTGCTTTTCAAATGAGCTAGAATCATCAAAGCTAGCTTCGAATATGTGATCATTATCGCACCTTAAATCAAATTTAATCATAATTACTAATTAGTATAAATATCTATATTTTCAAGTCAGTTAAAATTCCTATCATGCATTAAGACGGGAATGGATTTTTGAAATTTTTCGACAGATTTTAAGTCTATTTCACAATTGAGCACCATTTCTGAGTCTGCGGCTTCAGAAATAATTTCCCCCCATGGATTGACAACAAGACTATGACCATAAGTTGATCTGTTCTCTTCATTGGTTCCCCATTGATTAGGGGCCACTATAAAAATACCATTCTCAATCGCTCTCGCCCTTAGTAAACAGTGCCAATGTGCTTTTCCAGTTGTGTAAGTGAAAGCTGAAGGAACTACGATCGCTTTACAAGACTTTTTGGATAATTCCCTAAATAATTTCGGAAAACGTAAATCATAGCATATTGAATGACCTATCAACTCTCCATTTATCTCCACAGATCTTAGAGAAGATCCAGGAGTATAAGTATCACTTTCTTTATATTCCTCATTATTTTTTAAAATTACATCAAACATATGAATTTTATCGTAATAAGATGAAATACTTCCTTCTTGATTAATTAAGATTGACCTATTGTAAACTTTGCCCTCATCTAAAATAGGCAAAGAACCTAATAATAAATTTACTTTATTTATTTTTGCAAAGTTTTGATAATGCAAAATGTATTCATGATCCATAGCAAATGATGTTTTTGTTAAATTGGATAAAAATAGAAAACACTCAGGTAATAATATTAAATCTGGCTTAAAACTCAGAGCCTGGTTGATAAATCTATCTACTTTTTGGAAATTTTTATCTACTTGAGGTCCAACAGTTATTTGAACAAGAGATAACCTCATTGCTCTTTAAGAGAAAATAAATCAAAAGTAGTATTCTCCTTAGATGCCTTATGAATTTTTATACTTTCATCCGGCAAAATAGATAAACTATGGTTTGCAAATAAAATATAGATAAATTCTTTATTATTTCGTATTAAGCTTAACTTTAGTGTTTTATCTTTATTAACTAATACCGAAGGTTTATCAGCGATATATGAAAAATCTTCTTTGTTAGTCAATGAGTTAATTGAGTCGAAATCCTTATTAAATTTTTCAATATCCTCATAGAAGTTCAATCTTTTTTGATCTAAGTTAAATCTGGAAATCATAAAAACAATTTAACACAAAATGATACAATTTAATTTAAAAAAAAAGGAAGCTAGGAAAGAACTATATTATAAAAAAGATAACTTTATCTCAGAGTTGGGCGTTGAGCTAATAAACAAAAAGACAAAATTTATTCTTAATAAACCAAATTCATCGATTCTTTCTGATGAAAGGCTTAAAATAAAAGACTCAACTGGCGATGATGTAATCTTTAATGATATAGACTTATTTCTCCAAAATAAAAAAAATGCAGATGCATTTATCTGTAATTTTGATCTACAAATTCCTTTAGCAATTAATTCTCAAAGATTTTTTCAAAATATATATGAAATTTTGAATATGGATGGATTTTTTTGTTTTAATTTATTGACTTTAAATTCTTTTATTACTCTACAAAAAATATTCCTAGAAATTGATGATAATGTTTTTAATGGAGCTCAACGTAGATTTGGACCTTTCCACGACACTTCTGATATAATTACAAATTTAAACAAAAGTAAATTTAAAGAAGTAGTTGTAAGTACTGAGCAACTTGAATTAAATTATAAATCTCTTGATAAAATAAGAGCCGATTTTAAAGAATTAGGCATATCTAATTATTATAATGAGAATATTAGAACAAATAAAAATTTTTACAAAAAAACTAACTCATTATTTAAAGAATTAATATCAAAACATCAGCACGTTCCAATTGAAATGGAAATTTCGACATTTACATCGTGGAAATAAATTTATTTTGATATAAAGATATTCTATGTTTCAAAAAATAAACGATTTTTTTGCAAATCAAAAAAATTCTAAGTTACTTAAAGAAATTTCAGGGACATATGTTGAAAAGATTAATTCTCTTGAAAATGAAATAAAGAAACTTAGTAAAGCAGATATTCTTAAGAAATTAGATGAAATTAGAAATAAATCTGATGGTAAATTATCAGAACAAGATATTTGTTTTGCCTGCGCCATTGTAAGAGAAGTATCTTACAAAACCATCGGGCTTAGACATTATGATTGTCAGATAATATGCGGTCTCGCTTTGTATCATGGTTTTATTGCGGAAATGAAGACAGGAGAAGGCAAAACCTTGGTGGCCACCATCCCAGTTTTGTTAAATAATCTTTTAAAGAAAAAAGTTCATCTAATAACTGTTAATGATTTCCTTGCAAAAAGAGACTCTAATTGGATGAACCCAATATATGAATACTTAAATATTTCGAATTCCTTTATCCAAAATGATCAGACAATTGAAGAAAAAATTTCTAGTTACAACAATGATGTGGTATACGGCAATAACAATGAATTTTGTTTTGACTATTTAAGAGATAACCTTCGTTCTATAAATACTCCAAAAATGCAGAATGCATTAAATGTTGCAATAATAGATGAAGCTGACTCTGTTTTAATCGATGAGTCAAGATCTCCTCTAGGTATCTCGGGACCAGTTAAAACGCCCATTCAATTATTTAAACTTTGTTATGAAATTACTGAAGATTTATCTTTGGATGATGTGGAAATCAACGAGGAAAGAAAAAATGTTCTATTAAAAGATAGTGGCATTAAAAAAATAGAATTTAATCTCAAAAAAATAAATTATTTAAAAGGTAATAGTTTATTCGATAATGAAAATCTAGAAGCCTACCAAATAGTTAACCAATCATTAAAAGCAAGGTTCATTTACGAAAGAGACAAAGATTATATTGTCAAAGATGGGCAAATCGTAGTAATTGACGAGTTTTCAGGAAGGTTAGCTCAAGGAAGAAGGTTTGGGGAAGGATTACATCAGTCTCTAGAAGCTAAAGAGAATGTGAAAATCCAAGCTGAAAGCATTACTTTAGCAAGCATTACTTTTCAAAATTATTTTAAAAAATATGAAAAAATATCAGGCATGACTGGGACTGCTCTAACAGAAGCAGAGGAGTTTTTAGAAATTTATGGTTTAAGTGTAATAGAAATCCCCACAAACAAGAAAATGATAAGAATAGATCGTAATGATCAAATTTATAAAACTAGTGAAGAAAAATATGAAGCCGTATTAAATTTGGTTAAAGACAAATATCAAAAAGGGCAGCCTCTTTTAATCGGTACTACTTCTATTGAAAAATCTAACTATATTTCTGAAATTTTAAAAAAGGCAGAAGTTCCTCATAATGTTTTAAATGCCAAAAACCATCAAGATGAAGCAGAAATTATTGCTTTAGCCGGAAAACCATTTCAAATCACAGTTGCAACCAATATGGCTGGCAGAGGAACTGATATTAAATTAGGAGGTAACCCTGAGATCGATAAAAACTTTAAAGACTCTGACTATCAAAAAGTCATCGACTTAGGAGGATTATGTATTGTTGGAACCGAAAGGCATGAAAGTAGAAGAATAGATAACCAACTTAGAGGAAGGTCTGGCAGGCAAGGAGATCCAGGAGAAAGTATTTTTTTTGTATCGCTTGAAGATGATCTCATGAGAATTTTTGGTTCAGAAAAATTACAGTCCATGCTTTCTACTTTAGGGTTAAAAAAAGGTGAAGTTATTGAACACAAGTGGCTTACTTCCTCCATAGAAAGAGCTCAAAAAAGAGTAGAAGGGCATAATTTCGATATTAGAAAACAACTATTAGAATTTGATAATATTATCGATAAACAAAGAAATATTATTTATTCAAAAAGAGAAATGATAATCAATGATGATATTTTTAATTTTATAAAAGAAACTGAAGAAGAATTTATATCTAACTTACTTGAAAGTGAAGAAGATGAAATTAAAAATTTTCATAACACTCTACCCTTTCTTCAAAATAAAAATATGACTGATAAATCCATTTATCTTGACAATTTTGATGACATCAAAAAGGAAAATTATGAAGAGCATAAAGATATTTATAAAAAAATATTAAGGCAAGTAAGTTTAACTATACTAGATAAAAATTGGCACAATCATATTCAAGAACTTACTAATATAAGAATGTCAGTGAGTTTAAGTGGTTATGCGGGAAAAGATCCAGTAAATGAATTTAGAAAAGCCTCTTTTGCTGCCTTTAATACTTTAGTATATGAAATACAAAAACAGATGGTGTTAGTATTAAATAACATGAGTATTACTAATCAAAATTCAAAACAAAATGACAATGAAAATTTTGATAACTCTGCACCAAAAAAAATTGGAAGAAACGACCCCTGCCCCTGTGGTTCAGGTAAAAAATACAAACAATGCCACGGAAATTTGACTTAGGGTAAATAGTTTAAATAACGATTATTTCTTTGGTTCAATAATGAGGTCAAATCAATTTTTTTTAACTCATTCAAATTTTCTAATAAAGATTTTTTAAGATCTCTGCATATCACATCGTGATTTCTATGAGCGCCTCCAATAGGTTCCTCAATTATTTCATCAATAATTTTTAGATTTAAACAGTCTTTTGCAGTGATTTTTAGAGAGTTGGATGCTGTCTCTGCATAATCAGAGGATTTCCATAAGATAGAAGAACATCCCTCTGGGGAAATGACAGAATAAATTGAATTACTTAGCATTAAAACTTTATCACTTGTCGCTAAAGCTATAGCCCCTCCCGATCCGCCTTCTCCTATAATAACTGAAATACAAGGAGCCTCACAGTTTAAAGCTACTTTCATTGATTGAGCTATAGCTTCGGCTTGACCTCTTTCTTCAGCATCTTTGCCCGGATATGCACCGGAAGTATCTATAAAACAAATTAATGGTATATTTAATTTTGAGGCTAGTTTCATAATTCTTTGAGATTTTCGATAGCCCTCGGGCTTCGCCATACCAAAATTATGTTTTATTCTAGATTTCATATCATGACCTTTTTCAGTACCAAGAACCAATACAGGATTTTCATCCAAAAAAGCCATTCCAGAGATTATTGCATTATCCTCAGAATATAATCGGTCACCATAGAGAGATGTAAAGTTATCAAAAACATTTTGGACATAATCCTTAGTTTTAGGTCTTTGAGGATGTCTTGCAACTTTTACAATTTGCCAAGGGGATAAATTTGAATAAATCTTGTCTAGTTCAGTTTTTTCTTTTTCCTCGATAGATTTAATTTTAACAGAAATGTCAATATCACTTTCCTCAGATGCTTTGAGAAGAGATTTTTTTTCACTTTCCAGTTTTTCTAATTTTTCTTCAAAATCGAGATAAAACATTTCGAGACTATAATTTATTTTTTAAAGGATGATAAGTATCTAAAACGCTCTTTTTGAGAGATTTAGCTACTTTAGTATAAATTTCTGTAGTTGAGATACTAGAGTGGCCTAGAAATTTTTGAATATGTCTTATATCAGCATTATTTTCTAACATCGATGTCGCAAAAGAGTGTCGAAAGACATGTGTTGAAATTTTATATTTAATAAAACCGTCTTTAAAAGCCTTATCTAGGAATTTATTAACAGAACGCGCTGAAATTTTCTTTCCTTTCAAATTGAATATATAGCCTTCATTTTTTTTTAATGCAAATAGACTCTCAAGAAAATCACTTGTCAAATATGATTTTCTTTCTTTTGATCCCTTTCCATAAATATTTAAAGTCATATCAGTCTTAGATAAATCAGACCATTTTAAAGCTAATGCTTCAGAAATTCTTAAACCCGATAGATACATTAACTTTAAAATAATTAGATAAAGATTTTTATTAGCTAGATTGGAGTTGTCTAGGGAGATAAAAATTTTATTTATTTCATTTTTAGGAATAGCTTTGGGGATTTTTTTTGAACTATTTAAAGACTCAAAAATATTTAAATTTATATCTTTAATTATTTTTTCAGAGTGAAGAAATTTTAGAAAGTTTTTTAACGAAGAAAGTTTTCTATTTATCGTGGCATTAGAGATATTTTTTTTTCTCAGATTAGAAATATATTTCTCTACATTATAGTTAATACTTTTATTATTAATAAAAAAAATTAAAAATTGATTTAAATCTACTAAATAATTATTTATTGAATTTTGAGAAAGATTTTTTTCTGAAAATAAAAACTCTTTAAATGTATCAATATGACATTCTAAATTCATAAATTAGACAAGTGCACTTTGAAAAATAACTTTATAAATTCATTTTTAAGATATTCATTATTAATTAAATATTTATTAATAAAGTATAAATCAAATTCATTGAGAGAATAATAATCCTCACTTAATTGAATATAATAAATATAGCTCTCAATTAGGTTAAAGTTTTCCGATAAATTAAATAAATAAACTGGATCAACGAGAATATCTTTATTTTCTTCAATTAAGGATTTATCTAAATTGGCAAATTTTAAATCACCATTTAAAAAGAAAAATCTCATTAAGGGGCTTTTTAAGTCATTTTTATCATCTGAATAAAGTTCAGATTGGGAATTTGATGATAGATATCTTTTTAAACCTAAAGCTAAATAATTATCTTCTAAATTTTCTTCAGAAATTTCCGTCAAAATTACTTTTAAATTTTCCAGAAAAGAAGAGTTCTCGTATAAAGAAATTATAATCAAGGCGTTGATATATTTTAGATTTCTTGAAGTTATGCGCATTTCTCTAAATTGATCATAAATTAAGCGTGATAAATCATATAAATCCAATTGTATTTCTGAAGTATATTTTTCTAATATGGCAAGCTTGTTGTTATAATTGATTTCTTTGTTGATTTCATTGAACATTAATAATTCTTTGGGTTTGTCTTTTAAATTAGATAAAAGTGATAAATATTGGGAGCTGTTAATAATTCTATTTTTAAAAAGATAGTTTAACTCATATAATTTTAATTCATTAGATTTTCGGTATAGCTCTAATTCAAATATATTTGAAATATTCTCTACATAAATATTAGCATCATCTTTTATAGAAAGTATAAATAAATCAATCATACCTAATTGAGATAGATTGAATTGATCATTTAGATCTTTTTTATTAAGATAGTCTATTAAAAGAATAGTGTTGAGTTTTTTAAAATCATCATCATTGTAAATTTCTAATAAAAGAGAAATTTGTTGATTTTGATTATCTTTTAGTAAACAAATAATGTTGAACTCAATTACATTATCAAAATTTTTTTGGTTAGCATCTAAACGACCTAAATATTCACATAAATTTTCTATTTGATTTAATCTAAAGAGAGTATGAAGGTACGCTTGGTTTAATTCAGGATCTTGAAATTTTTCAAATAAGGCTTTTTCAAATAAATTAGAATTAATTTGGAAACCATAAGTTTTATTTGAAAATAATTTTATTTTTTCAAAGAAAAAATCATTACTATTTGAATATTTTGGAAAGATATCAGAATTAGTTAAGGGATCAAATAAAGAGTAAAAGAAATTGTCTTTGTATTCAATTTGTTCAATTAAATTTAATAAATCTTGTTGCTGTTCAATTTCCGTAATTAAATTATTCTGAGATACCGTTTGAAGCTGAAAGGCTATATCTTCTTCAAAATTAGCTTTTGAAATATTTGGGGCAAGAATACTTAAAAATATAAAAAAAAAAATCTTCATAAAAATTTTTCAATTGGAATACTGTATTTATTTAGTTTTGATGGAGCTGGTATTTTAATATTATTAATAGCGATAAATGTTATAAGTATGAGAATACAAATTGCTGAAATTATTATAATTTTTCTCATAGTTAATTATTATATAGAATTTTTTACTATATATTCAAAACAAATTAATAGACAAGAAATTGAATGAATAAGGATAAAAATTGTATTTGTCTAATAGGAATGCCAGGTTCTGGCAAATCAACTATTGGCAAACTATTATCAGAAAAACTAAAATACTCTTTTTTCGATACTGATCAAGAAATAGAAAAAAGAGAAAAAAATAAAATCAAAAATATTTTTTCTATAAAAGGCGAAGATTATTTTCGATCTGTAGAAACTCAAGTATTTAATGAACTTGTAGAGAAAAAAAAAATTGTTATTTCAACAGGTGGCGGACTTATTCTTAATAATTTAGAAAAATTAAAATTATCATTTAATATATATCTTTACTGTAATATAGATGTATTAATCCAAAGGGCATCTAGAAATAATTTAAGACCATTATTAAGTCAAAATACCCCTTTACAAATGACAAATCTTTTTAATGAAAGAAAAGATATTTATATTAAAATTGCAGATGTTACGATTAATGCAACTGATAATCAAAATGTTACAATTACCGAAATTATAAAAAAAATTAAAAATGATAATTAAAAAAAAAATAAATAACGAAAAACATATTATTCACCTTACTAACATTAGAGAATTAGAGAAACATTTATTCAAAGAAATATCAAATCTTGATATTTTGATAATTGATAGATCTTTGATTAGCATTAGACTGTTGAAAAAAATTTCCAAAAAATTTCAAGACAGAACTCTCGTCCTTATGGGAAATGAAAAAATTAAAAGCTTAAATAACTATGAAAATATTATCGAGAAAATAATTAAAATGGGAATACAAAGAAAAAGTAAAATCTATTCTTTTGGTGGGGGTACTATTGGAGATTTATCTGGATTTTTAGCCTCTACTTTGCTTAGAGGAATTGATCATATCATGATACCTACATCTCTTTTAGCCATGGTAGATAGTTCAATTGGGGGCAAAACAGGAATAAATAGTGAATATGGAAAAAATTTGATCGGCTCTTTTTATTTACCAAAAAGGGTTATTATTTGTCCAGAGTTTATCAATACATTGCCTAAAAGAGAGGTAGCTTGTGGTTTTGCTGAGGTTATTAAATATTCTATTATCAAACCCGGTTCATTAAATAAGATTTTATATAATCAAGAAGATATTATTAATTTTCTTTCTTTAATAATTGAAAATTCAATTAAAACAAAATTAAGTTACGTATCTGACTTCAAAGAAAAATCTAGCTTAAGAAGCTCAAGAGCTGTTCTTAACTTTGGTCACACTATAGGGCATGCAATAGAAAATTCAAATTCATACAATAGTTCGATAAAACACGGAGAAGCGATAGCAATTGGGATTATAATTGAATTAAAAATATCTCAACATTTGGGTTATTATAAAAAATCACTAGACCCAATAATTAAAATGATTAGAAATTTTGGCCTACCTACAGACTATTCAAAATATATCTCAAAAAATAATATTAAAGAGTTAATTAATAAAATGAAATTTGATAAAAAAGTAAATGATGGAAATGTCAGCTTTATCTGTATTGATAATAAAGGCGGCTTCGTTAAAGATATCACTTTTAAAAACTTAGAAACAATCCTACTTCAAATTATTTAATGACTTTATTAATATTTTGTAAATTGTTAGCAATTTTGATTTTGCTTATACTTTCTGCTATTTCCTCTGGATCTGAAACGGCTTTGACAGCTGTTTCTAAACTTCAAGCACATAGACAAAATGAAAAAGGCATCAAAAATGCAAATTTTATTTTGAAAATTAAAGAATTAAAAGATGAGTTTATTACAGGCATACTCTTGGCTAACAACGTATTTAATATTCTTGCTACTGCTCTTATGACAGAGTTATTAGTATCAGAGTTTGGTGGATATGGGGTAACAGTTGCTACAGTATTTATGACTTTAATGATCGTAATTTTCTCTGAGGTCACTCCAAAAATTTTTGCAATTAATAAACCTATGATCTTTGCCACAAAAGTGGCAAAATTTTTTTATTTTTACACAAAACTCATTAAACCCATAGTTAAACTTATTAATTATATCACGGGGAAAATTATAAAATATATTGGTCTAAATCTGTCTTCGGATCAAAGCAAAACTATAAAAGAAGAATTTGAAGGTGCCGTTCAATTACAAAGACAACTCTCCAAAAAAGGAGACCATGAAGCAGAGTATATGAGCAATTTACTTGAACTAAAAAATCTAAAAGTAGATGAACTTATGACTCATAGAAATGAAATTCTTTATCTAGACTTAGAAGATAACTATAAAGTTAATTTAAAAATTATAAAAAATTCTACTTTTACAAGAATTCCATTAATCAAAAATAATTTTAATAATCTTATTGGTATAATTGATATAAGAGAAGCTTTTAAAGATCCTTCGTTTAATGAAAATAGCGAAAACAGCTATTTAGAAAAAAATTCTTTTCAACCCGTATTTATTCCACAAAATAAACTTGCTATTAAACAATTAATTGATTTCAAAAGTCAACGTGAGCATATAGCCCTTGTAGTAGATGAGTATGGGGAAATTCAAGGGCTCATTACCCTAGAAGATATTATCGAAGAAATTATTGGGGAGATCTTTGATGAAACAGATACCGATGAAAGCTATTTAGAAAAAATTGACGAAAACAATTTTTTATTTAATGGAAATGCTAGCATTCGAGAAATAAATCGAAGTCTGAACATAGAACTTCCAGATCAATTTGTTACTATTTCAGGATTAATACACGACCTTGCAAAAGAAATTCCTAAAGTAGGAAAAATTATAACTTATAAAGAATTCAAAATACAAATTATTTCACGATCTATAAATAAAATAAATAAAGTAAAATTAATTCTTTAATATTTTAATTTCAATAGAGTGAAGTCCTGACTCAATTTCTGATTTTAGTTTATAATAGATTTGTCGGTGGATATCTAATCTATTTAAATTATTAAAATTTTTAACTTGGATTTCAATATGAGTTATTTCATTTATTGAGCCCTGAACTCCCTGGTGGCCAGCGTGGCTTGAACTATTATCAATTATATTAATAATTTCAAATTGACTAATTTCAATTAAAAGGGTTTTAATCTTCTCTAGGCACATAAAGAGTCATAATAGATGAATAAAAACAATAAAGAAAAAAAAAATTGCAACTTTCCTAATTGTGAGTCAGAAGGTGATTATCGTGCACCCTTGGGATATGAAAATTTAGATAACTATCAATGGTTTTGTTTAGAGCACATTAAAGAATTTAACAAAAGTTGGAATTACCATAATAAAATGAATTCAGACGAAATAGAGAATGAAATTAGATACGATACTATTTGGAGAAGGCCAACCAAAAGCTTTGGATCAGGGGGTAAATTTTACAATTTCACTATTAATGGAGAAGAAATGGGCTCTTTTGAAAATCCAAACATCAAACAATCTGGCCCCTCCAATAAATTGCTTTGGTCTCTATCCAAGCTTAATTTAGATATAAAAACAGATTTAAACTTGATAAAAAAAAGATACAAAGAATTGGCTAAAAAGTATCATCCAGATATTAGAGGTAACAGTAAGAATAGTATTGAAAAATTTAGAGAGATTGTTGAAGCTTATAATTACCTTTTAGAAAGATATAAAAAATGAACAAAATTGAATCTATAAAAAAAGAAAATTTAAATGAGGTCAATAATGTGTCTTCGGCAGATCTTTTTGGAATTAAAACTGATTTAGAAGTTCCACAATTTATAAAAAGAGCGGAACATTGTCCCCCTATTGATAAAAACTATGTTTTTGATGATGATACAACAATTGCAATATTATTGGGTTTAAAATTTAACAAGAGAGTATTCCTTCAAGGACTTCATGGCACTGGTAAATCTTCTCATATTGAGCAAGTATGTGCTAGGCTTAATTGGCCCTGTATAAGAATTAATTTAGACAGCCATGTATCAAGAATTGATCTAATTGGAAAAGACTCAATTGTTTTAAAAGAGGGTAAACAGGTAACAGAATTTCAAGAAGGAATATTACCATGGGCTTTTCAGAATAATGTAGCTTTAGTGTTTGATGAGTACGATGCGGGAAGACCTGACGTTATGTTTGTTATCCAAAGAGTTTTAGAAACCGATGGTAAACTAACGCTATTAGATCAAAATAAAGTTCTAACTCCACATCCATTTTTTAGAATTTTTGCTACAGCTAATACAGTGGGATTAGGTGATACTTCTGGAATTTATCATGGAACTAATCAAATCAATCAAGGTCAAATGGATCGATGGAATATAGTTGCAAAATTAAATTACCTAGATGAAGAAAAAGAAATTGAAATTATTTCGAAAAAAATTACAGCCAATACAGAAGAAAAAAAATTAATTAAAGCTATGGTTCAAATGGCCAATTTAACAAGAAAAGGATTTGAACAAAAAGATATATCGATCGTCATGAGCCCTCGTACAGTTATTATGTGGGCAGAAAATTATAAATTAATAAATAATATTCAAAAGTCTCTTGCTATGACTTTTTTGAACAAATGTGATGAAAGCGAAGTTGATATTTATAAAGAATATTTTCAAAGAGCATTTGGTGAAGATTTTTAGTTGGCTAAACACCCTCTACCTAATATTCCAAAACAAATATCAACTACTTTAAATAGTGTTAATAAAACTATTTCTAGCAATCAAAGTTTAAAAATTAATATTAATTCAAATATTATTTTAGAAAAAGACGATACTCTCAATCTTCCCTCTATTTCTTCAATTTTTAACTATGAAGATATGAGAGGTGCATCAGACTCATTTGCGCTAAAAAAAAAGCACCATAATGAGAAAGTATTAAATCAAATTACGAATCAAAATATTGATATCAAAGAAGAAATCATTTTTTTAGAGAGAATAAGATATGAATATCTGGGGTCCCAAAACTTTTTAGGAATTAAAAGAAATATTCAAAAAAAATGGTTAAAAAGACTTGAGGGAATTAAGCTTAAAAAACAATCAGATCTTCTGGACCTTCTTCTTTTTACCTTAACTCATTTTTTTCTCGATGCTAGTGAAGGTAAAACTTGGAATAAAAAAAATGAATATCTTAAAAAAATTTCAACTAAAGAAAATCATAACCAAATATACAAACATCTCATAAATTTTATTGAAGTTATTGATAATCAAAGACTATTTGCTGAATGTTCTATTGAGTTATTAAGACTTCTTTTTCCCAAACATGAAGATAACAATAAGCCAGAAGACAAGAATAAGGAAGATGGGCCTCAAGAAGAGGATGTGAACCAACAGCAAAACAATGAAGAAGCTCAAAAATCAAGTCCTGAAGAACAAGAAATTACAGAAGATATGCAAACTCCTGAGAATGATTTAGATAATAATCAATCAAGCGTTCAAGGAGAAGAAATTGATATAGAAATTACAGAACAACACATTGAAGAAACTCTTCAGTCAATTGAAAGTTATAAAAATTTAAGTCAAAACTATAAAACGGCTACCAGTCAGTATGATGAAATTATTGAAGCACATAAATTATGTGATCTTGAGGAACTGATAGCCCTAAGAAAACAATTAGATGAAAAAAATGATCTTTATCAAAAGCAAATTTCTCGATTAGCGAATAAACTTTATAGAAAACTTCAATCAAAACAAAACCGATCTTGGGATTTTGATTTAGATGAAGGCATATTAGATACATCTAAATTAACTAGGATTATTACAAATTCGAATAACTCTTTGTCTTACAAAAAAGAAAAAGAAATAAAATTTGAAGATACAACAGTGACGTTATTAATTGATAATTCAGGTTCTATGAGAGGAAAGCCCATTATGGTTGCCGCTCTCACAACCGATATGATAGCTACAACATTAGAAAAGTGTAAGATTAAAGTTGAAATCCTTGGATTTACAACAAAAGCTTGGAAGGGTGGAAAAACAAGAGAACACTGGCTTAAAAATGGAAAAGAAAGAAACCCTGGTAGACTAAATGATCTTCGTCATATCATTTATAAATCTGCTGATCAAAACTCAAAAAAATCCAAAATCAACCTTGGTTTAATGTTAAAAGAAGGTCTATTGAAAGAAAATATTGATGGAGAGGCATTACTATGGGCAACTTCGAGGATGTCTAAAAGGCCCGAAAGTAGAAAAATCTTAATTGTAATATCGGATGGCGCACCGGTCGATGACTCTACCCTCTCTGTTAATAACAGTAATTATTTAGAGAAACATTTAAAAAGTACCATATTATCCATTGAAGAGAGATCAAATATTGAATTATTAGCCATTGGTATTGGACACAACGTTGGTCAATATTACTCCAAGGCTATCACAATACACGATGTAGAAGAATTGGGAGGAATTATGTTTGAAAAAATAGATTCTTTATTTAGTTAAATTATTTAAAAAATTTTTTTTAAATATTTCAAATGTATCATTTTGAATATTCACTCTAATTTCCTCAAAAAATTTATTCATAAACCAAATATTATATAAAGATAAAATAACGATTCCTAAAATCTCATTAGCTTTAAATAGATGATGTAAATAGGATTTTGAAAAATTATTAATTTCAGGCAATTCGCATTCCTCATCTATAAATGAATGATCATTTTTAAATTTTGAGTTATTCAAATTGATACCTTTGGTACTTAATCTAGATAGCATAATACCATGACGAGCTATTCTTGTGGGAGAAACACAGTCAAAAGTATCATACCCGCAACTAACACCATGCAAGATATCATCCAAACCTCCAATACCCAGAACATGAACAGGTTTTGATTTATCAATCAAATCAGAACAAAAAGAAAAGATATCATGCATTTGTTCTTTTGATCCCCCAAGAGAGCCCCCTATCGCCAATCCATTATAATCACCAGAACATGTCTCTTCACAAGCAATTTTTCTTAAATCTTCATAAACTCCTCCTTGGATGATTCCAAATAAATGCTGCCTACCGGATGATCCTGATTGGGAGTCAAAGTTGGAGTATGTATTTTTAAATGCATCAGAGCATCTTTTTGCCCAGCGATGACTAAGATACATAGAATTTTCAGTATATTTTTTAGAAACATTAAAAGGAGTGCACTCATCAAGTACAAAAATTAAATCTGCACCAAAATGTCTCTGCAATTCAATTGATCTCTCTGGCGTAAGGTAAACCTTATCTCCATTGAGATAATTACGAAAAATTGCTCCTTCTTCTGATATCTTAATTAATGACTTTCTTTTAATATTTTTATTTTTACCTTTGATCTCTTCAGATACAGATCCGTGTCCTAAAGAAAATATTTGATAACCCCCACTATCCGTCATCATTGGTCCTCTCCACTGCGTAAAATTTTGTAATCCTTTTTCTTTGGAAATAATATCGGGGCCAGGTTGAAGCATCAGATGATAAGTGTTTGATAATATAATTTGGGTTTTTGCTGATCTCAATTGGTGGGGAAGAATTGATTTAACTGTTGCCTTGGTTCCACAAAATATAAATGAAGGAGTTTTGACTTCTCCATGTACAGTGTTAATAGAGCCTAATCGAGCTTTTGAACTTAAGCTTTGTTTGGATACTTCAAAGAAGTTAGTCAATTTTTTTGGGTACGAAATTTTTTGCTAAATATATGAAAATTGTATCAAATAAACTTAAAATTATTCTAATCAAATAAATACCAATTCCATAAGAAATTATTAAATCAAATATTGGTACAGGGTTTGATGAAAGAAGATTAAATGCAAGGATACTAAATATAAGATTATCGATAAATTGAGAAATTAAAGTTGATACGTTGTTCCTAAGCCAAAGTTTACTATTATCTTTATTTTTCAAATAAGAAAAAATAAAAATATCAATTTTTTGACTGAAAAAAAAAGCACAAATACTAGCTGCAATAATTGGAAATTGAGGTAAAAAAATTGTTTTTATAGATTGATGCATTTCGTAACTCCACCCCCAATCTGAGTGAACATTAGGATCGATTGGATTGAAGGATATGGTTAGGAACATAACTACTGTAAAAAATAGATAAGCACTTATACCTAAATAGATACACTTGGTTGCAGATTTTTTATCAAAATATTCATTCAGAATATCCGTGCATAGGAAAATTGAGATAAATAGGATTGTTCCTAAAGCCATAGGTTCTGGAAAAAAAGGAAATTCCACGACCTTTAAAACTTGAATATTTGCTAAAATAATTGCTATTGATACATAGACATATATGCCTACTTTGCCAAAAAATTTTAAAGACAATAAAATACATAAATAGCAAAAAACAATTTGGAACAACCAAATTGATATAACAGGTAAGCTATTTAAGTGAGAAGAGAAGTTTAGAAAAAAGTCTTGAAACATCTAGTTAGCTTTTGGGCTAACATTCTTTTCAATTTGTTTTTTTAGTTTTAGAGCCTTATCTGTTAGAAGTCTAGAACTAGTATTATTTAGATATTGATCAATACCGCCATGCTTATCAATAGTTCTAAGAGTCGAAGAGGCTATTCTAAAACGAAATTTTCTTTTTAGTGACTCGCTAAAAAGGGTGACGCTATTAAGGTTAACCATAAAACGTCTTTTGGTCTTAATATTAGAGTGACTAACGTTATGACCAGTTTGGTGTTTTTTTCCAGTAATTTCACAAGCTCTTGACATGTTGAAAGTTTATAATACAAAAGCTGCTTTTTTACAACACCAGTTTCCCTAAATTTTTAACTCATTCATGCAAAAATTAGGTCTATATGTCTTAATTAAACTGTTAATTTCCGTTTCTTTGCTAAGTTGAGGTTTATGAACACCGTTTTTAATCCATAAACTATCAAATTTCATTAGGTTTCCCCCTGCAACATCATGCCATAAGGAATCACCGATAACGAGGACTTTCGAATTTGATTTAATATTCATTTTCTTTTTAATATCCTCATAGATGGGCTTAAATGGTTTTCCGTATCTATAAACAATGCCTCCCATATCTTCATATAACTGAGCAATCGTTCCTCCGCACATCGAAAGTTTTTTATTATCGTAAACTAGATAATCAGGATTGGAACATAACAAAGGTAATTTATTTTTTATCAATCTATCCAATGTTTTAGCAAAATCAATTATTGATAGATTATTAGGAATATCAGCTATCATTGCAAAGTTTGCATTTTCAATTTTTTTTGAAATTTTTAGATTAAAGTATTTTATTTTTTCAGGGGATAACTTTAATGGATAACATATAGATCCGTATTTATTATAGATATCTTTTTTAATGTTATTTAATGCAATTTGACCACTCGTAATACAATAATCATATAAGTTTTTTTGGAATCCAATTTTAGATAAATTTGAAATTGAAAATGTAGTAGGCATTGATGAATTGGAAATTAAAATAATTTTTTTTTTTAACTCTCGTAATCTAACTAAGCATTTTTCAGCATCATCAAATTTTTTATGACCATTATGCAAAACACCCCACTGGTCAAATAGGAAAAAATTATATTTCTTTGCAAGCTCATCAAAGGAATTAAGATTTATCAAGAATGCTGTCCTATTACCTCAGAGATATTTCTAAAACCTTGTTGTTGAATTATCGCTATTAAATCTAAGGTAATCTTTTTGATATGATAAGGTCCCTCATAAGTAAAACTTGAATAGAGTTGAACTAACGATGCCCCTAATTTCATTTTCATCAAAATATCATTTGCTGTAAATACCCCTCCCACCCCTATAATTTTTATTTTACCGGAAGTTAAGGTATAAAAATCCCTAATTATTTTATTCGATCTGTAGAAAAGTGGTCTCCCACTAATCCCGCCATTTATTTCCATCCCAATAGCAGATTTATCAATCGATGTATTTGTTAAAATTAATCCATCAACATCATTTGCAAGAGAAATTAAAGCTATGTCTTTCTTTTCTTGTTCTGAAATATCTGGAGATATCTTAAATAAAATAGGTATTTTTGAATTATTTTTATCTCTTAGTTTGTGAAGATGATTGACAATTTTCTCAAAGGAATGAGATTTTAAATTATCTCTTAATCCAGGTGTATTAGGCGATGATAAATTGATAACAATATAATCACCAAGTCGATAGAGCCGGTCAAAAAGTTTTTCTAAATCATATATAATTTCTTTAGTTTCTTTATTATTACCTATATTAATTCCGATGATTTTATCCTGAAAATTTTCGTTTGTATTAGAATTAACTATATTTCTTTCAAAATTATCTAGTCCTTTGTTGTTAAAGCCTAGAGAATTAACTAGGGCTTGATGCTTGGGAAAACGGAAAATTCTAGGCTTCGGGTTACCTTTTTGTGGCAGTGGGGTTACTGTACCGAGCTCAGTAAAACTAAAACCTAAATTCAAAATAGGTTTAATAACTTCAGCATTTTTATCAAAACCTGCCGAAAGCCCTATTGGTGTTTGAAATCTCCTACCCCATATTGTTTGTTCTAATATATTTATATTTTTAAAATTAACCTTTGGATAGAGGCCCATTTTAAGGCCTTGGATTGATAAGTTATGAGCTATTTCTGGATTTAATTTTTTTAATATTCGATGAGCTAAGCTATACATTTAGCTTTGATTTGAAGAGCTCTACTGATTTTTCTTTAGTATAAATTTTAATAAAAGACCCAAGTCTAGGACCATTTTCTTGTCCAAAAACTACTTCGTAAATAAGCTTAAAAAAACTTTTAATATCATCTTTAAACTGTGAGTTTTTACCAACACTAAAAATAACTGATTGAAAATCATCCGCCTCAGCAGACTCATCAATTTTGTTTATTTCCAAAACCACATTTTTAAGTATAGATAATTCTTCAGAGTTTGGAATTTTAAATTTTAATTTAGGCTGAATGAAATCAGTAAAAAAATTAATACCACATGAAATCATCCTATTTATGTAGTCTAGTTCTATTGTGCTGAATGATGTTTGATAGTTTTTGATTAAACCCAAAATTACATTTGGATCATTTGATTTACAGACCGATATTAAATTAAGAATTAAACTATAATTAATTTTTGAATAGTATCCCGGATTATTATTTTTATGAATATGCCAAGTCGGATTATCTGGCATTTCTTCATCTTGCCATTTATTTAAATGAGCTAAATACTCGTCTGTATTTTTAGGAATGACATCAAAATATAATTTTTTTGCTGTTGTTGGTCTTTGGTACATAAACATAGCGAGACTCTCTTCAATAGAGTATTTCAACCAATCATCTATGCTTATTCCATTGCCTTTAGATTTACTAATTTTTTCAGCATTTTCATCTAGGAATAACTCATAAATTAAATTTTCTGGTGGTGTGGAACCTATTATACGACATATTTTCGAAGATAAGGCATAACTATCTGTTAAATCTTTTCCACACATTTCATAATCTACGCCAAAAGCCGCCCATCGCATTGCCCAATCAACCTTCCATTGTAATTTACAATGTCCATCAAGCACGGACTTAACATGGGTTTTACCCTCAAAAATATATGAGATGGTAAAATCATCAGTATTCACTTCATTAACAGGGACTTGTAAAATTTTACCCGTATTTTCATCAATTGGAAAAAATGGACTATATGTTTTTCTACGATCCTCTCCTAAAGTTGGGAGCACAACGTTTAAAATTTTTTCATAGTTTAAAAGTATTTTTTTAATCGTTTCATTGAATATACCTGACTTGTAAGCTTCGGTAGAGCTCTTAAAAGTAAAAGGAAGGTTAAATCTATTTAAAAATTCAACTAATTTAGCATTATTATGTTCTCCAAAACTTTTAAATTTGTTGAAGGGGTCAGGAACAGAGGTTAAAGGATAATCTAAAAATTTTGATAATTGCTCCTTATTAGGAATATTATCAGGCACCTTTCTAAAACCATCCATATCATCTGAAAATGCAATAAGATCAGTTTCCATACCTGTTAATTTTTCAAAACAAAAACGAACCATATTCGTTCTTAGCACTTCTCCAAAAGTCCCAATGTGTGGGAGTCCAGAGGGTCCATATCCAGTTTCAAAAATAATTTTCTTCTTAGTCTGACCTGATTCTAACCGCTTGAGAATTTTTTTTGCCTCAACAAAGGGCCATGATTTATATTGATTGTAATCTATCAAAACTTGGGTGCCAAAGTGACATTAATACCATTAAGTTCTTCAGTAAATGGAATTTGACAGGATAATCTTGAATTTTTTTGAACATCAAAAGCCTGATCTAGCATCGATTCCTCATCGTCATCAGCAGATTGTATTTTTGAAATCCAATCTTCTTGAATATAACAATGGCAAGTAGCACAGGCACAACAACCACCACAAATAGCTTCAACATCTAGACCTGCATCTCGAATAATTTCCATTAAAGAAAATCCGACAGTAGCCTCAAGTTGATGAATTTTACCATCATGATCAGTAACATTAATAAAATAAGTCATTTTGAATTTCTGTAAATTATATCAATTTTATCTTTCTGCAATAACTTCTGTGCGACCTAAATCGCATTATAAATGGTATCCTTCCAGACTATAAAGTTAAATTAGATGAATAATTCTTACTCTAAATATATTAACTTTTGGTTGCTTTCCCTAGCCTTAACTATTTTGACAATGATCGCCGTAGGTGGCCTTACAAGACTTACCGAGTCGGGGCTTTCTATGGTGGACTGGAATCCTATCATGGGCATTGTCCCCCCGCTCTCGCAAAATGATTGGAATTATTTATTTAGTCAATATCAACTCTTTCCTGAGTACCAAATTAAAAACTTAGGTATGACTTTAAATGAATTTAAATTTATTTTTTGGTGGGAATATGGACACCGAGTTCTTGGGAGGTTCATTGGAATTCTTTTTATTGTACCTTTTATCTTTTTTTTCCTAAAGAAATGCTTCTCCAAAAAAGATTTATATTCTTATATATTCCTTCTCTTTTTGGGTGGCACTCAAGGATTGATTGGATGGTGGATGGTAAAAAGTGGACTAGATTTAAATCCATATGTCAGCCATTTTCGATTAGCAGTTCATTTATTAATTGCTCAAATAATTTTATCTTATATCGTGTTTTTATTATTAAAAAGACTAACCTTACAAGGCTATGAAAAGATAAGCATATCCCATTCATCATTATTTTTTATTTTCTCATTTTCAATTTTTATAACCGTTACATACGGTGCTTTTATGGCTGGATTAGACGCGGGTCAATCTTTCAATACCTGGCCTAAAATGGGTGAAACTTTTTTTCCTGAGGGTTTATTTTTTGTAGAAGAAAAGTATATGGGGATTTTTGAAAATAGTATTTTTATTCATTTTTTTCATAGAAGTTTGGCTTATCTTTGTGTGGCAATTATTTTAATTATTTCAATTTTGCATTTCAAAAAAATAAAATACGTTCCCCAAAAAATTCATTTTATTTTGATAATCTTATTAGTAATCATCCAAGTTATTATTGGTATTTATGTTGTGCTCAGCAATGTGCCAATTTCTCTTGGATCCATTCATCAAATTATAGGCTCTTTATTATTTGCTCTTACTTTTAGCTACTTTCTTCTTTTAAAACGAAGAAAAATCTAAAATTAATTTAAAAAGTATAAGTAAGTATGAGTAAAATACTTATTATTGGAGCTAATGGTGCCGTTGGTAAATCATGTGTTCAAAAGTTAAAAGATAAAAATGAACTTGTCCTAGTTTCTAGGAGTAAAGAGGAAGATAACGAAAACTCTCCTAACATTTCCTCAATTACTTTAGATATTAATGACTATGAAAAAACTCAAAAATTTATTAACTCAATGGATTATGAAATTTCAGGCATTATTTTTGCCCTAGGGTCTATATTTTTAAAACCTTTTCAA
>Ga0129345_1000097_pt1 | contig 28998 bp, 36 predicted proteins | sample CPBDNA_FD_94425 | JGI IMG/M metagenome (GOLD analysis project Ga0129345, IMG submission 94425) | Freshwater to marine salinity gradient microbial communities from Chesapeake Bay, USA - CPBay_Sum_20_0.8_DNA | ecosystem: Environmental > Aquatic > Marine > Coastal | place: USA: Chesapeake Bay...
AAGAAGCTAAAGTACTTAAACAAAGAACTTTCTAGAAGAAAAAGAGGAAGTTCTAATTGGAACAAGACTAAAATCAAGTTAAGAAAGCTTTACTTTAGGATCAAGAGCATAAGATTAGACTGGATTCATAAAAGAACTTTTAAGTTAAGTGACGAGAACCAAGTTATTTTTCTAGAGAGTTTGAATGTTGAAGGAATGCTCAAGAATCCTAATTTAGCACTTCATATTTCTGATATTTCTTTTCATGAAATCAAACGTCAGTTAATTTATAAGACCGAGCTTCGCTCCGGTCTAGTTCATGGGATTGATCGCTGGTTTCCTTCCTCAAAATTGTGTTCTTCCTGTGGTTGGAAGAACACTGAGCTAACGCTCAAAGATAGAAAATTTAAGTGTAATTGCTGCGGTCTCGACATTGATCGAGACCTAAATGCAGCGATAAATATTAATACGGCAGGCCATGCCGAAATTAAAGCTTGTGGAGAAGTCAGCTCTGGCTTCGAGTGGTTGCTTGCAGCTACGAGAAGTGAAACTGACTCTGTGAAGCAAGAATCTAAAGTGTTACCTACTTGTACACAAGTGGGTATATTTTGAAAGGCAGATTGAGATGTTAAACGAGACGCAAACCCAAGATATGATTAAGTTGCTACGAGAGTTTATGTTTCTGAAGGAGATAAAGTCGTCCACGGTACAAGATCTGGAGACCAGGGCTGTTAAGAGTCTGCAGCATGAAATTCTAAGTAATGATTCTCTTAAGAAATTCAACCAAGGAAGAGTAACTGCCGTAGACGGTGAGTCCTCTTTAGGGATCTTAGCGGTTCTTCAAGATATGAGTAAATCTCCTTCTCTGGCCCGACTTTCACCAGCTCTTAACCCTTCGAAAGGCAATCAGGCTATGAAAGAGAGGTTATCGGGATATCTAAATTCTAAGTTTCCTACTCCTTTGGTGATGGCAGTTTTGACCCAGGAGACTAATCTTAAGTGGTATCGTAAGGACGGGTATCCTTTGGTGGGCTTGGACTATAATTCTGATGAAGATTATATAATCACTTCCAGGGGATTATTTTATAGCCAGAGGACTATATTTTCATACCCGATTTCTAAGAAAGAGTTTGATTCCATGAATGATTTGGAATCTGACATGGAGTTCTTCTTTGATCACATTTTTGGTAAGTATCAGAACTTTGTTGTCAGCTCTAGTGCGAAGGCCAGGGATGATCTCCGTTATTCTGTTCCCGAGTTCAAAGATTTAGATCTGCGAGGGTGTAAGTACGAGGAGTCAGATTCTAAGTATATGAAGGATTGTAAGGCTTGTTTGAAAGAATGCCCTTCTAAAGATTACCTCATGGGAGATTCCCTTCTGGGGAACGGTCGTTGGATAATTAAGCCCACTCATTACCATAGGATTCAAGACTATGAAGGGTTCCCGGATTTCCACCACTTTCCTTGTGATTATGTCTTCACTATTCGTAGGTACAATGGTAGCGGGATAAACAGCTTTCATTATTTGATGAGAGTATTGGCTCATCTTCTAGAACTCAGGCCTACTTACCGTTGACAAAATACGTCCAAATAGCTTACTATTTGGCCTAAACTAAATTAAATAGGCGAGTTAAATGAATTTTGAGTCATTATCTGATCTTCCCTTAAAAAACCGTTCTGAGAGCTATTGGAAAGGGGAAGACTTTTTCATTTTTGCAGAGTTTGAGGATTATGGTGAAGATCTTCTAGACTTCTATACTGATTTTGGATCTTCGGACCGTAACCTTAGGTTGGGAGATCTTTCTTTTTTAAAGAGAGACAGTGAGTACATTTACGACTTTATTCGAACTCTCAAAAAGATTAGAGTTGAGCTCGGAGAATACTTCTTTGAACTAGTTCGGTCTGTTATTCGCACTAAGTTCTTCGATCTCGATTATGTCTCGAAGGTAGATGATGATATTTACTTCAGTATTGAGCTTAATAAGTTTTTGGAGTGTATGTTTATTGAAGTTAAGTCTATTTTCGGAATCGACTTTGACTTTGTAGAAGAAGATATCAAGAAGTTTCCAATCAGATCCACTTCAGAGACCCTGAACTATTTGTTCTGTCTAAATCTTCTTTTCAAGAGGATATCCCAGGTGAGAGCAAATCCTGTTTCCACTGTGATCAAGCCTGTCATTGATGGTACTTACGTGATAACATTTGTGAAAACAGAATTCAATAAACCGATTACGGAGACCGAGTTGAGAGTTGTTCGTAAGGACGAACTGGACCAGATCTTGAATAAGAACTTTAACATCGAAGACGATGGATTTAATTCAGGCCAGATGGTTCATGGGGAAAGTTTAGTTTACTGGTTCTCTTGGACGCTATAAAAATGACACCTGGAAGATTTAGATTATTATTCATAAGATTTTGTAAGGCCATTAATGAAAAGAAAGTTTCTTCGGAGTTCGCTAAATTCGATTATCAGAATCACCAAGTCAGTCTCGGTGTGGACTATAAAGAAGGTCATGGGAGTACTGTCTACATCAAAGCGATGAAGGAGAAGATACCACTTTGCGGTTTTTTCGAAGGTACGGAGGACTATCGTCTTAATGTACCGGCCTTTCATAATATGTTCCCGTGTTTAATGGCTTTGGAGGACGAAACGCAGATTTTCAGTTCTCTGGTCAAAAAATCTTAAATTCTCTTTTAGTTTTTAAAATTTGGGCATAATATGAGTGAGGAAGGAAAAACTTATGTCACTAAAAATGGTAACAAAAGAACATATCGACGGCCTTAAGAATCGCTATGGTAAAGTCCTCGGAGAGATGGACGATACACGCAAGGAAGAGGTTGTTCGAGAATGTAAGTATCCCGAGCTTCTTAAGAGGCTCAAGACCCTCACTAACCATTCAGAACTCTATCTTGCTTATGTTCTGAACCGACGATTCGATACCCTGAATATATTCACATTGTTGGATGAACTTAAGGGTGATCCTATCAATGAGTTGGCTCTTCGTAATATGCTAGAGTCATGGGAATCCTTTTCATCCCGCGAATCCATGTTCGGTGCGGATGATATTCTGGACCTACCTTTTAGGTTTCTGCATCATATATTGGATGCCAATTATGAGTGCTCTAAGTGCTCTACCCAGCACCCCATTCTTTCTATTCTTAGAGAGGACAGGTTTGCTTGCTCGTGTGGACATACCCCCAAGCGACTATACGATGCTTCGGGGTCCAGGGAAGATGTTCTTCCTTCAGGTTACCGGTACAAGGTGAAGAAAAGTATCAAAAGTCGAAAAAAGGTGGTTCTATAATGGCCCTGGTGAATCTTTACAAAGAAACCTTAGAATTCATGGAAGAACATGGCTATACAAAAGAAGATGTTCTTCACGTAACCAATAGTGACCGAAGTCATTATCTAGACATGGACAGGTTTCGTATCATTGCAGATCAAAAGTACCAGAATGTGGTTTATCACGCGGAGCACACTGCTGTGGCTAAAGATGTGGTACTGGTCTTTAACGATGGAAACTATCTAATCCGGAGTATGAAGGACGAGGGAGAGCTTTCAGTAGAGTGCTGGGATATCCGAAAACCAGAAGAACAGGAGCAGATCCTGGATGTGTTCTGTAGAATGGTCAATCTCGAGACCAAAGAGTATACTTTTGATTTCAAGGACAAGCTTAAGGATTACAATGAGTTTGAGGAGAACGTGACTCCTTCGGAAGATGAGGATGGTGAAGCTGAGAATTCGACCAATCCTCTGAAGGGTTTCTCTAATCTCTCCAAGATCGATGAGATCCACCAACATGCGAGGTTTGAGAACATTCTTAAGGGTAAATCACATCTGGAGAAGAAATCTAAAGGCAAGAAGCTTACCAAAAAAGTAGTTCTGTAATCGACCTAATATTTTCTTTTTAAAACCTCTCTTTTGAGAGGTTTTTCTATGAAAAAGTATCGATGCCAATCAATTAAAGAACTTGCATCACAATTAGACCAGATATTCTCCAGACCGCTGCCGAAGAAGCATAAGTGGTTTTTGCATCTACCCCAGGGACTCGACCTTTCTCCAATTGTTCAGGATGTGTTATTCGATGAGAAGTATCTGGTTCGCCTTAATCATAAGTCTTTAGAACCTATTTCGGTGAGAACATCCAATGGGAGTAGCCTTAGGCTAGGTTACTTTGATTTGGAGGAATTGAGGTATGAAGACTCCTGTGAAGTAGAACTTGACCTCCATTTACAAAATTTATTGAGGCTCCGGTGATCGTATCCCGTGATAGACTTAAGTTTTTAAACATCGTTTTCATAATCTTCTCAATAGGCTACTTTGGGTTAACAGTAGCTTATTGGAAGTACAAGTCTCAACGTCTTCAGTCCGCTTCTCATTCCAGGATTAATCAAGAGTTTGAGTTTCGACGTAATCTTGCCAAAGACTTTTTAGAGAATATCCATTTTTTACGACAATCTCTGTCTGAGGAAGAATTTAAATCGAGGCTATCCGCTTTTCAGAAAGATTTAAAGGCGGACTACATTAGACTAGTTGATGCGACGGGAAAGGTCTACTACGAGAATCCTAAGAAAGTTATCTCATTGCGGATGAAGTCTTTACTACTTTCTCAAGACGAGAAAATCGTTTCTTTGGATACAGATGAAGGTCCCTCTATTCTGTTCCGGATCGGCCAGTCTATCTTCTTTACCAATACTAAATCAAAGTTCTCCGAGTTAAATCGAGACCAGAGACTATTTATTTTAGAGTTCGTTAAGGACATAACGATCTACTTGGCTATTCTATTCTTTTATCTTTGGTTGAGATTTACTCACTCCTCCAGTATTCATAATGAAGAACGTTACAGAAACTTGGCCGATAAGCAGAATTACGGAGTTTTCGAAATAGACAAGGATTCAAAATTACTGTTTCTCAATCAAGGTATGTTAAAGATGTTCGATATGGTGGATCTAGAAGGAACCAAGTACCTCGCGAATTTGTTCGACGGATCTAGTACTGTCACTATTCAAAAGATGTTAGAGGGTAAGATTGAGTCTCGCCAGGAAATGACTGCGGTTACCAATCACGGAGACACCTTCCCCGCTGCATTGTTTATCGAGCGTTTGGAGTCCGATTCTGGCTTAGTTAAGGGGTACTATGGATCTGTGATCGATCTTACCGAAGAAAGGGATCGAGAAGAGCGTAGAATACAAGCTCAGAAGTTACAGGGGATTGGTCACCTTACCGCAGGGATAGCCCATGACTTTAATAACCTTTTGGGAGGAGTATTGACCAATACCAGTCTTCTTAAGCTGGAACTAGAGGCTAAGCGGACAAATAAATCGAAGTCTATCCAGTACCTGGAAGAGATCTCTGGAATTACATACACTGCTCGAGACACCATCAATAAGCTCTTGACGTTCTCTAAACTGAAGAAGATCGAGCGTAAGCCTTTGGACTTCTTCACGGTGGTCTACGAAAGCTTTATGGTTGTGAAGGTTCTTCTCAAGAAGATCAACAATCTATCGTTAGAGGGGGAGGACGGTCTAAAGTCAACCAAGTTTTATATCAATGGGGACCCTACTCAGATTCATTTAATTCTTCAGAACCTTATCATAAATTCTGCTCATGCCCTGGCGACCATGCCAATTGATGAGGGCTCTGAGGAAGCTTTTATACGGGTGAGGGCTTCCGTAGTAGATCTAGACCGCCCCAGGGTAAACATTTTCTCAGAAATACCCATAGGGAGGTATGCATGTTTGGAGATTGCAGATTCGGGGCCTGGAATTTCTAAGGAAAACCTGGATAAAATCTTTTTACCTTATTTCACTACTAAGCCTCCGGGGGAGGGGACCGGATTGGGACTTTCCACGGTCTGGGGAATAGTTGAGAATCATCAAGGGTACATCGATGTGGAAACCCGAGAAGGTTGGGGCACTCGGTTTATGGTCTACTTCCCAATTCAGGAAGAGATTCCGGTAGTTGAAGCTGTTCAGGGGGAAGAAAAGTTCGAAGATGTCGAGCGGGTGATGATCGTTGACGATGAGTTCTTTTTAGCTAAACCACTTTCGATACTTCTTAAAGACTTCTGTGGGATCAGGTCAGATATCTTTCTTGACCCAAATAAAGCTCTGGAGTCCTATAAGGAGTTCCCGGAGAAATATGATGTCATTCTTTCTGACATGGTCATGCCTACTATGTCTGGTTTAGAGTTTTTTAAGAAGGTCAAGGAGATCAACCCCAACTGTACGTTTTTAATAGTCACCGGTTACGCTAATTCTGACGATGTTAGCTGGCTTTTAGACCATGGGGCTAATGGTTTGTTAGTAAAACCGTATAGTCACGAAGACTTACTGAAATTCTTTCCCGGAAAGGAAGATAGCGAATGATCCTCATCGTAGACGACTCAGAATCCGTATGCATGACCATGAGATCCATGCTCCGTAAAATTACGGAGGATGTCCATGTTGCTATGACTTACCAGGATGCAAAGAGGTTTCTCGAAGAGAATGAGTACGTTATCGTAGTCTGCGATCTTAATCTGGGAGATCTGAAGTTCGATGGATTTACCCTTTATCAGAACTTCAAGCCCGCCGATGGCTATGACCATGAAGGAGACCATCCGACTCATTGGCTTTTTATATCAGGTTCGTTGGAGAAGGCGGGCGATATCTGGGGACTTCCTAATTCATCTTTTGTCATGAAAGGTGAATCTTTCGCAGGTATCTTGAATCATATTCAGCAGATCCTTTATATGCGGGAGATGACTATTAAAAACAGAGAGAAGATCGATAACCTTAACTTCGGCTTCCATATTGATGAAGAGTCCCTCCTAGATAAGTTTATGGGACACTTCCTGACCCAGAAACAATATTCAAAGAGTGTTCAGTCTTTAAAGGAAGAGATTCAGCAGGGATTTTCTTCTCTGAATGAAACTCTGTACTCTAGTTTGAACTCTAATACAAAGAAGCTCGAAGAGAACTCTAAGAAGATAGAAAAAGTGCAGGAGGAAATCAAACCTTCTTGGACCCGGATGGGTAAGTGGTTTCGATTTGCGAATGCCGAGTATCTCCTTCCTATATTCCTCCTGATCGGGGTAGGGTTCTACTTCTTACACTTCAAAGGATTGTAGATGATTGTAGATAAAACTTTTAGAGTATTTTTAGGTGCCGAGGGTGTCGAGGTAATGGTCTGCGATATTCTTCAGTACATGGCGGTATCCAACACGGTTCATAACTTTGATGAGTGGGAGTTCATCGCCGAATCTACAGTAGACTCCTACATCGACTCTTCCAAGACACCAGAAGATTTGGATCAGGTGGTAATCGAGGAGGAGTTGAATAACCTATGGATGGAATTTTGTTTCCGAAATGGACTGGTTCAGTGATGCAAAGCTTACGAAAAAATAAAAGAATGCCGAAAAACTTAAATAATCTATCAGAACTCGATATTTACGGATCTGTCGAGGGGACCCAGGGCCTAAAAGCAGGTCTTCACACTTTGTTCCGAACGAGTTCTTCTTCCATGTTCTCTCATTATCGTCTTTTTATCGATGAGTTCGATGAGAGTTCTATCGAGCTCCATACTATTTTTAATCAGTTGATCAATTCTATGCCTAACGATACTCTGGAGGTTCGATTAAATTCTCCAGGAGGAATTGTGAGTTACGGGATTCCGTTGATTAATATCATGAATAATTATTTTCATGAAAGGACTGTGACCATCATCGATTCGATAGCGGCTTCCATGGCTGCTATGGTGTTCATTTCAGGTCATAACAGGTTTATCCATCCAGAATCAACTTTGATGTTCCATGAAGCGTCTTACGCTGTGTCCGGTAAGTCCTCAGAGATTAAGAATCGGGCTGATTTCGAGAGAAGATGGAATGAAAGAGTTTTGAATCGCTTATTGAAAGATTACTTCGATTCTGAAGAAATAAATGCTATTCTTAATGGTGCTAATAAATGGATCGACGCTCAAGAGATGTGCGAACGTGGGTTAGCTACCGGAGTCATTGTCAAGGATGGTTTAATTCTTTCTCCAGAAGAGTTTTTACTTTTCTCCCAGGATGAATCTATTCTAAAGAAGACCGAGGATGGCGAGTTCTACGTGGACATCCCTGAGGAAGAGCCACAAAAGCAGAAGCCTAAGAAGAAGGCTTCCAAAAAGAAAGAGACTAACGAATAAGAGAATTGAGCTTAATGAAATACCATTACATTGTTGGAATTGACCAATCATTTTCCAACACGGGGGTGGCAGTATTAGATATTCAGAATAGGAAGATTGTTGAATTGAAGGAAATCAAGGCCGGACCTCTTAAACCCGACCTTGAAGAGTATTCTGATTACTTTAATATTGAACGTGATCGTGTTAGGAAAATACACGAGGAGCTGAGAAGCGTCCTCGATAAGTACCCAGTAGACCAGACTTTAGTCTGTATTGAATATTTAGCTTCTGGATCTACAGTGGGTCATGCAAAAAGTAAGGACACAGACTATGTCCTCGCCTACCTTTTCTATTCTACGATTGATTTTTTAGATCAATACGGGGTAGATAGAATTCCTGTATCTCCACTTTCCCATAAGAAGATGTTCTTTCCAGTCGCCAAAGGTTCTAAGAAGGACCTTTACGAAGAGCACTGGGACACTTGTTTCGCGGAATGCGGGTTTGATGTAGATCCAGAATTAAATTTTAAATCATTAGATCTTAAGGATGCCTTTTGTTTGGCGTTCTTTGGGTATATTCGTCAAAGGTTTTCCATCGATCAAGTCTTCGCTTATCGAACGATTAAAGAAAGGAAGACTCGTCAAGGTAGAACCTTGGAAGCCCTCCAGAGTAACATTTGTTTTGAAACTAAAAAAGCAAAGTTGTGCTGGAGGTGTCCGATTTATTTGTCCTGCACAGACAAGAAGAAATATAAGCTACCGAAGACGAAAAAAGATCGAGCAGCTTTTGACAACATAACGAAATTAAATGAAAATCTTAATCTTAAGGAAGTGAATGATGAGCAAGAAGAAAGTAAAGAAAATTGAAGATCCTAATGAGTTGGACGTAACCTCGGTAGATCCTAGTGCGGAAGTTAATAAAAATCTTCCTCCAGAGGACATGAATCCTCTTTTCCCGGATTTAAGGCAGAACCCGAAGGCTCCTGCAGCTCCAGAAACAGATCATATTGTGGAGAACGCTAAGGCTGATCCCAATTTTAAAAGAGCGGGGACTCCATCAGTGGATGTCGAGGCTACGATGTACAACCCTAAAAACACTCAACCGATAAAACGCATGGAGCTTCCGGATTATGAGGCCCCTCTGATTTCAGATCTGAAAGCGGTTGATGTTCGTAAGAGCATCCCCCAGGTTCCAGAAATCTCAGATACCGTTTCATATACTCCTGGGATGGAAACACAGCTTCTTCGACCTCAGAATATTAATATTCAAGGAGCTCCTGCTCCGGCGGACCCTACCCGGCCCCAGGTCACTGTGACTGATGTCAATTCGATTCCAGATGTTAATATGAACGTAACGGTGACTAACCCAGATTCTCATGACGCTATGGATATCCAGGTCCAGTCGTCTGGAGGAGCAGTCGCACTTACGTCGCAACAACAGCATACGATCAAGACCGCGACGGTTACTCGTCCTTCTGATGAGCTGGATTCGATCATGGATCGTGCCATGAATGCCGCTGCGGAAGCTCCTAAGCCGAAAGCAGTCCCTCAGGTTGACGAGAGTCTTCTTGAGCCTAGAGCCGCGGACCCTTCTTTGGCTATTGTAGGACAGGAAGTTCCAGATACTGAGCCTGTATCTTCGTTACCTCAGAGGCATCGCCCTGTTGTTCAGGGCAGTCCTGAGATTCCGACTATCACTGTTCATGAAACAGTGGGTCTTACGCAACCTAATCAGGTTTCTACGGCAGCTCAGACTCAACCTTCTTCTCTACAGCAGCCTACGGAGGTAGCTGAAGTTCAAACTCTAGCGACGATCCCCACTGATGGTGAAGGAAACGTAATTCCAGGTGCCGAGGCAGCAGTAGTGGTTAACGAGAGTGCTCCTTTGGATCTACCTACTCCAGATTACTCAGCGGTTTCCGCAAGAACCCTGGAATTCTCTAATAAGTCCAACGCAGGTTTAGAGGATCAGACGGCTCCTAAGAAGGCCCCTGCCAAGAAGTCTAAAGCTAAAAAGTCGACAACTAAAAAAGCTACCGCTAAGAAGACAACTAAGAAATCGACTAAGAAGTCAGACTCCTAATCCGGCGGTGGAAAATGAAGCTACATGGTGAATACCCGGAGTTTTCCGAGGTAGATGCGAAGCAAACCCAAAGTGCCAAGACCTGTTATCGGAAGAAGATAGACTATGAGTCTGATGCGAAGGATGAATTGAACTCCGATCTACTGGTGGCAGGACACCATTCGACGATCGGTCATCAGATGGTTAATCTGAAGATTACAACTTCCAGATTGCACACTTTTACAGTTCTTCACGCCCATCCTCATTATACTTCGGACGAACGTTCTCAGAGGTATACGGAGATCGGACCAAAGAACTTCTACTCGTTCAACGATTCGGAATTGGATCAGCATAATAAAAGATGTTCGGACTTCTACCAGAGCATCTTCCAGGAACTATTAAAGATTCTGGAAGAGCCTTGTAAGAAAAGATTTAAGTCTCGTGCTCAGAATTACTTACCGAATATCGCCAAAGAACGGGCGAGGATGGTTCTACCTTTCTCAACTCGAACTAATCTTTGGCATTCGGTAAATCCAGAGGTTTTACTGCAGTATGTACAGTTCAAGTCTCTTGAACTTCCTTGTCAAAATCAGTTTGTAGAGCTTCTTTTAGATAAGGTGATCTCCAACTCTTCTACGATGCACGAGTATTTTACGAAGCAGTCCGAGGCAGCCGATTACCAGGATCTACTTCCCGATTTCCACGACATACCCGTTTTGAATCAGTCTTCATTTCCTATCGGGAATGGTAAAGAACTCAAGGAAGCTTTAATCAACCACCGAGGCCCCCTAAAGGGCATAACTCGTTTTGGAAGATTAGGTAAATTCCTTTCAGCCGAATCCATTCGTGGTAACTACTTGATGAGTGCTGCGGGATTGGCACAGCTACAAAGGCATAGGCCTCTTAAGATGAACATGACCCTCCACCACGGGGGATTTTATACAGATGAGTACTTGGAACTTTCCAAGTACTATAAGGAATTTTTGGAGTATATCCAAAGTACCATTCCGAAGGTACAGAATCACCATCTTCGTTACTACTTCTATCCGGTAGGTCAGTTGTTTAGGTTCTCTTATGAGATAACCCCGTTTGATTTTATCAATTTAGCGTCTAAGAGGATTTGCTTTAATGCTCAATCCGAGATTAGTCAGTTCGCTTATGATGTAACTTCAGACGCAATTCGTCAGATTTCTGAATCAGGATCGAAGACTCCGCTCACCAGAGATGATATCCTTACGTTGTTCGCACCCCCATGCCACCATAATGAGAGGTATGGGATTAAACCAAGGTGTCCAGAGGGTAAACGATATTGCGGTGTACCGGCTTGGAAGGTAGACCACGATGATTTGATGGAAGCGAGGATAGTATAATGCAGCTCCCAGGTAAATTTTTAGATGAGGATAGGGAAGAGCCTGAGAAAGAGATCCAGGAGGAATCTACTCTCCCTAAGCCCGGTAAATTAGAAGACCTCAAGGTGGACATGGTAGATCCCTTGGTGAGTATCTTCAATGCTGTTCGCAAAGAGATAGCGTATCAGTCTTCTGAGGGAATTGTTTTAGATCCAATGACCGCTCATCTAGTTTCTAGTGAGTGTATTGGGACCGTGTCCCGTAGAATGTTGGATCTGGCCGGTAATAAATCAAGTTTAGGTGCTGAATTCGACGAAGCTTACGTCATGGCCATGGTCAAGCTGATTTCCGCCAATGTTTCGGCTTTGAGAACCTACCTGGACTCCCACGAAACGGATTTTGAGTGATGAGTAGAAAAATTGAGAATAAGTTTCGTTACTCGTATTCCAGGAACGGCACTCGTAAAGATTGTCTGAGAAAGTACTATTACAGTTATTACATGCATTGGGAAGGTTGGCTGGTTCGACAAGGATTGTCTGAGGTCCTTAAGGATCGCAATTACAGTCATGAGATCCAGAAGAAGATAGCTTATACTTTTAAGAAATCTGCAACCAAGTACACCTTCATAGGTAATTTCCTCCATGAGGCGATCGAGAACACTCTCTTTGATCTGGATAAAGGGAAAGTCATCACCAACTGTAAAGAGTACGTAGCCGATCAGATCTACAGGTTCGAAAAGCAGTTGGGGGAGGCTGTCGATGATCAGATTTCTAATAGGTTTTTAGACAAACCAAAAGACCATCTTTTCTTTGTGGAATACCTCAATTCCCCTTCTTTCATTTATGGTCCAAAGAAAGCCAAAGAAGTTAGCTGGGAGTGGTTTAAGGCTGATGCTGCCAAGCTTTTTCGATTAAATCTGGTTAATTACTTCACTTCTGGACTTTACGAGTCTTTGGTTAAGTTCAGAGAGGATTGTGATATCTTTGAAGTCGAGAAAGAGATCTACGTAGATTTCACGTTCAACTCTCACCATGGAGACGAGACTGTTCGATTAAGCGTTAAGCCTGACCTTTTCACAGTCACTAAGGATGGAACTCTTTCGATCTTCGACTGGAAGACGGGAAGTCTGAAGAACATTAAGATGGATCAGCTAGACTATTACGGGTACATTTTCTCTAAATTGATTCAGTCGGACCCACAGTACAGTAAGGTTAACAGGATCATGGAGAAGGTTTATTGTTTGAAAGAATCTGCTCCGATTACTAAGGAATTCGATCCTCATGAGCCGCACGAGTCTACTCTAACGTCCCATCTGAGAATGATGTCCCTTTTAACAGACACAGGTCTGGAAGAGAATAAGGTCTCACACGAGAATATAGACAGGTTCGAGCAGAAGGTTAACAAAGGTCTCTTTGGTTGTAGAGCTTGTCCCTTCCTTCTTATGTGTCCAGGCACTATGGAGAAACTTAAATTAGATTGAGTCGATGAAGTCTAGCATCATGGCCAGCCTTCTTACGGAGTCCAATTTAGCGGGTATCTCTATAAAGTTGGGATGATCTCCATAAAGCTTCTGGAGTTTTCCATGTATCTCAGAAGCGTGGGAAGCATCCTCCCAACGAGTGCCGTCTTTGCTGTATTTACCAACGTTGGCCATGGTCTCCATCAAGATCACAGCCGAGTACCTTTTTAACTCTTCTTCTCGAGTGGTTCTCATCATCTCGAAAAAGTTGTCATGGTAGACAGCCCCGTCTAGAGTACCCCGGTCGAAAAGAACGATCGATTCGGGTCTTCTGACGGCTTCCATCGCGGAGTACTTCCTTGAATGGTAGATCAGGTTGTCGAACTGTTGCTGTTCGGGCCCGTGCTGGGGTATCGAGTGGAGCGGGTTCTCTCCCTGGGATAAGAACGTTGGTGATTCTTGAACTATGTGAAAATCGAACTATCCTACGATCTCTTTCATCAAGTTCAGGGTCTTGGTTTTACCGGAACAAGGAGCCCCGGTCACGCAGATTAGTTTCTTCGCATCCATTTAAGATCCTTTATTGGGGACAGGATACGAAGAAACTATTAAGAACTAAATAACTATTTTCTTGATCTTCTTAACTTTGGAGTTGGCTCGGATTATATTTGATGGATTTCGAATATTGTCCGATAATTCATCCAGTTGGTTAGAGCAGGTGGCGTAGCGGACCAGTAGAAGAGCAAGTGCGTAGCAGCCCGCTTCGCCTTTTACATAAGTCTTTTTAGGCATGTCCTTGATATCCGAAGCCATGCTGAGAAGGCTGCGAACAACTTTGGGATTACAAACCCGCAGGTAGATATCTAGTAATTGTGAGGGAACCTCGATCTTTTTCTTTTTAAGCCTGATCAGGAATGCCTCGTCATCAGCATCTAGAGCATGTTTAAGCTCAGAGAGGGTAATCCCGTGCTGTTCGCAGGTTAACTGAATCAGGTCAGTTAATAGGCGTTCACGAGGATCGTCGCTACCCTTATAGCGGTCGATTTGTCTTTCGTAAGCTTTGCAGTAAAGCTCTTTTTTGGTGGCGATTTTGTTCATCGCGTTGTAGAATATAGCACGGTTCTCCGATCGAAAAGCTCGGCTGAGCACATCGACAGGGATAGAAATTTTCTTATCCTTGATTTTCATAATAATTATCCTTCAATAACATACTACGCTCTGCAAAGGAAAAACTAAAAGTGGAAACCAGAATATTTGTTTCAGATTCAATAAAAGTTAAGATGGATTACCTGGAGATGGCCTGGAGTAATGAAAAGTCTCGGGAGTTCGCTCCTAAGAAGATTCTAGTAGAAGGATCGTCCGGGGCAGGTAAGCAGTGTTTCTCAAGGTATCTCTCTGAATTAACCGGCCATAACCATCGAGTCGATGTCGATGACAATGCCCTAGAAGAGTTGTATGCTTCTTCAGATAAGGTAGAAGCCCTGGTCGATCGTATCAAAGATGAGCCCAACACGCTTCTAGTCTTTTCTTCCTATACTACAAATCCTGCGGTTTTAGTCAGACACCGTGAGGTTATTCGAAGTTTCCTGTTAAATAGAGATCTGAAGAATTGCTTGATCCTTGTTCTGGTTAATGATCGTATCAAGAATGCCTGCTCAACCGATATTCATTATTATGATCTTAGAATATCATTAGCGGCTTTGAATCAAGATGAAATAGTTCAGTGTATCCGTAAGCTCGTCAAAGAAGAGGAGCTGGACTGGACTGAAGAGCAGATTACGGATCTGGCCAGTAGTGATATGGTGGATAAGTCCATGATGGTGGGTGAGATCTTTAAAATCTACAAGTCAGCGAAAGCTTATTCCCTGGCTAAAGAAGGTAAGATGCCCACTCCTTTAGATTTTAAATTTGCTTTCCAAGAACTGGTCAAAGACCTACTCTAGTCGCCGTTTTTAATCTTTTCTGTTTTCGTACCTGAATACCTTGACATAGGTTAAGGATTCCTTAATATGTTCACCTTCAAAAGGAGGTGAGTGATGAAGATTATAGAGTCTTTGAGGAAGATCTATTCCTCTGCATGGGATCTATGGATTTTTGGCGAATCCGAAAACGAATCAACAGAATAACGAAAAAGTCGCGAACAACTCTTTTAAGTTTGTGGGTTTCGACGTAATCTGTAGGTTGGAGCGTCATTTAATGGATTATCGAAAAGAGTTGTTTACAGTCAGGGAAGCCCAGGATCTAACGGGAGCGTCCTACAGACAACTCTCTTACTGGCAAAAATCAGGTCTGGTAGTTCCAAAGGATGTGGGTAAGAAGCATTCTTATTTCGGAGTTCAGGAAATCGCCTTTATTGCTGCAATCGTCTTTCTTAAAGAGAATAAGTTCAGTGTCCAGAACATTCGGTCGGTCGCGGTCCTTCTTCAAAAGTTCTCGGAGGTCTTTCATAAGACTTTAGATTGTGGTATGACGATTTTCATTAAAGACAAGAATGTTCTTTGTTCTGGCTCCAAGCTTCTTTACCACAACATGGGCTCAGACAACTTCAAAGGGTTTAACCTGGGCCTTCTTTTAGAGAAAGTTGAGATTTTAATTAAGGAGCGAGATGGAAGAACAGACACCGCCACCACTGAGAATGAATCTAAAGAGGAGTCCGAGGGAGGAAGCACCGGAGATTATCCCGATAGAGAGGAGCACTCTGTTCGTGAACTTCCCGGAGTGGGATATGCTCAGGAAGTATCTGGCGAGACAGTGTGAAGTTCTGGATGATCCTAAGCGGGTCATTTTTCTAAAAGAGGTCATTACTTCCCTCATGGCTTTTATTAAAGACCATGACACTAACAACACCGAAGATGACCACGAGTCATACAAAACATTAGAAACGAAGATTCGTGAGATTCTTGAGGAAGAATTTAATTCTGGATCTCCCGAAGTCCATAGAACCGTTCTACGAGACCTTTACGTCCTTCTTCTGCAGTTAGATAGGGCACCCAGGTCGGGACGAACTAATTGATTTAATTTTAATCTTTTGTTAATTTAACCATCCTTGAACTTTATCGAAAGGGTGGCGGATGCGGATTGAGATTCTAGGGAATATCGGGGCGGGTAAGACAGAGACTTGTAAAGAGATTATTAGAAGAACCGGTCTCCATTTCTTTAGAGAAGAGTTTGAGGATAATCCTTTCCTCCCAGACTTCTATGCTACCAAATCCCTTCAAGAGCATAATCGATTTTGCTTTCCACTCCAGATTTGGTTTCTGACTACTTACCTTCGCCAATTCGAGGAACGTAAGAAATTAAATAGCTTTATTCTAGATGCCGGAGCCATCACCGGGTTCGCTTATGTTTCTAATCAGAAAGAGCTGGGGTTACTGTCCAGTGATGAGTACCTGACTTATATGAACTTTGTCATGCAGCTCAAAGAACGTCTGATTGATGATAAGACTCACCGAATCTATCTGGACGTTCCTCCTGAGGTTTGTTTTCACAGAATCACTCAACTTAGGCAGAGGGAGATGGAGACAGATATGTCGCTGGATTACCTTAAAGGAATGTCAGAGACTTACCATCAGGTGAACTCTCAGTTCGGGGTTCATGATCTGAAGCTCACGGGCGAGGAGTCCATAGAGGAAGTTGCGGATTCTGTTCTGAACTTAATCAACGACCTTGAACATCAATCGTCAGAGTAACTTTCTTACCGGTTCTGAGAATTTCCTTCTCCTCTTCGGGAAGGTAGAGCTCTAGGTAAGTAGTTCCTTCTTTGTTTCGAAGAATACAGACCCAAGTACCGTCATCAGCTTCGTCGAAGCTGATAGCTGATTTCGAGATTGGCATGTGGATCTTACTTAATTTTCGCTTGTCTGGGATAGCCTTCTCTTCGGGAGTTCTTTTGACTGGGGTTTCTTTGGTTTCGATCACCATGGTTTTTTTGGATTCTTTTTCTTGAATCTCTTTAACCTTCTTAACCGCAGACCCAATCGAGGGTTTCTTTTTCTTTTTAGATTTAGTGCCTTCACCCATTGTTGTGAACAGATCTCCCAGGGTTTCTTTTTTCTTTCGGGGCATGGTAGTTCCTTCGGTTCTATAGCTGGCTTGTATTTTCTTGATATAACAGCTCATAAGTAAGTGAATTATCGAAACTAAATTAAAGAATCGGAGCTGCTCCAGAATGTCGAATTACAATAATAATCGCGGACCTCATAATCCAAACTACGATAAAAGAAAATCATCTAATTATAAGAAGAAGCATGACCGGACAAGATTCGACCGACGTAATTATCTCTCTCATGAGTTTAACGGAGGAGCCCCTAAAGAGTTGATCCAGGCCCCTCAAACTCTTCGTGTAGTTCGTCTCAAGGTCTCTTTAGAGCCAATGTTCTACGAAGGCGATCTTCTTATCGAGACTTTCCCAGGAAGTGGATACTACGTAAATTTTGATTACTACCAGAATCTGAGTCTTAATATTCGGGATATTCTTAAGATCAGAGATATTGAGTTCGAGGACTTTTTCGAGAATACTGAGGAGTTCACGATCTTCGATCTTCGAGATTGCCCTGGTTTGAAGCAATTCTACGAGGTTTGCGTGCGTCCTAAACGAGAAGAGCTCCTCCGGGATATGGATTATCATAAAAAGATCCTTAAAAATCTTGAAAATGAGCTTCGAGTACTTTCCTTCTACGATGAGGATTACCAGCAGATAATTGCTGAGGCCGAGTCCGAAGAAGACTCAGAATAGTCCTCTGATAACTCCTTTATAAACTTCCCCTATTTAGGGCCCTGTGTGCCTTTTTATTATTGACGGTAGAGGAAGCCATATGAAGATCTATTCCTTTTATATTAAAGATGACCAGAATGTAAACTACCTGGGCAAAGATTTCTCCCAACTTTTGGATGAGAATTTCGATAAAGCTCGTAAGTTTATCCAGTCTATCGATGTGGAGGAGGATGGTAAGAGGATTAAGGCCAAGATTAAGTTAAATACTGGTCCCACGCACCACATTGAACTTCAATTCGATATCCCCACTTTCGATAAGGTGCTTTATAGCATGGAGATCGGAAGTAAGGCGGTTCGGAAGGACAATGAATTAAAAAGGTTCTCACCTTCAGATCTGAATACGTTCTTCAGGAATTTGGATCAAGCCCTCTACACACTGGCTAAAAAGGAAAGCTTTCGTGGGGATTCTCGTATGGAAGACAACGAGACTTTCATGAAGCTGATTGATGCTATTAACAAATTCTTGGTTTATTAAGGGGTGACCGTGAAAGTAGAAGCCAAAGATAAAAGAAAAAGAGACAAGCGTATTAATTTCTGGCTTACTGAGAGTGAGTATGATGATATTAAGAAGAGGGCAGAGGAATTTAATCTGTCCATTTCTGAGTATCTGAGAATGCTAGCTTTGAATGCAGACATCAACCTGGACTTGAATAAGGTCAGTGTTAGTTCTTCTGTAGCCTTCGACAAGGCTGAGTTTGATTCCATCTCCAAGAAAGCCTCTTCTCAAGGAAAAACTCCTGAGGAATTTCTTCGATCGTTGATTTTCCCCAAGGAAGAAAAGACTGATCCACTTACGGATTACATGCTCCAGATTATTGACTATGTTAAGTAGTCCCTTGGTGATCGTATACGACTACCGAGGCAACCCTCTCTATTTGGGGGTTAGGATTAAAGTATCTGACGGGGTGTGTACGGTCAAAGACATAAGCTCGAACATTTTTAAACAAGCGGACGAAGCTTATGTCAAGGATTTTGTAGCCGAGATGGCTAACTACGATGAGTTGCTGAGACTGGCTGAGATGAATCATGTTCTGATCACTGACGGTCTTAGGCAGCGGGTTAGTAGGATTGAGGAATTAGGTAAACAAGCTGTGGCTTACTTGTCTGAGAAAGATCCTACAAGCAATTTTAAGAAGAAACAGAACATCGTTCTTTGAGGTTTGTAATGTGCGATAAGAAAATAGTATCCGAAGACGTTACCGGTAACATTATTAAGAAGACCGTTGATCTCCAGAAGTCTGAACAAGATGAGAAAGAGTTCGACAAGGATCACGTAGGTGAGGAAGAAATCTCTTCTGTGATTAAAGAAATTACCGATCCAGAGGATATGAATGAATTGGAAGTCCAATCATCGTTCAAGAAGCTGGGTGAATTTACTCCGGAAGAGAAAGAAGGTCTTCAAAATTGGGCCAATGATAATCTTCGTGTGGAGAGGATGAAGACTGTCGATCGCTTTAAGAAAAAGCATAATCTCGGAAGCTACGGTGGGGAGAACCTTCTTAAGTTCAATGAGTTCGACCTTGATCGGGTGTTCTTCGATATTATGAAAGAATTCGTGGGACAGCCTGACTCGGATAACTCAAAAGAGGCTATCCTCAGTGGGGGAATTTATAAAGCCCTGGAGCCTTACCTTAATACTGCGAAGTCAATAGGATTCGAAGATGATTTCCTAAACCTACTTCAACACTTTAAAGAGGATTTTACTAGATTCTATGATGCGATCAATCAACTACGCTTTGAGCAGAAGATAGATCTTTTCCAAGAGTATCTTAAGACTATCGAAAGGCTTCTTTTGAATAAGGTCAAAGAGCTGGTAAATGAGTACAATGAGTCTCCGGACAAGTTGGCCAGAAATGCTATAAATCAAATTCGTAAGAAAGACTCCTTATTGGAGAAGCCTAAGAGTGGTGCGGCTGCCCTTCCCGTGGATATGTTTTTTGATCTTAGAAAGCTTCAAGGATGGTTAAATAAGCCGCTTCCGAAAGATCGGGATAAGGCCAAAGCCAGATTATTGAAGTTATTAAACACATCTTCCATTACTTACAAGGCCCTGAAGGGTAAGAAGAAAAACCTTTTGACCGAGTTGTCAATTAGGGATGAGTCTAAGTTACCGGAAGATCTTTCCTATCAAGGTATTTTTGAAGAAGTCTCTGAGGCAGAGTTTAATGCCGAGAAAGAGAAGGTAAAAGCTCAGATACTCAATTACCTCAATTTTCAGTACCTGGATAGAAAAGAAGCTTTGAAGACGATTTTTCCTAAAGTTAAAGGATTAGCTCAGAAGTACAGAACGGTGCATAAAGGCAAACTAGATGACCTGCAGGCCGACTATAAAGAAGAGTATGGACTGGAGAAAGAATTAAAAGCCATCAACAAAGCTTATGATCTGGCTGTTAAGGGAATGAACCGCATGAACCAGGAGTACTTTCAGGATGATCTTGAACTGGCTCCAGAGTTCTTTCAGAATTTCTATAATTTCTGGGCACGTCAGAAGAAATTATTCAATACCTCTATTTATTCTTCTTCTGGAGTTAAGGATGGTACAACCCCTTATGAGACTTTAGTTAAGTTGATCAATAGTCACGTACTGGAAGTCCTTTCCCATAAAGCGGAGTTTGCTGAAGAATTCAACGCTTCGGCTAAGAAAGCTAATCCGGAAATGAGAAAGTTCCTTTTGGACTTCAAGATAGAGTTTACTTCGATCATTCAGACTTACCAACGAGTAGCCAATGCGGTTAGAGAACGTCTTAACGATAAAGCAGCGAAACACAAAGAACTCACTGACTCTTTTCGAATCAATAACATTCTTCGTGAGCATAGTATAGATGCTGAAGGAGTTTCTCCTTACTCAGACTTCATGGACAGTGACCCTCACTTCTCTGCCGAAACCCCAGAGCGTCTTTTTCATACCATTTCGAAAAGATACCAGTGGGAAGACTTTTTAAAGAGAAGCATTAATTCCGCTTTCATCAGACTTCGTGAAGAATACCGAAAGCCCGCTAAAGATGAGTCAGGTAAGATTATCTGGGATACTGAAAGTTCCGTTTTCTCGGAAGCAGAATCGGATTTGATCTCCTATGCTTTGTACGGGGTCAACTTTAACCCCAGGTCAGACACCGCAGCTATTTATGCTGAAGATCAAGAAACACCACAAGAGGGTGAAGAGTCTCAGGACGGAGCGGCCATAGACTTTAATACGCTGTTCAGGAATCTATCAGGTGCTTTGAGAACCAGTGATGAGTACATCCGAGTAGGTACTCGAAATGACTGGGCGAGGAAGAACTCTATTATTCAGAATTTCTTTAACAATGTTTTGGATTCTGAAGGCAATCTTAACAGAGACAAGTCTAACCTCAACTTAGGTCCCTATTTCGTGGAATCCATGAAAAGAAAGAACATGGAGTACCTAAGACAGTTCCGGGATCGTTATCATAAGGTTCGGAAAGAGAAAGAGGCTGGAGGTAGAGAACTTTTAACTACTTCCCTGGAGAAAAAGCTTCAGAGCATTGACAAGGCTCCTCTGGAAAAGAATTATGCTTACGAAGATAAGATCGGGATCACTGATGATAAAGTTAAGACTATTCGTGATTTTGAGAGCTCTCTTAGAGAGGCGGTTGATGAGGTTAAGCAGAGTATCAATTACTCTGTGGTTCAAAACCTAAGAAGATTGGTAGATGCTCTCGAGGGGGAAAAGTCGGACTACGAAACTCAGAAGCAGGCTCTTATGGGAGAACTGGATTCTCTGAGATCTCTGGGAGTTACTTCCAGTTATGAAGACCTGACTCCTGAACAACGAAATCAGAGAATTACCGATATTCAAGAATTAGTCAAGATGATCGACACTCGAATAGGAGAGATCGACGAAGATCTGGAGATAACTCAACTAGGTAAAGGTGAGGACGCTCTCGATAGATTCTCGGTTTATCATGCATTACTCGATAGTGTTGTTATGGGATTAATCGAGCCGGTAGAGTTTATCGTGGAAACTGATGATGAAGGCAACCCAACCGATATGTATCTGGAGCGTGCGGTTGAGCAAGATGCTCCAGGTAGAGACAATTACGAGATTAAAGAAGAGATCGAAAGAGTTGAGCCTTCTAAAGCTAAACTTTACTACGTCCCTCTCACGGAACTAGAGGAACTTAATCTTAAAATTCGACAGTTTAAGAGTAGAGGGGTGACAAAGTCTAATATGGCTGAGATCACTGAGAGGCTTCAGGGATTTAAGAATTGGATTGCTCGTAGGTTGAAGCGTCCTATTCTAGATTTCATTCCGAAGTCTGGATCTTCTAAGAAAATGATAGATTTCTACCAGCCTGGGGCACTGGCCACTAATTTCGCTCCGGTAGTTATTCGGGGTGAAGAGTTCCTTAAAGGTCAAAAAGACGAGATTCTGAATGCTCAGCAGATCGCGGAGAAGATTAAAGAGCTGCTAGCAGCTCCGGAATCTGACTATGACTTCAGTAACATTATGGATGACATTCGTCGCCAGTTTAATGAGTTTAGATTCTCGACTCGTGAAGCCAATCTTATGTCTAAAATTCGATCTCGATTGAATCCTTTAATGACTTACATCAAGAACGAAGTTCAAGATGCAGTAGATTTGGATGAGATCCAGAAGATTCTAACTCCTGACCCAGAGGATCTAGACTTTTACCGGGACAACCGAAGTGAGGATAAATCAAGTCTGGAAGAGAAGCTTCCTTTGGATGTTCAGACTTTCTTGGAAGATAATGCCCTTAAGACTGAGCTCTCTGTCCAAGAGTTTGGAGAGGTTGGAGAAGGATTGAGTATTGAGGATGCTAAAAAAGAGCAGTCTAGGTTAGACCGTCAGCAGTCCAAAAAGTTACTTAAGCTTATTCAACTTCAGAGTCCTGAGGATAAGCAGAGAATCCTGTCTTATTTCAACGAGTTAGAGGCTACCCAGGCTTATAACGAAGAAGTTCTCGATATCGCAGAGAGAATTGTTAAAAAGCAGACGAATATGGACGACCTCGAGTCTTTCGAGAAGTATGCTATTAACGCTTTAGAGCTGGCAGAGATTCTAGAAAAGAATGAAAATCGGATTCCTGAAGTTCAAGTTGGTAAGAGTAAAAAGAAACCTATTATGCAGAGGGCCCTTCCTCTCTATGAACTAGACTCTCGGGGAAAGCCTCGAAGTCAAGACAAAAAGCCAGTTCGTTCAGATTTTATGGAAGATCTTTTAAAAGACGTAAGTCCTCAATCATTGAGCAAGGACCTTGTTCGTAAGTTTCGTGATGAGAGGCGACCGCTTCAGCAGAGAATAGTGTCTCTACGAGAAAGAGCAGATGTTCGAAAAGCTAGAATTGAGCGTCTAGAGTTTGCGAACACTAAGTCAGTTCGGAATTTGAAAGCGGCCAGAAGAAGGTTGTTCAAGCGTAAGAAGCTTCTAAACCCGAGGCTGCACGATCCTAAGTTCGTTACTCCTGAGAAGAAGGCGTTTCTCTATTCCGAGTACGTTGAAGCCTCTCGTGCTCTAGAAAGTGTAGCTTCTGATCTTAGATCTGTCACCTCTAAAGGAGGAGCACTGACTCGTAAGGAGAACAGACTCAGGGACAGGCTGACTAAAAATTCCGAGGCTATTTCGAAATTAGAGGAGAAGTCCCAGAAGATGTCCGGTGAGCGTGGTGTCGGTGAGGTTCGGGATCAGATTAAGAAGTTGAACGGTGAGCAGAGGAATATTCGTATTCTTCTTAAAGAGATTACCAGGGATAGAAGGACAATTAGTCCAGACATTCGCTCTCTACGGGAGTCCAAATTGGAGTTGGAAACAAAACTTCAAGACATTATGGATGCTCTGAATTATGAGCCGAATTACGCGGATTCCGATGATAAGAAAGCCAAGCTTGAGATTTTAATCAAGAGAGATGCGATGAAGATTCGAGATTACTCTTTTAAGGTTGCCCAGCTTCGTAAGCAACTCAAGACGGACAAAGAAGTACTCGCAGAAGAGACTCAAGAGATCAATGATTTAAAAGAGAAGATTAAGGATTCCAGAACGGTTCAGAAAGCTGAAGAAAGAGTCAATATACTTTCTCAGGAGAATATGTGGGAGGTTCTTTCTAATCCTATTTACCACATCAAAGGTAAGTACTTCGATGTCGAAGCTTTTTTAAAGGATATTCCATATCTTGAGAAGACGATGCAGTTCATTAACGAAACCCAGGACGATTATTTTGATATCATGCAGAGACTTAAAGCAATTGGTTCTTATAAGGATCAGATAATTCAGAACTTGGTTTCGGATGACAGTGTGTTCCGACCCTCAGTAGACGAGACGAACCCTGAAGAACCATTAGGCCCTGAGGTGGATAGACAGACTCAACGTCTGGTTATAGATCAGCCTGGGGAAAGTAAAAAATCCTCTCGATTACTGCCTTTTGATTTCTTTTCCTAAATTTAGATGTTAAGATATAATGGTCGGCACTTTCAAGGTGTCGGCCATTTTTTAATTTAACGAAGGATAAGAGTGCAGGAGATATTTACCGTAGCTTCCATATTCGCAGGGACAGCCTTTTTGGCTGTAGTAGACCGACTTACAATTCCCCCGGAACTTCCAGAGTCGAATGGAGAGTACTTTCCTGCTTATGTTGAACGTCCGAAGAATCCCTACGACACTCAAGTCTTTTTTAATAAGGCCTTGGGCGAGAACGAAGTTTGGTCAGAAGCGGACCAAGCTTGGATTCCTTATTCTAAGATAAGAGTGATGGAGATTTAGCTAGGTCTTAATATTATAGAAGAATGTAATTAAATGTAGAAATTTCTTCTATAAGTAATTCAAGGCTTGACATATCTTAAAACTAGTATTAGAATTAAGGTATGAAAAAGAAAAACACCTCTATTAGTATTACAGTGAAAACGGACGAACTTCTTAATAAGTTAGCTGAAATAACTCAAACTTCTAGAAATAGGGTAATTGAGGATTTGATTCTTAAAGAGTCAGTTAAGCTTGGAATTGAGAAGTAGTGTCCAATCTAGCCCATAAAATAGCAATTAAGACTAGCAAAAGGCAATCCGCTCTTCTAGAGCAATTCGCCAATCATGCTAGGTTTGCTTACACCTGGGGCTTAGAAAGGTGGAACACCCTTTATCAAGCTGGTTGTAAACCTTCAGTAAATCAAATTGATAAAGACTTCAATAAATGCAAGAAAGTTCTATTCCCTTGGATTTACTCTTCTCCTAAAGATGCAATGCAAACCGCAATAAAAGCCGACCTGAAGGCAGCTTTTAACCGCTTCTTCAAAGAGAAGAAAGGCTACCCTAAGTTTAAATCCAAGCATAAATCTAAACTTAGTTTTACCATTACTAACGATAAATTTAGTATTCAAGATAAAATTATTAAAGTTCCTAAACTGGGAGAGCTAAAGCTCCGTGAGAAGCTTCGCTACTCTGGTAAAATTATGTCAGCTACTTTTTCTTTTGAAGGAAACCGTTGGTTTGTTTCAATCCAAGTTGATCTGGGAGCAGAGTATCGGTTACCCAAAGCTCCTCAGAAAACTATTGGAGTAGATTTAGGAATTTCTACTGCTTTAGTAACTAATGAAAAGGACTTCTGGTCGGCCCCTCGGCCTCTTAGAAAAGCTTTAAAGAAGTTAAAATATTTAAACAAAGAACTTTCTCGAAGAGTGAGAGGAAGTTCTAATTGGGATAAAACTAAAGTCAAGTTAAAGAAATTATATTTTAGGATTAAAAGCATAAGATTAGACTGGATTCATAAGAAAACTTTTAAGTTAAGTGACGAGAACCAAGTTATTTTTCTAGAGAGTTTAAATGTTGAAGGAATGCTTAAGAATTCTAATTTAGCTCTTCATTTAGCTGATATTTCTTTTCATGAAATCAAACGTCAACTGGTGTACAAGACCGAGCTTCGCTCGGGTCTCTTACACGGGATTGACCGTTGGCTTCCTTCTAGTAAGTTGTGTTCTTCTTGCGGTTGGAAGAACTCTGAGCTAAAGCTCAAAGATAGAAGATTTAAGTGTGAATGCTGCGGTCTCGATATTGATCGAGACCTGAATGCAGCGATAAATATTAATACGGCAGGCCATGCCGAAATTAAAGCTTGTGGAGAAGTCAGCTCTGGCTTCGAGTGGTTGCTTTCAGCGACCACTCATGGTGAAACTGACTCTGTGAAGCAAGAATCTAAAGTGGTGGGAGAATTTCTATATTCTTCTACATTTTGAAAGGCAGAAGTACTTCGGTGATTGGAGTCTAGAGCTGGCCGAAGGTGAGGCTAAGTACGTGTTAGAGATTGAGTTCAGATTTAACACAATAGATCACGAGCGTAAGTACTTGAAGAATAGGAAGTATACTCCTCAAGATCCACACCATCTTGAGATCTACAGAGAAAAGCGTGGCGGCGGTAAGTCCTATATCTGGTGCGGCATTCGAAAAGCTTGGTTCGACTACGAGCCAAGAGGTAGGTTCTACGAAGAGTATTTGGTCGCTACATACGTGGTGTGAAAGGAACAACATGGTAGTTAAACCTCTAGATTCGATATTCACTAAAGAGCATTTAATGTACACCCAGGTCTGGGTTAGTCTACAGTATTTAATTTATCTAGACAGTACGAGCATTATTTCCGAACCAGTTCTTAAGTACCATCGAGAGAAGAAGACTAATGTATTTAAGACGGTACTCGAGGATCGTGATTGGATTGGTCAGATAACATCCCAACTTCGCCACAAGGAGGAGGATGACTTCACCAAACCTATTCAGGACCTTCTTTCCCAGACTCTGCAGTTGAGAAGTCCCCAGGTAGTTAATTTAGGGTTAACTGATCGAAACCTTTATTCATTAGCTTATTCTCTAATGTTTAATAATGCTAAGTTCTTGGTTGAGGATCTTCTCCAGGTTCTAGAGGTCAGTCTCTCGTCTTGGATTAATGAAACACAGGACCACGTTCTTACGCACGGTAGAGCTCCTCTTCTTATAGGAAGAGAGATGAATAATTACCGGGACAGAATCCAGTACTACCGCTTAAAGATCAAGGACCTTAGATTCAAAGCGTCTGCTGCGGGCCAATTAGGATCATTCTGTGAGCTTTACAGTACTAACGGTGGTTTTGACCACGAAGAGCTGCAAGATGGATTTATACGGGGTGTATTGGGTTTAGATACTATTCAGTATTCAGCGGTCCAGCCCCACGGCGATACCTGGGCGGAGTTTTTACGGTATGTTGAGGGAGTGGCTCTGGTTTTATCAGATCTTGGCGAATTTCTGAAGTATTTGTCGACTAGAGAGTTAATAACTGGTTCTTCCGAGGTTAAGTCCGGCAATCTCGCCCAAAGGGCTATTATAGACCTAACCCAGGTGACTACCTATCATGGCAATTTCATCCCTAGAGGTTCGTTGGGGTCTATGTTGTATGGAACGGTCAATACTTCTTTATTGGAGTCGTTCAAACATCAGATGAGTTATTTCTCTAAAGGCTGCCACAGTATACTCGACTTCTTGAATGGTTTTAAATGTAGTAAGCCGAGCGTCCCGGATTTATCATCTTTGATTTTAATCCCTTTGGAGGTCTACGTCAGGATCAATAACGTTCCTAATGGGGTTGGGCAGTTAAATCAGTTTCGCCAAACTAATCCAGCGTGGCCCAGTAAAGACTCCGTAGCGGTCCTTATAGACTCATTGAAGATTCCTGCGGAGGAGAAGGCTAGGTTCAAGAGAATGAAGCCTCTGGAAGTTCTAAAGACAGGTCAGAGATTCATTTCGGGATCTTAGTACTTTCCTTGAAGAACTTCTGGTAATCGGGTTCTAGATCCAGTTTTCGTTGAACTGGGATGCTGAAGTTCTGGGTAGCCTTCGGTTTCTTGGTACTTCTCTTAGGAGTAGTCTTTTTCATCTCCGGAGGATTCTCCCTCAAGGAAGCAATCTCTTTGGTTTGCTTATTGTTGACCTCGGTGTTCTCGTTGACTTGTTTGAGGACGGATTCAAAATCAAAGGACAGCTTTTGAAACATCAACTCCAGTTGGTGCCGTTGAGCCTGCTCTTTTCGGAAAGATTGGCTTTTGATGAGATGGATCTCTAGAATCCCCCACCCGATCACTGCGACTAACCCGGCAGCGACTGCGGCGGCAAAGGCTTTAACCAAGGCCTCAGTAAATACTTGGTATAGTGATCTTCTGTGTTCAGTCATTGAGGTCCTCCGCTATCTTGGCCCAGATTTCGATTAGATCTTTCAGGGAGCTCTTTTTCTTCTTATGGTCCTTGAGTTTGTCCTTGGTCATGTTCGTAACCACTCCCCAAGGGAAATCTTCGTCATCGGGATTACCATCAATAGCCTTCTTAGATTCGTTCCAGTACTTCTCGACGGTACTCTTCTGGACCTTATATTTTTTCGCTAGTGAATCAATCACAGGTGCTGGCATTTAAAATCTCCTTAGCACATGCTAAAATATTAAGATTCTAAGGAGAGTTATGGAAATCGGGGATAGGTTGGTGAAGGACGGCGAAGAATACCGGGTAACAGGGATACGCTATAGTGTGAGCGAGGATAGCTTTAAGTATGATCTGGAACTAACGCCGATAGATCCGAAGATGGTAGTTACCTTCACAATCCCGAAACCTAAGTCGAGATATGTGAAGGCATCTGAGGTTATTCTTTAGGGTTCAGAACATCACCGATCAAGTTTAATCCAATGAACTGATATCCCATGGTTTTAACAGCCTGACGCATTTCCTTGGTCACACTGCTCTGAGTAGTCTTGAAGTACTTGGAAGCCACCCAGACCCAGGGATCTTCCATTCCACCGTCAAAGGCGGACTCCACGTCTTCTTCTTTGAGGCCGAACAGACCGCTCATCAAGTCGCTGTTACTCTTGGGGTGAAATACCTCATTGATCATTTCTTTCCGATTCATAATCTTCTCCTAACATAGCTTCTGTGCATACAAAGAATGGTTCAAAAAGCGGGTTCCCCTCTACCTCAGGATCAACCAGATAGAGGGGATTGCCGCAGTAATCGCATTCATGCTCAGTTTTTTCAATTTTCATTTCTAACCGTTTCCATCAGATCAAAGTAAAGATCATTGATTTCTTTCGGAGTTACTTCGTCTTTCAGCTTCGTAGGCTCTTCGGCCTTCCTAAAGTCTTTTAAAAATGATAGTTGTTTTATAATCTTGCATAGTCAAATATTACTGAATTCCTTCTAAAATTAAAAGAAAATGTACACAATTAAACTTCCTTATTACCTAAATGGCCCGGAGGGCCA
>Ga0129345_1000098_pt1 | contig 28649 bp, 34 predicted proteins | sample CPBDNA_FD_94425 | JGI IMG/M metagenome (GOLD analysis project Ga0129345, IMG submission 94425) | Freshwater to marine salinity gradient microbial communities from Chesapeake Bay, USA - CPBay_Sum_20_0.8_DNA | ecosystem: Environmental > Aquatic > Marine > Coastal | place: USA: Chesapeake Bay...
TACCAGCATACAATGATATGTACACATCGTTGTCGGCAGCTCTGAACTTTAATTCACTCGAATCATAGAGAGGATTAGTTTGAAGTCTGATTTGTTGCCCATCGCCGGGATGCCCGAATAGCATATCTACCCCTTCTGTTGGGTTGGCGTATATGCTCATTCCTCCATTAGTGGTGATCCCATCACCCGCATCAAAGGCCCCGCCAAGCTGCAAATATACAGCATCGGTACCAAAGTAATCGCTGGCGTTAACGACCAATCCATTAGCTCCTCCGTATTGCATTTTGTCGGAGTCGACCAAGAACTCATTGAATCCCGTTCCTACCGTAATGGATGCCACATTGAAGTGAATATCATCGGAAGCCACTCCGAGGTAATCCCAGTAAGTATCAGACGCGGCGGGGAGCGGTTCCTTGTTTAAGTTGGCCTGTTTCGCAACATATATTCCCCCGCTATAAAATACCGCCGAGCGATAGTTCGCTGAATAGAAGTAGTTCACTGTGGCTTCCCATGTGCCATGAATCATCATGGCTATTCCGTCTGAACCGTCACCACCAGCGCCCCCATCAATACCATCAACTGGCTCAATGGCAAATACCGTGTACTCACGAACCATACCGGATATGGTATCGGTGAATTGGAATACTACTGCTGCTGTTCCATCACCTGTCACAACCGCGGTAATGTCATTGACTGTCGCCGTGAACGCATCGACATCAACTACCCCGGAGTTTCGGGTTATTCCGATAGACCTTGACCGTGTTCCGCTTGGGTCTTCGAACGATACCGTTACGGTTCCCGTTGTGGCAACTGGGGCCCATGTCCCGGCGGCCTTGACCCATCCAGAACCCACATCGCAAGTGACATATCCCACCTTCTCTTGAGGAGGAACGCCCACTGCGATCTTGTCGCCATTAGAAAAAGTTTCACCAACGGAAAACCCGACCAGTTCAAGAATCTCGAATACAACCGTGTCGATATCAGTCACGCTGCTGACCTCTACATAGGCAGAGTTCCCGGCATTATTTTGAACCATCAACCGATGCCCGGGAACCATCCATTCAGTCGTATCAACATCCACTGATACCGTACCACCAACAGCCGGGATAGTTGCTGAGGCAGAAACCTCTCCGAATGGGAAGTCCCTTTGCAAGGAGGCCTTCTGGATTTCCTCCAGATGCTCAATTCGCTTGGCGTTGCTACCCCATGGGGTAATGGCTTGAATCAATTCTTTCCATGCACTCATAGGGTTCCTCCATCAATTTCCGTGGCGACGACAACGACCTGCCACTCGTTCAAAGCCACCTTGACTAGCTTCATTTCCGACCAAGCGCCGGATGAAGTCACATCGCTTTCATTTCCTCCGGCCTCAGCTGTGCCGTTTAAGGTCACACCAGTTGCCCCCCGCACGGTTAGGCCGTCATTCGCCTCGACAAGCACATATATAACCGTGCCAATGGGGAATGGGACTGAGGCATTCAGCGGGACCGTCAGCACAGCATTATCCATTGAGATGATGTCCATGCCATCGGTGAGGGCCAAGGTGTAATTCCCCGCCTGGGCGTTGATTGTCGGCACTGATAAACTGTTCCCGGCGGCGGCCAGTAACTTCACGATAGTTTCCAGCAGGTCAATCCGCTTGATAGGATTGGCAAGCGGGGAAATGGAATCAGCCTTTTCTTGAGCCGTACTCATCGTGGAATCTCCTTAAAGATTGAACGGAGCTGTCGCTTGTACTCCGCAAAGTTTACGCCTGCCATGCTTCCATTGCGGTCCACATCCTTGGAAAGACGGCTCCGAACATAGTCTGAGCAGGCTGTGATAAAGCGGTCTTCTACTGCCTCCGGAACATGAATCTCATCGTCATCGGCAAACTTTGTCCCGAGCGTTCTGTGGGAGATTTGCAAGATTTTCTCGAAGTCGATAATAGGATGAACGATAAGCGTATCCCTATCAGGTGAAACCGCATAAAGAAGGTCACATGAATTAACCAGCCCGTTGATAATTTGGTATCGGCGATCCCAAGGGATTCGGGTCAATGGGCCAAGGCGGTCGGATGTCTCATAGGTGGCGGTGCTTGCCTTCCGGTAAAGGATTGTAGAGCCTCCCGCGTCAGACTCAGTGAGGGGCGAACCTCCTGCTGTCTCGGAAACGGTAAGGCTGCCTCCGGAATCAACAATATGCAGAAGTGTTTCAACTGCCCATCCTGTACCGCTTGAGTCTGAAATGACAATGGTATCGCCGTCAGCAAGGGCCGGAGCAGTCAATACCCCTGAGCCATTGGTAGTGGCCTCTACACCATCCTCGTCGTCAAAGGCATATCCGGATGGGATTACCCGCAGTTCAGTCATTGTGATGGCAGCAGGGATACCCACTTCACAAGCGTTGCCGTCGATAATTACCTCGGAAGATGGTACATTAAGAAGCGAGTCCGGCTTCAGTGTCGGGAAAAAGCTCAAGGCTTCCAAGAGGGACACGCGGATATGGCGCTCCAAATAGTTTTCGGTGCCATGAATCTCCCCGTCCTCAAGGAGCATTACCTTTACCTCTGCCTTGAACTCGCTGTATTTCATCCGTTCTTATTCAAAAAGCTCTCCCACTCAGGGATGTTATATCCTTGGGTAGACTTGCCAGGGTTGCCTTCTTGCTTAGCCAGGTCTCGCAGTTTAGGCAGGGAAATACCCAGTGTGTCGGCGAGGGCTGCCTGAGATGTCACATAGTTCTGCTCCGGAGTGGCATCGTCGCGTTGCTTGGTTTCGAGGAGATCATCCATCGAATGCTCCTGCACAGGTTCAGCTTGGTCAGTAGCTTGGTCAGTCACAGAATCCGCACTTTTTTCGGCGGGGGGCTGGGGAGTAGGCACTTCCCCCGATACGGCTTCCGTTACCTTCCAGGTGTTGGTTTGCCGGGTTCCCTTTTTTTTTATCCAGATCAAGAAATCTGCTTCGGTAATTTCCGATACACCAAAAGTCCCGGCAATCGAATCGAGTGCGGCACTCACCTTCTCGTCCTCTGTGGCGAAGACCCCCCACCACTGTCCTGCGAAGAACTGAACGGGGTCGAATTGAACCTTATAGTCACCAGCTTGGACTGGAAGACCTTCTATGCAACCTTGTTGGAGATAGTATTTTTTCATAAAGCAATAAGTTTGTGATACTCTTCCTCACTTATTACATGAGGTGTACCACTCCGGAAAGCCAAAACTTGTTTTTCTATGGTGTCAGCCCGGAGCGTATGCCAGTTCACGCCATTCATATTTACTTTCCTTGGGCTGACCCTGTGCATCCCGCTTTGATTCCCATGCCAAAGTAGATGCAATGCCTCCGCTTCAAAGGCTTCATCTTTTAGAAGCCCCTGCGATTCGTTCAAGTATCGGATCAGGCTGCCGTCCTTCACCGGGTGGAAAGCGGCGCACTCTCCAAGGTGTTCCTTGTCTTTTGGGAATGTTCGGTTCCCGTAGAAATGCTTGAGTGTTTGTGAACTATGCGTTTTCCCCTCGACGGAGTGGCGGGAGTATGTGTCCCACGGCCAATGGTCGGGAGCCTTCGCAATGTCAGATTGCTCTGCCCAGTCTGCTGGATAAACAGCAGTCCCATTCATATGGGGAATGTCGTACACATGAAGAACTGGGCCCATGAAAGGCTTACCACACTCCTCGTACTCCTTGACTACCTCATCCATCCATCCCGGCCGGGTTGGGATCATGTCGGTTTCCATCCACAAAAACGGTTTACCGGACTTGGCTGCCCGCTCCGCGGTAAAGATGAACATCCGATTCGCGGCCCCTGGATAGCCGGGGTCTTTTCCAAAGTAGATATCCAGATGGACATGAATCCCTCCTTCTCGATGAAGGATGTGGTGGACCCGGGAAAGCGTGTTATCGTCAACCTTTTGGTCAACCGTGAGGTAAATCTCTGTGCCCTCCGACACTCCAACAGCCACCAACCATTTTGCCCACAGAGTAATCAGAGGTATATCTTTCTGGCAAATGGCGATGGCGATGTTCATCCCGTTATTTTCTTTACGATGATTTGGCCTATGATCGTCAGCACAGACCCAACAACTCCACCGACTGCAATTACCCCGGCCCAAAACCCTGCTAATCGTATCTTGTTTCGCTCAATCGCCCCGAGCCTGCGCATGGATTCGTCGATTTTTTCCTCAAGCTCGTCCAACCGATTCCGATGTATGTCACAGGCAACAGAATTTCCTGGCTGACCCACGACATCTTGGCGAGCTAAGTGTCGCTCCAGTCTGGTGTTCAGGGCATTCAATTCTCGGATGACCTCATCAATCCTCTCGTGAATCCTTATTTTATCTGCTTCTTCAGCCATAGGTTCTTTGCTTCTTGCTAAATATTTCGGGCGGCTTCTTGGCGGCAGTGTGGTGGTAGTACCACGCAACGGCTCCAATTAAAGAAATAATAAGGGCATAGGGGCCATATTCAGGGATGGCCGTACTGAGATAGGCAGTTGCAGCACCTCCGGCAAAGACCATCGGGCCTGCCAGCTTGGGGATTAAGGGGAACCAGAACGAGGCTACGAACAATCCGATACCAAGGACACAGACCCCGGCTCCAACATAGCTGAACATCTTGTACTGTTCGAGCTTCGCAAGGAATCCTGCGTGTTCATCCTCTCGGCTCGATCCGGTGCTGGCCGTTACTTGTGTCTGGTCAGGTAGAGTGATGGTCAGGGATGCGCTTTCGTCCGGGTTGCTCGGCTGGGAAACAGTGATTGTCACCTTCCCGTCGTCGGCCCTCTCAACCTGAATCCCGCCACCTAGCGTCTGGGTAACAGGGGGCTTCCCTGCCTTGAATGGGTTGAGGTTACTGCACCCTGTGACCAGAACCAAAAGTAAGACTGTTGCTATCCATCTCATTGTAGAAAAAGGGGCGGGCGTTTGCCACACCCGCCCCCGTAGTTATACTACATACTACCCCAAGATTATCTACGCCTTAGGCGCTAACAGAATTAGAATCATTAGCTTCAAAGGCCGGGCACACCTGTGCGGTGTAAATCGGGCAATCGTCGCTGAAGTTCGTGTAAACGAGGTGGCTGGACTCGTCACCAATCATCGGACAGTAAGTGGTACTCTCCATGTCATAGTGCGTGTAGTTCGCCTTGATTACACATTTGAAATCCGGGTCCGTTTCAAGGTCCGGGGTCTTGCTGCGCCGCTTGGCGGTTTCAGCAATACCGAGAGTGAAGTCACTCCAGTCGATGAACCACATGAAGTTGGCGCGGTTGCGGATAGCAGCCGGGAAATGGCTACGGAAGTCCGTCATCCACGGCTCCTGAATCACATGGAGAACAACTCCGACTTCATCGAACTCGTAAGAGCGACGGTACCACATAGTGCGGTTTTCGCCGAACTTAATCGGGTCAGACGGTCCGAAGTGCTGTTGCCAAGTGATACCGTACTTCTTCTGGTAGTACTGCCCCATGAGGGAATGGATGCGGTTCGCCGTGTGACGGTCCACCATTACATCAATATCCTCCACGGTTCCACCAGTACGGCCTTCGCGGTAACGCTTCAAAGCGTACAGCTGTTCTTCAAGCACATTGAAGTTCAGCGGCTGGCCCTGATTGTCGATAACACGATTACAGGCCTGAAGCTGCGGGTAAAGACCGATGGCATTCGACTTGTAGTGCAAGAAGACTCCGGTGCGCGGGTCCGTGACCTGCGGTAGAGACTGGTACGTTTCCACAGTCTGGTTCTCGTCGATGGGCTGGCCCCAGAAAACGGAGGTCATCCACTTGCGGAGATACAGTTGGAACATCTTCTTGTTCTGCTCGGTCGAGGGAAGCTGCTTGAATTTCTCCAAGTAGATATTGACCTTGCCCTCGAAGATGTAACTGAGGAACTTTTCGTACTCATCATCCCAGGAACGGGTGAAGCGGCTCGTGCCAAACCAGTAGGCTTGCAACCTGCGGCTCATGTCCACGGGCTGATTCTGACACCAGCTCTCGTAGTCGGAGACAGAGTTCGCACCAATCTGGGCGACACCAGCTTCCGGCTGGTAAACGGCCTTCTGTCCTGCGGTCCATCCAGCCCATCCAGCCTCAGTGACCAGCGGGCGAACATAGACATAACAAGAGGTGGCGTCGATGCGCTCGGCATTCTCGATTACGAAGTATGGCTCCTGAGCTGCGGAAGTGGCAGAGAGATTCAGGACAACGATGTGCTCTCCCTTGAGGAAGAACCGTTGCAACTCCTGAATGTCGCTCTTGTACCGGGCTACATGCTCTGCTTCGCCGAAGGCAATACCATCGGAGTTCGTGACGGTGATACGCCATGAACCATCGTGATAAGAAACGCCGTCAACAGTTGATCCAGCATTCGGATTGACTGCACCCGCTGTGATTTTGAAAGCGTATGCGTTGATAATGTCTTCCTTTTCCCGCAGAATGTACGGAAGGAAGAAGGACTTACTTTTTCCAACGGATTGTTCAGTAAGATGGACGCCTTGCTTCTTGCCCTTTGCCCGGGAAAGGAGCAGGTCAACCAGGTTGCTTTCTCGAACGCCAGAAATTCCACCCATCAGGGCTTGGCGATACAAGAATGCCGCCTCCAGGTAACCGTCGGCTGCCCTATCTTCAATCCATTGGGGAGTAACCCCGTTAATGTTGGCCTTTGTCAGGCTCGGGTAATCGTCCACATCCATAAGGACTGGACCACATTGGCTGAAGAATGATGCACTCATAACAGCCTAAAGATATCATTTTGTGATACACCGTGTCTTAAATCGGCCTATTAAAAAATAAAAATCCCGGCCAATTTCTTTTGACCGGGATTCGAGACCTATGACACCTGAAAATTAACTTGGGAAATCCCAATCAAGAAGTCGGCTTCGTTGTGGCTTTCCGTCCTCTGATGGGCCTCGTTGAGAGGATGAGGGCGAATCGGTCCCCTTATGCCGAGGCTTATCTTCTTCCTTTGGATTTGCAGGGGTTTGGACTTCCTCCTTAGGGGTTACCTTTTCTTTTCCGTATCGCGTGAGGATTCGCTGGACTCTTTTTTGGTGGTCAGCCAATTCTTTTTCTGTTCGGTTGAGCGCCTCCGCTGAGAGAAAGTTCAGGATTTCCTCGGTGGAGAATGTCCAATGCTTCTCCCTTTGCTCTGGAGTCATCCCGGCAATCTCATGCGCCGTAGCAAACTCTTTCCCGTTGCGGATGCGCTGGTCCTTCATCGCGGGCTTGTTCATGGCCTGCTCTTGGGCGAGAATCCGGTTAGCAATCTGCTCGTGCATCGGGTTTCTTTCAAAGTCTGGGACGGTCAGGCCTAACCGCAACCGAAGAAGCTCGTCTGCCATTGCCTTACTACCGCGATGATTGCGGGCAATAATAGCAGCCTCCTCCGGGAACTCATCTGCCATTGCCTCGCCTGCCTTAATTGGGTCACCATGCTCCTCAACCTGCTTGTTGAATAGCTTCATGGGCTCCTCGGCTCCAGGCACCTTACCGATTTCATCTACAAGGTTCTTTGCATAGACCACCGACTTGTCTTGGAACTGAGGGAGAGCAACCCGCTCAATCTCTTGTTGTTCCTTCCAACTGCGAAGCTCCTCAATCTCCTTGTTCTGCTCGCCTTGAATCCGCTTCTGAGCCTCGTTAATTACGATTTCCCGCTCAAGTCGCTTAATTTCCTGCCGGGTCGCCGTGGGCTTGTTCTTCTTGACCCATGCAATGTACCTCGGATTTTCCTCGATGGGGGTTTCCGGGCTTTGCTTCTGAAGCGAGGCTACCGTCCGGTTGTGGTTCTTGATGTAGTCGAGCTGCCGTTTGGTGTAGCCCTTGTACTTTTCGTCCACAGATTCGGCATCCCGCCAAAACTCTACGGAGTCTTTAGCTTCTGCGGGGAGGGTGTCGACAAATGCCCAGTCCTCATCGGTCAATCCAGATAGGTCGTCCTTGGGTTTATCCTCCGGTTTATCCTCGGGCTTATCTTCCGGCTTATCCTGTTTGTCCTGAGGTTTATAGAGGGAGGCCTCATCGTCTTCTGGAACCTCGAAGGGGTCCTTGAACTTGACCTTCTTCTTCGGCTTCTCGTCCTCCGGCTTGTCTTCCGGCTTGTCTTCCGGCTTGTCTTCCGGCTTGTCCTCCGGCTTGTCCTCCGGCTTGTCCTCCGGCTTGTCCTCCGGCTTGTCCTCCGGTTTGTCTTCCGGTTTGTCTTCCGGTTTGTCCTCGGTGATGGAGCCGAATGAGCGATTATTTTTCCAATCCTCCTCTGCCTCCTTATCCTCCTTGTCCAGAAGTTCCTCCTCAGTGGGAGTGGATTCCAGGTCGAGCTTCTTCTCTGGCTCTCCAGCCATGAGGAATGAAAACTTTACTGGGTCTTGGGTCGGTGTTTCTTGGGTCGGTGTTTCTGTTTCTTGGGACATAATGTACTTGGGTTAAAGTGGCATACCTGCTGGCATTTGAGGCTGGGGTGCGCTGGTAGCGGGGGCCTGCTGAGGCATTGGAGCCCCACTCCCCTCTCCGGGGGGAGCAATACCCATCTTCTCCTGCTTGACCTGCTCTTGGCTCACATAATCTTCGGCAACACCCTCGACTTGCTTCAGTCGCTCATCAATTTGGGTCAAGGCGTCGATGATTTTCTTTCGAGCCTCAGCCGGGTCGTCGCCAAGCTGACGGGTCATTTCATCCTCATCAAAGTTGACGGGAAGTTTGAGCGTCATTGGGCTTCCGGCCAATCGGAAGATTTCACTCAGGGACTTCGTAACCTGTTCCATTCCGAACGCTTGGACAAATGCCTTAAAGGTCATCTCGGAAGACAGGATGTAGCGCATAAGCTCCATGAGAACCTTTGCCGATTCGGTATTGGAAGTGCGTTCGGCCCCATCGCGGGAGTTGAATACATACTCTCCTGTGAGGGAGTCTTTGGTTCCGATAAGGTTTAATCCGGTGGCATTGTCTTGCTCGTACAATCCACTCGGCTCAATACTGAACCCGAGGGCTTTGATAACCTCATTCGGGTATCGCTCAGGAACACTGACCTTCACCTTCTTGCACCCGCAAGCCAGCAGGGATTCGTAAAGGATAATCTTCTGGGCCTGCCTTGCCTCGTCGATGCCGGAAGACTTGTAGGAGTGCAAGTCGCCTGAGGTGGACGACACTTGCTGAACCTCAGTCGCCGAAGTTTCACGTTCAACGAACTGACCCATTTCATTGGGACTCATCATTTGGTTCCGCTCAAGGAGGCGAATAGTTTCCCCGATTGTACGCATCAGGTCATTGATGACATTGGTTACGTCGGCTTGGAAAATTTGAATCGGCTTCTTCTGGGAAATATCTTGGTCGAAGAGTTCTTCTATCTTGGAGTCGAACTCCAGCATATGAACCTTATCGAATAGCTTTTTGCCCTGAACAATCTTCTTGAACTCATCCCTAATTTCCTCATTCACCACATCAGCGTCCAGGGCCAAGATAAGGAGGTTCTGGATTTGCATGAGGTAAAGCATCTGCGAGTAGAGGCTGGAGACTTGATCCTGGTATGGCAGGATGTCGAGGGCCATCGAGTTGTTAAATAGCCGCTCATCATTCTCGTCATAGGATTTGCAGTATCCGGGTCGGGACGGAAGGACTTCTGCAAACACAACAGTGTTATCCCCGGCTACGATGAGGTGAACCCACACTGGATAAGGATACCCGCCAAGTCCCTCATTCTTCGGAGTAATCCGCTCGTAATAATGGGTCAACCAAAGGCAATCGTCCTGAATTGAGTCAGCGTAATACTCGTAGGCATTCGCATCTCGTGAATTGCGTTCAGCACCTCGTGGCTTGTCTGAGATATTCTTGATGGTCGATGCGTAGTAGTTTCCGAAGTAGGCCGAATACTTCGTCTGGAAGGTGTGTAAGCTGGCCGAGTAAGGAATCTTGTCCGTATTAAAGAAGTCCGAGTTATGCTGGATGTCCTTGTATTGAACAATGTCCCAGAACCCAGCGTACTGACACCCGTTGTCAAAGTTGAGGGAACTCAGAGGGTGATGTGCGTCATAGAATACGCGGGTCGGGTGAACCTTTTTGAAGCGCACCCCTTCTCGCTCAACTCTTTCCTCCATCCTCCATCCCTTCGGGGTGGATTCGTCGTGAATCTTCCTCATCTGCTCAGTCACGGCCCATGAGTTTTCAACAAAGGACACCGAATGGGAATGCAGGAACATCCCGCGTATTTCCTGTCCGAGAAGATGCCGATAACCAAACTGGTCGGACATGACCTCCACTCGCTCTGAAAGAACATCTGCCCTCAATCGGCCTATCAAGCCTTGCGACCGAGACTCGTACCGCAAGAACGGGTAAAGATTCTCGTACCTGTTAACCTGAGCTGCCACAGCCCTGCGGACATACGGGCGAACAAGGTCAACGGTGAAATCCGTCAGCTTGGGAGTGTTGATAGCAGTTACAGTCCCAGTATCCTTGTCCTTCACAAACATTTCGTCGGCAATGGTCTGACCGGAGGACTTTACGATTTCAGTGTAAAGCTCCTCAAAATCCATTACCATGTCGCCATTGGCGTACAGCATATGGACGAATCGCTCCGGGGTAACAGGGCTACTATCCCATGCAAGGTCGGCCGCCATGTAGTATTTGTAATGGCGCATGGACAGTTCCCGTCCGTTCTGAATCCTGTCCTGAATCCGCTGATCCCACTTCTTGCGCTGTTCCCAAAGTTTTTCGGCAAGCTCTTCTTCGGTAACTTCACTGCCAACCGAAGCGTACTCATCATCAAATAGCCGTTTGCCCGCTGTGCTGAGTTCACTGGCCTCGGCGGTGAAGACTGCTTCCAGCCGGAGGGGATGAGTGCCAAAGGCTTCTAAAATATCATAATCAATCATGGCAACGCTTTCGCCTTCTCTTGCAAAACAATATCCTGAGCGGTGCCTCGCTGAAAGCGGACGCCCAGCCTGGAGGACTTTACCCACCGCTCGATATTTTCCAGATGCCCAGCAACCGCCATCGGGAACGAATTCGTCCTGAGATAGTTTCTTAGCTGCGCTTGAGGAATATAAGCCATGTCTGCGAGTTCTCCTTCGGTCAGTTCTAAAATTTGTGCCAATCTTCGGAAGCGTGCTCTGTTCCAGTTAGCGACTATTTCCCTATTCCTGCTCCTTATAATGTGCTGGGTTGGTGTCACTTCTTTCCAAGGACTAGCTCTGCCCCGGAGGGTTCGTCATCCTCGTACATTTCTGGATTAGGTTCTTCGGCTTCAGGGATTGCCTCAAGCTCTACGCCCTCGATTGATATTCGAGCGTTCCCCTCTTCCAGCCCGAGAAACTTTCCACTCACGGTAATGGTGCAATCTTCTCCCGGTTCCTTCTGCTGAAAGTAATCGTTCAATGATTCATCATCAGCAGTGTTTAAAATAGCAATGTCGGTCTTATTCATAGTCACTCCTTTTCTAGTGTTACTATTACTTTCTACCCGCTAACCATCGCAAGTTTATTCTTTTTATCCTGCCTGCCAGCGAAGTGTTGTCGGAAATCCATGAAGTAGATTGGGTAAGATACCGCGTCAAAAGTGTGGATAAATCCGTCGATTGACTTGAGTGGCTTATCCTCGTCCTCTTCCTTGGTGATGCGATCCTTGGCCTTCTTCAGCCCCTCGAACATTTCAACAACTGGGTCACACCCAGCCCCGGAAACAAAGAGGGTTTCATCTTGGAGCTTGTTCTTCACGGCAATCACCCGCTCCCTAACGGAATCCGGACCCTTGGGCGGGGCCTGCATCCGAATGGGGGAAAGCATACGGTACTTCGGATTATTCTGTATCATCTCCTTGGACTTCAGGTAATACTCCTTGTACTCAAACGATCCGTGGGGATTGAATTGGTTCAAGGCCTGACGATCGGAGATGTGGTAGAAGGTAAAGGGGTGGTCGTACCGCTCGCACCACCAAGCCATTTTATCCATGAGCAACTTCACCAAAAGATTGATGCTGATTTTTTTATCCGTGAATATGGAGCAGTCAAAGATTCGGTATATTGGTCGGCCATTGCTCCAGTTCCTCTGCATGAATACTCTGGCATTATTAACCGAGCCAGGGTCATATCCAACGATGATTGGCTCACCCACAACGGGCTCAAGCCCGAACCGTGGAGTCCCTTTAACATGGATAGTCTTTTCAAAGTAACCATAGAACAGGCTGTTCCCCGTAATCTTCGGAACCCATTTCCCGTGGATGGCCCGCTCCACTTCCGTTGGGTCACTCCGAGCGGTTTCGTAGATGGACTTTATGTACTCGTCCTTGTCGGGGAAGAACTGATTCTCCGTCATCGGGAGGTGAAATACACCGTAATCCGGGTGGTACTTCTTGATGTCCTTCTTGAAGTCGAACTCGTGACTATCAACCTTGTCGGAAGCACCCGGATGAAGGTCGTGCGGGAGGACAAAAAATTGCTTAAACACCCAGTGTTTTTGCCCTATGGTCGCCGGATTGCAAGTTGCCATCCATTGTTGCGCCCTCACCGGAACGGATGTCCGGCGGCCGATCTGCTGAAACACAGCGGTGAAATACGCATCATCGCTTGTATTAGTCAGCTCCTCCATGTGGAAGAGACTGGGCTTGAAGTCCTTGATCCGATTGACGAGCTGTGATGGATTAAGCATCGACTTGAACACTATCCGGCTGATGCCACCGTGCTGGTTCTTAATATCAACCCACAGGTTTTTAGCATCATCCCTATATGTAACCCCATGCTGCTCAGTCAGACCAGATGTGAAATTGCCCCACTCCAGCCCGAACTCCTCTTCCCACATCTTCAAAACACCGAGGGGCTTTCCATCCAATGGCCCCCCGCTGATGCGGGCCTCTGTTGTTAAATTCTCCCAAGCCCCACCGATAACACCACCTGAACGAGTGATTGTCACAATCATGTAGAGGGCATCATCGAATTGAACACAATGCCGCACCCCCTTGTGTTCAGCCGTCATGGTCTTGGCGCTACCCCGCTCGCCGTGCATCAGCACAATTTTAGCGTCCGAGTAATATGCCCGACGAGCTGACGGTCCAGGTAGTGGAGGCTCCCACTCTTCGAGTTCCTCCTCGGTTTCTGGCGGCTCCTCAGACTGAGGTCCCGCGAGGGCAATCATTAAGGCTTCATCAATTTCTGCTTGGGGAAAGGGCATTTCATTTTGGGAGATAATCAACCATTAGCTAATTCCATACTCTGTTTTTATATTTGCTTCAATAGTTGCTCTTTCAGAATCTGATATGAGTCTATCAAATACTATGAGTTCTGCCCAATTTACTACAGTGAACTCTGCTCCAGTTCCACCACGCTTACATAAAGTCAATCCAGTATCCATTGCAGAAACTCTGTATCCAGTTTCATCCACTACAAGGTTGCCATTAATCCAGAGTTTTACAGCACCTGTCGAAGCCGTATGTTGGAAAACAGCAACCTGCCATGCAGATGCGGGGCCATACCCTATCGCTTCATGGGAATTATAATTTAATCTAAGAGGATTTGTACTCTGAATTCCATGAGTTCCACTGCTTGTTGTAGCTACATTTGCTCTCCAAATAGCCCCGAAAGTTTGGGTGGTATAATCAAAGACTGCCACAACTGTATTGTTTTCTAATCCCCAAGTAAAAGTATCACGGCGCATATATTGCTGGGAAGGAGTATAGAGACTGTTCTTTCCGTCATAAGTAACAGGAGTACCGCTACTGGCTACAGGGAATTCAGGAGAGCATGTAAGACTATTCCCGTTCCCTGTTTGGTCGATCCACAATCGAGCCTTAAGATCGCCACCCGCAGATTCAGAAACAAGAAGGGCATCCTTAGTGCTGGGTTTTAGCGTTGTGCCGAAACCACCCCCCTCAAGACGAGTTCCAATGATATCGGGATCAGTACCAAATAAATCCCTCCAAGAATAAGCAGCTATTGCGTCACTGAGACTTCCTGTAAGTAGAAAACCACCCCCAAGCCCCCCAAGGGGGGCAATTCGTTTATGACGAACCCCTCCCCGGATCAATGGATCGCGCTTCGGTAGGATAAGCATCTCTTAACCCTCGTGACAAACCAGAACCTTGTCGCCAGTGGATTCGTGGATAGCGTAAATTGCAAGATTTGTGGCGAACCGCTCTCCGGCTCCTCCTGGCAACTGCCCCATTCCAATCTCTTCTCCGGCGGAAATCAGAATTCCTGGCTTTGCTCCTGTTGATCCGGTGACTGAGCCTCCATCAGAGGTGAAGGCCACAAAAATATCTACGTCTGATTGGTTCTGTAAGATGAACCAGTTTCTTGCGCGAGCGGCGCTAACTAGAGTCGCCGTTGATTGAACATTTGTTTTTGTAATCATTACTTAAATCGTTAGATCATTCGCCTCAAGTTCCTCAAGGGTTACGGCGGCATCAATCTCTGCTTCCTTCGCCTTGGCAGCGGCATAAGCGGCAAGCTTGTGGTCGGCAACCGCATCAACCATTCCACCAATCTCAGTGGCAGTCAGTGCAACCCATGCTTCACCACCACCTTCAAGCCCCACCTTTCGGTCAACCTTCAGGTTCGCCCGACGACCCATTGCAGTCTGCATCCCTGTCAGCTCAGCAACGGTCTTGTCGTCAGTATTCACCTTAACCCCATTGAGATAGATAGGTTCATTAAGTTTGGCTTGTAGGTTGGCTAGTACCTGAGCTTTAGCCCTCGCCTTAAAGGAATCCGGGTCCTCGTCAAAGCGGGTTGCTCTTTTTTTTGCCGCCATGGCTGGCAAAGCTTGGGTTCGGTCCATCGCAACTCCATCAATCAAGAATGCGTTTCCTTCGATTGATTCAATTTGTGCCGCCACTTCGTCCGTGATTTGGACAGCAGTGTAGTTGTTTGGGATAAGTGAAGGCTCGCCTTCGGTAATACGGAGAACCCTGCCTCGTGGTGCTAATACTGCATATTTCATAACTCGTTAATCCAGTTGAATTTTTGTTGAAGTACTTGAGAAGTTTGCCGACCAAGGATGTCGTGCCAGTCTGGTTTAAGTGGCTTGACCTCAGGACGTATTTCATGGTCTCCGTAAGGGAATCCAACATCATGCTCCTGAGTGTATTGCTCCACGTTCTGGGTATTGTGGATAAACGGTTCCTCCCCGAGATATTCCCAGACCCCGTTCATCGTCCCTTGAGGGTCTTCAGTTAAGTCTTCGGCATGAACAAAGTGTAACTTGTCCTTGAACCGTGAAGCCGCTTCGTGAACTCGTTCGATAGCAATTCCCACCGGGGGGTGCGATAACCATCCCTGAACCCTTTTATCGAGCGTTGTCCACTGAGCAGCGTTCTTAACTTCCGTAGCTGTCAGGACGGATGGGTGCGCCCGGAACTTTTTTTCCATAGAGCAAACAATCCCTCGTACATCCCGAACCGGAACGAGCACCTTAGCATCAGGCCACACCTTGAAGAGTTGGTCTATATAACCAACCCATGCCCTGGATTTGTCAACTACCACGGGACGGTCGGTGATGGAGTTGAAAGCGTTCTCACACCCGGCTCGGATGTAATCGCAATACATAGTCTCCAACTCGGCCTTATTTGCAGACCCAGCCACATCTGAATTGAAGGCTCGACGAGCCTGAAACCCAAATTCATGGAGGGTTGATGTGGGGGTAGCATGGACACGGGGGTTCTGGGCCAGCAGATTTTGCAGCAAAGTAGAGCAAGACCGGGGTAGCCCGCTGGTGAAATGTAGAATTTTACCCATTTATGTGAGGTCCTTAATGACTGTGATTCCGGTTTTTCCGGCAATGGTTTGTCCCGCCCCTGCTGTCCATGATGCATCTGAGGCCAAGGCGTGGACGGTGGCGATACTTGAGGAACCAAACGAAGTTGCACCCAGAGAAGTCTGTGGGCATCGCACATCAATAGAGGTCAGGCCAGTACAACCGGTAAAGGCCCAACTGCCGACACTGGTCACCGTGCTCGGAATCACAAGCGAGGTCAGGCCAGAAGAGTCGAAGGCACCATAGTCTATGGTGGTTAGACCTTCAGGCAGATCAAGCGTTGTCAGGGCAGCGCAGTAATAAAAGGCATTGGCCCCGATCTCGGTCACTGTGCTCGGAATCTCAAGCGAGGGCAGGGCACCGCAACCGCTGAAGCAATAATCCCCCAAAGTGGTTATACTGTTAGGCAGATTAACCGAGGTCAGGGACCAGCATTGTTGAAAGTTGAAGTCGCCGACGGTGTTCGGTAAAGTGACCGAAGTCAGGTCACCTGCGTGATTGAGGTGCGCTTGCACCAACCCCTCGTGCATTTTTATATCAGTGATCCCACTGTAATAAAAGGCTCCAGTAGCGATGGTGGTCACCCCTGCCGGAATCTCAATAGAGGTCAGGTTAGCGCAATTAAGGAAGCAATAACCCCCCAAAGTGGTTAGAGATGATGGGAGAACAACCGATTCCAAGGCAGTCGGAAAACCACCACCTGAAAGCCCAGTAACCCCCTCCCCAAGTGCAACTCCTTTTGTTCCAACGGGAAATGTGGTATTGGGATTAATACTGCCAGAATACGGGTACGCTTTGACGACATTGGATGCGTCAGTGACATAGGTGAGTCGGTCCCGTCCTTCTGGCGAGGGCATCTTGAGAAAATCCTCCGACCGGACCGCATTAATCGGTCCATCTTCAAGAGCGATCCGAACGCTATCCCCTATAATCTGGAAGAGTTCGCCTTCTTTAATCGGAGTTGAGGACGCTTGTAATTCGGCTTGTGTGCCCCTGCGGATTCTAATTGGTGTGCTCATATCTAATTGAATTTAGGTTTTAGTAAGTGTTGAATGACGATAAATCGACGGGGGTCAAAGTAGAGGAAGGCTTTCCGTTTGCGGTAGATAGTGAGTCCATCACGGATTGAACTTGAGCTTGGTTGTTGGTCACATCACTACCGCTTCCCCCAAAACCACCATTCCATACAGTGATTAAGACGAGTTCCCCATTGATGATGATGAAGGACGGGCTGCCGGAGTCGTATAATTCGATTCCCGGGGAATCCCAGACCCGGTTATCTGCGGGTTGATCGACAAATTCATATCGTTTGGCATCGGTAGGATAAGTCCAGGTGCCGAGTTTATTTTGACCATTCAAATCATGCACCATCCCATGCTCCTGCTGGTCCAGCAACAAGCCCGGTATTTTGTTAGCGTATGGGCTAACCCACGGGAGGTACGATTGATAGTTAGTGGGAAGAACTTTGGCAGGGACAACCCCCGCGGGGAGGGCTGAATCAAACAACCCAACCATCAAGTCCGACCCAATTCCGGTATCGTAATAGACCCGCTCTTTTGCAATGGTCGTCCTGTAAATCAGGGTCCCGTCCATCTGGAGGAAATACACCTTGCTGTTAATGGGCGGGTGGAAAGAAGAATGGTGGCATGACATCCAGTGCCAAGGACTGATAGCTGTGGCGGCCGGAGAACGCCTATGGGTTGATTCCCCGCTGCGAATGTGGGACGGGCTAATACAAGACAGGTCAATGTCTGCCGCCCAGAAGTTCGGGTTTCGGATGAACTCATCAACCCCACCTCTGGTTTCTGAGGCATCCGTATAATTTGAGTTCGACGGGAATGATGTGTATAAATGTCGGGCAACGTCCCGGTCTGTGCCAGCAATACGGGAGTCCACTGCCAGTTCGGCATCTCTCATCATACTTCCGGCCTCAAACTCTTTGAAAACATCCACCGTCGACGATACCGATTCCGTCATTGCGATTGCAATATCCGGGGTGCGGTCAACCCCTACTGACTCAATTTCCGGCAAGAAGCGGGCGTAAATCTTTGCTGTCCCTACGGAAACATGGGTCACAAGCCCCTCCGAATCCACCGTTGCAATAGCAGGAGTATCGGAAACCCATTCGATTTCCGACGATTCCGGCAGACTCACCAGACCCCAATCAATCGACAGTTGAAAGTCCTCGACGGATGTCGCAGAAGTTTCGCGATCCCAAACCCGGCCATTATATGTGACCTCTGCTGTCGAACCAGGGACTGTTACCCTTGGAATCGGGTCCGATTTGACAATCACTGGAATCACGGGGTCCTTCGTAATTCCCCCTCCATTAATTTCTGAGATCAGGGTTGTAGACGGTTCGCTCAGCGATACGCTCTCTCCAAACTGGACGGCCTTTCTCGGCTCAACCGGGACAGCAATCCTTTTCCCATTCGACTGGGAAAACATTAACTCCATTACAGGGGGCCCCCGTCAATTTCGGTCGGCAACACCCGTGGATCATCAACGGTAACGAACTCAGGTTCACCGTCCTCGTTAAGGATAAGGATCGGCTTGTTGGAATCGAGCAGCAACTCAAACCGCTTTCCATCGCTGCGCTCAAAAGTAAATGCTACTGGCTGACCACTCATAATAGCCAGCTATATCACGATGTGATACTCGGTCAATCTTTTCATAGTTTCCAAAGCATTGACGCTTCACTGGGGTCAATCTGCCCCTTGTAATGCCTAATGAACGTCCGAGAGTTTTGGTGTCCCATGTTCTCCATCGCCCACTCCATGCCTTTGTGGTAGGCGCAGGTTCCGAATGTGTGCCTTGATACATCATGGCTCCACTCGTACCCCAGTTGATTGCAGACCTTCGTGATGTTGGTTCGGAAATTACGGTAGGTCATTGGGCAGACTTTCCCATGCCCTCCCTTGTATAGCTTCCACAAATCCCCGAGGCCGTACAGCGTCCTTGGGGTTCGGGTCTTACTGATGGCTGCCGGAATATTAATGATTTTCCGCTTTGGGTCCAGGTCTTCGTGGCGCAACCCCATAAACTCTCCCTTGGGCCGAATCCCGGTCAGGAAAAGGAGGGCGACAGGGAACTTGATTTTATCCGGGCTGACCTCGATAAACTTCCAAACCATCTCCGGGGTCCAGAATTTGATGTGGTCACGGTCAGTCTTGGGCAATCGCCACTTGATTTGCTTGGTGTCAATGGTCGTCCAGCCCTGTTCTCTGGCCCAGTTGAAAAATGTCACTAGCCTGGAGCGGGATGTCTCTCGGCTGGTTTCCCCTCCGTGAGCAGTCAAGCAATACTTGACAACTAAATCGGCAGTAAAAGAGACAACAGGCCAGTCTTCCCGGCTCATCATAAACTGGTCGAGTATATAGGTCGCGTTTTTGCGGTAGGACTCTCGAACATTTCGCCTCTCCATGTCCCGACAATATGCGTCTCTGGCGTACTGGAGCGTCACTGAGCGGGGGACTATGGCAACCTGTAAGAATTCCTTAATAGTTGCATCCATGTCCACCCCTGCCTGCTTGCACCGAAGACGAGCCAACTGGATAAGTAGCTTTTCCTCGTGGGTTACATCAACCACCGGAGTGAAAGGCTGGAACTCCTGTGCCCAGTCCACAGCCTCCCACTCGGCAGCAAAATACTTCGACTTATCCTTGCCGTCCTCGATATACCGGACTCGCCAAGGTAATTTTCTCCCCTCTTGCTTCGATATTTTCCTTATTGATACCATTGTCTCAGCCCAAGCCAGTACCAAAATAGCCCAAATTCCGGCATACAAATGTTGCTATTTGTAATAGTTTGTAACATTGGTTGCACTATTTGTGATACAGTTGCTTTCGTTAATAGGCCCAGTGTTTATGCTGGACCCCGCTTGATTACTAATGGAGCGAGCGAAGAGGTTCGAACTCTCGACATCCACCTTGGCAAGGTGAACGGTGAACCCCTTTACTATGCGGGATAAGCAAGACATTGGCCCAAGGTTTGGGCTGAACTCTAGGATTCGTGCTCCTGTAACCACTCCTTTATACCCTTCTCAAGGAAAAGCTGTATCTGCATATTGCGTGAACGTGTTTCCTTGTGAGCTATCTGCCCAAGTTTCTTAAGGGTTTTCTCCGGAATGGCGATAGATGTCTGTATCACTCCGGGGGCACGGCCGGTTGAGTTTTTTTTCATTAATTTATGATTTATCTACAAAAACCGAACTGTCAATAAATTTCCTTACACTGTGAGTTTTATAGTTGACTTGTGACATTTCCCATGAGTGAAAATATATAGAACTAAATGTAAAAAAACCATTCATTCATATGAACCAAACCATTGTTATAGAAATTCCATTGAGCCTACACGAACAGGTTTATAGGATTGCTCTGATAGAAAATACTTCCTTCGAAGAAGCCTTTGTCGAGCTTGTTTTACTTGGTATGAAATTGTAGATTTTTTCTAAATATTTCTTTACAGGTATAATGTGATATATAATATCACATCATATGGAAAATACTACGCACCGAGAAATAGCGGTCGCCCTGATTGATAAGATGTTTGCCGCTCCCGGCAGCTTCACTATCAGCCTACAAAAGACGGGTGACGTAATTGATATCCTAGCGGGTCGACCAAAAGACTTTCTCACCCTAGAAGCGGTGGCGAGAGAGTTTGGTGTGACCTCAGCCACAATCCGGAGGCGCTACATTGAAAGCGGGGAACTGACTCGGACACGACTTGGGTTCCGTCGCTGCGATGTGGAGCGTGTCAAAACCCGGGAACTGTCGGCATGAAAGACTTCGAGCTAAGGGAAGTTGCCGCTGTCCTCGCAGCAATGCAAAAGGTTTCCACCGATGGCGAACAGTTTATGGTTGTTCCGGACGGATTCCGACTTGAGAGCATCCAGGGCTTTCAGCCACGCCCCTCCCGTATTATGGGGCATTTTGCCACTACCGACCCTAAAAGCTGGGGTAAATATGTGGAGAAGTTCAAGGGGCCGGAAATGGTTGTCTTCGCCCAGAAAGACAAGGCTATTGCCGTGTTCGACTTCCACACCAAAGACAGCCCCGCATGGGGCGATCATATCGCAATTTACAAAGGCGAACCGCAGGACCTCGCCCCGCACCTCACTGATGTAACCGTCCTACACGGACAATTCGATGGAATCACTTTATGAATGACCTAATGACAGTACCATCCCAAGTTGCCGTCGCTGACCCGGCGGCAGTATCCGCAGCAGAAATCGCCAAGACGCGATTGCAGGCTGCATATCAGGTTGCGATGCACCGACCTCGCAATCAAGAACAGGCCCGGCAGAATCTGCTGGCGGCGTGCCGTAGGCTCAAGTTCGCAGAGAAGGCCGAGTATTCTAAGCCCGTCGGCGGTAGCCGAATTGCTGGCCCATCAATCCGTTTTGCTGAGACTGCTCTACGGGAATGGGGAAATATCCGAAGTGACATTTCTGTGGTGTTCGAGGACGACAAGGTTCGCAGAATCCAGGTCAACCTGATTGATTTTGAAACCAACGCCCAGTTCACCAAGGAACTGACCATCGCCAAGATTGTGGAACGGAAGTTCCCGAAAGACCGTGAGGTTGTTGGCGAACGGCAGAATAGTCGGGGTGAAAAGGTTTTCATCGTCAAGGGAACTGATGATGAGATTGCCAATAAGGAAGCAGCCATGATTTCCAAGGCTGTCCGTAACGAAGGACTGCGCCTCCTGCCTGCTGACATTATCGACGAGGCCCTTGAGGTTGCCCGGGAAACCTTGGCAAAGAATATTAAGGAAGACCCAGAGGGGAACAAGCGCAAGGTGATTGACGCCTTCTCCACGCTCGGGGTGAAGGTAGCCTCCCTTGAGAAGTTCCTTGGTCACGAGATGGACATCTGTTCTCCCGCAGAGATTCAGGAACTCCGCAACATTTTCGGTTCCATTAAGGATGGAGAGGCTTCGTGGAGCGATTACATGGAGCTAAAGCGCAAGTCCACCTCGGACAACGAGGAGGAGCGCAAGAGTGCTGTTGACGCCCTCGCCTCCTTGGGAGCCAAAAAGACGGCCAAGAAAAAGACTGCCACCAAAAAGGCGGCCAAGCCTGCCGAGGCCAATCCTGCCGAGGAACCGAAGGCAGAAGCGCCGACCGAAACCAAAGGCCAGCTTATCGCCGAGGTAATGGGGCTTCTTCAAACATCGAACCGCGACCAGCAGGATTTGATTCGCTGGGCTATTGAAAACAAGTATGTCGAGGAAGCTGAAACCATTCAGGACTTCGACCCTGACTTGCTCAAGAAGTTCATCTCCAACTGGGAAAAGATCGTCCTGTGAGTGACGAGCGAGGGGGATTTCCCTCTGCCTCCGGACTCCACCGTGTTGTGGAGTGCCGGGGGTCATGGGGGGCCGAAAGGGGGATGCCGGAAACTTCCATCGGTGACGACTGGCGGGATGAGGGTTCAACGCTCCACGACTTCGCTGAAAAGGGTGAAGTATCCCACACCCTTTCGGATGAGCAACAGTGGGCACTCAGGACAGCTCTCGACCTCAAAGAGAAGTTCTACGAGGACTTCGATATACGGGGCGAGGTCTTTAAGGAAAAGCGACTCTGGGCGCATAAGCCTAACCTAACTCCCCTCTTCTCTGGTAAATTCGACGAGGCAGTTATTGCGGAATACTTTGCCTCCATCTGCGATTACAAGTTTGGCCGGAAGCCTGTACCTCCGGCCCGTATTAATGTCCAAATGCTTTCGTATGCGGTCCTACTATGGCTCAGGTGGCCGGGTCGGGAACGGTACGCTGTCGCCATTATCCAGCCAAGGGTGGAACCGGAGCTTCGATTCTCTGCCGCATCCTACACCCCTGACGAACTGGAGGAAGCGTACCAGCACTTCCTTGAGGTTTTGACCGAGGCAGACGAGCCAGGTCAACCAAGGACCCCAAGCTACCACGCCTGCGAATACTGTCGGGCTCTCCATGTTTGCCCGGATGCATTCAATTTTTTCACAAGATTAACCCTAAGTATAAATGACTGACCTGACACAACTACCGCCAGAGAAAGTCCGTGAAGCGGAAGCGGACATCATCAAGGAAATCCTGCCAAAGCTGGCTGGGATGAAGAAGATTATCCAAGTGACGGAGGCCCGAGCTAAGGAACTCCTCGCCGAAGACCCAGATGTTTTTGACGGGGATTGGGTTCTAAAGGACGGGGCTATTGACCGTCGCATTGTCAACCAGGAGAAGTTCGTCGAAGAGATGATGGCCTTGAAGAACGCTCTCGAAGAATTTCCCATCTCTGCCCAAGACCTTCTTGAAATTGCCACCTTCCCTGTGGGCAAGGCCGAGAAGCTCGTCATGGAGAAGTTTGGCTACCCGAAGAAGATGGCCGGAGAAACACTGGCCGAAATGGGAGATGAGGTCATTTCTATTGGACGCAAGGCACCAACTCTCAAGGAGGTCAAACAGTGATTTCCTTCCGTGTTTATGGTGATCCCAAAGGCCAACCTCGCCCCAAGGCTTTTGCTCGGGGTGGTCACGCCGCGGTTTACGACCCTGGGACAGCAGAGGGATGGAAGAGTCTTGTGGCTATGGCTGCAAAAGAGGTGATTCCGGCTACCCCGCTAACCGGGCCATTGCAGGTTGATATTGAGTTCTACTTCAAACGACCGAAGAGCCACTTTGGTTCAAAGAAAGGCGTACCCTACCTGAAAGATTTTGCGCCGTACTGGTACACTCGAAAGCCTGATAGGGATAATTTGGATAAGGCGGTACTCGATGCCCTGACTCAGCTGGGGGTATGGGAGGACGACCAACAGGTTGTCGCTGGGACAATCGTCAAGCGCTATATTTTAGGACCGGAGAAGCCGGGTGCAACTATCACAATCAAGACACTAAGAAATGGAAATTAAAGGTAAGATTAAAAAGATACTTCCGCGTCAGGATTTCCCGAGCGGATTCTACAAGCAAACAATGGTTGTAACGATTGGGGGGAGGTATCCACAAGATATCCCCATCGAGTTCAACAAGGAGAAGGCCGATCTTCTCAACGGTCTAGGGGTAGGCAATGAGGTTGTCGTCCATTACGATCTGCGTGGCAGGGAGTATAATGATCGCCACTATGTTGATTTGAATGGTTGGAAGGTGGAAGCCTTTGGAGGGTCGCAACCCGCTCCAGCACCTACCTCACGGCCCGCTCAGGATTCACAGATTGATGATGAAGATATACCATTTTAGACTTTATCTAAATTTGTAGTGAAAATTTGTTGACAGGTCACATTGTATCACTTTGTGATGTTCACATGGTTCACCGCCCCGAGCTTCAACTTTCATATCACACCTCCCCAGCAGACGAACAAGGTTCGGGGCACACTGCTGGGGAGGTATTTTTTTATTTGGAACAATGACCAACGGTGGATGGATAAAATTACATCGAAAGATGAAAGACTGGGAGTGGTACGACCACATACCAACCAAGGTCTTGTTCCTGCATTTACTTCTTTCTGCACACTACAAAGACCTGAATTGGCGAGGCATTGAGTTGAAGCGTGGGGACGTCCTGACTTCATACCGGAAGCTCGCCAAGGAGACTACGCTCTCGCTGAAACAGGTACGCACTGCAACCCGCTATTTATCGGACACTGGCGAAATCGTCATAAAAACGGCACGCGCAGGGGCACAGGTGTATAGCGTCATAAGTATCTGTGAATACGCATCTTACCAATCAGACGAAGAAGTAAAGGGCACACAGAAGGGCACACCAAGGGCACACGAAGGGCACACGGGGGGCACAGCAATAATAGAAGAAGGAGAAGAAGGAGAAGAAATAAAGAACCCCCCAAAGTCCCCCCAAGGGGACGAATCTCTCATTTTGAAATACCCCACTCTCGACACACCGGAATTCCACAGGGCATGGGCCGACAAGATGCAACACCGCAAAGAGCGCAGGGACAAACCTTTAACGGCTATCGGGAAGAAGAGGATGTTCAAAGAGTTCGCTGAGTGGGGAGTAGTCGCTTCCATCCAAGCACTCGAAGAGTCGATTCGCCAAAACTGGACAGGCGTGTTTTTCCCGAAGGGCCCTCGGACAAATGGCAAGCCCGTCATTCTCAAGCAAGAGCTTGCGGAGCCGATTGGCTGGCGGGAGTGCCTGACCCAGCTCAAAGAATTTAATCCGGGCGACCGTCATCTCTTCCAATCCAACCCAGACTGGGATTGGGAAGATCAACCGAAGGCCGTCCAGAAACTAATCAACAAACAACTCAAGAGGGAAAATGAGTCTACCGCACAATGATCAAATCGAAAAAGGAATCCTTGCCGCTTGCCTGCTGGATTCTGCAAAACTGAACCAACTCGGGGAAGAGGGTATCACCCCTGAGTTTTTCTACAACGCAAAGCACCAGCTCTTATGCGAGGTCATGCCTCAAGTTCACCGTGAAAGGGGCGTAGCCGACGACCTGACCGTAATGGAATGGCTGATGGAGAAACCTATCCGTGGAACCGTAGCCGCTCAGAATGCACGGCGTTCGGAATGGGATGACAAGCTCATCAAAATTCTTCCGATTGACTACCTGACGGGAATCACCAGCAACATCGAGAGTACCGCCAATTTTTCTTCATGGGTACAAATCCTGCGGGAGTTGCATCAGGCACGCGAATTTGCCCAGCACCTGAACGAGCAATACCAAGCCGTGTGCGACCAGCCCAGCACGATTCAGGATCGGGTTGAAGAAACTGCTTCATGGGTTATCAACCAGAACACACATGAATCTGAAACGCTCAAGCTCGTGAGTGAAGTAGCCCACGATGCCTACCACAGGCTTGAGCAGACTCGCACTGGCGAAATTCCTCCAGGTGTCCGGGTGGGGTTGACCGACCTTGATAGGTTCTTCTCCATGAAGCCGGGAAGCATGACTGTGCTGGCGGCCCGTCCCTCGATGGGCAAGAGCGCCCTTGGGTTGATGGCTGGCTACAATAACGCACGCAGAGCGATTCCAGTTCCAACGCTCATCTTCTCACTGGAGATGACCAATATCGAACTGACCCAGCGAATCTTTGCCATGCACGGGAATGTGAACACCAAGCTCTACGAGGACGACCGTAGCCATGTAACCCCTTTCGAGATGCAGTCGATTGCTGGAGAGGTAGAGAGCATCGGCCAACGAATTATCTTGGAAGAGGCTGCCCCGATCAATGTTTTCCGAATCCGCGCCACCGCAAGGCGCATGAAGCTCCATCACAATATCGGGCTGATCGTCATCGACTACCTCCAGCTCGCCGATGCAGACAACACACGCCTCCCAAGGGAGCAGGCCATTGGGGAAATCAGCCGGAACTGCAAGCTGATGGCCAAGGAGCTTAATGTCCCTGTGCTTGCCCTTGCCCAGCTCAACCGTGAAGTCGAGAAGCGGGAGCCTCCCCGCCCTCGCCTGTCCGATCTGCGGGATTCTGGGACGCTTGAGCAGGATGCCGACAATGTTATCTTCATCTCCCCCAGCACAAAAGATGAGGACGGGAAATTTATTGCTGGAGGAAGGATGGTTATTGATGTAGCAAAGCAGAGGGGCGGTCCCACTGGTTCGTTCCCCGTCTTCTTCCGGAAGGAGTTCGTGAAGTTTGAAAATTACACCAGACACGAGGCAAATGACGAAAATTAAAGCCACAGTCTTCGGAGGCCGATACGACGGCCTGCTCCTTTCGCTCAATATTTCAGGCGATTACAACGGCAACGGAAGCCTTGTTCGCATCAACACCGACGTTCTTGAGGATTTGCTTGGAGCGTCCGACGACCAGGAAAACCTGCCGTCAACAACCGTATTTCGGTACACTGAAAGGCCGTCAGGCAGCCCTGACCTTATTTCTTTAGATTTATAGATTTTTTACTTCACAAACTGTATCACAAACGCTAGTAATTATGTCACATAGTAACCCGCATAGACCATTGATTACTTGCTATCCCATTCATCCCAAACTTGCCGCCAGAATGAACACCCTCATCGCCCTATTTCAGGGGTATTCCGCTTTTTCGAGCGTAGCCCAGATTGAATATGTGGGGCAAAATGCGGGAATCCGCGTCAAAAGCGCAAGGGCCGGCCGCGGTTCGCCAATCGTTGCTGAAATACTGGACGCATGGAGTGAATTCCCCCCATTGTACGAGGCAGACTTGTGGGATGACCTCATTGAAGAGAAGATTCCAGACCCAAGACTGAGAAACTGGGCGGGTTCGATCATCTGGTGGGACAATTCGGGTAAGACAAAGGGGCCACACAGGGAAAAATGGCGGTTATTCGAGAATAAATACTGCGTTCCCTTTGATATTTCCCCCGAGGAGTTTATAAATCTGGCAGGGGAGGATGCTACACGGGGTGAAAGAAGCCGGATTCAGGCCTCTATGCCTGTTCGACCGAAGATAATCGACGATTTTCGCCGCCGTTCCCGCGTTATGAGGCGGGTTTATCGCTGGCAGGACCAGCTATTGACCGAGGCATTGACGACAATCGGCTACAAAAAGGTGCAAAATTGAAATTATTCGGCCTCAGATTGTCTCGTGTTCCTGAATTTCTGGAGTGTGTAAGGCTCGCAGCCTCCACCCCGAAGGCGTATTGGAAGCTCATCAAGGGAGCATGGGGTGTGATTCGTTACCGAAAGGAGATGCCGCCCCGCGGATTGGTGAAGTGGCGGCTCAAGACCTGCCTGAAGTGCCCCCATGCTACGAGGCTCCGGTGTGATAAGTGCGGATGCTACATCCCGTACAAGGTTTCCTCCCTTCCTTACGGAAACCCCTGCCCTATCAACGAGACTGACCCTGAGAAAGGATGGCAATAGCTTTATGAAGACCAATACTTACCGAGACCCCAAGCATCCGTGGAACCACTTCAAATCAATGGAAGATGCGTTCAAAAAAATCCTCACTGGGATGTCCAACGAAAACCTTGATAAGCACTGGGAATTGATCCCCCCGGATGATCGGTTGGAGGTAGTGCCGACATGGGACAATAATTCCCGCAAGGAGAAGATACACATTCTCATGCTCCACTGGGAGCGCAACTATCGGGAGCAGTTCGAGGCCATCAACGGCTTCCCCCTCGACGAAACCCAAGACCCGAAGAAGTTCAAGGCACACTTCAAGCGGTTCCGTCGCCAGGTCAAGTGGCGGCTGTTCCTTGGCCGCATCGTCATTTTCTTTGAATGGATCAACCCGTTCAAAAAGCGCCAACCGAAACAGGCAGAGGTAATCACCTTTCCAAAGGGATAATGTATGGCGAACTGTTCAACAATGAGGATAGGACGGCGATCCATGAGGGCCAATCGTCTCAAAGGATTCTGTCGGAGAACCATGACGCTGTTGGCATGGCCGGGGAGTGGGCGTTTGGCGAACTCTCTGGATTGTGGCCGGACACGGAGGAGAGGCCGGGGGGTGACGGGGGGAAAGACTTTGCGCTCCCGTTGCGCTTCACCGTTGACATCAAGACGGCTCGCAAGCCGTACAACCTCATCCATGAACAGGGCAAACCATTCGCCGACATTTTCATTCTCGCCCAATACGACGAGGAAACAGGAAAAGCCAACCCGATCGGGTGGCAATGGGGGGCTGCCCTCAAGAAAGCCCCAACCAAGGACTTTGGCTACGGGGTGATCAATCACTACATCCCCGCCGATAAACTCAAACCAATAGAGGAACTACAATCCCGAATCATTAAACTCGTATGAATAACACCGTCACCCAAGAACAAATCAACGACACCCTTGCCCATTCTGAGTTCCGCATGGGAACCGTATTCGACAAGGTTACTGTCCTCCACTGCCGACTTCCCAATGGGTTTGTCTTATCCGCGGAGTCTGCCTGCGTGGACCCAGCCAACTACGATCCTGTATTGGGCAGGGCACTCTGCGAAAAGAAAATCGCCGACAAGCTCTGGGAGCTGGAAGGCTACCGCCTCGCCTGCGAACTGGAGCCAAAACCTATCGAGGA
>Ga0129345_1000100_pt1 | contig 28440 bp, 14 predicted proteins | sample CPBDNA_FD_94425 | JGI IMG/M metagenome (GOLD analysis project Ga0129345, IMG submission 94425) | Freshwater to marine salinity gradient microbial communities from Chesapeake Bay, USA - CPBay_Sum_20_0.8_DNA | ecosystem: Environmental > Aquatic > Marine > Coastal | place: USA: Chesapeake Bay...
CTGTCAACTACATAATTAATTGTTCTTGTCAGATCTGCAGTAGTGGCAAGTGCTATAATGAATACATCATCACCAGGACTTGGTGCAACGGTAAAAATTATATTGTTAGTTGAAGTGGTGTAGTCTTCAATTGGTTCCATTACCAAATTGTTTTTAACAACAATTAGTTGTTGATCATTTATTGGAACATATGAATTTCCACTTTGACTCAACCCAAAAGTATGGGCTACACCAGTAAATTGAGAATTTAATTCATCAAGAATTATGTTACCATATTGAATTGACTTAGTTGGAATCTCATAATCGACGCCAACTCTAAATGGACCAGGTTCGTTAAGCGTTACTATGTAATCGGACATTACGATACTCCTGGTGTTACTAGGACATTTCCTTGAACTGCTCTAGTTCTATATGATTGTGGAGAAATCAAAATAACGTCATAAACATATCTACCACCTTCAATGTCTCCAGTTGCAGTGTAACCCATAGAAACGGTTATTTTTCCATTCAACCGATCCGTGAATGAAATACTTAATGGATATGCAGTTGAAGATGATGGGTGTTTTCTTATTGAAGAAATCCCCGTATATCCAGTCAAATTTAATGGTGCATTATTTGTATTCCTGAGTGTGAAGGTGGCTTGAAAGTCAACTCCCTGTTCAAGAACTAGATTTACATTCCTTGCCGCCATTATTAGTGCTCTTTTTAGTTATTTATGATTGGGTGGTTAGTTTATTCACCAATTCCTTCATCATACCCTTCAATTCACTCAGTTCATTTTTTATACTTTGAATTTCCTCCTTTTCTTTTAACTTTATTTTTTTAGCTTGTTCATAAGAAGAAAACTCACCACTTGAAGAATTAATAATGGCCCCTGTTTCAGAATCTCGATATAATCCAGGTTGGCCTTCTACTGGTATTTTCATAATTAGACAGTTGCAATTGCTCTTAGATTTTCTATTTGTGGTACATATGATGTATTTGTACCAGTCATGATAATTTTGATTTGGAATCCGTTGAATAGTGGTAAGTTATTAGCTGTAAATTCATATGATCCAAGATCATCAATTGATTCTGATGGAACAACTTTTTTATCAGGTCTACCGTTATTATTTGCGGCTTCAATTACATTTCCATCCGAATCTAAATTATCATATCCAGGGAATAATTCATATAGTTGAAGACTTGGATCAGAATCAGTTCTAAACAATCTATACATGACTCTAATATCACTACTTGAATGTCTATATGCATCAAATAGAACTTTCAAACTATCAGAACTCTTTTCTAGATTAATAATCTTACTAACATAACTTGCAACACTAGGATCAAAGTACAATGAATTCACTCTTGGATCAGTTGCATAGTTTGAAACTTTGGAGTTAATTCTATTAGCAGTAGTAATAACATTGATTCTTTCAAGATCCAACATTGGAGAAACTTTTGGATCTGTTGTTGAAAGAGTAAACTCCATTGTAAATGACTTCTTGCCTGGATAATCAACAAGATGTTGATCTTCATTGACTTGTGAACAAATTATTCTAGGTGTACTCATCAAATTGTTGGAATTCAATGAGATTTCCTCAAATCCCTGATCAACAAACGCAGTTTGTGAATTATTATCTGGGGAACTTCCAGAGAATGTTCTAATTTTAGTCGATAACTCAGTTTGTGATGGAATCATATAACCAATATTTGGTCTGACTAAGTTGAATGGGATATTCTGAGTTGCATGTGGAGTCTTATTAGATTGACTTAAGGACAATCCACTATAAGATCCACAAGTTTTGTCTTGTAGGAAGAATAGTTCTGGATATCCATTTGCATTTCCAGTTGTTCTATCTACACCAGATTCATCCATCTTGAGTTTTACATAATAATGATCAGTGTCGGTTGGATATTTGTTGTGATCAGTGTTTGCTAAATTATGAGTTTTATTGATTCTCCTCAAAGAAACTCCATTTAGTTCATATTTAAATACTGGTTCAGTTTTTAAATGTTTTGTTGCTTTTGTTGAATCGATACCTCTTGTAATTCCAGTTAATGATGTTGTTGAAGTTTGAATTCCAGTGTATTTAATAATTTCATCGTCAATGATTACATAACCTGGATTAATAGCCGAAACTGCAACGTTTTCAAATGTTGTTAGAATTCCAACCGAATTTACAACAATACTTGATGTAGATGAAGCCTCATAATCTGCAGACATGGTTAGTGGTTTCAAATCTGGTTCAATTCCACTCAAAGTTACATAATCATTTAATGAATACATTCCATGATTTCTATGCGTTACCTTGAAATGTAGACCATCTGAAATTGATTCAATATAATTTACGGTTGCATCAGTCAATACTGAGGTTCCACTAGTACCAACATATACCAATTCGGAAGTTGCATTTTGAACAACTTGTCCTTGTACCCTATCAATGACCAAAGTATTGAATGAGGATATAACTCCGACTTGTTCTGGAACTGTTATGATTAAATTATTACCCAGACCACTAGTTTGCGTATAATCAACCTCCAAAGCATCTCCGTAACCATATCCAGTGCCTCCAACAGAAACTGTTGCAGCTACCGCAACTCCACCACTTATTGTTATGTTGACTTTGCCTCCAGATCCCCTACCAGTTAGAGAAACTAGACTTACATCAGAATAGGTTTTACTTGATGATGTAAATCCATAACCTGGATTTACGATTGTCAAGTTGCTGCCTACTCCAACAGCTCCAAGAACATTTCTAAGTTTTCCACTAAAGTTCTGATTATTAATTTGTAAAATAGTAACCCCAGGGGTCAAGTTCACCTGTTCAGAAGATGTGAAACTCTTAGCTGTTCCAACTAAAACTGAATTTGAATTTGAACTGATAGGATTCTGTTTTAGAGCTGCGACCTGTTTATTACCTGTATTTAAAACAGGATTATAGAATCTAACTGTAGAACTTCCATTATAGAATTCAGCTCTATACAACTTCATTTTCAAGTCTTCATATTGACTTGGATCCCAAGTTGCTCCATTTTGAGATTTAAATAATGATCCCAAGAGAGGTTGTTGAGAAACTAAAATCTTTTCAGATTCTGGTTTATCTTTTGTAGTGACATCCTCTTCACCCATTCTAGAAATATAAACTGTATATTGGTTTGAAGCGGATAGTAATACTACACAATAAGAATTTCCGGGATCTAAGTAAACTGGAGATGGGAAAGTAAACGATGTTGCTACACTACCATCGGTTGATGTATTTACTTGTGATGGATCAAGAACAATTTCACCAAAAGGAACAATGGTTGTGGTTGGAAGTCCAGTTTGCATTGTTCTGATCTGCATAGTTATAGGCAGTTCATTAGTATCTTTAGTCGCAAAATAAACATCGCATTTTGTAATAAACACTCCGTTTTCATCAACAACTTCAAAGGATTGGGCGAGAGGGTCAACCCATTTTGTTTGCTTTTTAACCTTAGTATTGAATACAGTATCTGCAACAACTTTAGTAGTTGTTTTGGAGATTGCCTTACTCTTTTCTAAAGTTTCTTTTGATACCTTAGCATTTTTAATCTTCAGGGTGACATCTTCAACGTTATTGAGTGTACCTGCAGAGGTAAACTTACCCTCAGCTGAAGATCCAACTGTACCAACAACAGTGCTATTTGTAGAACTAGTTGTTAATGTTAATGTTTTTGGTCCAGTCTCAAATTGTGGATTAGATGGGAGATTTGGATCTGGAATGTATAAAGATCCAATTACTGTACCAGACTTATCTGTAATTAATCTAATATCGGAAATTGTCGCTACAGCTCCACTCGTTTGTCCAGTAAGTTTCATCCCCTTTACAACTGATCCATAGAAAGAAGAAGCTGTTTGCAATTCTAATGAAGCTGTGTCAACATTCAGTATTGTTGAAGTTGATGAATATGATGTTGGTACATTTTCAGCAGTGTTATATGGATTTTGAGTAAACTTTTGGGTTGGGTTGTTATATGGACCATACTTGTGGTCTGCTTTTGCTAATCTAAATTGAACTGTTTTAGCACCAGAATATCCAACAACTGTTTCCCCAATACTAAAGTTACCAGAAGACATTTTTACTTCAAGTAATTTTGGAACAATATACGAAGACATATCAACATTATCAAAGAATGGATATACTCTTGTATTTGGTTTCATTCTCTTGGCAATAAATTCAATATTTCTGGATCTCAGAGTAAGTATAGTATCTGTAGAAACGACATTCGGACCTAGACCAATTTCTTGCCAAGATTCGGAAACTTTATATTGAACTCCTTTTTTAGTTGCTGTTCCAGTTTTTGTTGTGGTTACATTTTTAAATGTTGTATATTGTTCTTTGTAGGTTTTGGTTGTCGTAATCGGAATACCTTTTCCGTGTTGGAAAGAACCTTTTTGGGTTTTTTTAGAAACTAATTGACTACCAATAAAGATTTTTCCTAAGTTTTCGGTATTTGTTACTTTTTTACCAGTCCAATCTTTTTCCCAAGCTCCCCATTCAATTGGAGATAGTCCAGTGTTTCCGTCAATATTATACTGAGATATTGTATCAGAATAATTGCCTTCAACCTCCTTTGTTTTATATGCAATACTAGTATCAATCCAAGTGTCAGATTCTGGATTTAACGTGATATCTCCAATCCAGTTAACAACGTGGAAAGGATTAACATTTTCCGTTCTAGTTGCAAATTTATTTTCTACGTATACTTTTTCACTATACTTGAGAGTAATTGTTTTTCCAGTCTTAACAACATTTGGGGATCCAAGATTAGATACAAAGTTATAATCTATAGTTGGGTTTGATGTGCTTGCAACACCAACAATAGCTTCAGAACCCAACAATAGATCAAGGGAAGTTGTATAATGTTGTGGTCTCAATATTCCATTTTCAGTATCAATACTACACCTATAGGCAGGATCCAATAGGTTTCCAGCTAAAGCACTCTTAAAGTTATCGACAAAGAATCCACTCTTGAACTTATCTAAACCTGTTGTAGAATCTTTTATTGTAAGCGACTTAGTTTCATTTTCCAACAAGGACAATGAAGTATAGTATTCAACATTCTTCAATCTTTCCTCAATACGTTGAATATCTTTCATTCTGTATCTCTTATGTGATACAGAATTTACATCAATATTTTTAATATCATAAACATATGGTGGATATTTGATAGTTGCTATTTCAATAGCATTATCAAGAGTATTTGGAGATTTGGGATATAGTGAAGGAACTCCGTTAATAATCTCAAACTTGCCATCTTTTGTTAAGAACAATCTGTCAATTCTTCCAACAAAATACTTATATGAAATGTTGGAGTTTTTATCTTTTGCAAATAAGTGTGGTGATGAATTTGTATTAGATTCAAAAGTTCTGGATTGAAACTCAAATGGAGAAGTGGTTAATGATGTATCATATTCCAAAACTCTTGGTCTAACGTCTATAATATCGCTAGAAGATATAGAATCTACAAATGGCAAATCATTTTTATATCTAGAAACCTCATATGAATTTACACTTACAAAATCTCCATCATCATTAGCTTCCAGCGTGTAGTGACTATAAACAATCTTTAGTTTTTTAGTAGGAGAAGGATTTTCGTCCTTTCTGAAGATAAAGGAGAAATCTGCATAATCTGGTTTTTGTCCAGGTTCTAAAATATAGTCATCTATGATATTTCTATCACCCTCTAAGAACGAACCAATAATTGCAGATATTCCAGACTCTTCAAAAGTTACTCTTTCCCCAATAATATATGAATTTTCATTAGCATAAACAAATTCTATCTGGTTAGTTCCATTAGTAGTTACAAAATAACCAACAGTTTTACTATCTTCTCCCAATATCCTTTCGCCATTCAAGGCATTAGTTACATTACCAGTTATATTATTAAGAACAAGTTTTGGAAGATCTGGTTCATTTGAATCATTTGATTCATAAATTCCAAGAACAGTCTGAACATCTGGGACATTTAGAGAAATTTGTTTATCTTGAACCCTTGTTCCATAAACACTACTATAAGTCAATCCATCAGATATACTGGTAGTACCAACCCCAGAAGAAGTTGTTGCAGATCTATCAATAATAAGTGTTGAACATCTATTATAAACTTTCTTCCTAGACTTTACTTCTTCTTTTTTGAATGTAACTGTCAATATTGCTGAACCATTTTCACTAAGTCCACTTAATGAAACTGTATTTCCAGAAACAGAAACTTTCTGAGAATTTAAAGATTCAACAGTTCCTGTAGATGTATATGTTAGTGTATAATCTTCTTCATCAAAAGGTTCTAAAGAGAATAATGAATCTGATTCGAGAGTATTACTGAAAGCATTTGATGAAACAGTAATATTGTATGATCTTCTTATAACAATATCTGTTCCAGTAAAGTTAATACTAGATACATTTGGATATTGTAATGTGGAGTATAAGTATGCGGAAGTACTGTTTAAAATTTCAGCAGTTGCTTTATAAAAGTCTGTTACACTAATAGTTCCAGATGGAAGTGAACCAATAGAAACATTAGAAACTGAAGTTGTAGATTGAAGTGTTATAGAATTACCTGTTGTAGATACAGAATTAACTCTATTATAAGTTGGTAGAGTGTCTCCGCTCTTAGAATAAACTACAATGTCTCCAGTTTTGATACCAACGAAAGTTTTGTTAGCACTTGTGACTGTACTTATTCCACCAGAACCGGCTGATATAGTATATGTTGCTCCAGAACTTGATATCTGAACCAACTTAGACAAAATTGGATCAGCGGTAAATGATACTCCATTAGTACCAACAATTTGGTGAACATCGGAAATATCATAGTCACGAAGTTCTTTAATTGTCCTGGTATTATCAATACCATTAATTTTTATAGCTTCATTTTTTGAGAAAGTTCCGGAAACCTGATACAATACAACTTGAGTATCATTAGTTATACTGGAAACCAAATATCCAGATGCTCCACTATTCTTTCCTTCAATAAATGCTGGTACACTAATAGAAGTTGCGGAACTTAGTTGTAGATAATTATATGTTTGAATATCATACAATGAGGCTTCAAACTTAGTTGATTCATTTTGATATTCTGCATTCTTTAATTTTAAATCGTATATTCTTGCAACTCCAATGGAAATGCCATTTGAAGATCCTGGAGTTGAGGTTCTGTTTGAATATAAGTTAACTATTGAAGTGCTTCCGAATCCAACTGGAGCAGATCCATAAACATTATTCAACTCTAACTGTTTACCTAGAGTAAATGGAACATTTTCATTATCTATAGACTCAGTTGTTCTTGGTTTTGAAATATCAATCGAAGTTGTATCAATAGTCTCTATCTCATATCCTCTGACATATGCTTTTCCAGGGGATATTTGTAAAGTCAATAGATCCTCTGAAGGTACATTATTGCTTTTTGTTATTTGATTTTTAAGATATATGCCATTATTTCCAGTTCCATCATTCAAACACTCTTTTGGTATGACTTTAAATGGAGTTACATAGTAGTCGCCAGACTCATCATAGGTTCTTCTAGCTAATTCATCTCTTATTAGATTATAACTACTTTCTTTTACAAACTTTTCTACAACACCATCTTGAATTCTAATTAATTCAATAAAATTTTCATCATTAAAATCATCTAAACTCTTTTTGATAAGTGTGGCAGATATTTTAAGTCTATCTGCACCAGGAGCTGCGAAATTTGAAAATCCTCTTGCATTATCATACAAATCCGAATTTGTCTGAGAAGCAACTTCAATAGTTTCTTCAATGAAAAGACCAACTCTATTTGAAGGAGTTGTTCCATATTGATCTAGGATGATTGTTTGAGAAGGAACTTCTACAAAGAATCCCCTAATGAAAAATACACCTGTTTCTATTTTTGCAGCTGATCCAGAACCAGTTGCGTCTGAAATTATACAAGTTGCAAAGGTAGAATTTTCCCTAATAGTCGATAAACCATAATCCAAATCATCAAGTAGTACTAAATTTTCTCCATCAGAAAATTCTGTACTTGTGAAATCAGTGTCGCTTGAACTCTGATATTTTACATATAAAGTATAATTGCCATTTTCAGAATCAACGTCTGTAATATAATTTTCAACTAAAGCTGTTAGGCCACTACTTTCGCCTTTAATATATTTTCCAACTAACCGTGAGAGATACAGGGATACTGGAATTCCTAGGTGGTTTGCATCTATCTGAACATAGAAATAGTCAGTATCGTAAGCGGACTGTCCTGGTATTACTACAGAACCTTCTTTAAAAAAGTGTTTACCAAACTTTTCTACTTGGTCCTGTAATATTGATTGCAGGGTTGTTAATTCTCTAGCCTGAATTGGAATTCCTGGCTTAAACAGCACTCTATGATAATTTTTTGTTGAGTCAAAATCGTCAAAATATGGTGATGCATTTAGATTAGTGTTTTGTGCCATTTTGATTTAGAACTCCAGTACAACTTTGATATCTTCTTTTTGGCTAGCTGATCTAGGAATCGGTGCCCTGTTATCTATGTAGATGATTTCACCAGATTTCTTATTGAATTCTGCAGATCCAATTCCGGATACGAAATCAATGCCCAACTGGTATATCTTATTATTTATTGTGGTGGTTATACCATTAAAATTAGTATCAATTGATAGGGCTGGTCCAACAATAGATGAACATTCAATGGTCGTACCATAACCAACATCTGGTTGGGAAGTAAACTTCAAAAGTTTGAATCCAGTTTCACTAGAAGCCAATCCAGTTGGTTGATAGTACTTAAGGACTCCAGTAATGTTATCCCAAGAAGCTACATATCCAATAGCAGTAGAACCCAGTCCGACAGTTTGTTTGATAATAGAGTCAACACCATATGTCGTATTAGTAGTAACCCCACTCAATTTTACAGCTTGCAATCCACTAGCAAGAGATAAATCTAGAACCTGTGTAGTGCTACTTGGAACCGTTGGATTTTTAATAACCCCAACTCTTGCAAAATCATTTCCAAGTATTACGTCTGGGTTTGTTTCCAAAGTTTCGAATCTGGAATACAAAAGAACTCTGTAGACTCCCAACTCTCTATAAACATCATATCCATGACCGCCCTTCGGTGGAATAATAACGTTGAAAGACGCTCTAGAAGTAGTTCCGACTCCAGTATTGGTTAGAGCGTTAATTGGACCGCCAGACTCCGATCCTGGTGCTCCTGGATAGAGTTCAACCGTTCCATATGTATACCCAGATCCACCTTCTGTAACGATAATTTCAGAAACTTTTCCAAAAGAATCTATAGTTACTGTCGCCTTTCCTCCAGAACCATCACCTAAAATAGGTACATTAGAGAATGATGTAGAAATTGGTTGATAATTTGTTCCTCTATCATTAATAAGTACGATTTCAATCTTACCATCGATTGCATTGTTTTTAGTAGATATACTTTCTCCAGTCATACCCCAATTTTCCGGCACTGGAATATATTCAATAGAATCAAATTTTACAATTTCGGAAGGTTTGATAGTATAAAGATATTTCCAAATATATCCGTCTCCAGAAGTACCCGCAGCTCTTGGTTCTAAGTCAACAAATGTTGGTTGATCATATGATGGTCTTCCCTTTGGATTTTCTGGATCAGTTCCATTTTGAAGACACACATAAACTCTAAAGTCTTCATTTACTATGTAATAATCTGATTCGTATAAAGATGTAGAGTTGGAAACTGGAGTTGGATTATAAACATTATAATCATGCCTGTACATCTCGTAGGTATTTCCAGCAACCCACTGCACTTTTCTAACAAGTCTTCTCACATCCTGAGATGTGATCTGTTTCATCGCAATTATACTTTCCTTTATTTGATTTTCTTCCCTAAAACCATCTAAAGGAGCAGGAGTATTTGTGTTCCAAGTACTAGTTCCACCAGCACGAACATCGAGACTATTGGGAAGTCCGATAAAAGTATAGTATTTGTCACTGGTGTTTGCTACACCAGTGATATTTTTCACAAAACTCTCAGCGTTCAATATTCTAAATTGATCTGATATAATTGCAGGCATTTTAGTTAAAACTTTTTAGTTATTTATTTAAGAATTAGAGTCCTCTAGTTCTGAAGACTTGTGGATTTGTTGAAATTCCAGATAAACCATTGTCATTGTAAACTTCAAAGGATTTTGGATTGTCCAAAAGTCTGTTCTGATAATCAAAAATCTTACCCCAACTATATCTACCATAGAATCCATTTGTATTTACACCAGTGTAGCTTTCGCCTCTAGCATAAACTTCAACATAATTTCCAAATAGACCTTCAATAGGTGCAAAGTGACAAGTAACGGTTACTATACCCAAACTTTGTTGAGTAACATCTTCAACAATGTAAACACCATCCAAGAATGAAACTGCTGTTCCAACTTTGGACGCAGGGTAATTAGACATTCCACCTAAAGTCGTTGTAATTCCAACTAAAGGTTGTCCTATTTCAACATTACTGTCACTAATAACAAAATAATCACCTTTATTTAATTGACTGTAAGTTACACCCAATTGATTCAGAGAAGAATATCCAATTCCGAGAGTACTATTATCATAGGTCTCGGACTTAAGAACAAAATCAATTTTTGGTGATGTAGTTCCAATTCCAGGAGTTCCTGCAACGAAAGTGTTTACGCCAATAATTGTTCCAAAGTCACCAACCACTTTAATAGAAACAACCCTTTCGGTTTTACTCTTATCTTGTTCTATAATCACTGGAGGTGGACTGGATTGTAAATAACCAAATCCTCCATTGGTAATTTCTATAGAAGTTACTATTCCAGCTGTAACTGAAGCAGAAGCTGTAGCTCTGTTCAATGTTGGTTCAGAATATATTGCAGTTCCTGCAGAACCAACAGAAATAAATCTACCTTCAAGACCAAAGGATGGAACTGAGACAATATCTTTAAGTATGTTGGATTGATTAGTTTCTCTCAAAATCCAAGTGGATAGATCGAATGAATAATAAAGATTACCACTAGAATCTAAAGCAATGTAGAATCCATTATACTTTATTTCTACAAAGTCAACACTAACATTTGTAGATATTAATTCAAATGCTTTTGGAGTTATTGTTCTTATTACTGTTCCACCGTCTCCAACAGCTACAAAAACTCCATCGGAATATATTACATCATTCAAATTACTCAGAGTAGGTGTGGAAAGTCTTTCCCAAACAATTGCATCAAAAGATCTTAGTATAATTCCACCCTCACCAACTGCAATTATCTGTGAGTTGTTGGATGTCACACTGTTCATGTCACCAAGAACGCCAGAGAACTTACTTATAAATGCAGTGGTGCCAATACCAACACCAGTAAATATTGATCCACCGGCACCAACGGCAACCCAAGAGTCAACGTTATTTACATAGTGAACATCATTGAATACTCCCGTATAAGAAGTACCAACTTTTGCGACAACACCTGCACCAGAAAAAATAACTTCTTCTAGAAGTCCAATGTTTTCCCAGTTACCAATTGTAAGTCCATAACCTAAAGATCTGCTGACTACTGCGTAATCTCCTACAGCAACATATGAGTTTGTTCCTCCACAAGAAACTGCATTGAATCCAATTGTTCCTGCGTATCCAACTAATCCAGAATTCCAGTTTATACCATCACTAGTTATTGAATAAACCGAATTATTTCCAACAGAAACTACAGTATTTCCAACATCAATAGAATTCAATACGTAAGAAGTTGGAATTCCAACAGTAGGTCTCCAATCGTTTATAGGATCTTTTGTTGATATCGCTGCAAGAGAGATGCTAACTTCAGGAGAACTTGTATATGCATAACCAGATCCAGAATCAGATAGTACTACAGATACAATTGTAGAAGCAGAAGAAACTACGCAAGTTCCAATTGCTGGAGAAGTTACTCTTGTCTCATTGATGAGAATATCTCTAAGATCTTCTCTTAAGAAATCAATGTCCGTAAATATTGGATATGCATTATCAACATAGATTGAAGTATCAGACTCCCCAATAGGTTTTATAACAGTTGCATTTGGTCTTATTATGCTCCTCAAACTTGGTCTTGCTTTTGAGTATAAGGCTCCACTTATAACTCTATCTTTTCTCTGTTTTCTCCATGTCAATGGTCTCAAATTAGTAACATCTGGATCAATTCCAAAACTGTTGTAGGTAAATGTGTCAAATTGATCTGAGGCTACTAATTTTTTAACTACCCTTTCGAATTGATTGGTGTCGAGATTTCTAAATGGATTTTCATTAATTGTAATAAAATCACCCTCTTTAATTGTTTTTGGTGGAGAAACTTGTTCAACATCCAAGGAAGAACCTCTATAATAATAAATTGAACAGGTAGAATTTGCTTTTGGTGGTTCTGTGAATGAAATTCTTGAACCAGAGTAAGTATACGCATTACCAGGAATTTGCAATACGTCGTTGATGTACACAAATATATTATTTGTAATATCTAAATCAGATCCTTTTGGAGTCTTAAGGCTGATTATTTCTTTTACTCCACTAGTAGTAACACTTAAAGTAAACTTCCTTCTAAAACCATTAAAATTAGAAGCTATATCATCGAATCTAATAAACTGACCAGGATAGAAACCATTGAAAGTATCAGTTTGAACTTCTTCAACTGTAAATCTAAATTCTTCAAAAGCTGTTCCAATTCCGTTATTAATTAAAAGATCCTGTACTTTTAATATATCTCCAACTTTGTAGGCTGTTCCTGGTTTATCAATCTTAAATGATATTATACTAGAACCTTGACCGACAACAACAGAAACCTTTGCACCTTCACCCAAACCTGAGGAACCACCAGTGTACGCTACGCCAAGATTGCTGTATCCAGTAGGAATGCCAATGACAACTTGAGGTAAAGAAGTTGTAGTATATCCAGTTCCAGGATTTGTGATCGTAAATCCTGTTATAGTTCCACCTGCACTAACACTGGCAGTAACACTTGCACCATATCCAATAGTTGATGCAATACTTACGGAAGGTTCACCTCTGTAACCAGATCCTATTCCAGTCAGAATTATTGAAGATATTGTTCCAGCTGCAGAAACTACTGCTGAAGCAGCAGCGCCAATAAACGGTACGTAACCAAATCCACTATTTTGAGATACTTTAGAGATTCTTCCAGCACTTGGAGTCCCTGTCAAGAATCTTAGAACATTTTCACTAGAACCATCAACTGTATAATCAACACTAGACTCTTGGACAACATTGTTTATCATGATAATTGGATTATTGTTTATGTTAGATCCAAAATTAACATCATTAAACAAAGCCGTTGTGGTAGAACCATTTGATTTTACCGTAAATTCAGTTGCACCAAGTCCAGTAAATGATAGAGATATATCATCAAATAGTATATTCTTGTCTTCTGGATTGGTCGATTCATCAAATTTTCTTGAAAATACTCTTCCACCAAAGATAGATCCAGTCTCAAGTCCAACTGGACCAATTTTTCCGTAAGGCGGTGTAGTGAAGTAAACGGTGTCACCAACAACGTTGTAATCACCACTCTTAACTGTTGCTGCAGCTCCGATAGTGTGTATACCACTTTGAGTTCCAAGGAATCCTCTTTCCACACCAACTAGATTTGCACCATAAACCTCAATATTTTTGATTTGCATAAATTCATCATTAATATTAATAATATCATATGGTGATAGTGAAGATATTCCAGAAGATATGTTTATGATATTTGTAGTTGCAGTAGAAACTGAAGATCCAAGACTTACTGAAAGAGACTTGTTTCTGATTTGAGTCTGTATTACACCATCTATAGTGATTATGGTACTTGCATTTGGTTCTTTATATTCTAATGAATGATATCCAGTACCAAGAGATTCTAGAGTCAAGAATATTGATGTGGAAAGTCCAGCGAGTTTTATTTTACCATCATCAAATTTATAAACATAAAGAGTTTCTGGAAGAATATTTGTTCCCAATTCAGTAGGTGTGAATGAAACAGAATCATTAGGAGTTGATCCTCCAAGATAAGTACCAGCTATGGAAACTACCGATGTTGATGCGTAACCAGATCCACCATTGACAACATCAATTTGATATATTCTACCATTAGAATCTCTAACGACATTAAAGACTGCACCATTAGAGTCGTTGGATGGAACATCAGAATATGAATTATTTGCTTCAGAAACAATATCGCTTGGAGCAGTTGCGGAAACAACAAAACTCAAATCATCTGCAGGTGTTGAACCACCAAGATAAGTACCAGCTATGGAAACAGTTTCTCCAACCCCATAACCAGATCCACCACTGACTAGTGATATTGAAGTAGAAAGTGGTTGTCCTGTTGATACACTATAGGTAACAATAATATCAAAAGTAGCTCCAGATCCACCAGTACTATTGCCAATGACATCATTGAAGAACTGGCTACTTGGTCCTGCAGGAACCAATACTGTAGAAAGTCCAGAAATAGAAGTTGTTAAAGCATTACCATATCCATTTTCAAAAACCGCAGTTCCATTATAATTACCAACATTCATCAATATGTCTTTTTCACTAAGAACGTATGAAGTAGTTGCGATTCCAATTGGAGTTCCAGAACCATAATTATAAATTAATTCCTGTCCTGTTTGGAAATTGTGATTGACAATGTTAAAGCTATCATCAACAAGTTTTACTATCTGATCATCAGAAGAATCAAAACTTCTCTTAAACAAAGGATATCCTTTGTTTTTTAGACTGAAACTGGACAATCCAACAACAATTCCACCTCTAGTCAAAGATGGATTTGTAATGTTAGGAGCAGCAGTAGATCCTATTCCTATTATAGTTGTTATTATTCCTACATAATTTCCAATAGCGTACCAAACATCAGCACAACAATTCTCACTATATGTTGGACTACAATTTTCGTCATACTGAATTGATGTATCAAAATATTGTTGTGTAGTTATGAATCCTTTTTGTACTGTTCCGCCGCCTTCATACGTATGTTGTATTGTGGAAACACCAGGATTTATAGTAAATGTGGTTGTTGTTCCAATACCAGTAATTGAATAAGCAAATCCTTTTGGAGATAGTGGACCATTTCCATCTGGACCATTACCCAAACTTGGGAAAATAGCAGTATTGAATCCACCACCAGAATCACAAGAAAATACCAAATCTTTGAGAACAATTTTATCACCAACACTTAATCCCAAGGTAGATGGAGTTGTACTAATACCAATTGTGGTTACACCAGTAACATTGTCATACGATGCTGTTACAATTCCTATCGAAGTTCCTAGTTGATATGAAGTATTAACGCCAACATTGTTAATAATGAATTTAGACAGTTGAGTTATATAATTGAATCCCGCTATTGTTTCAATTTCTTCACCAGCGACATAACTCGTGCCAACTCCACTCCAATAAGCCAAACCAGCCTCAACAGATTTGTTATTTGACTTATACTTAAGATCATGAGAAATGGCGTCAACAATGTAACCAACATCTCTATAACAAATAGCTCTGTCCCAATCTGGATTTGTAGTAATTCCAGGATAAGTAGCTGTTATAAATCCAACGACTTCTTCTTGAATAAAGGCTTTATTTGCTTCTAATAGATCAGATCCATCTGCAAATCTACCATCTAAAGTTTGAATAGATGTACCATTGAATTGACTACTGATATCATCTATCTTGAGTACTTTATTGGTCTTATTTAAGATGTAATCTCTAATTGCAAGACCTTCATCTATAAAGACCCTTTCAGTTGATCCATCAGGAAGAACATCATCCTCATAGACTTTTGCAAAATTATTTCTTTGGGTTGTATCGATAACATTATCAATGTTAACCAATAGTGAAGAAACACTTTGCCCCACTGTTGGTTTTAAGTTTGTTGATCTCGCTATTCCAATAGAAACTTCATTTTCTGTTGGTTTTGTATAAATCTCAAGATCAGAAAACTCCTTAAATCCAGATGGGTGAACAATTGATCTTACAGATTCTCTCCACCTATCATATGGAATTTCACCTCTAATAGAATAGGAGAATTTTTGATAGTAGAAGTTGTCAGAAATTCTTTGTTGGAAGTCATTCAATATTCCAACAGAATTATCTATTTGACCAATCTTATCTCTTGTAACTCCAAGTGTGGAATTTAAGTTAAATGTGGAGTAACTTTCTACGGTTCCATTTATTTTTGAAATCTCTCCAAAAATCTTATCACCAAGATCAAGTGATCCAAATGATTCGGAAACTCTAAGTTGATTGAGATCATTGTCCCAACCATTTTCCATTACTACAGCGGAGAATGAGTCGGATGTTACTTTTTCCCCAGATACATACTCAGAATCATCAGATAGAACCATTTCAAAAACAGGAATATCTTTTTTGTTAACGATATATCCTAAAGTTCTTTCATCATCATAGGTTCCAAAATTACCAGTTGCTATTCCAGTTGTAGAAACTGTTATTGTCAGGTTATTTTCATCTACAGAAGTTACAGGGAAAAATTGATAATTGTAATTTGCTGAATTGAAGTTTGCTTTTGATTGTGTATCTAGAGTCAATCTACAATTTTCAATAAAAACTTCATCGCCAACACTAAATGGAAACTGCGTTACTGTACTTCCATAACCAGAATTTATCAATGGATTGTCACCAGCAGTATTTGCTAATTCAAAAGTAACATCATCACCAGAAACACTGATGAAATCAATATCGTACCCATTACTGTTGTAAATGCTTGTTATTTCCAGAGGAGCCTTTAGATCATTTACATTAGAAATAACATTAACTTTAGATACAGATCCGCCAAAAATTTCTGCTTCCAATTGGATGTATGGATGATCCTTTACTATTAGTTCTGGTGGATAATTATAGTTATTACCAGCAGTAACAATTCCAATATAATCTATAGTTCTGATGTCTTTTATAGAAACAACAGAAGGTACACTTAATGTTGGTGAAAGTGTTGGATCCGTTGGATAATCAAATCCATCCTTAACCCTATCAAATTCGGTGACCTTTCCTATTGTTGATCCATATAGTTTTACAACTGCATTTTTTCCAGATTCTGTTTGTATACTGGAGACTGTAGGCGTTTTAGTATATCCCCTTCCACCAAAGTTAATCGTGAGAGAATCTATTGGACCGGAAGTGTTTTTTGAAGTAGTTTTATAACTTATACTTCCTTCACTATATGAAGATACCTCAAGATCTAATGGTTGTTGTTTTAGATTTAGAGAAAATACCTTATCAGAAATTGCATTGGTTGCAAATTTTGATTCCAATACGTGATTCTTGAAGAAAAGTTTGTTATGCCCAGAAACTGAAGAATCAAAGGATATCTGAGTTTTTCTACCATCAATTGGACTCTTTGGAATTAAACTATAATAAATTGGATTTGGTAATTCTGGTTTTCTACTATCAACAGTAACTTTTGCATCTGCACTTCCTGGATCCTTATCCCTTGTAATTGCATATCCACCGTCTTCAGTACCGATTATGCCAAGAGATCTGGTAAGTTTGGAATCGGAATAAAATTCCAAGTCCATATCAACAATACTATTATCAGATAAATCAAACTCTACTATTGAATTTTTAATAGCATTTATTGGGGGGTTGATGAAATATAGACTTTGTGAAACTCCACCAGCAGAACCAAAGGATATAAAATTAGTATTTTTTATATCACTCTCATATTCACATAATTTAATTTCATTAATATCATTTTTAATCACATAGTAAACACCATTATCAACAAGACCTGATATTGGTGAAGTAGATTTATAAACTACTTTATCGCCAGTCTTAATTAAAGAACCAGATAAATCTATAGAACTATTAAGAACATCAACTTCAGAATTAGTAAATTCAATTTTATTAGCTAATAGTTTTCTTAATTCTGGATTGTAGAATATTGAAACTGTCTGCGTCTTTGCCTGATCTACAGATATCTCAACAGAATCTCCATCTAAAAGATTATGATTTGTCTTTGTTGTGACAATACCAACAAATCTTTCTAAAGATCCTGTAACTTTTTCATTCAATGTGGTAAATGAATGTGCAAATCCGATTGTTTCAAAAGAACTAAATTCATAGAAGTACAGAGAATTTAAGTTTGTTCCTATTCCAATAGAAGTTGTAAATCCTAAAGTAGAAATTCCAATATAATCGTTTCCAAGATTTACAGCATATACAATTTGATCATTATCTATTGTAAACGAAGCCCCGATTGCAGTATTCGATACTATTAAACTGGTTCCCGCATATCCTGCATTATATTTTAATGGTTGTCCTGTATAGAATTTGTGGGAAGGTAGATAAATTGATTTTGCTGGAATATATCTACTTTCTACTGTACTTGTTCCAATTCCAACTAGTGATCTAGTTACGCCATAACCAACACCGACACTTTCTTTTGGATCAAAATAAACAGTTTGATTATCTAAAGTCAATAAACCAGAATTTGGAATAGAGAATGATAGTTTATTTGGTAATAGAGTTACAGTGTCTCCAGATGTGTGAATACCTATCCCATCAAGTCTATTTACATAGAACATTGATTTTTCTGGGAAGATTTGGGTAATTCTAAGAGTCTCTGTTCCTATTCCAATTACATCATTTACAGAAAAACCACTCGTATCTTTTACAGTTATGAAAGTAGCATAACCCACGATGGTAGAAACATCCGAAGACAGTTCAACTGTTTTTTGATTAACACTTACTGTTTTTGGTCCTTCAATTATGGAATATTTTTCTTTTGATATCCCTTTAACTAAAATTGATTCGCCATCAAGTATTTCGTGTGGATCACCGTATGTTACTTCTACATTGCTTCCTTTGATATTAAAGTCTAGATTCGTTAGTGTCGATTTGACCACTGAAAACTCGTTTACTTCAGATCCAGATAGTTTTGAAACTAATACATTTGCTCCAGACCCATTACCATCTAGACTACTAATAACAAGTCTGTCATCTACTTTATATCCATCACCAGGAGAGAATATTGAAACAGAAGTTATTCCAGCTTTATTAATTTCTCTTACTCTAATCTCTTGTTTAAAATCATCTGAAATTTTATCAATCAAATCATAATAAGAATTTCTTTTTGTCAAATAATACGGACCAACATTTCTACTTATTGATAATTGAGTAAAATCAATATCTTGAGTGAAAGTAGGAATGAAATTTTCTACAATTGGTAAATCTTTAAAATATGGACCAACAATATATGGATAGGCAGGAGTAGATTTTCCAGTATTGTCAATGTTTATTGTTGTAAAATATGCATATACGCCATCAGGATATTGTGGTGTAATACAATATCTACCATTATGTTCATCTAAATCTCCAGATCCAGTATACACATAATCATTTGTAAAATAACCACCTTCAAAATTTGGTGGGCGGAATCCAGAAACATTACTTGTCTGTAAATCATAACCAGTTCTTATTTGTCTAATGGATCCACCAACAATTGGATCATATCCATATGGACCATAGATTGGATTGCCATCATAAGCAAATCCCAATATAGGGGAGTGTGATAGTCCAGAAGTCTCTTCTTTATTAGTTTCTGTAAAGTTATCTTCTAGTTGATATCTTAGTTTATTTGGAATATAGAAATGAATATATTGGAGACCAAACTTAGGATCCTGACTTGGATAGATCATTCCCTGATCATCACTTTCGATCATTTTCTTAGACTTTACAGCCTGGTTTATCTTCCACTCATAAACATTTGCTAAGAATTTTGCGTTGGATCCTGTATTATTAACTAGTAGTTCTGTATTTGAAGAAGCGTAACCAACACCACCATTAATAATATCAAATCCTTCTACTCTTCCATCGACAATTACAGGATTTACTTCAGCAAATTTACCCTCTCCAACTACAGTGATATCAGCATCTACTCTATAACCTCTACCCTTATTGATAATTTTAATATCATTAATAGAACCATTTAATATAATTGGTTTCAAAATACACTGAGAAGATATTGTTGAGAATCCAACTTCTGGTCTTCTATGATAGTTAACAATATTTGTGCAACCATAAGAAATACCACCGTCTTCAAGATATACATCAGATACACTTCCAGTAACTATTGGTTTTAGATTTGGTTGAACCAATCCAGTGGATCCAATAGAAGCCAAAGATTCTATGTTTATTTCTATTGGAGGATATGAAATTATATGTGTACCAACACCAACACTACTAAACTTTACATATTTTTTATCTAAAAGATTTTGATTGGAAGCTACTGTTCCAACACCAGCCGAAGACAATTTGAAAGAATTTTTATCAAGTACTTTTACATAGTATGAAGTTGAAGTAGATAATCCAGATATTGGCGTATCTGTTGTGTTGTAATGAACTACTTCACCAGTAGAAAATCCATGATTGTATGCGACAAGATAAGAATCATAAGTATTGATTCCAACAGAATTTCCAGAAGTATTGTTAGATGGGATTCTTACGTGTCTATTCGAGTATCCAGATCCACCATCTTTTACATATACCTCTGTAATTGTATTTTTAGATAATAAAGTAGTCAGATTATGAAATCCAGAACTGATACCAGTAATGTTTATCGCATTTGATTTATTAATAGCATCAGTAAATGTATTATAGATTTTAGTAGCATTAGTACTAGTTATTCCAACATAATAGTGAGATTGATCTACGAGTCCAGGTAAATCACTGTTTCCATTTGCATAATAAATTATTTCTTCACCATCATCAAAATTATGAGCCTGTGGGAAAGTAATAATGTCCGTTGAAGGATTAACGTCACTAGTTGGTCTAAATCCAGCAGATATTCTACTCCTTACTAGATTAGATTCTAAAACACAACCAGTTCCATTTCCACCAGATATAGTAATTTTTGGTTTTGATTGATATCCAATACCAGGAGAAATTACTCTAACTTTTTTAATGCTTCCTACCAAATTAACATGAGCTTTTGCAGAAATTCCTTGAACATCTCGAACTTCCAAATTTGGTGGATTTATAATATCGTAATCTTTACCCTCATTAGTAACATTAACAGAAACCAATGGACCAAAGTAAATGTTCTCGTCAAATAGACTTGGAGATAATATCTCAACTCCATTATTTGCCAATCCAATAGATCTGTTAGTAGTAGTTCTCTTATTCTTATCATCAAATATAGTTTCTCTTTCAACTATATTGAATTTCTTGAATATTTTTTGGTTTTTTAATTCTTTATTTTCATATCCATTTCTATAGATAACATCACCAAAATTACCAGGTTTTACTTGGATGTACTTCTTAAAGAAAAGATCATTTTTACTGTAAGATAATTTTATATTATCATCATCAATTTTGGTAAGAAAATAGTATCCTGTCTTTATTCCAGAGTTACTTGTACTTGATGGACTATAGTATACAGAATCTCCGGTAGAAAATGGATGGTCTGTTGCTATAATATTTTCTGTGGTTTCCGATGTTATATTAGTGTCTACAGATATTCCCGTTTTACTATCCTTTGCAAAAATTTCAAAAGTAGGTAATCCACTAGAAGCAACATAAAAAGATGATCTATCAAAATCTATGTAAGTGTTTTGTACACCACATGGAATTTCAGAAATATTTGGAAAATAATTAGACTGGTGTTTTGATTTTATAATTATTTTTTTAACTACTTTTGCATTTGTAATAGTAAAAGTGGGAGAAGTTACTTGAACCAGAATTCTACTAGCAAATTTTCTTACTACATCTCCAGCGTTAAACTCTACAGACACAACTGTAGCGGAAGATAAGTTTCCAAGGTCATCTGCTAATTCAACTGTCTCCCCCTTAAAGAAACTAATTTCATCATATAAATTAATTCTATAATTAGTTGCAGACTGTTGAGAAATATCTTTTATATTATGGTTTGTAGGTAAATTGTAAATCCAACTATTGAATCTAAAATTAGAGGTTAAATCTCTACCAAATCCAGATAGTCTTACCTTATCATTTACTCTTAAATTTGATGTTTCAGAGAAATCAACATTATCAATTACATTGATTACTCTAAAATCAACTCTTGATGTGTTGCCAACACCAATGTAACTATAAGCAAACTTATCTTCAACTATATCTAATGCGTAATCAAGGTCTTTTGTTATTCCACTTACTCCCAAAAACTGGTTAATGGAAGTATCAGTATATGTTAAAGTTATATAATTAGAATTTTTTGGTTTAACTCTAAGTGTTCCAGACTTAGAAAATCCAATTGTAGAATCTACAAGTATAGTTGTTGATCCAGTAAGAGTCTTCTCAAGTACTTTAGTTTTTCCAGAAACCTCAAAAGAACCAGAGAATGAAGTAGAGTCTAATGATATTTCATAAAACTCTTTATTATAAACAGGTCTATACTCTACATTGAAGATAGATGCACTAACTGTGCCTACACCAGTTATTTCTTGATATAAAAAATTACCTTTTGTTAAAGTTGCATCATCACCATCCAACTTTTCAACCAACATATTTTTTGTAATAAAATATGAGTTGGATGAAGGAACAAGAGTATAGTCCTGTGGTTTTATAATGTCGATATTTTTTCCATATAAAATCTTGAATAGAATTTTATATGATGTATCAGTGCCCTTTGCAACATAGAAGTCTTTTGCCTTTGAAAGGATATTTTGTACGGATATACCCTCTACAAAAGTTCTAGATTCAAACCCTGGTAAAAATTCTGATTTGAATTTTTTAAAAAATTCTAAAAGAAATATATTACTTAAATTGGTTACTATAGAACCCACTTCATGTTGAGAAGCTTCTGATTTTTTAAATTCTAAAAATTGAGAATCAGCATCAGATTTTATCTTATCAATACCACTAAAACCCCTGGAACACCCAAGGAATGATGTAGAAGTCTTAGATTTGTATGTAATTATTTCATCATCTATTTTTAACAATCCATATTCAGATGGCCAACCAACAGTAGATTGAACTTTAATCTCACTATCAAATGCATAAACCTCTTCGGTTACTATACTATATGACCCCAGTTGATCGATACTAAATGCATCGATATCTTTGTACTCTTTTATATTTTCTGCAAGATCTACTGCGCCAGATTTATTCTCTAAAGAATTATAGTAACTCTTTAGAAACTCTTTGAATAGAGGAGACTCGTCGTTTAGAAACTCTGGAATCTGGGATTCCAGTACGTCATTAATTCTGACTTTTTGGATATCGGCCATGTTATCTCGTATAATTTCCGTTTAAGTAACTGGAGGTTGGGGTGAATAATGTAGCAGAACTATTTTCACCAGAAACAATAATATCTTCAATAGTAGATATTTTGGAATTGTTTATATCTACTTGCAAATAAAGATCTTTAAGTCCAACGACATCATTTGATTCTGGTACAGCCTGTACCTCAATGAATCCATTTGTTAGTGAAGATCCTGTTATATTTACCACATCAAGAAGAACTTCGCCAGTGACATAATCAACTGTTCCGGCATTATTTTTAACAATTACAGGAACATTGTTTTCAATTTTAAAGAAGAAGATTCTTCCAGAAGTATCTGTAACGGCTAAATCTGCCATGTAGAGTGTTTCTGCAACACCATCAATGGTAAATCCTGTTGATTTTACCGAATATCCATCTTTTCTAATATGAATTTTATTTCCAAAACACAACTCATATGTTGCAAAAGTATTATATTCTGGAGTTAAATCTCTCCTCATCTTAATCTTGGTGATGTTTGATGTAATTGACTCGTCAGTATCGTCAATTAGTGCAACAACTTTACTGTATTTAAATCTTCCACCAAAGTTGTTGACATCCGAAGATCTAGAATAGGTAGTCAATGTATTTAATACTTTTGTTCTTACATTTTCTGCACTAGAAGATGTATTTACGTTGTAGTAAACTGTGGAATCAATTTCTACATACAAGTAAGATAGGTCAATGATTTCTGGCCTAATTCCAGCAATTGAATATTGTCTTAAACTTCTAATAATATCAGACTTAGTTACTTCAGATAAAAATGTACCATTTCTTGGTTTAATTGAGATAAAAACCTTTCCGTATTCTGGAGGATCTAGTTCTTCCCCACCATATGCAGAGAGAGACTCAACATTACTATAGATGTATGGTATAAGCGCCTTGTAATCGTTCGCTGTGACCGCCCTGAACTGCGATGAATAGACTCTAGGTGCCAAGTACTTGATAGAGTCTATAGACTCGATCTCGTCCCCATTCTGGGATGATGATTCAGTTAATAGTAAAGAGATTCCACTAGTAACATCAGTACCATTATTATCTTGAATAATGCCCGAGAAAGTAAAGTTGGAAGCTCCGTTACCTGTTGTACCATTCGTTACGATATAAGAAGCAGTAATTACTGACCCAGAATCCAACTTCTTACCGATTATTCCGTCACCAAATCTAAGTTCATATTTCTGGTCTTCAATTTCTTGAATTAAGAATATCCTTGAGTTCTCATCGACATTTAGAATATTCGAATATTGTGTATATTGTTCTGTAATCTGATTCTTGACACTTACTCTAATAGTAGTCGTGTCTATATTTGTATTCGGTAAAACAAATCTTTGATTTGCTTGAGAGTTATCTACAACAAATGTTGAGGTTAAATATATTCCCTCATATAACTCCAAAGAACTAAACGTCGCAGTTCCATTAGTATCAACAGGAACTGTTACATCGTCAGGTATAGAAAAGATATAGTTTCCACCCTGAACTGCCCCAAGAGCAACTTGACCTGCAAGAATTTTTACTGTTCTTGAGTCCGTCTGACTCATATCAACATCAAAACCGACTCTAGCACGTGCCGCTCTTCTTGATCTAGGAACATAACCAATATTCCTTGCAAGTGAAACAACGTTTTCTCTAAGAGTCGCACTATCAAGAAATACTTCATTGACTGCCATGTTTGAGTTAAAGGCAGTCACATAACTGTTATATGCCAATAAGTCAATCAGCGTCGAAAAGTTAGAACCTTCGAAATCAAAATCAGTGAATTCACTGTTTGATCTCAAATAGTCCTTGATTTGAGTCCTTAAATTTTCGAAATCTAAGTTTGTAAACTGATTGAATGCCATTAGATTCTAGTTGGCTGTAGTAAAAAGTCTATAGTTTGTTGTGGGGCAGGTATTCCCACAATATCATATGATATTCTCACATTGATTTCGTTCGAATCTGGTGGATATGTAATATCAACTGTCCCTTGTTTAATCCGAGGTTCGAAGTTCTTTAGAAGAGTTGATATTTCAATCTCTAAAGAACTCGCTAACTCGGGTGTCTGTAGTTCAAACATTGAATTATCAACGTTTGTTCCAAGAATATCATTAAAAAATCTCTCACCTACCCTTGTTCTGACCAAATTGATCACCGATTTCTTGATGGCATCCTCATTTGTAATCGCAAGAATGTCATTAGTGACAGGATTTCGTACAAAAGACAAACTAATATCTCTAAATTTTCGAGAAATTAATGCCATTACTTGTAAACAAAGGGTATTTATTATATGTATAAGACCTTTTTACCACTTTTTACCATAGACTGGTTCAGTACCATACTCCCAATCATCATAATCATCATCATTTCTGATTTGTTCATGAAGTTTTGTCTGTCTTTTGATGTCATGAATGTGATCATGAGCGACTTCACGAAGCATATTTAAGTATTTGTCCGATTTTGGGTCGGTTATGAGTGTCATTCCAGACTCAATAAAGTCTTTTCCCTGATCTGGGACTGGATGATTTGACATTTTTAGCTCCTGATTTTTTAGATCAGAACTTTTTACGGGGTTGCTATCCCGAAATGTCTTCTTCTTCTGATTTTTCGACTATTTTTATGTCCTCTCCGAGAACTTCTTCCAAATATTCCTTACTCCAATACGAATAATAGTCAGTTTCAGCGAGTTTCTTACGCATCGCATTCAATTTTTTCTTCGACTGACACAAAATTAAGTTAAATTTCTGATTATTTGTACGAATTCCATTAATGAAAGTCTCAGAAAGAGCACTATCATCATAAAATTTGTAATAAGTATACTTCTGATTGTAAAAATTAACCCACCTAAGGAGTTGATGGGGTTTCCAGAAGTCTTCTACAATAAAAATGATGACATCATACCCTGATTCAGGCACAATGTCATCAATTGGTGTTTCAACAATACTAGTTTTTGACATGGAAGCATAGGGACATACTGGTGCTCCACCAAGTTCATCCCGAGGAGTCGATAATTCTTCGATCCACTCGTTTAGATATGCTTCCTTTTCCGTCATATCAACCAGCAGCTAGTGGAGAATTGGGGTTAACTTTTGGTGCTGATGCTGCTTTCCTTGATTGTGAAGCTACATCATAACCGAAAACTTTAGCATTCTCTGGACTTGTTGATGGTGAATCTGAAGGATTTGGTCCAGTCTTTGGAGTTGCGTCTGCCATTTTTAGATCTAAGGTTTATTTTTATTTATTTACCTTGACCACGATAAGGCTTTTTAGCTTTATTACGTGACGTGGCAGCATATTTAGTACCTCCACCTTGACCTTGCCGAGTTTTCTTCGGAGGACCAGAGACGTGAGTGTTTTTACTAAGTCCACCTTTTGCTTTGACTGCCATAGTTAAAATACCTCAAATAAATTTAGAATGTTTTTTCGCGCCGAGACGCGCCTAGAATCGGTTCTAAACGCGCCATTTTCAAACTCAGATAATACGAGTCTTCTCGTGTCCTACACGGATCTTAGGATCGCACCAGATCTCATATCCCTTCGCTTTTGCATCGAGACAGAACGATACGTCCTCACCACACATATCTTGAACTTCACCAGAATCAAAGACTTGCATCTTTGGAGCGAACCAAGGATACTCAAGATTCTCAAAGACACCGTTCTTGATCAGTACCCAACCAAAACCAGTGTAATCAACGGTGAAGGGTTTACGACGTTTCTCCATCGTTTCACCAGTCTCATGATTCATGACACCACCGTTGTTCTTGAAATCATCTTCTTCCAACCAGTGTGCAACAGATGTGGTACGACCGTCTTCGGTCATATACCAACCAGCTGCAATATCTCTGTCCATTGCGACAAGACGATAGAACTGTTCGGTGTTAAAGACAATATCATTATCAATCCAGAGTTGATAATCATACTTCAGTTTACCATCCCAAGGAATCTGATTAGGTCCACGAAGAACATTTGCACCTAAACACTTGCAACGTGCAAAGTTCACCATGGAACTATAGTCTTGAGAAATCTGAATCGATGCTCCGTTCTGTACAAGATCAAAACAGAGTTGAACAAAATTCTTTAGAAAAATGTAAGAACAACCTCTTCCAGGCATACAGAAGACAATTGACTTACCTTTGATCATCTCCTTCGCAGCTTGAAGATTAAACTCTTCTTCGTTTTTCTTCACTGCAGGAGCATTTGCTTTAATTGTAAATCCTTTCGACATAAAACTAGAATTGCAACGTAACTATTCTACCACCACAAATCAATTCATGCAATGGTCTCTGGGTTATTTATTAACTCATAAGTAACCTTTGAAAATCTGTGTTCTGGTAGCAGATTACAATAAGCTCTGATCATTTCAACTTTATGTTGAAGATCACATTCACTTACTTCCTCTGTAATGACCTCACCATCTACCAGAATGTTATACAAGTTCATCTTCGATAATTGATAATAAATCTTCAATCTCTTCCCTAAGAGAATCATTTGTGATTAACTCAGTGTCATTCTGTAATCGATACTCAATACAATCAACTAGAAGATCCTTGTCATAATAATCCAACTTCAGTTCCATACACACCTTATATGACCATTCTGATCTTATATAGACATTCAAGTTCTTTGAGCGGACCCTATGGCGGTTTTATACTGGCAAAAAAAATTTTGAATGCGTGTGTTATTTCGATCGCTTTTTGGGTTCGTTATAGATTAGGGTAGTTAAGCGTTTTTATATAAGGATACGCGCCCCACCGCTACACATAAGAACGCGAAGATAACTGCTCGAACTGCCGCTAGAGTAGGCTGCTCATAAGGTCTTCGTTTATCTATTCGTGTTCGTGGTGGACATCGTTACATCATGATCTAAAAGTACCCTCCTTAAGTATTATAAACTCTCGGAGGGTTTGTGTCAACAACTCACATCACTTTGTTGCACTTGTTGTTACTCGTGACACCAGGAGTTCCTTCCACCGACCCGTGCATGAAAGACCCCTTAGGAGCAGCATTCGCCCATGCACGTTTGCCGCTCAATGCTTTCACACCTCGCTTGGAGGGTTTAAGCACAGTGTACTTAATACGTCCTTGAGTGTCAGCAATCTCAAGGTCAAGACGAGTAGCGGTTGCGACGTTGATGTTGGTCATGAGAGAGTAGCGAAGTGACTGTGAGTTAGAGTAAACGAAGAGGGAAGATTGTCAGTTGAGACGCATACCCGAGAAGAAAGGAATGGAAGTCCCATCGCTTAGACGAACGTTCC
>Ga0129345_1000102_pt1 | contig 27962 bp, 11 predicted proteins | sample CPBDNA_FD_94425 | JGI IMG/M metagenome (GOLD analysis project Ga0129345, IMG submission 94425) | Freshwater to marine salinity gradient microbial communities from Chesapeake Bay, USA - CPBay_Sum_20_0.8_DNA | ecosystem: Environmental > Aquatic > Marine > Coastal | place: USA: Chesapeake Bay...
ATCGTTTTAATATTCTAGCTTTTCCTGCATCGGTCTGTCCTTGTAAATCTTCATTTAAAAATCTATTTCTTCTTCCTACTATAGGTTGTACGTAAGTTCTATAATCATTAACTTGGTCAATAGAGAAACCTGCAGGAATAGAGGGTAATGAAACTCTTGATTCTTCTATTACTTTATCTTCAATTGGTTCTTTACTTTGAAATACATCTTTAAAGATTCTATTATCTTGTTTAAATAGTCCATCTTTATAAACTTTTATACTGTCATGCAAATCATCCTCTTCTAAAGTATAAGGTCTAACTCCATCTATAATTGGTAGATCTTTCTCTTGCTGCATTCCAAAATCTGCCATAGGCATACCTTGTTGAGGCTGAGGTGGCATCATTTGCTGTTCTTGTTGCATTGCCATCATCTGTCTAGGGTCCATCATAGGTTGCTGTGGTGGCGCCATACCTTGTTGTGGCATTGCTGCAGGTTGACCGCTAGGCATCATAGGTGGCATTCCTTGAGGAGCTTGTTGTTGCATAGCTTGAGCTTGTTGCATCTGCATGGCTTGTTGCTGTTGCATAGCTTGCATTTGTTCAGCTTGAGCTTTTAGTTCAGGCATTAAATCTTCTTCAGAGATTCCATTAGCTGCCATATAAGGTTTAGCTATTTCTGGAATACCTTGTGGGAATCCTTTCTTAGCTTCTTGTGCTAAAGCTAAAGCTCCTAACTTCATGACTATATTCTTAATCATGATTTCTGCAGTGTTTCTAGATAATCTATCAGTATCAGGATCCATTAAGATAGCTTTATACTTACTTATGTCATAAGGTTTAGCTAACTCTGCAGGAGTGTATCCGCCTTTCTTAGGTTTCTTACCAAACATCTGTAAGATGTTGGGGTCATTTATCTTCATAGCTCTAGTGTCACTAAAGATAAAACTATCTTCGGGTAAGTCTAGGGGTACACCACCGTTACTATGTCGAGGGCCTTTTATAGTCATGTGATCTACAATACCATCTCCTGATATCTGACCAACTACAGTTTCTCCACCTTCAGCTTCTAAGGTAGCTTTATCTCTATCTACTCCTGTAATAGTTTTCTTAGGCTTTAATCCAGGTTTCATCATATGCTCTGATGAACGGATAGCACTTGCACTTCCAGGACTACTTAGTGATAATCCATAATTTGCCTGCTGACCATATGCAGCTTTTGACAATCCTAAACTTTTAATTCTAACTTTCATAGTTTATTCTATAATTTCTATTGAGCCACCTGCGGCCATTATTGCACCTATTTCAGCTGGAGTAAGATCGTACACTCCTCCTTCTCTATACTGACCTCCCCTACTAGATATGTTTCGCATATAAGGATTATATGTTTTTGCACCTGCTGTCTGTTGTATAGGCTCCATCATTTTAGTTTCTGTTTTAGCTGTCTCTCCAGTAATAGCACTAGTTCCTTGATCAATTGCAGTTTGAACAGAATCTGATACCATATCAGTATAAGCACTGGACATAAAGTTAGCTGCTTTATTCTTAGCATTCTGTACTCCTGTATCGAAAATGTCTATCGTTTTATTTGCAAGAAAATCTCCAGTAGCTTTGTATGCATTTAGATTAGCACTACTTGCTCTATTCACAATATACTTATTAATATCTAGACCCATCTCGATAGCTTTATTATAACATTCACTACCTTCAGTTTTTAATTCATCGTCTGTACAATCATTAAGGTCTACTTCAGGTTCAGATATATTTTCTACTACATTTGCTGCAGGGTCTTCTTGGAAGAAGTCAGGCTCTACTTCACCAGCTATAACATATTTAGATAGATCTTCTCCACCTAAAGCTATTTTTTTAATAGGAGTTCCTTCATTCATATTTAAGAACCCTGTGTATACCCCCTGACTATTAACAGGACTATCTGTTACAGTAAGTCTGGGTTTTCTAAAAGGTTTATCTTTATAGGATAAACTTGTAGAAGCTCCTACAATTCTATTTCCTTCATCATCAACATTATAACCTACTGTTTCATCATAGTAAGGTGATTTACCTTCTTTATAAGGTCTTACTATAGTGTTAGCTTTACCAGGTACTCCCAAGTATCCATAAGCAGAATCTTTATCACCTTTCTGAGATAGCCAATAAAAGTCTGTAGGATTATAAATTTCTTGCAGGGTACTTTTTAAATTTCCTTGTGTAACGGGAGCAAATAAAGTTTTCATATGATCTTTTACTTGTCCAACTACACCTTTAGCTGTAGGATACTCAGTCTTTCTATACTCTTGAATTTCTTCTGATGGAGATTCTTTACCTAATGCAGGATCTATATTAGGTTTAGTAAACGCTCCACCTGGTGCAAAATAAGGATCAGTAGTATCTTTAAAAGCATTTGCAGTAGTATTATCTATACCACCATATACATAGTCATAGATTTCAGGACTTACTGCACCACCATCCCTATTTAAATTTGTCCAAAGATTATTTGGTTTAAATCTATTGTTTACAGGATAGTAGTCGTCCTGAAGATTTCCGAATGGGCCTTGTTTACTTCTTCCACTCATGTTACCAAATAGTAATCTTTTGATTTCTTCAGGATCTAGAACAGGCTTTCCTTGCTCATCTCTTATCATACCCGCAGGATTATCCTTACTTTTAAGTGCTTCTATATACCTCATGTTATCTAATGCGGCATTGTTATCAAATGCAATTGTAGAATTTGGACTTATACCTTCAAGCATTTGTGATCTAAGAAACTGATCAAGAGCACCCTTGTCTAAACCTTCATTAGTTATTCCTTCTATAGGACCTTCTCTTCCAGTTAATTCTCTATACATTGGATTCTCCATAATAGTACCATAGAGTGATTTTAGATCCATTCCATCTCTTTTCAATAAGTTGCTTACTAGACGCTCTCTATCATTAAAATTTAATAATTCAGAGCTCATTACATTTTTAGCATTGTTTAAATAATTACGAGAAAGAATATTACCTAATTGAGTTGTACTATATGCATCACCTGTAATGTTAATTGGAAGATTGCTCTGAGCAGTGTTCATCATTTTAACAACCTCTTCAGGTTTCATATCTACCCAACCTTTCCAATTATCAAAAGTTTTAAACCTATAGTCTGCGGGAGATTGAGGATAACTTAAGTTTAGATTTCTAGATCTGAGTACATCCTGATTATTCCAAGGAGCCTGACTTATAGCTAAAGGAAAATATGTATTAAGCTTATTAGCATCAGCATTTTTTATTCCTTGAAATAAAACATCAGTCTCGTCTGCAGTTACAAATCTTTTATACATCGGAGAATTTTCCTGAATATACTTTTCAGCATCTTCATAATATTTTATGTCTCTGTTGCCGAGTGTTATAGGATCATCAACACCCCATCCTGATCTATCATTGTATGAAGTAATACTACTTGGAGGATTCCCTCTGTTTGTACCATCTCTAAAGAAATTTAAAGCTGAGTTAGCTGTACCTACTGCCCAATCAGGACCTAATGTTTTTGTTGCAAAAGGATTAACTTTATACAAAGGAAGTCCTTTAAAATAGTTTACAAGTCCTGGTAAATACTTACTTACAACACCAGATCCAATTTGTCCTGCTGTATTATACTTAGGTAATACAGAGCCACCTGTACGGAACTTCATTGTTCTAGGTTCATATCTACCAAAGTTACCACCGTCTACTCCATCTAATGAATATAAACCTTCTGATATTTTTCTTATCTTATACTTGCTAGGATTCTTTGCATAGTCAGAGTTTCTCTTCTTAAAGTATTCTATTGCTGCTTCTTCGGTATAAGCTTTCTTTCTAGCTGCATCACTTTTTGCTTTTGCTTTAGCTTTATTTTTAGCAGGAAGTTCTTTAGCTTTTTTAAATTTCTTTTCAAGCTCTGCTTTTTCTGCAGCTGAAGCATTTTTATATCTTTCATAAACATATAAAGCTTCCATTGGTGGAGTTATAGCAACTTCTTCAGGGTTAGCAGTAGAATATCTAATATCTTCCATAAATTCAGCATAACTGTCATGATCCTCAGCAGCATATGCTAAGTCAGAGTCAGTAGCAGTATGAAAAGAATTATAAATACGATCTAAGTCATCTTTATTTTCTCTTTTCCATTTATTAAGTGGTTCAGCTGCACGCCTAGCTGCTTCTTTTTGTTTAGCTTCGTACTCTTCTACTTGTTGCTGATTACCTTCAAAGTCTTCATCTGTTCCTTCAAACGTTCTAGTAAGTTGAGCTGATGGGTAACCTTGACTTTCTAAGTAATCTAATTTTTCTAACAGTGACATACCTGAGCCATCAGCAGGATTGTCAATAACACCTTGTGCTTCTCTTTCAGCTCTTTGTTGTTCTTGCAATGCTTCTTGTTCAGCTTCAGATAATACAGCGTTATTATCAGTAAATGCTTTTAAAGGATTATTAGAAACATCTGCAAAAGGATCTGGATCATTATAAAAATCAAATATAGGCTGTACAGGGGTTATAGGTTGTACAGGGGTTATTGGATCTATAGTGTTATCATTTATCTCATCTTGTCTATCATCTACTGCATCTTGAGTATCATCATTAGCATCATTTATAACTTTAACAAATTCACTAGCTCCGCTTACACCTGGGATAACTCTAGTACGTCTTCTGTAAGATGAAGTATCACCTGTTGGTGATAACAAACCGCCATAAGCAGGTAAAGACCTATAGTCTATATTTTCAATAGCCCACTCTCTACCCCACGGAAACTTTTTCTTATAGTATAGATTAACACCATCTGAATCTATTTGATCTTCAAGGTCTGTATTACGGTTAGTAAATATTGTTCGCATAAGAGAGTTCTGATAATCATTATTCATGATACCAAGATCTTTCATGATCTTTCTATAATCAATTTTATCTGAATAGTTTAAATCTACCTTTTCATTATCAAAAGAATCTATAATATCATCTCTAGAAATTTCTCCTTGTTTTAATCCTCGTCTTAAAGCTCTTCTATCTCTTCTAGCATAAGGATCTTTTCTAGATGCTACTCTGGCAAACTTTCTATCAGACCAATCATCAGGAGACCCGCCAAGTTTAAACATATTAGGTGCAACATCGTACATAATGTTAGAAATCTCTTTAGCATAAAAGTTATTGCCTTCATCCTTTACTCCTTCTATAAATTGATCTAAGGTTTTAGGCATTGGTAAGATACTTCCTGGCGTTTCTGTTTCAACAGCTCTTCCTTCTTTAGCTTCTCTAATAAGTTTTTTTCTATAACCACCTTTAGACATCATTTGCTGTGGAGCAGCTTGTGCTTGTGGATTTTGCGCAGCTTGGGCAGCTTGCTCAGCTTGCATTATAATTTGATTAAATTGATTTTCATCAACACCTAATATTGCAAATGCACCTTTTATTAATTGAGGATCTACCCTTTCTTGCATTAAACCCATTATAACTTCAATAGGTTGACTTCCTTTTTGAAGAAGCTCTCCAACATATTGCGCTAAAGCCTCTACTTTATCAGGTTGTTGTTGCTGTTGTTGTTGCATAGGTTGCATTCCACCTTGCATAAATTGTTGCATAGAATTTTTTACACCAGCTTGCTCACCAAGCTTTGCTTTTCTAATTCGATATCTTTTTGTGTTGGCCATAATTTAAGTACTTATGTATAATATACTAATTTTTAGTTTATTGTTTAAACCTATAATGTTTAATTTATTTCTTCTAATATGTAACCACCTTCTCTATACATTTTAGCTTCATCCTCAGTAAGATTCATTTCTATAATTCCTCCATCTTTTTCATTACTCAAGCTTACACCAACACCAAATCCTGTACCTATTGTAGGAGCTAACCAAGAAGGCATATCATTTAATATATCGGAAAATGCACCATATTTGGATGGAGGCGTCATATAAAAAGATCTATTGTCACTAGTTGGTTTAGATGATTTGCCATATTCTGTAAGTATGCTAGGAGTAATCTTTTCATATTTACTTCCTAAATATCCTTTATCTAGTAAGTCTTGTCTAAATTCTCTAGCCATAGGGAATCCTTCATCTGGCAAATAATAATTATATTTATTAGTAGGAGACTCATAAGCAAAACCTCTTTTAGGATTATAAAAATAGTCTTGCCCAGCTCTTAAAACATTCTCATATCCAGGATTATCCCTTATTACTTTTTTATTCCATTGTCTCTGATTAAACCCTTTAATACCTTCATTACTAAGAAGTTGTTGTAATTTTATGTCTGTATCAGTTAAACCTGTTCTTTGTATTGCATGACCGAATTCATGAGCTATTGTAGGGTTATCAGACAGTGCTATACCTGTAGATATACTGCCAGGCGAATACACAGGGTTTTGAGAATCTAAAGCACCTGTCCACATATCAATTCTTTTAATAGGGCTAAACCAAGATGTTCCCACTGTAGGAATTGGAACTGATTTCATATTCTCACCTAAATTAGATATTATCTCAGATGCATTACTACCAAATCTTCTAAATGACTCTAATCCAAAATTTGGATCATGAACTGGTATATCCCCTCTTAGTTGCCTTCCATAGAAAGGAGCAGGTGTAAAATAAGCATTATCTGTAGGAATTTGTTTGTCTAAAAAGTTTTCTGCATCTTTAGGTGACATATTTTCAAATGATCCATCTTGTGCTAAATATTGTGCTATATTTTGTGAGCCTGCTGCATTTACTTCATTTATAGTAGTTGCAACTAAATGATCAATTTCTTCTTCATTTAAATTTGGATTTAAATTTTTGTAGTTAAGAGTTAACCTTCTAATCCCTTCAGGAGAAGAAAGATCTGCAACTTCTTCTTTTGTACGATCAATTATTTTATTATTAATCTCAGCTATGTTTTGTCTTTGCGCATCAGCATTGCTGCTGAAACGGAAAGATTCTGATGGGTCAATTTCTGGATCAGTATCTCCAAATGGATCAATAGGCTTATTAAATTTACTATTTCCAAGCAAGTAGCTGTTATTGTTAAATGCAGATTTATAACCAGGACTACCTATGCCTTCACTTAAAGATAAATTACTAGCAGAAGGATTATAGTTACTAGAACGAGTATAACCCGTTGCTGTAGGTTGAGTGTATCTAGCTCCTTGAAATCTTCCAATGCCTGGAAAATTAAATTCAAATGAAGGTTTAAAGTTTTTGATATTATTACCCATTAAATAATCAGGGTTACCTCTTAAGATATTAGTATTGCCAGAAGGACTGGTGTACCCAAGCGCATAATTTCCAAATCTACTATTACTAGCTGTGGGCATAAATGTATTAAGTCCTTTAAGTTGATTAATACCTTGTATTAAATTTTTACCACCTCGATATATACCAGGACCTAAAAGAAGAGGCCATGAATTTTCAACTATTTTTTTTCTACCTCCTGGAACTTCATTAACTACATCTTGAACACCTTCAGCAAAGTTTGAGACCATACCATCAGGTTTAAAACTTTCATATAGAAAATCACCCATTAGGACATTGCCAGGAGTTGTTGCATAGTTTAACCATCCTGGCAACTCTTTTCCTACCAAGTTTCTACTTGCCCAATTAACAGGATTTTTTTGTAATACTTTACCTAGACCTCTAAAACCTTTACCAACAAGATTTTTAGTTAAGCCTGCAAAACCTGCACCTGGTCCCATAAATAAAGTTTCAGGATATACCATAGATATTCTTCCTGATCCATATCGATTATTAAGATTTCGCTTATACTCCTCACCAGCAGCTTGAAGATTTATATTATCTTGAAGATTTCCTTTTATTAAATTTTCACGACCAAAAGCATCCTTTCCTACTTTTAAATAATTGCTAGGCATTAACCTTTGATTCATTTCTTCTTTAAACTTATCACTATATTCAGCATTTCTAATTGCATTTATATATGCTGCTTTAGAATCAAGCTCATTATTTTTTATTTCTTGTTCTGTATAAGGAACATAGTTTAATGGATCTTTATCTTCATCAAAGTCTATTAAGTCTTCTCCTATATATTTACCATTTGGATCAAGTTGAATAGCATCGTCATAAATTTCTTGTTGGTCTTTAATATATTCTTGATTGATTAACTCAGTTACATATGAATTTCTTTCCTTATCAATAGCTTGGTTCCTTTTTTGTAAATCTTCAGATGCAGCTTGCATGTTCCACGAACTCTTTTCAAACTCTGAAAGACTTTCCCAGCTGGGTTGAGTAATAAAAGGTCCAGTGTTAATACTTTTATTATACAATTGTTCTCCAAGTGAGACAGCATTTGGGTCTGGTATTGGTGGAATAGCTGGAGCCATAGTGCTTGGATCAATTATTGGCTCCATATGAGCAGTACCTGCGATTCTTCGATATTTTACTTTAGGTGCGGGCTTTGGTTTTTGATACCTATAAGCACCATAAGGATCCATCTGCAATTGTTTTACATCCATTAAAGCAGGATCTATTTTTGAACCAACTGCTTCTGCACGTTTTTTCCAATCAGCCTGAGATTGTTCTATCTCAGTTTTTAATTTATCATACTCAGTATTTATATGATCTGCAGTCTTTCCTTCATATTTTTCATTCCATCCAGCTTTTGAAATTAAATTCTTGTTTAGCATATCTTCTTTAATCTCATCCATAGACATACCTTGATTAAGACCTTTTTTGATATGATTCATGTATCTTATTTCACCATCCTTTTCTGCTCTTTTAAAATGTTCTTGTAAGAAAGGATGGTCCCCTTCAGGTAAACCTGCATCTATTAATTGCTGAGCCCTTCTACCATGCTTCCATATTCTATTTTGAATTTCTTGACCATCATAAACACTTGCTGTTCCATCTTCATTTATAACCATGTAATCTGTAAACTTTCGATCTGCATTAGGATTATTTTCACTTCTCTGATCCATCAGTTGATAGTTTAACCATTCTTCAAAAGATTTTTTTTGAACATCTGGATTGTCCTCTTCAAATTGTTTGTGCCTAAGTCTTAATTCATCAACCTTTTCTTTATCAAATGTAGTTGTAACTTTTAATTTAGAATCTACTCCTCCTCCATTATCAAACCTAACTAATCCACCCTTTTTTAATTTAAGTTTAGATTTAGTAGGATTTTTAAACAAATTAAAATCAAAAGATATAGGATTAGTTTGAGTTAATATAAAAGGTTTACCAAATTTATCCATTAATCTAGCAGGTAAGTTTTTCAAATAACCTTCTTGATCATACCATTTAGAATTATAAGATTTAGGACTAAAATGCCAAGCATCTCTACTAGTTAGAGAATAATCACCTAGACCATGTCTTTCTAAATATGTCATATGACCAGCAACATCATCATAAGGTCGAATTGGGTTATATGATAAAGATCTACGTGGCAGTTCTACATGTTCTCCTTTAATATTAGTACTTGCAGGATTAACATCAAAAGATAATACATCAGTCCCAAATCTTTTAAACTGATCTTCATATATATCTATCAAACCTTGTTTATTATCTAAAAAAACATTTGGTTCATTTCTAGGTGTATGTCCAGAATTAGGCTTCCATCCTGTAGCATCTTGAAAAGTTTTTGAATCATAAATAGGTTGCATATAGCCCCGCATATATTTATCTCTAATCTCCATTTGTTCAGCTAATTCATATGCATTTATAGGTTTACCTGCGTCTATTGCTGAAAACATTTCAAAAGATTTTAACGGCCCATGTCTCTTAATTATATCACCTAAAGGATCATCTCCTTCAAGATAACTTTTCCAATCTGTTTCAGTCATATTATTAGAATCACCAAAGAAATACTGCCGTACAAGATCTCTTTTATCTTCTCCATAATAGTCATTGACTGTTTTTTCTCTTTGTGTCATATAGACGTCTGAATTACCTATTAATGAAAGTATACCCTCTTGTCCATAATAGTTATTCTTATTATATCCTTCTCTAAACAAGTCATTAATTATATCTTTATAATTATAGCGTGCATCTCCCATACTCATCCGTGATATTTTAGAACCTACGGAACGTCCAAGTCCTGGAAAAAATGTTTCTATAAGTTTAATACTAGGTTCTATAAAAACTGGAGCAACTTTATTTGCTAAAAATTTACCGCCATTATTATATGTTGGCAGTTCTTCTAAAACATATCCTCCATTCTTATACATCTTTACTTGCTCTGGAGTTAAGTCCATTTCTATAGGCCCACCATCCTCAAACCTAGGTACAAAATCTTCTGGATATATTTGTTCATCCTCTATAGATTCTTCATAAAACCCAAATCCTTTAGGTGTTTTATATTTTATACTTCTACTTTTTTTAGGATTTATCAATTCTGGTATACGGTAACCAAGAAAGTTTCTAAGCGTGGCTCTTTTAGATTCACCCTCCTTATCATGAAAACCAAACTTTCTTTTATACTGCACTTCTTCTTCAGGAGTTATAATTTCTCCTGTAATTGGATTAGATACAACTGAAGGCTCTATGATAGGTAATGGAGATATATCAGGTTCTATATCTTCTATTTGATACTCAGGCGGAGGTGGAGCTGGTAGCCTATTGCTTGGTAAATCTTGTGAATCTGGATTTGTACCAGTTTCATTATAATATTTTGCTGCAAACTCAAAGTCTTCGTATGTAGGATACTTATCTTTGTCTACATTTTTATATGCCTGTTTATATGTTGGTTTATCATATATAATAATAGGAGCTAATTCAGCACTCAAAACCACTGATTTAGGTCTTATAGGATTTTTTAAAACATCTTCTAAAGTAGATACTATATCTTTATAGGATTTTAAATATCTTTTTGTGTAATCTTTTTCTTCACCTTTATCTACATCATTCTGATATCCATCAATAAACTCTTTATATAAATCTATATAACTTTTAAGCTGTTCTTCATCATAATCCCTAAGATTTGACATAAACCCTGCATAACGATCATCATTAGCTCGCTCTTTACCCTGAAGTGTATATTTGGAATCTTGAGCTTTGTAATTATCAAGATACCAATCTGTATATTTATGAGGTGATCCACTTCCTATTGCATCAGGATTTTGATTCATAATGTCAAAAGCTTGTCCTAATCTTTCATTAACATCTAAACCAAATTCATATGGATCTTTTCTAGAACCTGTTACAGTAACTTCATCTTCATGAGGATGAGAATGAGGAGACCCACCTTCATGCAGCTCTTCTAATTCATAGCCTGCATCAATCAATGCCTGCAACTCTTCAGGGTCAGATAAAGATAGTTCTCTTTCATCTAAATCTTTAAAGTCATTAGGGTCCTCGAAAGGTGGACTTGGAGTTAGATTATAGTCTGTAGTAAGTTCTTCTCCTACTTCTATACCTCTCTTTGCAATAAGAAATCTTTTGTTGCCTCTTTTAACGTTTAATACATTAGCATTCTTTTCATCATGATTATGAAATGAAGATGCTATAGTTTGATTTACATTATCTATATAGTCAGGAGTATCACTAATGTACTCACCTTTTGCAATAGGTTGCGTAGCAAAAATCCCATCACCGTGTATTTTAGATTTGGCAACTTTATACTTCATTATCTCTGACTTATTTGTTGTTTAGTGTTAAAGATTTTAAAGATCATATTAGTATCTCTAGAGTCATCTTTAATTAACTTAACAAAGTTCATGTAATGTCTAAACTTCTTTCTTTCAGTTATTGGTTTATTGTAATCTAAATTTAACGGGTTTAGATTTTTTTCGTAACCATTTGGTTCAGTAATCCAGATTTTATTTTCTGCATAGTTTCCAAGTAGCTGTGTTGTACCAGGAACTAGTGGGCCTGTAGGTGGATAATTTGATCCTTCAGGAAACTCTCCTCGATCTTTAGTTATATCCCAGAACTGATTGAATCTATATTTGTTTTCTTCTTTTGAGAACAATACATCAAATGAATCTGCGTTAGCTCCAAGCTTAGGATAAGTTTGTGATAACACCACGTTATTCTTTGGAAAGATGTTTAAGTTTAGAATACCAGATGTTTGTTCTGTATTGCTAATTACTGCATGACTAAAGTTATAGTCTAGTACGTGAAACTGATCTACGCATAAGAAGTGATCCTTTCTATAGCATTCTAATATATATTCTACACTTCGCATAGATGTAACATTCTGTCCTGTTACTACAGGTATCTCAATCTCAAATGGATATTGTATTCCATAGAAGTTACAAAAGTCATTACATGAATCATTGTGTCTCCATATACCATCTTTCTTTGTAGTATTGAAGTGAGTCTTACCAGGCATACATAATCCAGGAGTCCAGTCATGGAATGATATCCAAAGTTTGTTTTTAGGGTCATAGCTTATAGTCCATGACGCATCTTTAAAATATCTAGAATCTCCTAATAGTATTGTAAACCTTTCACCATCAAGACTAAACTTATTAGATGAAGGATCATATGTCATCTGGTCCTTAAATTCTTCTTTTACTCTGTAGTCAGTCTTAGAAAAATATAATACAGAGTTGGCATTATCAAAAGTTGCTTGGCAACCTATACCTGCTATTGGGTTATCTGTATAAGGATAATCAGGGAAATCTATAAGTAATTGGAATGGTAAAAATTTATCAAACCACCATTTCATATTGTTTTGAGATATCTCTTCTAAGCTTCCTGTATATGCAAATATCTTTCCTTGATTCTGAGATATAAAGTATATACCAGCTGGAGTAGATATTACAGAATAAATATTCTGACATGAACCGTACTGATAAGGCTGATCAGAGACTACTATGTTTTGAGGCGTAGTAGCAAACAAACCACCATCACCTATAGTAGCTTTAACTCCTATGTAAGTTTCTCTTTGATCTACACCTTGATATACTAAAGGACTATTATCCTTAAAGGTTATCATAAGACCAGTCTTACCAAACGTTTTAACAGAATTAATCTCGCTTTTAAAATCAACTTTATTAAATGCAAGGAACATTAACCAAGCATCATATGCTTCATGTTCTGATAAAATATTTGAATACTGAATTCTATTAGGAAAGCTTGTATAACATAGTTCAGCTACAGTAGGATCATAGGTTGACCCTTGCAAAGAACCATTATTATAATATTGACTGAATAAGAATCTAGATACACTTAGTGAGTAATCATATTGAAAGTTATTACCTGCAGTAAGTATCTTAGGGTTTTGGCTAAACAATCTAAATAAGTCTGTGTACTGCCATTTGTTGTAGTACTTTTCTTCATCACTTCTTCCTGCAAATCTAAAGTCTGTCAGTACTTCACTTTCTACAAAGAAATCTTTTATACCACAAGCTGATGTATAAAAATATGAGTTTTTTACAGCTAATAATCCTGGATAAGTAAGAGTAACATTCCAAGCTTCAATATAGCCAGCATTATCTAAGTCGTAATAACTTCTTGGTAATAAACCTTCCCCGTAATCAGGCGTACCTGCAACTAAGTTATTAATGATATTTGAAATGTTAAAATCAGATATATCCCATCTTGCACTATTAACCATAAATCTAGGTTCAGGAACATTTTGTCTTCTAAAATAATTGAACCTATAATTATCTTGTTGGCCATATAACCATTCATAAAAGAACGGCATAATTGTTTTTTCAGTATGTCTAGTTACATAAGTATCTCCTCCAAAAAATACAGGAGTCTTAGATAATTTAGTTTTAGTGAAGTTATTAATTTGACATGCATTACCCTGTTGAGTTACAACTGCATTTTCAACAGTAGTATTTTGAGATTCAAAATCTAACCTTTGCTCACAAGGAGTTACCATCACCTGAACAATTGATTCTAATTGACGATATAAGTTTCTAAAGCTATACTTTAAACCAACATAATGACTAGCAATACGTGTTCTAAACTCATTAGATTTATTTGCTTCTCTAAATGCATTTTGAGTTGTAGGATTAAGAATATCCCAACCATATCCAGGAGTTTTATTTACTAAACCTAATGTCATTAAAGATTGATCATAACTTTCAGAACCAGGTTGTAAAAAGCCAGAATCTGGTCTAACTAAAAAAGCAGGACCTGCAGGGTTTTCACTATCATCTGTAGTTCTTATTACAGCTAAGTCAGGTCTAAGAGCATTATTTATTCTATAATTGACAGCACCTGTATAACTTGCGTTAGGAAGACTATAGTTATAGTTAGTTGCTTGATAAGTTGGCAATTGAAATAATTGATCTCTAACATATGTTCCTACACCAATTCTAAACCTATCATTCGTAGGCATTCCTAAATCATTCTGATTTGCATTAGATGGATTAAAGGTATTATACTCTCCATGACCTATAAGCTGTAATGCATACTGTCTAGTTCTTACTATAGCATAAAGAACATCTACAGTTTTTTGCATACCTTCCATAAAAAAGTAAAAAGCTTGACCTAATGCTCCAAATGCACCAGCTAAGTTTCCAAGAGCTCCTGGTAATAATTGATATGCTTTATAAGTTTTATTGTAACCTGGAGATGTATAACTATCTGTAGCATTTTCAAAGGGTATTGATAATGCAGAATTATAAGATGTTACTAAAGAATTTCCACCTAATAAAACATCTGTTACAAACGCTCCACCATTCTCATATCCTTGTATTGCAGTGTTCCATGCATCTATTGCTCCACCTGCACCTGCAGCAACTGTAGTAGAATATGTAGAATTACTATAATCACTTTTAGGTGTTCCTGTAACTGTTGTACCAGGGGTTGCTTGAGTAGAAGTAGGTGTATTACTTCTCAAAACAGGGTGTCTAGGTACAGTATAATTCTTTTCAGGATAATTGATATTTAGTTCACCAATGGTTTCTAATATCATGTTTATTAAACCTCCTAGTACTGCAAAGATAACAACTTCATTTCCTAGTAGTTTAAACTCAGGGTGACCTTCTGGTTCAATAAATCTTTGAGTTGCTGTCCCACTTAGCCAACCATATACTTTCATTTCAGCTGCCTGTAAACTAGGATTATTAAAGCTTGTATCAGGTGAATGAAATGACTGTATATCTACTGGAACATTTTGAGCAATTCCATTATATTGGTCGCTAACATCTTGTACATCTGCACCTGTAGTACGTCTTCTTATAAATGGATCATTATAAAAATAATCAGCTTGATTTACACAAAGTCCTATAGTACAGTTAGCTTGAGGAATTAAACAATTGTATGGATAGTTTGCATACAGACCTATTGTATTATCTGCATCTCCTGTAGTATTTGTAGGTGTACCTGGTATACTGTAATTTCTAAAGTTATTTATCATACCTTTAGCTAAAATAGTTTTGTTACCATTTCTAGAACCTCTTAGTATTTCGTAACCTACTATGTTAGGAATATCATCTCCGTCATTGTCTTTTGGTAAAACAATGTTTTTAAACCTTACACCCATCAACCTTATTTTAAAGTCTCCATTAGAGTCTTTATCAAAGTGATATGTTTGTGGAGTAAGTGCATTATCAGGAAACTTATGATGTCTTATGTTTTTACCACATAAGTCATAGTCATCATTGCTAGACTCTGTCCAACAATAATAACTAGAGTTCCATATATCAGGTCTGTTATCTGGGTATCTTTCAGTTGACTGCCAATATCCCATTCTACCTCTAGCAATAACTTTACCTCCATCAGGAAGATCTTCTTGTATATTTGATTGTTGAGTAGCTGTGTTTAATACTTCAAAGATTTGATCATCTGCATATAGTGCAGTAGTGCCTGCATTGTTTGCATCTGTTAAAGTTGCAGTATCTGTTGTTGCTACACCTGCAGGGGTAGTATAATCACCTGGTGCTCTACCTGGTATATGGTATGATGCAGACTTGTCTCCTGTATCATATACCCATCTTATAAAGAATGCATATATTTCATCTCGCATATATCCAGCATTCTTGCCACCTTCTGTATAATATTTTTCATCATACTCTACAGAAACCCATTCAGCTTGAATCAAGTTTGCTAAAGGTTGATAGTTAAAATCAAACTTAGATGTGGGCCCTACTCTTAACAAATAATTATTTGCGCTTGTTATTTGTTGAGACTGTTCAAAGACATAGTCTTTTAATAAGATATCGTCCTTGTCAACACTTGGGTTCTGATTAGTTATTAAGTCTACAGTAACTAATTTACTTCTTGTACTATAATAACCAACTCGTCTAGACTCTAAGTTTTGATTTGCAAATCTTATTAAAACTAGTTCAAATTCATCAAATGCATTTTCATCTACATCTATATCAATCTCTAAAGATCCTTGTAGTTCAGGATCGTAATAAATAGGTTGAGGATAACCTACTGAAAAATAGTTAGTTACTCTTACTCTATCTATAGTATAAGCTATTGCTACTGCATATGAGCCATTTTCCAAAGTACCTGGTTGAGCTCCTTTTCTAACATTAGCGCAAGGAGTCTTAAGTAGTCTAGCTATTCTTAATTCATTACAGTCAAGTTTATTTGTAGGTTTACATATTCTACAATCAGGTCTAACAGTATCAGGTATACCATCACCATTAGTGTCTGTAAATACTTGTTCTATACAATCTTCTACCCAAGGAACTCCTGGCCAAAGAATTTGATCAGTACCGTTAGAATAAAAGTTAATTGTAGTAGAATCATTTTCTCCACCTAAAAATGTATAAGGCTCATCAATCCAAAGTTTTGGATCTCCAATGTTTAAATGTCTATCTGGATTTAAATTATCAGCCCAGTACACTTCCCATGAACAATCATCAAGAACTCTAGACGCACCTGTTATAAGATAAAGCTTATTGAAAGCTAAGCAAGGATCATTAACTATAGTTCTATATCTACATTGGTCTTCTTCAAATAAACCTATTTCTGATCTTAGAGATTTACCATCGATCTGATCATAAAGCACACTGTATATAACCCACTTGTCTGCATACAGATGTATAACTCCTATAATATCCTTGTTAAAAAATCCTGAAGCAGTCATGACCTTTGCACAAAGCTCATTTGAATCTTCATTAGATATTGTTCCTAAGTCACCAGCGTCTGTATTGTTAGAAGCATTTCTAGCATGAGTCCACATTCCTTCTTTTACAAAAGAAGGGTCAGCGTCTTTATTCAAACCTTTTAAGAAAGTATTAGTTTGAATATTGCTTGTATTAGGGTCCTGTTGTTTATTTTTCTTAGCCATTGCTATGAATATTATTTCTTATTGGTCTCTGCTTAAATAAGTTTGGAGAATATGAACTAAACATATCATAGTATCTTGCATACATTGCTTTTCTATTAGCTTTTGTAATCTCTTTCAATTCTCTAAAGTTAGGTGTATTCACTACACTTAAAGCATTATTTCTTGCACCTCTAAGTCTCTGCTCAACCAACTGCATTCTTTGTGATACATCTTCACCATTAAGATAAAGATTTTCTAGTATTCTAGATTTGAATGCATATTCATAATATTCATTAAGAAGATCGTGATCTGGCACAAGAAGATTTCCTTCATCATCTTCCATTTGACCTTGGTAATTTAAATATACTTTACCTGTTTTAAAGTTAGTATATAAAAAGCCGTGCTTAATCCATCCTTCATTTGGTGTATTATAGTATAGATTTGGGCATTCACAGTCAATGTTTTGACTAGCCTTCATCTTTAAAGGAATTAATTCATTGTACGTTCTAGTTTCTGAAGCATTAATTACTTGTATAAGTTCGTATGTCTCACCTTTGCAATTCATAAAAACTCTTGGTTTTACACAAGCATCTCCATATGGCTGCTGAGGATTATGCACTAGACATGTTCCTACATTACCTTTATCATCACAACAACATGTAGGTTGATGAGTATCACAAGGATCTGGAACTTGTGCAGGAAAATCACTATATGTAGTAGGCACTTGCCCATCAGTTATCCTAACTTCTTGCATGTTTGTACCACCTGCATATCCATCATAACCTACTGTAGTCTTAAAACTACCGCATATAAGCCCATAGTTAAATGTATAGAAATCATCAGGCAACTTTACTTTACCGTGGGTTACATCTAATATTACTTCTTTCTGTTGATTAATTCTAAGTCCTAAATCATAATTAAGTTTCTTAGCAAGCTTAATAAGCTGCTGAGGTTCAATCATATTTTCTAGAGCATATGTATTTAAATCAACTGTTACATCTTCTAACAGTTGATCAAATGTTCTATATTTTAATGTGTAGTTAAAATCCATTATCTAAGTGTGTTTTGACTATCATCAGCACCATCAGTTGGAACTTTGATAGACATAGTTAATTCTTGAACTACATATTGTTCTACTTCAGAAAATAAATAGTCAGGTATGTTTAAAGATTGATCTTGTTTAATAAGACATTTATCAGAATCGCATGACTCTGTATCATTTTCAAAGATGGCTTCTATCTTAACTGCATCCCAATCTAGATTTGGAAAATACAAGTATCCATCTAGATACCAGAAGTATTGTCTCTTATTATACTTAAACGTAGTAGTTTTAGTCATAGAAACAAAAGTACCTGGATCAGTTCTAAATAACTCTATAGAACCATCAACTGATGATACAGTCCTAAATATAGGACCCTGGATGCCAGTCAATAGATCTGGAACACGTTCTTTAGTTCTCTTAAAATAACATCCTGAGTATACACCTACGCATGCAGCATCTACTTTATCTACTTCTATAAGCTCAACATAAGGCATTACTTTAAAGATGTTACTAATCTGCATAAGCCTTCTTTGGTTATCTTCTCTCTTCATAAGAGAGTTACCATACTTTATAAGTGAAAAGTAGATTGTTCTGTCTGTTAGGAATGGATCTTCCTTAACAGCCTTTAGTGTGTTTCTTACTCTTGATATTGCTTCGCCAACTGTTGTACTCATAAATCAAATTCATTATAGCCATCTAAAGCATGATCTTGCTTCTTCAGTCTTATTTCATTAGCTACCTTTTTAGAGTAAGCTAGTTTTATTTTCTGCTTTGGATCAACTACTATATAGTTGTTCCAGTTTTCAGGATATGATTTAGCTACTGCTCTTTTAAACTCTCTACATGCAGTAAAGCCCCAAAACTCTCTGTTCTTAATTTTGTGCTTTAATCTTCCATTAGTAAAGAATATCTTAGCAAGCTTACCATCACTATCCCAGTTCTTGTTGGCAACCTTAACACCGTATTTTTTAGATTTAGCAAAGTCTACATTTTTCTTTTTACTTGGTTGACATGTACCTATGAATAACCAACCTAGTGATTCGGGAAGTTCTACTCCACCCCTCTTGTCAATCACTGTTTCATAAACCAATTTATTAAAGGACTTAATAATTGATCTAAGTTCTTTATCCTTTAGGTTTTTATACCTTGGATACTTTTCTCTAAATCTGTCAAAGAACTCTTTATTTAAAACTTCATAAGTGTCAGCTCTAAATCTTGGAGCGTTTAAGTCTGGTGTTTTGAATGTTTCCATACTATGTAAATAATATACTAAAAATTAATGAGATTATCAAGTATAACAAATATAGCTAAAAAAAGAAAACCCCCACTTGTGTGAGGGCTTTCCTGTTGTTAGCCACAGAAACCAACAAACTGCGACAATATTATTAATATAGAATAACTAATCTATCAACATTCTGAGTAGATGTAATTTGAACCTCAGTAGTACTAAGCATTATAAATCTTGTATCTCGAGTGACATCTTCATTTCCATTAAAAGCTCTAGCTACTATAAATTGCTCTCCAAGATTGTGTGAAATACCTGTTAAGGGATCACCTGCAATATAACCAATACCTGTTATATCAGTTGCTCTTCGCACATTTAAAGTTGTATTAATAATTGGATTTTGAGGATTTGTATTATCAACTACAATATCTGCACTAGAAGAAGTTACACTAAGTACACCATCATTGTTAATTGTAATAGTTTGAGATCCTAAATCTCCTATTGTACCAATTCCAGTTCCACCTGCTATAGTAAATGTACTAGTTGTGTTAGGCGCTTGTAAAGTATCACCTGCATCAGATTGAATTTCTGCATAAACACGGTCAATAAGGTTATCAATTGTAATTTGATTACCTAATACTGTTAAATCAATATCTGTTCCACCTACAAGAGTTAAAGTATCTCCGTTAACACCAGCACTAGCTGTACCGCCTGGAGTACCAGAAACATTTGAACAAGTAACATCAACAAACGTTAACTGAGCAGAACCTCTGTCTTCATTTACAATAGTAAATGTACCTTCATTAGCTCCAGGTCCACTGGCTAATGATACACTTATACCATCTACTACAGCGTCTGATACAATTCTTAGTTTATCATTAGCTGAAGCTGCGATAATATCAGTAACACCATCGCTAATAGTTTGCCATTGGAATGGAACTCCAATTGATTCACCAATAGTAATTGTATGTGTAAGCGCATCATAACCAACTGTGATACCACTACCTGGATCAGCAATAATACCACCTTGAGCAAGAATTCCTGCTGCAGTATCCATGATATAGTTACCCATTTCAGTTTCATTTACATCTACTGTAAATGTTCTTTCAAAAGGTGCAATACCACCAGCATTAGTATTAACAACATCAATTTTAGTATCAACACTAGTTATAGTAACTTCATCAACTTCTAATGTATAAGTTGTATCTCCTGCGTTTGGAGTGTTTGGAATTTCTGTAATAGAAATGTGTCCAAATGAAGTTTGAAGTTCAGTTACTGGTAAAAGTGAACTATCAATATCAATAGTATAAGTATTTTCATATGGTCCAGTAGATGAAGTTGATACAGACAATGCAGTACCTGGTGTTACATCTACTATACTTTCATGAGAATTTACTACATAAGGATCTCCAGCGCTACCATCACCAGTTACAACAACATTATCTCCTGCAGTTACAATTGAAGCTGTAGGAAGTCCTGCTGGATCTAGAGTAACTGTATATGTAGTTACTGCACCTACTGTTGAAGGAGTTACAACTACAAAAGAATCTCCTGATACTACTATACTTTGAGCTGTTAAAGCTTCATTTACTCTAGCACAGAAAAAGTTTATAATTTTAGTTAATGCAGTATCTAAATAATCATTTCTAGAGATTACAGTACTACTTATTCCTGTCACATCATTAGTACAGGTTAAGTCTACACCTGTGTAGACAATGCAAGAAGCGTTGAACACTTCTGAACATGCTGGTGGACATGTCTGGGAAACTACGTAAGTTCCAGAGCATCCACAGTTTGGGGTATTACAATTTGAACAAGCCATTTTTTATTTTATTTTATATATATATAATTTACAATTTAATTAAGGTGTTTCACAATCTATTGTTGCAGTTGCAGCTGTACAGTCTACATATGCAGTTAATCCATCAATACTAGTATAAAAGCCACCTAAGTTAGCAACACTTCCTGCATCACAATCAAAAGGATACAATGCTGAGTCATACACTTTAGTTTGTACAGGATACTCATATTCGTTCCAATTATTAGGTGTGGATGCTGGATCAGGTGTTACAGCTGGTGGTGTAGGTGTTGCAATATTTGTGATAGCTACATAAAGTTGACCAGCATATAATACCACATCTCCTATAGAGTATCCTAGTGTTTCATCAAAAGGAGTCGGTACAGGAAATGAATGCACATCTGATTCATTGGATGTATAGTCAGGAACTGTTTCTCCTGATCTTACATTACTTGTAATAAATCTTAATGCTGAACTTCCTAGGGTAGATGCAGTTAATCCAAAAGTTGATTTTTCAAGTGCTCCTATTGTTTCAATATAAAGAACACCTGATGCTTTGATACCAAACCTTACTACAGAAGATAATGCTGTACTTGCAAATGTTCCAGCATCTATTACAATAGGTCTTACCATAACTGTAGGATAACCTAATCTATATTCTGAGTCTAATAGTCCTGCATGAACTACAGCAGGAATACAAGTGGTATTATTATTAAAATATAATGTGTCATTTCCTGCTGTTTGTACAGAACTACTAGCAGGATTGGTTGCAATTATATTATCATAAGCATTTAATTCTTTTAATTCAGTAGCAGATCCATCTCCATTTCCATCTAAAGGAATATAAACTAATCCTCTAAAATGTATTACATTACCAATTCTTCTACACTCTGGTCTAAATCCTGGTAATAACATAGAACTACTATAGAAATCAAATCCTTCTAAGGGTCTCCATCCTGTATCTTGAATTTTAGCTGATAACTCATTAGTAGGACTAAGTGTTAAGTCAATAGTATTAGTATCAGCTACTGTAATTGTCCAGCTATCAACATTTGCTAATAAGTATTGATAAATATCACATACAGCAATCCAGATGTTAGTAATTGTATCTGCTAATGTTCCAGGGGCATCTATCCATAAACCATAAGCTGTAGTGTAATCTTGTCCTGGAAACTGTAAAGTTTCATCATTATTATTAATACACTGTCTTTGAATAGCTGTGCTTATGGCAGCAGTTGTTCCTGTTACAGCATAAAAATCACACCAAATAGCATTCAAAAACTGTTCTAGAACTTGTTGTATAGGAGTTGGTGCTCCTGCTACTACAGTACCAAAACTACAATCTGAAGCAATTGTTATTTCAGATGGAGCAGGAATAACAGTATTTTCTAAAGTTGTAAGTCTAATTAAAATATCAGTAATTTGATCTTGAATTAAACTGATCTCTGTAATAATACTACAGATTCTTTGTCCAATAAGTTGAACATACTCTACTAGTTGCATAGTAGTTTGATTACCTGTAACAAAGCATTCTGCTACAGATACTACACAATCAGGACATCCTGTTTCATCTTTTTCTACTGGTACAAGACCTTGGTTTTGACAAATCTGATCAATAAGAAATTGTATAAGTGCCTGAAAGTCTTGAGGACCACATGCTTGTATATTAAAGCATGTTAAGTCATAGTTAGAAACTTTCAACGTATCTAGAATAGTACATAGCTCTGTAGCCATTTGAGATACAACATCTGACACAGTGTCTCCAGTACATAATTCAATGCATGGAATATCTGGACCTTGCCAAACTACACAGTTGGAAGATATTGGGCTACAAGGCTTGTTATCTAAATTTAAAGGTTTCATACTTATTGTTATTTATAATATACAAATTATTATTAAGAATTGCAAGAGCAATGTGAAGTTGAGTTTCCGCAACAATCTGCTATTTGATCACATGTATAATCAGGATCTGTTAGCGCTTGTAACTCTATTAATTCTTTTTTAATTAACCATTTTTCATCTTCTTCAGGACAGCAATTAGATATACCATACCTTAATTCAAGTACTTTCTTATATGCTATATCTGCAAAGTTGCATGTAATTTTATCATACTTATCTGCAGAACATATAGGAGTATTGTATCCTGGTTTTACTTTTCTTTTATTTGGAAAGTGTTGAACACAATGAGCATACTTTGTGACTGGTAGATCTGGACAATCAGCAACAAAAGATATAAGACCATTAGGTCCAACAACACTTCCTGATTTACTTTCTACACCAGGAATAGTACCATTACTTTGCCAAAGTACAGGATTAGATTCACTTTCCCCTGCTGGACAATTTAATATACCACCTTTTATCCTTCCTAATACATTTGGATATGTATCAATACCTACATCAGAACTGCAAACCCATCCTCCTGGAATATCTGATGTTGATGCCCATACTTTATATTCAAAACCATTTATATCAACATCCCATACTTTTTCATTATTATAAAATTCACCAGTATGTACTGCTAGATATGTAAATGTATTATTGTCAAGATCTGTTACTCTAAAAGTAAAACAATCACAATATTCTGTTTCAGCAACACTTTCAAATACAGTACAATCTCCATAGAAGTTAAAGATAAAGCTGTCTGGCTCATTCCATTCTTGTACACAATATCTAAGTGAAAAATGTCCTGATTTTACTACTTCTGTTATTTGAGTATTTCCGTTAACATCTATATAATTAAATACTCTATCTTCTGTACTGTTATTAAATACAGTAGAACATCTTGGAGGAACCTGATTACACTCGGGACAAGTTGCAAAGTTTTCCTCTACAGTAACTGCTTCTACAAATGATGGAACCTCTGTATAAGATTCTACAAAGAAGCAGAAGTTACAGTTCTCAATTTTAATATACTGACCTACATATAATATTAGATTTGTATTTGTAATTATAGTAGTACCTGAATCATTACAGTCTGTGAGTATAAAAAACTTAGATTGACACGTTTCGCAATCATCATAGACTTGATCAATTGTAATTGGAGTATTTATTGGAGGTTGATAATCTATTTCCTGTACTGTGTAACAGTCGCAGTCATCCTTTATTACTTTATCTACATACTCAGATAAATCTTGTGTAGTATAAGTATTAATCAAAGGATTAGCACAAGATGTAAGTTTGTAAGCTCTAGTAGGTAAACAAGCTTCACAATCTATATAATCTTGGATTACAGTTACATCTATAGGACAATCACATTCTTCAGTTACAGTTACTGTCCAACATCCTTCATATCCAGCTAATACAACTACAGAGTTACCATATGCATATTGTGATAAACTTTGTAAGTTTGAAGTTAGTACAGGATCTTGATCTGGATGCTGTAATGGTTCACAGTTAGTAAGTAAAAAACATTGTTCTATACATTCACCATCTCTACAATCTTCACCTATTATAAGAGTATAATCTTCTCCTTCTACACCTACAATATTTGGGGCAGTTGCTGCACAGAACTTATCTGCACCTGAACTAGTTACTAATACAGTATTTCCTGTTTCACAATCAATATAAGTAAAAGTACCTGAGTAACCTATTACTTCATAGCATATACAATTACATCCATCACATGGTCCTGTAACTGTAACAGGTTGAGTTTGCAGTCCAGGTAAAGTATTAATAAGTTGATTTGATACTGCTAACTTGCCGCCAATTGCTGAAGGATCTTTTATTTCATTAACTGCAGAGTACTCTTGTACAAACCAGCATCCTGGTATACTATCTAGTTCAACATATGTACCTATATATGCAGATAAATCTGTTTCAGTATTTATAGTAATACCTTCACAATTGGTTAAAGAATATATTATAGGATTACACTCTGGACAAGGAGGTCTTTCACAATCACCTGCTTTTTCTAATTGTGTAGAATAAGGTGCTAAAGGAAGATTGTTATAATCAGTTTCATCTTGTGGTGCAGGAGCTGCCTCAGTTCCTAAAGTATGCAGAGTACCCGTATAACACTGACCTACTACAAATCCAATATTTTGAGTCTGTAAAGCTGTCTGAGTAAATAAAAATACACCTGTGTAAGCTGCAGGATTTACTATAGGACCTATATTACCTGTGCCAGATCCTTGATATGAACCGTCTAATCCACCATTTAAACCTCCTGTATAACTTTCTGTTCTAACATATATAGTATCAAATCCTTCACAGCAAGGTTCAAACTTTAAATATGAGATTCCTTCTTCTGGGCAATCAGCACATCTATTATCATCACAACCTAATTCTAGATTCATCTGTTGCCAGGAAGCAGTTGAAAAATCTAACTCTATTAAAGTTTGTATAGGGTCATCTTGTAAGTTTCTAGTAAAAGTATAACACTGACCTGGTTCTAGTATTAAATCTGTACCTAGTATTGGAAGTGTTTCAGGACCTCCATATATATATACACCATCTTGGTAATCTAAATCACTTAAAAAAAGATTTACTTGTTGAGCTGCTGCACCCTGTGTGCCAAACTCAGGACAACAAGGAGATATATAATATAACCAAGGACAAGAACAAGGACCTTCATCATAGTCTGCACAGTCTTGGCTAGCACCTAATTCAAGAAAAATAAACTCAGATAAGTCTACTGTTGCTTGTCCAATACCAGGAGTCGGTGCTTCTTGGATGATATAACATTCGCCTGTATCTAAAACTAATCCGCCAGCTACAATTAACTGTGGTGAATTCCATGTATATAAACCAGGTTGAAAACCAGCTGTATCAACAAGATTAACATCAATAAAATATTGAGCTCCTCCACAACAGTTGTTTATTATATATCTAGGTATTTGTGACATTTTACTTTACAAATTTATTCAAGCTTTTATTTTTAATAGAAGCTTCATACGATGCTTTGCAAGATTTACAAACTGAAGTACCATCAGAAGCTTTTGCTCTCTGACAGCCACATCCTAGTCTTTTCTTGCAGTTATTACATGTCGCCATAGTTGTTGGTTTTAAATGGTTAACAATTTCTACAATCTAATTTATTTAGAAGTTTTAAAGCATAGTTATACAAAGTCATTCCCTCTTGTTGTTCATGACATGTTTCTACTTTAGCTTTGGCTGCTTCTAAATACATTTTAATAAGCCTAAGTTGATTAAGCTTGTCTTTTACTTTTTTTGGAGGATCACAGTCTGCTACATCTACATCACATAAAATCTTTTGATATAGGTTTAGTGCTTGTGTTATTCTCAAGTGATTATATTCTACATAGACCACATGACTTGGATCTACTACATATTTAACTACATAAATTCCATCAGGTAAATTCACATAAGATTGACCACAGTTCTCTGTCTGCAGACCTAGATCACATCCTGTTAATGTAGGAGATGATTCAGGTTGAAAGTGAACTTCTGTAGCATATGTATATCCTGGTACTGTGATCTGCAACTTTGGTTCAAAGACAGCAACTTGTGCAGAGTAGACACTTGTGTCAAATATTTTCATAACACAAGGATTACCTACAGTTGGTATCTCTAAACTTAATACATGATTTGCCATATTCAGAAAATAAAAAAGGGAGAGGAGAAACTAAAATCTCACTCTCCCTGTATGAGTAATTAATTATCTAATTAAGGTATAATTGTTATAACCTCATCTACTGAAACTGGTACTGTGATAGGATCACATGGTTCAGGATTATTGATTAAAATAGCATCACAAAGCTCACCACAAGTTGTTCCATCAAAGTATGTACCTAATTGCTTTACAAATGCAGCTCTAGCATCTGCACCTAGGCTAGCACCATCTGCATCTGCCAAAGTAAGAATCTCAACTACATACTGATCATTATCAAATGTTCCTGTAGGATTGTTATATCTTGGAACTGAGTGTTGAATCATAAGTCTATCATATAAAGCTCTTCTATCAATTCCTCCTGGGTTAACAGATCCACCAGCTGCAGCTGCAGTAGTTAACATGTCATCACCTTGAGTAATCTCACGGATTCTTAAATCAGTAGCAAAATGATTTTGTCTGTAAGACTCTGATAAGATAAAATCTCTAAGAGCAGTCTCACCAAGACCATTTGCTTGTCTACCTTGACACTCTGCTTCAATACAGATTCCTGTAAATTCACAAGGAGCACCATTTAAATCTACTTCAGAAGCAAAGATTCTAACAGGCTCTAGTCCATACCAATCAGAAGTTTGGAAAGTACAATCTCCAAATCTTGTATCTTCATATGCACCTACTAAAGAAAGACCAGCACAATCACCAGCAGTATATCCTGGAGATTGATAAGCATCCCATTCAATAATTACATCAGCACCTGTTTGAGCTAAAAGAGCTGGGTCAGTAGGATTAAGACCGCTAAGTGCTAACCATCCTGGAGGGTACATTAAAGTAATAGTTCCACCAACGTTTGCATAAACTACAGGTACTAAAAGTGGATCAGGATTAACTCTTGCAGCAGCAGAAGCAGGTCCTTGATTAGAGAAGTTAGGTCCGTTACCAGTAACAACTACACTTTCCCAAATTCCTTCTGCCCACTGAATCATAATTAATGCAGGGTCAACTGGAACTGGAGCAATAAGTGGATCATCTGGTTGATCAGGACAACAACCACCGTATGCAGTAACTTCTACATATCCTTGGTGATTTAACATTCTTAATGCTGGAGAACCTTTTACATCTACTCGTAAGTGATAGTTTTCTCCACAAAGGAATTCTGGACAACATCCAGCATTACCTTCAGTAAAAGAAGTTGTACCAACGTGAAGTACAAAAGGTTGAGCTTCATTAGCTAAACCGTC
>Ga0129345_1000107_pt1 | contig 27255 bp, 32 predicted proteins | sample CPBDNA_FD_94425 | JGI IMG/M metagenome (GOLD analysis project Ga0129345, IMG submission 94425) | Freshwater to marine salinity gradient microbial communities from Chesapeake Bay, USA - CPBay_Sum_20_0.8_DNA | ecosystem: Environmental > Aquatic > Marine > Coastal | place: USA: Chesapeake Bay...
AACATCAACAACCTGACCATCGGCACGACGTACTCGGGCACCAACTGGTTCTGCCCGGCGCTCGGCCCGGATGCTCCGACGACCACCACGGTCGCTCCGCCGTTCTACACGGCCACGGACGGCACCTACGGGTCCGTGATCCGGCTCGCCGCGACGAACTCAGCAGGAACGAAGTTTGCCAGCCACCTCGGGCAAGCGGTCGGGCTGACGACGGGCTCGGGCGTGGCGACCTGGAACGGTCAGGTGATCACCCTCACCGGCTACGCGAGGATCGGTGCCAACAACACGGCGACGACGACCGATCTCTACATCGACCTCCGCTTCGCCAGCACCAGGAACTCGACCACGAAGCTGCTGATCGGTGACGGCATCCGCGCCACGCTCCGCTATACCGGCGGCGCTTGGGCGTTCGTCGGTACGCCTGTGAAGACCCAAGCGAGCGGCACGGTCGGCGTCGCGATCAACTCCGTGAACGCCGTGCGGCAGAACAGCACGACGAACGACGCGAACTGGGTCCGCTTCGACGTGAGCGTGTCGTATACCCCTACGGTCGGTTCCTTCTCAACGATCTACGCCGAGCTCGCGAGCTACAACGCCGCGTACGCCACCACGGCGTCGGTTGATGTGTGGGGCCTTCGTCTTCACGGTCGCAGCAGCTCAGGGCAGACCGTCAACCCGTATTACCACCGCCGCGGACTCTTCTGGGGCGGGATGTTTGAGGAGGGGGCGCTGACGCCCTCGACGTATCGGCCCGGCTCTTCGATTCGCCTTGACCGCGATGTGACGCTCGAGGCGGGCAAGTCCTATGAGGTGCTGATCCGGTCGAGCTTCGCGCCCGACTCGGCCCAAGGCTTCGACAACTCGGAGACGGTGGTGGTGGACGCCGCGCAGGTGCCGGGCTCGGGCTCCACGGTGGTCGCGGCGAACTCGCTCCTCTTCGTGGACACGCCGCGCCGGTTCACGCCGCACACCGGCGACCTCTACAGCTTCGGTGAGGTGGGGCAGAGCGCGGAGGACTTCATCGTGACTCGGATCGACCTTGATCCGGGCACGATGCATCGCATCATCGAGGGCGAGGAGTACGACGCGCAGGTCTACAACGACACGACCTTCGGCGGGCTCGGCGCTCCGACGATCAGCGCACTCGCCGATCCCTCCGCTGCCGCTCAGTCCGCGCAGTTCGGGGTCGGCCTTGGGTCCGAGGGCTACGGCCTTCGCTCCTTTCAGTTCCGCGTGCAAGAGGAGACGATCGCCGACGAGCGGGGAGGCGGGCAGCCTCGCCTCTTCTTCTCCTGGACGTGGCCTGCGGGTGTCCAGATCGCGAGGCGGATGCACCTCTACATCTGCGAGGAGTCGGACACGCTGACTGCTCTGGAGTGCCCGATGATCAAGGTCGGGACTTGCGACGCGGCACAGGGCTACTTCGAGTACGACGGCCCGCTACTCAAGCGAGGCGTGACCTACCGCGTGACCTTCCAGCCCGAGGGCTCTGGAGGCGCGGCCATGCCGCTGAAGGCGTGCCCGTTCCGTCGCGTGCAGATTCGCAAGATCATGAACCCGGCGACCCTCGGCGCTCCGGTAGTCACGACGACTACGCGAGGCTTCCAGCAGCTCTACGAGTTGGAGCGGATCCGGAACTCGCGCATGGTCGAGGTGGTCGAGGGCCGGATCGGAGGCTGGAAGCTCGGCACCCCCGCGTTCGTCATCGACCCTGACGTGGCGAACACGGCCTCGGACACCACGCTCGTCGGCCAGCTCTCGACCTCGAGCGGCAAGGTCAATATGCAGGTGGTCTGCCGAGGCCGTACCGATCTCGGCCACTACGGCCAGGCGTCGATCGTCTTCGGCGACGAGCAGCTGAAGGACGTCACCTACAGCTACAGCACCGCGACCGACAACGACTACGCCTCCGCCGGTTTCGTCTCGACCGAACTCCAGACGACCGGCGGCGTGATGCAGTTCAAGTCGAGCAGCACGGCGCTGACGGCGGACTACTTCCCGAACGAGATCGACCTCGGCACGGCGAAGCGGGTCCTGGTCAACTTCACCGTGGAGGCGACGCAGGTGCGCCCGGAGACGCTGGCGGACCTGCCCTACGCGCTCAACTCGGAGAAGATCCGCCGCTGGTCCTTCGAGGGTCCGATGGACGACCTCGACGGGGATGACGCCGAGCTGATCCTCGACTGGAAGTGGAGCAGCACCGCGTCAACGGGTAGCGAAACCTACCGGGCATTCCGCCCAGGCGAGGTGTACGCTCGGAAGCTGACCTTCCGCGTCACCTTCAAGCGCCCGACGACCGCGTACAATATCCGCATGACCCGCTGCCTGGTTCAGGCGCTCGAGGTCCCGGCCTACGATCCTGCGGACGTGGATGGGGGCACTTACTAGATGGCACCTCAAATCAACATCAAGCGAGGGACCGACACCGCTCGCACCGATGGAACGCTCGGGGTGCCGTCGCAAGGAGAGCCGATCTACACGACGGACACGAAGGCGCTCTTCATCGGAGACGGCAGCACCAACGGAGCGGTTCCGGCGACTGTGCCCGCATCGCTGCTCTACCTCGCCGCCACGACGAGCCAGAACATCAACGCGCTGGCAACCGACAACCTCGTAGTCTGGAACATCCGCTCCCCCTACTGGGGCGTGGACCTCACGCACAGCACCTCGGTCGATCCTCACAAGGTCACGATCAACACCGCCGGGGTCTACGAGATCAGCGCTACCGTGGCGCTTGAGTCGCCGACGACCGCGCCCGTTCGATACAACGGCATCGCGCGAGTTCGATACAACAACGTCGCGGACATCGGGCCCCAGGGCAAGGGTGGATACATCCGAGACACAAGTGGTCAGGACGAAACCTCGCTTCACATCACGCCCTTCCCGTTCTCTTTCAGCGCAGGCGACTACATCTGGCTCAAGGTTGACCGCGAGCCTGGAGTCACGGCGATCCAAGTAGACACGACGCCTCGAGCGTCGTGCCTGTACATCAAGCGCATCAAGTAAGGGGGACACCATGAGCTACCAAGAGCTGCTCGCGACGGACGATCTGAGCTACACCGTCCCGACCAAGATCAACGAGAACTTCCGCAGCCGCGCCTTCCTGAACGTCGCGGCGAAGAACGCGAACTTCACCGTCTGGACCGATGACGCCAGCGGCAGCCCGAAGGACTTGTACGCCGTGACCACCGCCGCCTCGACTATCACGGCGACGTTGCCGACGGTCGCCTCGGGCGATGCCTCGCTCGGTCGCGTGGTGACGATCATGAAGATCGACAGCGGAGCGGGGAGCGTCACCATCGACGCGGACGGCTCGGAGACGATCAACGGCAGCGCGACCGTCTCGCTGTCGTCGCAGTACGACTACCGCACCTTGGTCTACGATGGCGCGTCGGAATGGATCGTGATCAGCAGTTCGTAGAGCTCGAGGCCAGGATCGAAGCCATCGGAGAAAGCGTGAACCACCTGAGTCGACAAGTTCGGACCCTGGATCACGCTATCCGTGGCAACGGGCAGCCTGGCCTAAACACCCGCATCGCGATCCACGAGCGCCGTCTCGACGAGCTGACCGTCTTCGTCCAAGAGGTCCAGGGCCTTCGGCGCTGGATGAGCGTTGGCGTCCTCTCCCTCGTCGGCAGCATGGCCTGGGAGGCGATCACCTACTACATGAGAACCGCGACATGAACGAGAAGCGCCCCGTCGTCAACCCCGGCTCCCTGCTCAACACAAGCGAGGGGCTACTGTCCACAGCGTCCCTTGCGACGCTCTCCGCGTTGCTGACGAGCACGACCGACTGGAGAGTTCAGTCGGCAGCCGCCATCGGCGTCGCCATCATCGGCGCGGCCTACGTCCTCTCCCGTGCCCTCGTCAAGAAGGAGGCGGCCTGATGCGCGTCAAGGTTCACGAGTTCCTCCTGCTGGCCTGCGTGACCTGCCTTGGCTGCGCTGGGCTTGAGCTGGGCACGGAGATCGAGTTCACCAACCCCGAGACTGGCGAGGTCGTCGAGACCACGGTGGGCGACGCACTCGCCGATCAGGTTGAGGAGACCGGCGAGATCGTCGGCGGCGTCGCTGGCAAGGCCCTCGGTGCGCTCACGGGCAACCCAGTCGTCGGCGTCAGCGCCTCGGCGCTCATCGCGGCGCTGATCGGCAGCGGAGCCTCGAGGCTTCGCCGCAAGAAGAACGGCGAGACTGCGGAGGAAGTCGCCTAGCAGATCGGCTCCCCCTCGGCCCTGTTTCTGTCCTCCTTTTCAGGGCCAGGGGGGGCCTCTCCTTCTGATGAAGAAGCCGAGCATCAACGAGTACGCCAAGCAGCACCGCTCGTCGAGGACGACCTCAAGCACCTGCCAGACTTGCGAGTTGGCCGAGGTTGCGGAAATCGTCGAGCAGTTCGTCGTGGCGCAGGACTCGGGGGATCCCGACTTCAAGCACCTCCCGATCGCAGGAAGAAAAGGAAGCCCCTCGCTCTGGACGTACTTGAGAGAGCAGTACGGCTACGAGTTCGGAGAATCGGCACTCCGTCGCCACGTCTCTCAGTGCGTCCGTGGCCGAAAAGCGGGCAAGTAAGGATCTGCGCGAGTTCGCGCTGAAAGCGCAGCTCGAGGATCTCAAGGTCGAGCACGCCCGAGCCCTGCGCTCGATCAAGGCCGAGGCGACCGAGCTGCGAGCGCAGAACAAGGCGCTGCTCGAGCGCGTCGATCGTGCCGAGGTCGAGCTCGATGCCTACGCTCACGCGCTGCGGGATCGACCGGATCCGAAGCCGATCAAGGCCAGGAGGATGCGCGGAGGCGGTAGCCAGTCCACGCTCGTCGTCGTTGCATCAGACTGGCACGTCGAGGAGATCGTGGAGCGGCAGAGCGTCGGCGGGCTCAACGAGTACCGCCCGGAGATCGCGACGGAACGCAGCGAGCGGTTCTTCCTCGGGATCCTTCGGGTCCTCGAGATGGCGCGAGCGCACACGAAGGTCGAGACGCTCGTGCTCGGATTCCTCGGCGACTTCATCTCTGGGTATATCCACGAGGAGCTCGTCGCGACGACGGCGATGCCGCCGCTGGAGGCGATCGACTTCGCGACGGACCTGCTGCGTCGCGGACTCACGCTGCTCGTGGAGTCCGGCGAGCTCAAGCGGATCATCGTGCCATGCGTCGCGGGGAATCACGGGCGCATGACGAAGCGCCGGTGGCTGGCGAAAGAGGGCGGAACCAACCTGGAGCACTTCATCTATCGGCGTCTCGTGGACGACTTCGCGGAAGTCGAAGGTGTCGAAGTCAGCGTGGCGGAGTCGATCTACCACGAGGGCGTCGAGGTCTACGGGCGTCGGCTTCGCTTCTGCCACGGCGAGACGCTGCGCTATAACGGTGGCCTTCAGGGGATGTACGGGAGGCTCTACAAACTCCACCTCGAGCGCGACCGCGTGCGCCCGGCGTTCTGGACCTGGGCGGGCCACTGGCACCAGCTCCACCTCTTCCACGGCCTCGGCGGCGTGAACGGCTCGCTGATCGGGACCTCGGCCTACGGCTCGCAGTACGGCCACGAGCCGCCGAGGCAGGGCTGGGGACTCATCGAGGCCGAGCGCGGCACGACGGCGATGGGGCCGATCTTCGTGGGGGAGTAGCGTGGGCGAGCGGTGGTCGGCAGCCGAGTGGCGAGAGGCGCTCGAGGCGCTGCGCGGCTGTTGCCCTACCCCGATGCCGGTGACGGTGCGACGCTCGACCCTGCCGCGCCACCACTACGGCGACTGCACGAAGCTGCCCAAGCGGTTCGTCGTCCGAGTGGACAAGCACGCAAGGATGCATGAGGCGCTGCTGATCCTGTGCCACGAATGGGCGCACGCGATGGTCTGGGATCTCCAGACCCGCCGCGACCCGCACCACGACGAGCACTGGGGCGTGGCGCTGGCGCGGTGCTATCGGGCGGTCTTCGCCGAGAACGCCTGAGCGTCCCTCCTCCGCTTCCACGCTCGGTAGCGATTCGCGAGCGCCTTCTCCGGGTTCTTCGAGTAGAGCTTGCGTCGTTCGCGGTCGCGGCAGGATCGACAGCGCAGGGCGTTCGGGGTGATGGGCTCGTCGCAGTCCTGGCAGGTATTTCCGCTGGCGATCTTGCGCCGCTGGTACTTCTCGGCCTTGCGGCGGACTCGATCAGCGATCGTTTTCGGAGGCGCAGGAGGACCCTGCACCGGAGGCCGCTTGTCGGCGGGGGGTCGTGAGCCGAGCTGCCGGTGCGCTGGGTTGACGCACGATGAGTCGCCGCAGGTCGAGCGCAGCGAACGCCGAGCGGGGATCGGGCCGTGGACCTGCTCCCAGATCCATCGGGCAGCCTGAAGCGTCTTGCTGCCGACGTGGAATGCCGGAGCTGGGCGCGAGGTCGTGCGGGAAAAGGAGCCCATCCAGATCCAGCAGGCCGAGGCCGTGTGCTGAATCTTGGACTCGAATCGCTCGAGGTCGTCGCTCACCGCACCCTCCCCCCTTGAGGCGCGATGCCCTCGAAGCCGTAGCGTTGGGGCCACATTGTCTCACTTGCTCCCATCAGATCAGTCCGTACACATACAGGGCACGGTATCGTCGTCGTCCAGGTGCGCGAAAAGGTTGCCCTGGATACGGGCCTGGTTGACCATCGCTGCGTATGAGGGGCGATCCTGCCGGAAACGGTCACCCGTTGTCTTGGTCGGTAGCGGCAAGGCTTCTGCTCGAACCCACCAGTCGAAGTGCTCCGGCATCTCTTCGGCCAGCGTGTAGAGCTTAGACCTGCTTTTGAGGAAGCAGCCCACGCAGTTGCCCGCCATGTTTCCGGTCAGGGGCAGGTTGAGGTCGAAGTCGGCCTCGGCCCAGAACCTGAGGACATCCTGCTCCGTGTGCCCGGCTTCGTACATCGGCGCTACGGGGCTCTCGATTGAAGAGTCCCCTCGAAGGCGGGTAGCCCGGCGGGGTTCATCCGCACGCAGCCCGACCGCAGAGGTATATCCATCCTCAAAGGCTGGAAGGGTCTTCAGGTATCGCTGTTGCGTTCTGAGCTTGAGCTGCACGGTGCAGATGCGGGCGACCGGGTTCGGCAAATAGCCTTTCTTGGCGATCAGCTTGGAAAACGGCTCCCCGTCACGCGCTGCGCTCTCGTAATCCACGACCTTGAAGGTCGGCTGATCGTCGCCATCTAGGTCGTACTCGAGCCAAGTAACGGGCACCGACCATCGCCCCTCGACCTCGCGGATAAAGTCATAGGTCGCCGGATGCTCGAGGCCGGTGTTCTGAAAGCAGACCACCATGCCATCGGGCAGACCTCCGAAAGCGTCGAGGATCTGCCGGAGCATGAACGCCGATGTGCGTCCACCGGAGAAGCTGACGACCGCAGGCAAATCAAGCAGGTAGGGGTTCTGGGTTCGATCACTCATCTCACCTTCCCGCCTCGCGGCGCGATGCCCTCGAAGCCGTAGCCGTCGCGGTTCACGGCGGGCGGCGGCGGCAGGAAAGGCGACACGGCACGCGGCTTGAGAGTGAGCTCAGGCTCGGGGGCGGTGACGCGACCGACGAGGAAGCCGGTTGCCAGGAGGGTCGTGACGACCAGGGCCGCGCAGCCGATCTCGTACTTGGGTTCGGGGGGGTACATCATCGCAGGTCCCCCGTATAGGAGTTCAGCGGGTGATCCGACCACCAAGGCGCGTTGTAACTCAAGTACGACGACACCACCTCACGCGAGGCCATGCCGCTGATCAGGTCGTCCCAGGTCGCCGGATCCGGCGAACTCCACTCGGGATGCTCGACGACCTCCAGCTCGTGGTTGTTCTCGGGGTATCGGCGAGCGAGGACAGCGGCGCAGTCCCGCGCAACGTCCGCGAACTCGAAGTCCGGGATCGCGGCAAGCCGACGGAAGCCGAGGTAGACCAGCGAGTGCTCAAAGCCCTTGTAGATGTCCGGGTTCTCGCCCTCGGGGATCGTGTTCCCGAAGTGCTCCTGCCGTTTGTGCTTGTACTTGTTGGACGGCTTGCCCGCTTCGTCCAGGTAGCGGATGACGTAGATCGCAGCGCGCTCCTCGTCGAGAACGCGACGAGCAAACGACAGAAGGCGCTTCGCCGCGAGGCGGTAGCGGTCGTAGGTCTTCGGATCGCGCTGCTCAAGCGAGGGCAGGAGTAGGCCCGCACCGATGCCCTGGAGGGCTCCGGCGAACTGTCGACCCGCGTGCGGCGTTCCGATGTTCGCGGGGGTGAACTTCTCGATCCCGTCGCAGCTCCACCAATGCGACTTGTGCATCTTGTCGTCGGAGGCGTTCGGCGTGGTCCAGCACGCGATCACATCCTCCGCGATGGAGCGCACGCACAGCTCGCCGAAGGCGTAGCCGTGCAGCGCCGCGATGCGGGCAACGTGAGTCCAGCGATTGAGGTGCGAGTGGTCGAGCTGGCTGTAGTTCTCGAGCTTGACCAGGCCGTCGTAGTCGTGAGCGGGGAAGGTGCGCGTCTGGTCGATGCCGGGAAAACCAGCCGACCAGCGGTGCGGTACGATGCGCCCCTCCTCATAGGCTGCGCGATCCCAGCGCCAGGTGCCCATTCGGTTGGCCCAGCCGACCGCCAGGCGCAGAGCGTCCTCGATGCCCGCCGGGCAGCCGACGGCCCAGTCGGACTCGTGGTAGATGCCCTGCCCGCCGGGTCCGTTGGCATCGGGCTTGCCCGCGATCATGACGCCGCCGATCTCGACGAGCTGCGCTCGGTGGCGCTCGGCGAGTGCTCGTCCTTGCCGAGTCGCGGTGCGCGGATCCGGCGGCGTGCCGATGTCCTCGATCGTCCAGCGGGCGTAGCCGGGAGGCAGGACCCAGCCGTCGCCGACGACGGTGCCGTTGCCCGCGAAGGCGTTGACCTTGCCGACGATCCGCGAGCCGTGCGACTCGACGACGACCGAGGCGCAACCGTCGCGGGTGATCGGCAGGAGGGTCATGCCGCGCCGGAGAGGTTGGCTTGGCCGTCTCGCCGCGACGCCCTCTGTGCTGGTCGTGGGGACACTCGAGGAGGGCTGCGAGGCCATCATCTGACGCAGCTCCTCGCGAGTTCGCCGGAGGAGATCCTCGCAGAGATCGAGTCGATCGGCGGCGAGCTTCAACTGTTGGGTGAGGTTGTTCATGCCGGGCAGTATGCCGATGCCCGAAAAAAAGACAAGCCCCAGAATACGGGCGCTCGCGCTGGGCCTTGTGGGAGCCCCTCCAAGCGATTCGGGGCTCCATGACGGCTCGAGCCCCCACGGCAATCCTTGGGGGCCGTAGAGGCGCTCCCAGGGGCGCTACAAGCGAAGCCGTGGGATGCGAGGAGATCGCAGCGACGAAGATGCCCCCAGGCCGTCCGGAGAGCGAAAAAAAACGGCCCCAAAAAAGAGGGGTGAACCTTAGCGCGCGCGCACGCGCAGGCGCGCCCGCGTGCGCGCGCGTATAGTATCTCTCCTCTTTTTTCAAGGGGGACTTCGTTTTCGCTGTCGTTTTTGGGTCGCCGCCTGGAGGTCGGGCCCGTCCTTTCCCTTGTTGCTTCTGTGGTGTAGAATCGTCGAGCCTCGCCGGTGGGTGTTGGGTTGCCGCGAGTTCATCGTCTGCTGCCGGGTTGCCAGTCCCCGGAGGCGACCGGCGAGGCCCTCTTCCCTCGATTATCTCGACGCCATGACCACGACCTCTCGCAAGCCGCTGACCTTCTTCTCGATCACCTATGCCGCGCGGAGCTGCGAGGTGTCCTACATGACGATCCGCAACGCCTACGAAGCTGGGGAGCTCGAGCCGGACGCGGTGGCGCTCGACGGCCAGGGCCGCGCTCGCCCGCTGTGGACCTCGGGCACGCTGGATCTCTGGCTCGCCCGCCGTCGCGGGTAGTCGGCACGATCCCCCCGCTCAAGGGGGGCGGCAGGGGCCTCGGGGGGGGCTTCCCGCCGCCCTCCTTTTTTTTTGCTTTTCGGTTGACGAATCGAGGCGGATGGTCGATAGTGAGGGTGTCGGGGGAACGAAGCCCCCGCCGAGAGCCGAACCCCGAACCCAACCGACTGCCATGACCTCCCAAGCCACCAGCCGCCACGAAACCTTCCGCTCCACCTCGACCAGCCGCGCGGCGGTCGTCATCACGCAGGGCCAGTCCTACGAGGTGGTCTTCGGGCAGGTGCTGGAGGGCGGCGAGTTCGCGGTCAGCTACTCCACGCCCTCCCGGAGCTTCAAGAGCGCCGCCGGAGCCATGCGCGCCGTCACTCGCTGGATCGCCTGACTCATACCCGCAGGCCAACCCAACCCAACCCACACCGACTGCCATGAAGAACACCATCACCACCTCGCAAGCTTGGTCCATGCTCCTCGACTCCGACATCCGCCGCTTCCGGGCGATGCTCGTCGAGATCGGCGACGACTTTGGACTCGCGCTGCTCCGCCGAGCGGAAGGATGCACGATCGGCGAGATCGCGAGCGAGTTCCGCAACGACCTCTTCGGCGTCCACCTCCTCACCCGTGGCGAGTGGCAAGGTCTTGCCGTCATGACCGCCGAGCAGGCGCAAGAGGCGTGCCTGCGTCAGCCGATGCTCCGCGAGGTCAGCTACGACCGCCTCGACCCGCAGATCACCGACGACCTGATCGAGTGTTGCGCCTCGAACCTTCGCGACGACGTGACCGAGCGCGAGGTCTTCGAGTTCCTCGCTGATGCTTGGGGGCCGCTCGGTGTTTCCCCCCGCGAGCTTGAGTTCGCCGTGTATCACTTCCTGCTGTGGTGTGAGGAGTCGCGGGAGGTCAAGGCGTGACGACCTACACGAACTCGGCGCTGGCCTGCGCGCGCGAATGCCTGCGGAAGTATCGGCTGCGCTACGACCTTCGCCTAGAACTCGACCGCGACGAGGATCACGAAGCCCTGACTGTCGGCACCGCTTGGCACTTGGCCCTTGAGTTCCAAGGCGACCCGTCGCGGTTCGACCGCGTGCGCGAGGCTGCGCCCTCCGAGCTGTGGGCCGAGAAGCTCGTTACCCTCGCCGTCGCCTACGATTGGTACTGGGGTGATGCGTTGGAGATGGTCGCCGCTGAGGTCGAGTTCCAGACCGATCTCGACGGCATCCCTCTGCGCGGCAAGATCGACGGCGTGGTCAGGATGACTGACGGGCGCGTCGGCATCATTGAGCACAAGACGACGAGCGCTGATCTTTCCGGCGACTATTGGCAGCGCCTCCGGTTGGATACCCAGGTCGGCATCTATTCCCTGGCCTGCCGAGGTCTTGACCTTTTCCCCTCCGGCGCTCCGGACTTCATCGTCTACGATGTCGTCCGCAAGCCGACGATCCGACCGAAGGCGATCCCGAAGGCCGAGATGTCGCGGCTCTTCGAGGCTGCCGAGTCGAAGGGCGTCATCACCTACGAGGGCCATGATGTCGGCATGACCGCCGAGGAGGTTGAGGCCCTCGACGGTCGCGAGTCGCCGCAGCTCTACGGTTTGCGCCTGCTCGCCGACATCACCGAGCAGCCCGAGAAGTACTTCGGACGCCGCGAGGTCCATCGCACGACGGACGACTACGATCACCTCCTCAACGACATCGCCGCCCAGGTCGAGATCCTGCGGGCGCTCGAGGGCCGACCGACCTCGGCCTATCCTCGCAACCCCGACGCCTGCAACCGCTACAGCACCTGCGATTTCTGGTCGCTTTGCTCGGCGAATCAGCAGCCGAACGGGCACGACCTCCCCGACGGCTACCGCCGTCGCGACACCGCGCACGCCGAGCTGACTGGCAGCTCGGCGAAGTAACCTCAACCCCATGCACATCGAATCGCATGACCAAGTCTGCACCTCCCCCGCCGAAACCTGCGCCTTCGGGGCGCTCGGCCTCGGCTGATAAGGCGTCGCCTCGGGCGACCGTGCCCGACGCCCAAGCGCTCTCCATCACGACCGGCGTGGCCTCCGCCGCGCAGCGCATCGTGATCTACGGCACCGGCGGCATCGGCAAGTCCACGCTTGCCGCCTACCTGCCCGGCGCTCTCTTCATCGACCTCGAGCAAGGCTCTCACCACCTTCCGGTTGCACGCGACGCAACGACGACGACCTGGTCTGCGCTTCGCGGCAAGCTCGCCGCGATCGCTTCGTCGCCGCCGAAGGGCGTGCAATCCATCGTGATCGACACCGCGACCGTCGCCGAAGAGCTCGCCAAGGAGCACGTCATCGCGACCCGCACTACCGAGAAGGGCCAGCGAGTCGAGTCGATCGAAGGCTTCGGCTGGGGCAAGGGTTGGCAGTTCGTCTATGAGGAGTTCACCGGACTCCTCGCCGACCTTGACCGGCTCGTCGCCCTTGGCTTGAACGTCTGCCTCCTCGCGCACGAGGTCGATACCCCCGTTCCCAACCCTGCCGGGGAGGACTTCCTGCGGTGGGAGCCCCACCTCTACGCAGGCGACAAGAAGCGTCGCGGGAGCATCCGCGATCGCGTGAAGAACTGGGCGGACCACGTCCTCTTCTTGGCCTACGACGTTCACGTCAAGGACGGCAAGGGCCAAGGCTCCGGCACCCGTTCGATCTACACGACCGAACTCCCGACCCACATCGCGAAGTCGCGGACTGCTCCGATGGTCTGCGACTTCGACCTGGACGACCCCGCTGCCATCTGGCGGCACCTCAACATCATCACCAACTAGCCACAAGGAAACGGCCATGCTGAAACGAGAAGGAACCTTTCGTGTCACCCCCAAGTCCTGGACCCTCGAGGAGTACGACAGCGGCAGCGCCGCGATCGCCTACGAGTTGGAGGTCGTCCAGCAGTACCACGTCGACGAGGGCGGGGTCTGGTCCGAGGTCTGGCCCGACGGCTACACGACCTATCACCGCGCGTTCATCGTCAGGAAGGACGGGAGCCTGAACGATGCGACGATCAAGCGCCTCGTCGCCGCCGGACTTTGGGACGGCGACTGGACCGCGCTCGAGGGTCCGCCGCCCTCGGGCCGTTGCATCGTCACGGTGAAGGAGGAAGAGTACAACGGGCGCGTCAGCTACAAGGCCGACTGGCCTCAAGCCGACACCGACAGCCCGAAGGTCAGCGGGGGAGGATTCAAGCCCGCCGACCCCAACCTCCTCGCGCAGATGCGTCAGCGATTCGGTTCGGCTACTAAGGCCATCGTCGGCAAGCCTGCCACGCCTGGTCGCCCGACTCCCCCGCCGCCGTCCGGCAGTCAGGCGGCAGGGCTGGACGAGAACGAGGTCCCGTTCTAGGATCTGGTCCTCCTCCCTTCGGGGCCGCTACCTCTTCGCTCTCTCTGAGGTAGCGGCCCCACCTTCTACGATGGCGACCGCCACGCGCATCATCATCGACACTCGCGAGCAGACGCCGTGGACGTTCGACGGCATCGCGGGTATCGCGACCGAGCGCCGCAAGCTCGAGAGCGGCGACTACTCCGTCGCAGGGCTCGAGACTCGCGTGGCGATCGAGCGCAAGAGCCTCGACGACTGGATCGGCACCGTCCTGCACCACCGCCGCCGGTTCTACCGCGAACTGGACCGCCTGCGCTCCTACGATTTCCGAGCGGTCGTCATCGAGGCGAGCGTGCGCGACTTCCACGCCAAGCGCGTGACCGATCGCGTCGCTGCGAACTCCCTGCTCGGCTTCGTCGCCGAAGTCACCGTGGCTCAATCCGTCCCCGTCTACCTCGCGGGGACTCGCGCCGAGGCGCAGCTCATGGCCGGGACGCTGCTCAAGATGGCCGCGAAGAAGTACCGCACACCGAGCGACTCCGAGTAGCCGCTCGGCTACGATCGACCGACCGCTGGCAACCGCCAGCAACTACAACCTGGAGGAGATCATGCCCACCGTATTGAGCGGGAACGTCACCCGCGTCTTTTACTCGAACGCGGACACCGGCTGGATGGCCGGAAAGCTCCGTACCGATGCCGCGCCGAACGAGGTCAGCTTCGCGGGCAAGGTGTTCGCCGAGGTTGGCGACACCGTAGAGCTGACCGGCACTTGGACGCAGCACCCCAAGTACGGCACGCAGTTCGAGGCCGAGACGGGCCTGGTGAGGATGGACGAGTCGCCGGAGGCGCTGATCCATCTGATCGCAAGCCGCGACGAGTTCTCCGGCATCGGAGCGAAGCGAGCCGAGAAGATCGTGACGACGGCGCTCACGCTTTCCCGTGACGGCGATCTAGGCAAGGCGCTCGAGGACTGGTCCGCCGAGATTGCCCAGCGCGCCAAGGTTCCGCGCAAGGTGGTCGTCAAGGCTGCCGAAGAGTGGCAGGCTCGGCGCTCGGCCTACTCGGCGCTCGCCAAGGTCGTCGAACTCGGGTGGTCGTCATCGCAAGCGCAGACCATCGTGGATGAGCTCGGCGAGAACGCCGCCGCGATCGTCCGCGCCGACCCCTACCTGCTCATCGGAAGGGTGCCGCGCTTCGGCTTCCGCACTGTCGACGCCGTTGCGCTCGGATCTGGTCGCGACGCGACGAGCCCGGAGAGGTTCACCGCTGGCCTCGCCTACTGCCTCGACCGGATCGCGACCCAGGGGCACACCTGGACTCGGCGCGAGGATCTGATCCACGAGGCTACGCAGGAACTCCGGCCCGACACCCTCGAGGCCGAGGCGCTGATCCTCGACTCGATCGACGAGATGATCCGCCTCGGGGCGATCGTCGAGCATTCGACCTCCGAGGGCGAGGTGATCGCCGACGCGAAGCTGGCGCAAGTCGAGCTCGAAGTCATGCGACGCCTGACCTCGGATCTCGCGGAGCCCGCAGGCGATCGGCTCGATCTCGCAAGCCCGCTCGCCGCGAGCAAGATCGCGACCCTGAACGAAGGGCAGCGCCGTGCGCTTGAGGGCATCGCCGCCCACCGCGTCGCGGTGATGTCCGGTGGCGCGGGTGTCGGCAAGACCTACACCACCGACGCCATCTGCACCGCCGCCGAGGCGAACGGACTCCGGGTGGCCCTCTGCGCTCCGACCGGCAAGGCTGCCCGCCGCCTGATGACCAGCTCGGGGCGCGAGGCGTCAACGATCCACCGCCTCCTCGAGCCGCTGTACCAGGACCACACCGGCGGCTTTGCTTTCGGGCGCAACGAGGACAAGCCGCTCGAGGCCGATCTCGTCGTGGTGGACGAGGTGTCGATGGTGGATGTCCGCCTCATGTCCGCGCTTCTCGCGGCCCTCCCCGATGGCTGCCGTTTGCTCCTCGTCGGCGACCATCATCAGATTCCGAGCGTGGGCCCGGGTGCGATCCTCCGCGACCTCCTTGCGATGCGCTCGCGCTTCCCCGAGGCGATCCACGTCCTCGACGAGGTGGTGCGCCAGGCGGGCGAGCTCGAGCGCAACACCAGCGCGATCCTCGACGGCGTGGTGGCGAAGAAGCCGAGCCCCGCTTGGGCGATCGTCACCGACTCGGACGATGAGCGCACCGCCGAGGCGTGCGTGGCGCAGGTTGCCGCGATGCTCTCCGATGAGTTCGCCGACTGCTTCGGTCGCCGCTTGGATCCTGCGTGGGATGTCCAGGTCCTCGCCCCGATGAAGAAAGGCCCGCTCGGCGTCGTCGCGCTCAACACGCGACTCCAGGCGCTCCGCCAGCGGATGCTCGGGAACCTACCGCCGCCCCCTCCGGAGCCGGGCAAGATGCCGAAGCCCGTCGTCGGGGATCGGATCATCTGGACGAAGAACGACTACAAGCTCGAGCTGCACAACGGCACGCAAGCCATCGTGACTAAGATCGAGCGGAACGGGACGATGGAGCTCCTGCTCGAGGACGGGCGCGAGGTCCAAGTCAAGCCCGGCGATCGGAAGAACGTCGAGCTGGCCTACGCGCTGACGATCCATCGCGCCCAAGGCTCCGAGTGGCCGGTGGTGATCGTCGCGATCAGCCGATCGCACTACATCATGGCCGACCGTTCGCTGCTCTACACGGCAGCCTCGCGGGCGGCGCTGTCGCTGACCATCATGGGCGACCCGAAGGGAATCCACGCTTTCGCATCGCAGCGCCGTGCGTCTGCGCGGCAGACCTTCGGTAGACTGATGGGACAAGGATGGAGGGAGCGCAACGCATGAAGGCACAACACGGGACCCGCAGCGTCTACGACGAGATCCGCGCGCGCGTGGAGGCGCGCGACCTGATCGACCGCCTCGGCCTCGAGGTGGTCCGCGAACTTGGAGCCGAGGCGGCCTGTCGCCCGCTCTGCCATGAGTCCACCAGCGGCGAGTCGTTGCACGTCAACCTCCACACGGGCAAGTGGATGTGCCGGGCGTGCCAGCCCGAGGGCATCTACGGCGACCTGATCCAGCTCGTCGAGCACGTCCGTAGCGGTGGCCGTGCTCCGACGCATGGCAAGGCGCAAGGCGACTCGGCGGGGCATCGCGAGGCTATCGACTGGCTTGCCCAGGAGTACGGCATCGCTCTGCCCGAGGCGACGCGCCGTGAGGATCCCGGCCTCGAGGTCGTCCACCTTGTCGCGATGCACGCGCACGAGTACCTCTTGGCGAATCCCGAGGTGCTCGAATGGATCGAGGAGAAGTGGGGCTTCGACCGCGACCTTGTGGAGAGCTACGCGATCGGGTTCCTCCCGGTGCCGCTGCCCGCCGCGCTCGCGCTCGAGGCCGAGCGGCGAGAGTCGCGGCAGGCGTTCGCCGCCTCGGGAATCGGCTTCTACTCTGGCAACGAGTTCGTCACGCGCTTCGCCGGTCGCGTGACGTTCCCGTATCTCGAGGCTGGCCGAGCTGTCTACCTCATCGGGCGATCAACGCTCTGGACGCCGCGCCTCGATGATGGGCGAGAGCCGCCGAAGTACCACAAGCTCACGGTTCACTCGGACAAGCGTCAGTGGATCTCGCCGAAGATCACGAACTCGCACCTCTACAACGAGCCGATCCTCCGCTCGGCGAATACCGTCGTCGTGGCCGAGGGCGTCGCCGATGCTGTGGCGCTGTCCTCGCTCGGGGTTCCGGTCGTGTCGCCGGTGACGATCTCGTTCAGCGCCTCCGACCTCGACCGCTTCGTTGGCAAGGTCCGCGAGAACGGGATCAGCCGAGTGGAGATCCTCTTCGATGACGAGCTGTCCGGGAGCGGCAACGCTGGAGCACGACGAACGGCGCTCAAGCTCTGCGAGCGCGGACTGACCGTGCGCGTCCTCTCGCTGACGCTCGGGGCAAGCCAGATCGCCGCACGTCGCGAGGTCGAGGAGGCGCTGGGCTCCGAGGTCTTCGCCGACTTCCTCGAGGCGGACCCGCGCCGCCGGAAGGAGATCATCGGCGAGAGGCTCACGGACCCGGCCCGCCGCGAATGGGTTGAGACTCAGATCGCCGCATCAAAGATCGACGCCGCCGAGTGGGTAGCGCAGCAGGGTCCTCGTGCCGCCGTCGAGTTCGACACGGTGCGACGCGCCGGGCGTGATGCGATTGCTCTGGAGATCGAGTTCGCCGCCTCCGCGATGGACTGCGACGCCTCGGCGGAAGAGAGGATCGAGGCTTTCGAGCTGGCGATCGACCTCGCCGCGCACGTTGACGACTCGTTCAGCCGCGCAACCTACGCCGGGCTCATCGCGAGCGCGGCAGGGAAGGGCATCACGAAGGCCCTCGTAGCCTCGCAGATCGCCCAGGTGAGACGAGAGATCGTGAAGCCGAAGCGGAAGGAGGAGAAGGCCACGGAGGACAAGCAGGCTCGGGAACTCCCCGCGCTCACTCTCCCGCCGCCGACCTCGGGCCACGTTCAACCCAGCGCGCCCAAGCCGCCGACCTCGGGGGACGCCCCCGCCGCGCCGCTCCCGCCCGAGCCCGAGCCCGAGCATGACCGATTCGCCGGTGCTCGCGCTTCGGTCCTGATGTCGGTGGACGCGAAGGTGCCGGAGGAGCAGATCGGGCAGTTCGTCGCTCAGGCCATCGTCAAGTCGATGGGCTACACGCCCTTCCTGACTCCCGACGACCTCTACCTGGTGCGCGGCAACGAGCGAGTGCCGGTGGGGCTTCGTCGCCGAACGCCGGAGTTCTGCGCCCTCGTCTACCTCGTGTCGGGGTTGACCTCGCAGAAGACCGCGCACCGTAGCTACATCGAGGTCGCGACCTACCACCTCCAACGTGAAGCCCGCAAGGCCGAGGACGTGAGCTGGTCGCACGTTGACGCTTCGGGCGCGGTCTGGTTCCCGACCGGCGGCAGCGCCGGGACGCTCGTGAAGATCGAGCCCGGCGAGTTGACCCGTACTCGCATGGCCGAGGTCAAGGTGCCCGCCGTGTCCGGGCGTGACTGGTCGCCGATCCGTTACCAGGAAGCGGGCGACGGGATCTCGGAAGCCATCGCGGCGTTCCGGTGGACCTCGCTGTCGGAGCCCGAGGCGATGGTCCTGCTCTACTGGATCGCCTGCCTGCCGATCCTCCGGCGGATCGGCACCGTCCCGATCCTCCGCATCGAGGGCGGCTCGAGCTCGGGCAAGACCCGCGTGGTGGACGCGGTGTCCATGCTGGTCAACGGGCGCAAGGCGTCCAGCGTCCCCACCGCCGCCGCGCTCGTGTCGCGGATGGCGTCGGAGATGTTGACCATCGACGACAACCGCGAGGCCGACGACGTGACGCCGGCGTTCCTCGGCACTCTGCTCCAGGCGACGAGCCTCGGCGCTCGAGAGAAGCGCCGCCAGAACAGCGACACGGGCACGGTCATCGAGCGAGTCTGCGGTGCGCTGCTGATGAACGGCATCGAGCCGATCCACTCGGGGAAGTCGGAGCTGGCCTCGCGGATGATGGTGCTGCGGTGCGACTCCTCGCGGCGCTCGCCCGACTCGCCCGCCGCGAACAGCCGACTCTTCGAGCGCGTCCTCGCGCTTCGCGATCGGTACTGGTCGGAGTCGTTCCGTCGGTGCGCTCGAGCCCTCGAACTCGATCGAGAACACGGCGAGCACCTCGGAGCGGAGATCGAGGCCCTGTTTCACCGCACTCGGATCGGCAGGCTCTCGGCCTACCTCCGGGCGATGTACCTCGCCTGGGTCGCCGGTCACGACCTCGACCTCCAGGCCGACCTCTGCACGACGCTTGCCCCCGTCTGGCGCTCGGCGCTCGAGGGCCTCGGGCAGTACTCGCTCGACTCCCTTGTGCGCGAGGAGCTCGCGGTGTCCGCTCTGCGTTACGCGCTCTCGTACTGCGGTGAGATCGCCGAACCTCCCTACCCCGCGTCGCCTGAGCGCATGGCGATCGAGGGCAAGTACCGGGGTGACGTTGAGCGCGGCGATGAGGCCCTCGGACCCATCACCGCGCCCCAGCTCGCCCGCCTCGTCAGGACGGCGGCTCGCCACTTGAACGGTCCTCGCGCCCTCGCCGTGGACCTTCGGGCGGGCCAGCTCGAGGCTCGCATTCTCGACGGGCTGGGCTTCTTGGAGGAGGCTGGGATCGAGGTCGAGGTGGCCTGGACGAACGCCGGGAAGGCCCGGTTCACCTTCTACCGGGGCCGAGACGGCGACGAGTAGGGGCGTATTCCGTCACCTGGGCGTCATAAGTACCGGAATCTAAAGGACTTGTGGCGGCTTGCTCCCGGCTGGCGAGAATCCCCGATTTTCGGTGGACGGAAAGGGGTCTGGCGTCGATACTACACCTGTCGAGGCAAGGACGCCCCGGCACGAAGCCAACCCCAACCCAACCGACTGCCATGAACTTCATCTACTCGACCGTCACCGACCTCGCCACCGCCACCCTCGTCGCCGAGCGCGCCAATGGCTACGGCTGGATGAATCAAGTTAGCTTCGGCTGCCAGCCCGAGCCGTCCCTGAGCGCCCGGGTCCACGAGCTCGAAGGCGGATTCGCCAAGGTTTCGATCACTTGGGCGCACGACGCTTTCAAGAACGTCGCCGGTCGCCTCTTCGCCGAGGTCGGCATCTTCCGCGCCTAGCTCGACGCCGCCCAACCCCACCCCAGTCTCACCAGCCCAACCGACTGCCATGAAGAACAACGCCAGAATCAGCACCTCGACCCTTCGCCGAGGTCAACGCCACGCCGGAGGTCTCTACGTCGGCACGACCGCCGCCGGAGTCGTCTGGATCGCCCGAAAGAACGCCACCTACTCCGAATCCGAAGCCTTCGTGGCGATGTGCGCTCGCTTCGACATCCTGCACATGGGGGCTCCCCAATGACCGACCACGATCACGACATCGACGAGGTGCTCCGGTCGCGGTATCGCGCCGAGTCTTACGGCGGCCCCATGACCCGCTGCTGGTGGTGCAACAAGGAGCTGGAGATTCGCGATGACGTCTTCGCGCTCACCGAGCGGTCCTCCTCCAGCGCGGACCCTCTGTGCGAATCGTGCGCGGAGGAGTACGTCCGGATGAGCCTCGAGGCCGACGATCCGGAGGCGGCTGCCGATGTTCGGCAGCAGCTCGACGACTCCAAGCTCCGCCAGTTCTACTACGACGACATCTTCGGCGACCGATGAACCTCACCCGCAACGACCTCTACGAGATCGCCTTCGTGGCGATCCTCCTCGCCACCACCTTCCTCTTCTAACCCCAACCCAACCGACTGGCATGACGACCTCCACCACCATCAACGGAATCACGTTCAACGACTTCGAGGGTCGAGAAGACCTCATCCCGATCATCGCCGAAGCGCTCCGCGACGGACTCGTCGCCATCCAAGCGGCTCGCAAGAAAGGCCGATGCTCGGCTTGGGACGGCTTCGTCGTCGGTCGCCTCGGCTACGAGGCGGCCCTCGTCCGAATCTCGCTCCGTCGCACCGATCCCGTCTATGGCTACAACTTGCTGCTCGCCTACAGCGCGCGCATCGAGGAACTCGAGGTCATCGCCGAGGCCCTCGAAGGCTTGGTCCCCGAGCTGCCGTAGTGCCATGAAGAACTACGACGATTTCCTGGCTACTCGAGAGCGTCGAGCGAGCGAATACGGGTTTGATGCGGTCCCGATGGGCGAGCATCTCTGGCCGTGGCAGCGTGAATGCGTTGCTTGGGCTTGCCGTCTAGGCCGCGCCGCGCTGTTCGAGGACACTGGCCTAGGCAAGACTCGCCAGCAGCTCGAATGGGCAAGGCAGGTGAATCGCCACACCGATCGGCCCGTTTTGATTCTTGCGCCGCTTGCCGTTGGAGCGCAGACGGTGGAAGAAGCCCGGCGGGTCGAGATCGAAGGCGTCGTTCAGTGTCGAACGCCCGAGGATGCTGCGGGCGTCCCGATTGTGGTCACAAACTACGAGAGGGTTCATCTGTTCAACCCTGCCGACTTCTCGGGCGTCGTTCTCGACGAGTCCAGTATCCTCAAGAGCTACACGGGCAAGCTGAAGAACTACTTGCTCGAGGCGTTCTCCGAGACTCCTTATCGACTCGCCTGCACCGCCACGCCAGCGCCGAACGATTACCTCGAGCTCGGGAACCACGCGGAGTTCCTCGGAGTCATGTCCAGCGGCACGATGATCGCGCGATGGTTCGTCAACGACCAGAGCGAGATGTGCTCGTATCGGCTCAAGAAGCACGCGGTCAAGTCCTTCTGGGAGTGGGTCGCCTCGTGGGCTCGTTGCGTTGGCAAGCCGAGCGACCTGGGCGAATACAGCGACGACGGCTATCAACTCCCGGAGCTGATCCAGCGTCGAGTAAGCGTGGACGTCTCGATGACCGAGAACGCTGGCGATTCGCTCTTCCGCATGGCCGACCTCTCCGCGACTGGGCTGCATCGAGAGCGACGACTGACCGCAAAAGATCGAGCCCGAGTCACGGCAGAGATCGTCAACCGCGAGCCCGAGGAATCCTTCGTCATCTGGGTCGAAACCGACTACGACGCGCAGGCGGTCCTTGAGGAGGTCCCCGAAGCCGTCGAGGTGAAGGGGTCGATGACGCCCGACAAGAAGGCCGAGCTGCTACTCGGCTTCTCGCATGGCGACTTTCGCGTCCTTCTGACCAAGCCAAAGATCGCCGGATTCGGGATGAACTGGCAGCACTGCGCCAGGACCGTGTTCAACGGCCCCGGTTACTCCTACGAGATGCTCTACCAGGCCATCCGCCGATTCTGGCGCTTCGGCCAGTTGCGTCCCGTGGAAGCCTTCATCGTGCTGGCCTCAACCGAGTACTCGGTCTGGTCGGTGCTCTCCTCGAAGGGCGATTCCCACGAGGCGATGAAGGTGGAGATGTTCGCCGCAAGTCGGCGAGCGCAAAAGGAGGCCGTCAAGCAGGCGGACTACATCGCAACGCATCGCGGCAGACTGCCGCACTGGATTAGAACGGAGGACTGAGATGATCGACTGCCTGGATTCAGCACACGGCGACAACTGGACGCTCTACAACGGCGACTGCGTGGAGGTGGTGCGCCAGCTCCCCGACAAGTCGGTAGACCTTCAAGTGTTCTCGCCACCCTTCGCCAATATCTATATGTACTCGGACAGCGCGAGGGACATGGGCAACAGCGAGGACGAGGACGACTTCCTCGAGCACTACCGCTACCTTGCTCCCGAGCTATACCGGGTCTTGCGGCCTGGGCGACTCTGCGCGGTCCACTGCAAGGACATCATCCGCTACAAGGGGGCGCACGGTCGCGCTGGAATGTACGACCTTCCCGGCGAGCTGGTGCAAGTCATGGAGCAGGCCGGATTCCAGTATCACTGCCGAGTCACCGTTTGGAAGTCGCCCGTCGAGGAGCAGCGCAAGACGAAGAACCACGGACTCCTTTACAAGCAACTCCGCAAGGACTCGTCATTCAGCCGAGTCGGGATGCCGGAGTATGTCCTCCTGTTCCGTCGTTGGGCCGATGATGAACTCGAGGCGCTCGATGTTCGCCCGGTCGGTCACACGAAAGAGAGCTTCCCGCTCAGTCAATGGCAGGAATGGGCTTCTCCGGTCTGGATGGACGTGAATCACATGGACGTCCTGAATGTGAAGGCCGCTCGAGACGCGCAAGACGAAAAGCACGTTTGCCCGCTCTCTCTCGACCTGATTCGGCGCTGCTGCGTTCTCTGGTCAAACGAGGGCGATACCGTCCTCTCCCCGTTCGCGGGCATCGGGAGCGAAGGCTATGCCAGCGTCCCCCTCGGTAGGAAGTTCCTCGGAGTCGAGCTCAAGCCAACCTACTACCAGCAGGCCTCACGCAACCTCGCTCTGGTGGAACAGGAGATGCGCCAGGCGTCACTGTTCGGATGATGCCCGAGTTCCTCGTCATCCTCGTCGCCGCCCTCGCCCTGGCCTTCGGCTGGGCGGGGGCGGTCCGTCGTTTCCTTTCGCGTTTCCGTTGACGCCTGCTAGAGTGCAGTCATGCCGAAGTCCAAGAAGTCCAAGGCGAGCAAGTCGCCTCATCCGGCGGACATCGAAGCCGCCAAGCGCCCGATCACGGGCGTCCGTCGAGGCCGACCGCCTCGTCCTGATGGCCCGATGGCGATCTTCTCGACTCGGATTCCTCAAGCCCTCGCCCGTGAGTTCCGCGAGCTGGCCGACTCCTCCGACACCTCCACCTCGGCGTTGCTCCGAGCCCTCGTCGAGCAGGCCGTCTCGAACTCCTGATGGACTACGTCTCGTTCACCCTCGGCGTCCTGGCGGGCATCATCGCCACCGGGGCGCTGTTCTCCGTCGCGCTCTGGCGCATGATCCGGCCCTTCTACGACGAGGCGCGGAAGCGCCGAAGTACCTCATGAGCGAGGCTAAACCGCCGAGGCGACCGAACATCCGCCAGCCGAAGTCCACCGCCACCTTTGAGGATGGCGACGAGCCCGACCGCTGCCGAGCCAAAAGCAAGAACAAGTCCGAGGATGGCTTGCCGGTACGCTGCGGAAGAAAGAAGGAGCCCGGCTACAACGTCTGCCGCTATCACGGCGCGGGTGGCGGTCGGCCCATCGTTCACGGGCGTTACAGCAAGCGGCTAGGGAGGCTGCGGGAAGCCTATGAGCAGGCCCTCGACTCAGGGGAGAGCCTCCTGGACTTGCGCGAGACCCTAGCCCTGCTCGAGCTCCATGTGCAGCGGGCAGCAGAGCGAGCCTCGGAGGCGGATACGCCCCAGATGCGTTTGAGGGCGCTCGATCTGTGCAAGCAGGCCCAGTCCGCCAAGCCTGATGCTCGAGATCAGCCGCTCGAGCAGCTCGCCACTCTCCTCGAGGCTGGAGTAGCCGAGGACGAGGCGCTCGCTGCCCTGGCCGATGCTGCCGACCGAATGGCAGTGCGTCAGGAGAAGGCCTGGGGCGTGCGCCTGCACGCTGCCCAAGTCATCAACGCCCGCGATCTCGTGGTCATCATGGGGCGCATCGTCGATATCATTTTGGAGGAGGCTCCCGACAATGCCCGGCGATTGGTCGAGCGGATTGACGCAGAGGTCATGGGCGGAGGCTCTGGCGCTTCGCGAATCGCGGCTGGCGGCTGATTCGAGCACCGACCTGCCGCACGCGGCCTACCGCGACCGGCCCGCCGCCTTCATGGACGAGGTGCTCGGCTGGTCGCCGTGGGCCAAGCAGCGCGACATCGCCCAGGCGCTCGTCGAGCGGCAGCGCGTCTCGGTCGTGTCCTGCAACGGCGCGGGCAAGACCGCCGTGGCGGCCCGCCTGCTGCTCTGGTTCGTCCAGACGAGGCGCAACGCCGTCGTGGTCACGACCGCCCCGACCTGGCATCAGGTGGGCCTGCTCTGGCGGGAGGTGCGCTCGGCGTTCCACTTGAGCTCGACGCCGCTGCTCGGGGAGGTGCTCTCGCATCGCCTCGAGATCGCCTCGAGCTGGTACGCCACCGGCCTCTCGACGGACCGCGAGGAGCGGTTCCAGGGCTATCACGCCTCGGGCACGGTGCCCGGCGAGGACGGTGGCCTGCTCGTGATCGTGGACGAAGCCTCGGGCGTGGACGATCCGATCTTCGACGCCATGCGCGGCTATCTGACCTCGCCGAACTGCTACGTCCTCCTGATCGGCAACGGCAACCGCGCCCAGGGCGCGTTCTACGAGAGCCACCAGCGCGGCCCCTGGGAGCGGTTCAGCATCTCGGCCCACGACGTGCCGCCCCACATCATGGACCGCGACTGGATCGCGGAGCAGGGCGAGTACTGGGGTGAGGACTCCGCGCAGTACGTGGTGCGCGTGCTGGGCAAGTTCCCCGAGGAGGGCAGCGACTTCCAGCTCATCCCGCGCTGGCTGCTCGAGAAGGCCGCGACCTCGAAGCCGACCGAGTCGCCCGGAGCCTACCTCGGGTTGGATGTCGCTCGAGGAGGTGGCGACCAGTCCGTCGCCGTGGTCACGATCGACGGCGTGGTGGAGGCGGTCGAGGCCTGGGACAGCCGCGACCTCATGGAGACGGCCCAGCGCACCCTCGAGCTCGCCCGTCGCCACAACGTCCCGGGGCAGAACGTCTCGGTGGATGTCGCGGGCATCGGCGCCGGTGTCGTGGACCGGCTGCGCGAGGCTGGTCTGCCCGTCAACGCCATCGACTTCGGCGGCCCGTGCGAAGGGGACTGGACCTGGCTCCTCGGGTCGGATGCCAAGTTCCTGAACCGCAAGGCCGAGCTGCACTGGGCAGGCCGGATGGCGTTGTCGAACGGCTACGCCTCGATCCCCTCGAAGTTCGCGAAGACGCTCTGGCGGCAGCTCGAGTGGACGAACTACGAATACAACGAGCGCGGCGTGCTGCGGATGGAATCGAAGGACAAGCTCCGCGCCCGCTTCGGAGCCAGCCCCGACTACGCGGACGCCTGGTACATCTCGCTGAACCGGACCTCGAACCGGAAGCGCGTGTTCGTCATCTGATCCGTCAACATCTAGGGCGCAGGGGTGGGAACCGTGGCCGGTTGTTGTTCTCAGGGTTCGGCCTGTCGATGCTCTTGGTCTACCCTTGAAAGCGGATGAACTGCCCGTCATGCTCCTCGCCGAACGTGCGCGTGACCGACTCGAGGCCGGTTGACGAAGGCGCTGCGGTCCGGCGAAAGCGCCGCTGCCGCGAGTGCGATCACCGATGGGTCACGTTCGAGCTCGACGCCGACCAACTCCCTGCCGATCAGCGCCGGATGGCAAGGTATAGACGTCCGAGGCGACGACCTCCTACCACCTAGCGTATCCTCCTGCCCATGCGTCTCCCCGCTCTTGCGCTCTGCGCTCTTGCGTCGCCTGCGTTCTCGCAAGGCGGCGTGCTGCCCGGCTCGAGCCTCGCTGCCGTTGCGCCCCGACCGAAGCCGATCGTGCTGACGAACCGCGAGCTGATCGGGCACGGCATCCCCCGCAGCTTCACGATCCCCGACCAGCCCTCGGGCACCGATACGCTTCGGGTGCAGCTCTTTACCCGCCAGTGGACTCGGGTTGGCGGTCAGAACCGCAGCGGGCAGGTCCACCCTGGGTTCGACTACGACCTGGAGAACCCGTCGCACGCGCGCGCCTCGCTCCAGCAGCGGTTCTACGACGACAACGGCTACGCTGGGCTGCCCGGAAGCTGGAACGCCCACCTGGTGCTCTGGGAGTGGGGTCCGACCCTCCCGGCTTCGCCCTCGGAGTACATCGACCCCCAGGACTGGGAGTGGGCGTGCGAGACGGACCCGACCTGCTACTGGGGCGCGGCCACCTACGACGGCCCGAAGAGCCACCGCGACAACTGGCGGGAGTACACGATCCAGCAGGGCTCGCCCTGGTATCCCGCCGCGCAGACCCCCGGCTCGCGCATCCACTTCGTCCCGACGCTCGAGTGGACCGATTACCAGGGCGTGTGGGACGGGAGCCACGCTTGGCCGGTCGCGATCAGGTGGGAGCAGACGACCCTCCTCTGGCTCTCCTGGGAGTAACCCTTGCGACCGAAGCAGCACACCAGCCGATGCGATGACCCCAACCCGTTCTCGCGGACGGGTCGGGTCTACGCCGAGGAGAAGCTCTTTCAGGACACCGATACCTACGGGCTCTCGTTCCGCTGGGTGATGCGGATGGCGGGCGACTCCGCGCTGACGCGGCCCTATGCTCAGCACCCGTGGGTGCACGCTTGCGTGTCGGCCATCGCCAAGGCGGTGAGCTCGGCCCCGCTGGTCATCCAGCGCGAGGTGCGGCCCGGCGAGTACGAGCCGGTCGAGAGCGGTCCGCTCTACAACCTCCTGCGCCGCCCGAACAAGCTGATGAGCCAGCGCAAGTTCCTCAAGAGCTTGACGCAGACCCAGCAACTCTACGGCGAGACGATGATCCTGATGCTCGGCAAGAGCAGGAACGGCTCGCTCAACTACATCGACCCGAGCGACCGGATCCAGGTCCCCGCCGAACTCTGGCCGGTGCGCGGCGACCTGCTCGAGGAGGTGCTGGACGAGAACACGCACCTCCCGAAGGCGTGGAAGATGCAGACGACGCAGGGGATGATCGAGATCCCCGCCGAGTCGGTCATCCACATCGCGGAGGCCAACCCGTACAACCCGATCCGGGGCATGGG